>Ga0074044_10000050_pt1 | contig 116453 bp, 98 predicted proteins | sample BogForMeECP23OM1_FD_94443 | JGI IMG/M metagenome (GOLD analysis project Ga0074044, IMG submission 94443) | Bog forest soil microbial communities from Calvert Island, British Columbia, Canada - Bog Forest MetaG ECP23OM1 | ecosystem: Environmental > Terrestrial > Soil > Wetlands ...
AATTCCTCCGCGGCCTGCCGCGCAACGGCGTAGTCGCCGGAAAGCGTGCCCTGCTGCTCAGCCACCTGGCGCGGGGAATAGAGACGGACGATCCCGTCGAACCGGGGGCTCGCGAACCACTCCCTGGCGGCCGCGACCTGCTGCTCGAACATCGTTATAGTGGTTTCCTGGTTCTCAGCGCTGATCGACACTTTCCGCCTCCGAAGATAATTTTGCCCTTCGCTTCATTAGTAACATCCAGCACGGCCAGCAGGGTTTATGCAACCAGCCATTCTTCCAGCCGGAACTGCCGCGTCAGGGGTCCTGAATGGGGGGAATTACTTATGACCCGAATACCCTTTTGGCTTCAATTGACGTCGTGTTGGACTCACGGACGTGATGCCGCGCCACCCGAGGGCCGGTTGGCCAGTTGCTGGTTTGTCGTCGGACGGTGACGCCGGTCCCAGAGAATTAGAATTAGAGATCGGCGCGCAACCCTGTACTTAGTCTCCCGACGGCAGCAGTTCGTCGTCCCAGCAATTACCTGCCAGCGATGGATAGTACAGAGCCGCCGAGGCGGTCATACCGTGGCTGTACCCCGTCTCAACGATGGTGTCGTCGCTGTTGCTGGTGTGCCGGTTGGAAGTCGAAGTCATCATTGCGCATCCCCACTCCAGAATTTGCGTCCGGACTCTGCGTCCTGTTGCAGTAGACCCCGGATTGCACTCTTGATCAAATTGCGGTGTCCGCCGGGGACCACTAGTCCGAATTGACCTAGTGAGTGGGACGGGGCTGCAAAGGGCGCGGCGAACGGCTATGATGTGTGCTATGAACCCCACTATGGTTGAGAAGAATGCCAATTCCAGTTCCGTCGGCAGTCAGGCGCTGACCGCGAAGCAGATCGAGGCGGGCGTTCTTACGGCGGAGGCTCGGGCTTTCCTGTTGAAACTTGCGGCTCGGTTTGAGTCCCGGCGGCAGGAGCTGCTGGCGCGGCGGCAAACCGTGCAGCAGGGGATCGATCACGGCAAATCTCCGCACTTTCTGCCGGAGACGGCTGAAATCCGCCAACGCGAGTGGAAAGTGGCGCCGATCCCCAAGGATTTGCTCGATCGCCGCGTGGAAATCACCGGGCCGGTCGATCGCAAGATGATCATCAACGCATTGAACTCCGGGGCCAGCGTTTTCATGGCCGATTTCGAGGACTCGAATTCGCCGACCTGGAGCAACAATATTGAAGGCCAGCAGAACTTGCGGGACGCGATTCGTGGAACGATCCGGTACGTGAGTCAGGAGGGGAAGCAGTATCAACTGGGGCCCAATCTGGCAACGCTGTTCGTGCGGCCGCGGGGATGGCACCTGGACGAAAAGCACTTCTTGGTGGAGGGGAAGCCGATCTCGGCATCGCTGTTTGATTTTGGCCTGTTCTTTTTTCACAACGCCGCGGCGCTGCTGAGTAAGGGTACCGGCCCTTATTTCTACCTGCCGAAGCTGGAGAGTCATCTGGAAGCGCGGCTGTGGAACGACGTGTTCTGTCTTGCCCAGGACGAGCTGGGCATTCCGCGCGGATCGATTCGCGCCACCGTCCTGATCGAGACCATTCTGGCGGCGTTCGAAATGGACGAGATCCTTTACGAATTGCGCGACCATTCGGCGGGGCTGAACTGCGGGCGCTGGGACTACATTTTCAGCTTCATCAAGAAGTTTCGAGCGCATCCTGAATTCGTGCTGCCGGATCGGTCGCTGGTTACGATGGAGCGGCATTTCCTGAGCTCCTACGTCGAATTATTGATTCAAACCTGCCACCGGCGCGGCATCCACGCGATGGGTGGGATGGCGGCGCAGATTCCGATTCGAAACGATGCGGCGGCCAACGAACAGGCGCTGGAGAAGGTGCGGCGCGACAAGCTTCGGGAAGTGCAGGCGGGGCATGACGGCACCTGGGTTGCGCATCCAGGGCTCGTCCCGGTGGCCAAGGAAATCTTCGACAAGTACATGCCGGAACCGAATCAGATTTCGTTGGATACGAGATCGACGGATAAGAAATCGACGCAGCGAGCCAGTCGGACAGTCGAGGCGAAAGATCTGCTCGACGTTCCCACCGGCGATATTACCGACGAGGGATTGCGTTGGAACCTCGACGTGGGATTACAGTACCTGCATTCGTGGCTGCAGGGCTCGGGTTGCGTTCCAATTTATAACCTGATGGAAGATGCGGCTACGGCGGAAATCTGCCGCGCCCAGGTGTGGCAGTGGATCAAGCACGGCGCGCACCTGAAAGACGGCAGACTGGTGACGGAAGGCATGGTGAAGGAGATCATCCATCACCGGGCAGCCGAGTTGGGCAACGACGGAAAACTGCGGCAGGCGGCCAAAGTCCTTGAAGACTTGACGACGAACCCGGAGTTTGCGGAATTTCTAACGCTTGCCAGTTATGATTTATTGGACTAGAGCATCAATTGATGGCGATGCACGCACGCAGAGGTACTCCGGCCCACCTCCCGACTGACCTTGCGCCGATTGATCTTGTGGCGATTGACCCAGGCTTCCTCTCGCAGTTACGGGAACATGTTGCCGCGCGCGAAATCGAACGCGGGATTGCCTGTCTTCGCTCGCACCAGGATCTGATCGCCAAGCTCGATCCCTCCCAGGAAAATGCCGCTCGCCTGCTGGCGCAGATCGCGATCTGGACCGATATCGGATACAACGGGCCACCCCTCAATGAGCTTCTGCAACGCTTTGAACACCTGGAACCGCAATTGCGGTCGAAGCTCTCGATCGCCGACTACATCTGCCTGCGCATGGCCGAGGGCATGGCGGCGATGGTGGAAGAGGCGATGGAAACGGCGATTAGCCATTTTGACTTTGCCCTGAGTTTGGGGGAAGAGCTGGACGACCAGTTTCTGCTGGCCATTGTTTATTTCTGGAAGGGTCGCTGCCTGCGGAGACGAGGCGAATACGACGAAGCCCTGATCTACACCGTGAAGGGAAAAGATCTGGCGGTTGGGTTAGGGCATCCGCGCATGGCGGCGGTGATGCAGGTGCTCGAGGGCTGGCTTTTTTTTCAGCAGGGCAAATGGAAAGAGGCGGTGCGCATCTCGCAGGCGGCGGAAGGTGCGCTGCGCGAGACCGACGACTATGTGACGCTTGGCAACATTCAATCTTTCTACGGACGCATGGCACGCCGGGAGGGCCGCTTCGATAAAGCGATTGAGTTTTTCGAGAGCGCGATTCGCTATTATGGCAAGCGGGATCCGCGGCATCTGAACCTCGCGCGATCGCTGGCCAACATGGCGCTCGCCAAACGCGGAATCGCTCTTCAGTTGCAGAAAAGAATCGACCGCGATGCCCAGCGGCGGCGAAAGACCTCGGCCAGCCGCGACGCGAGGCCCACGGCAACAACTGCGGAGCAGGATCCACGCAAGCATGACTATCGCGGCCGCCTGACTCTGCTTCGCCGCGAAGCGATCGAACACTTGGAAGCTGCCCGGGCGATCTACCAGCAGCGCCCGAACCATCACGGAGCCGGCACGGTGTACCTGAATGCCGCGTACATCCATCTCGATGGTGGAGACTTTCAGCGGGCCGAGGCAGAAGCGGTTTCGGCGTACGAGCTCGGCGAAGAGAAGCAGGACTACATTCTGATGGGCCGAGCGCGCATTCTGGAGTGCATGATTGAAAATGCGAAGGTGGAGGAAGAGATCGGGGAGGGCGCCGATCCGGGAAGCCATGCGCGACGGGCGCTCGAGTGCAGTCAAGAGGCGATTGATCTGGCGAAGCATACCCAGCATCATCTGTTGCTCGCGAACGCGCACCTGTGGCAGGGTTTGACGCAATGCAATTCGTTTTTTGACAATCCGGAAGCGGCGCGCGAGTCGTATGACCTGGCGCGCGCTTCCTGCGGGGCGAATCAGCCCGACAACAACATGTGGCAGGATCTGCAGACGTTGGGCGCGAAAATTCTTCGTAAGGGAAGTGTCCATCCAGCGCTGAAGGCTTGGTCGCAGGGTGCGGTGGGCGAGAAGACGTTCAGGCAAATCAGCGAGGAGTTTGCGGAGATTGTGATCGCGCGGGTTTGGGAGCGCGAAGGCCGAAAAGTGTCCCGAGTGGCGGCTCGGCTCTCGATTTCTCCCAAGAAAGTGCGTCGCATCCTGGCGCGGGTGGGGCGGCGCAAGCCGCGTCCGCGTTAGTTGGGGCCAGTGCGCGATTTGTAGCTCTTGAATATAGACTAGTAACATAGTAGAGTTAATCGTGTTAAACGGCATCGGGGAGGTTGACCCGACCTGGTGACGCGGAGATCGAAAGAATCGACCATCAAGTCTGAGAATCGAAAATCTATGAAAATCGCAAAGGATGTAACGGAGCTGATCGGCCATACCCCGCTGGTGCGGCTGAACCGGGTTACAGAGGGAGCGGTTGCCGAAGTCGTGGCAAAACTGGAAAGCCAGAATCCCCTGGGCAGTGTAAAAGACCGCATTGGTGTGAGCATGATTGCTGACGCCGAGCGTGCCGGCCGGATTCAGCCCGGAAAAACCGTTCTGATCGAGCCGACCAGCGGCAACACGGGGATCGCTCTAGCCTTTGTGGCGGCGGTGAAAGGCTACAAACTCATCCTCACCATGCCCGAGACCATGAGCCTGGAGCGGCGCGTGCTGCTGCTGGCTTTGGGCGCGGAGATCGTTCTTACGCCCGGTCCGCGGGGAATGAAGGGGGCGATTCTGAAAGCCGAGGAATTGCTTGCGAGCAATCCAGACGGGTACATGCTGCAGCAATTTGACAACCCGGCAAATCCGAAGATTCACTTCGAAACCACCGGTCCTGAGATCTGGGAGGATACCGACGGGCGCGTCGATTTTCTGATCTCGGGCGTCGGCACCGGCGGCACTATAACCGGCGTATCCGAATATATAAAACCGAAAAAGCCGTCGTTCAAGGCAGTGGCCGTGGAGCCGACTGATAGCCCGGTCCTCTCTGGTGGAAAGCCAGCGCCGCACAAGATTCAAGGTATCGGCGCCGGTTTTGTTCCGAGCATCCTGCGCCGGGATTACGTTGACGAGGTCATCACCGTAAGCAACGATGAGTCGATTGACATGGCGCGGCGGCTTCCGCTCGAAGAAGGACTACTGGTCGGCATCTCTTCGGGAGCGGCAGTGGTCGCGGCTTTGCAGGTGGCGCGCCGTCCGGAGAATGCCGGGAAATTGATTGTTGTGGTTCTGCCGTCGTTCGGCGAACGCTACTTGAGTAGTATTCTTTTCGAAGGACTCCGGAACCAGGCGTTGCAGATTCCAACGTCGCAAGTTCCGGCCTGATCCTTAAACCGGTACTCGTAATCTTGGACCCATAATCTTGGACCCATGCCGCATCTGTTGTCGCTAATTCGCGAGGACGTTACCACCGTGCTGGAGCGCGATCCTGCGGCGAAGTCGCGCCTGGAGATCTATCTCTGCTACTCCGGTCTGCATGCGGTGTGGTTCTATCGCATGAATCACTGGTTGTGGAACCACGGTTTCTTTCTCGTGGCGCGCTGGTTATCGCAGGTCGCGCGCCTTCTCACCGGCATCGAAATCCATCCCGGAGCGCAGATTGGCCGGCGTTTGTTCATCGATCATGGTATGGGTGTGGTAATTGGCGAGACTGCCATTGTCGGCGAGGACGTTACGCTCTATCAGGGTGTGACTCTCGGTGGAACCGGCAAGGAACACGGGAAGCGGCATCCGACGCTTCTCGACAACGTGGTGGTCGGCGGGGGGGCGAAGATTCTCGGCAACATCACGGTGGGGAGCAATTGCCGGATTGGCGCGGGGTCGGTCGTGCTGCGCAACGTGCCCGACGATTCCACCGTGGTGGGCGTGCCGGGACACATCATTTTTCGAGAAGGCAAGCGCGTGGTGATCACCGACCCCAAGCAGATCAACGACCCGCTTTCGGAAGCCTTGGCCGCGGTTGCGTCTGAGGTGAACCGGTTAGCGGAACGAGTGCATCAACTGGAGGGCACGGGCGGAAGTGAGCCGCTGTCCGCATCGCTGCAACGGATCATCGAGGATATCGACTACCAGATCTAGGTGATGTCCCGTAAGCTGCGAAATCCAATGTGTTGTCATCCTGAGCGCAGCGAAGGACCTTTGCATTCCGGCGCTGCGAGCAAATGCTCAGGATGACAATTCGCAATGGCGCGACCAGCCTCAACAACATCACTCCCGTTTTGAGCGCACCCAAGTATGATGGTTTTTCCGGTCGAGATCTCCAGCGGATGAAATACGGTTTCGTAATCGATAACCGCAAGTGCATTGGTTGTCACGCCTGTACGGTGGCGTGCAAAACCGAGAACCAGGTGCCGGTGGGCGTGAACCGGACCTGGGTCAAGTACGTCGAGAAAGGCGTTTTCCCCAACACGCGCCGCGTATTTCAGGTTACGCGCTGCAACCATTGCGAGAAGCCTCCCTGCGTCACCATCTGTCCCGTGACCGCGATGTACCAGCGCAAGGACGGGATCGTCGATTTCAATTCCGACCGCTGCATTGGCTGCAAGGCCTGCATGCAAGCCTGTCCGTACGACTCGATTTATATGGATCCGGACGATGGCACCGCGACCAAGTGCCATTTTTGCGCGCATCGCACCGAAGTCGGGCTGGAACCCGCTTGCGTGATCGTATGTCCGGAGCACGCCATCATTGCCGGAGATCTGAGCGATGCTGCAAGCGAGGCGGCGCAGCTGATAGCGCGGCAACCGGTGCGCGTGCGCAAGCCCGAGCAGGGAACTCAGCCCAAGCTCTACTACATCGATGCCGATGAGAGCGCGATCGTTCCCACGGCGGCGCGCCACGAGTCGATTTACATGTGGGCGCAGCGCAATGCGGCTGTGTTTGGCGGCGGCGCGGCTTATACGCTCGATAGTCCTTTGCTGCAGCAGGATGCTCTGGCGGCTTATGACGTTTCCCACGCGCGTCCGTGGGGATGGCAAGTTCCGGCTTATTGTTGGACTAAGGCAATCGGTGCGGGCGCGCTTGCGGTGCCGGCCATCGCGACGGCGCTTGGAAGATTGTCGGGCAACCGAGTCCGCGACATTGCGCTGGCGACGGTTGCACTCTTTTTTACGGCGCTCACCACGGTGCTGCTGGTTTGGGATCTTGATCACAAAGAACGGTTCCTGCGGGTAGTGTTTACGCCGCAAAGTAAATCGTGGCTGGCGCGGGGCGCGTTCATTCTGATCGCATACAGCGGGTTGTGTAGCGTGTTCTGGCTGGCGGCGGTGGCGGGATTTTCCGTTGTTACTTCGGTCTTATTGTGGCCCGTGGTGCTGGGGGGATTCTGCGCAGCCGCCTACACCGCCTTTCTCTTCGGACAATGCGAAGGTCGCGACCTATGGCAAACGCCGCTCCTGCCGGCACATTTGATTGTTCAAGCATTGCTTTGTGGATCGGCGGCGCTGGTGCTGCTTCCGGACGCTCTCGGTGGGTCGGCGCAAGCCATATCGGTTGCGGCTCCCACATTGATCATTAGTTTGGTTTTGCACCTGCTCATGCTGCTCGGCGAGGTTGCGATGCCGCACACTACTGACAACGCACGCTACGGGGCTCGACTGATGACGCACGGACCGTTCGCGGGCGCGTTCTGGGGAGGGGCGGTTGTGGTGGGTGGAGTTGTGCCGCTGCTGCTTCTGTTGCTTGGTTTTCAACTGTTCGGCGCGCCCAGCCGCATCGCGGCGGGAGTGGCCAGCGTGCTGGCTTTGGCGGGACTTCTGATTTTTGAGTGGTGCTTCGTGATGGCCGGCCAGAGCGTGCCGAACAGCTAAGGTTATGCGTAGGGACAGCCGCCCTCGGCTGTCCAGCGGGGCGAAGCCCCGCCACCTAGCGAGGGCACGGTTGCAACAAACGAAACCCAGGCGAGCTGCGCTCGCCTCGGACAGCCGAGGGCGGTTGTCCCTACGTGGGATTGGAAGACATATGGAGATTCAGCAATGACCGAATTCAAGCGCGACGGCAGCCACCTTTCATATTGTCCGCCGGTCGAGAAGTGGGACGATTGGGTCGAGTACGATGCCCAAGCCTGGCCTCGCCGCGTTGAAAAGCATTACCAGCTCGTTCCCACCATCTGCTTCAACTGCGAATCGGCCTGCGGACTTCTCGCCTATGTGGATAAGGAAACCGGACAGGTCACGAAGTTTGAAGGCAATCCGAAGCATCCAGCGAGCCGCGGACGCCTTTGTGCGAAGGGGCCGGCCACCATCACGCAGATTCACGATCCCGATCGCATCCTTTATCCGATGAAGCGTTCCGGGCCGCGCGGTGGTGGAAAATGGACCCGGACTTCATGGGACGAAGTGTTGGAGACTTTCGGGGCGTGCATCCGCAAAGCGTTTCAGGAAAATCGCGGCGAAGAAGTCATGTACCACGTGGGCCGCCCGGGGCACGACTTCATCATGGATCGCACCTTGCAGGCATGGGGCATCGACGGTCACAACTCGCACACGAATGTGTGCTCCTCTTCGGCACGGCTTGGGTACTTGCTCTGGCACTATGCCGACCGCCCTTCGCCCGACCACGCGAACGCGCGCTTCATTCTTCTGCTCTCCGCGCACCTTGAGTCGGGGCACTATTTCAATCCGCATGCGCAGCGCATTATCGAAGGAAAAATGGCGGGAGCGAAACTCGCCGTCATGGACCCGCGCCTTTCGAATACGGCGAGCATGGCGGATTACTGGATGCCGAGTTACCCGGGCACAGAAGCGGCGGTCCTGCTGGCGATGGCGATGGTGATCCTTGGCGAGAACCGGTTCGACGCCTCATTCGTGAAGAACTGGACGAACTGGGAAGAACTCGAAGTCGATGGATTTTGCGCCCAGGGCCAAAGCTTCGAAGCTCTGATCGAAGCACTGAAGCGGCACTACGCGAAATTCACCCCGGAGTTTGCCGAAAAAGAAAGTGGTGTGAAGGTGGAGGTCATCGTCAAGACCGCGCGCGAGATCGCTTCCGCCGGCAGTCGCTTCGCATCGCATCTGTGGCGGGGCAGCGCCTCCGGCAATCTGGGCGGATGGCAATCGGCACGCGCATTGATGCTGCTCCATGTGCTGACCGGTTCGGTGGGAACTCCCGGCGGACACAATCTGAATGCGTGGAATAAATTCGTGCCGCGTCCGTTCAAGAATCCGCCGCCGCAGAAACGTTGGAACGAACTGCTTTACCCGCAGGAATGGCCGCTGTGCACGCATGAAATGTCGCCCCTGCTTCCTCATTTTCTGAAGGAAGGCCGCGGCCGCATCGAGGCCTACTTCACTCGCGTCTTCAATCCCGTCTGGACTTATCCAGACGGATTTTCATGGATCGAGATGTTGCGCGACGAAGAGAAGGTCGGCTTGCACGCCGCGATGACGCCGACCTGGAGCGAGACGGCGTGGTTTGCGGATTATGTTTTGCCCATGGGCTTCAGTTCCGAGCGTCACGACCTGATGAGCCAGGAGTCCTACGCGGGGAAATGGATCGGCTTTCGCCAGCCCGTGCTGCGCGTTCTGCAGGAACGGGAAGGAAAGAAATTCGACTACACCTATCAGGCGAATCCGGGAGAAGTTTGGGAAGAAGATGAATTCTGGATCAACTTGTCGTGGGCGATCGATCCCGACGGTTCGATGGGCATTCGGCAGTGGTTCGAATCTCCGTATCGTCCCGGACAGAAACTGACGGTCGACGAATACTACGGATGGATTTTTGAAAATTCAGTTCCGGGTTTGCCCGAAGCCGCTGCCAAGGAGGGATTGAAGCCGTTGGAATACATGCGCAAGTACGGCGCCTACGAAGTGACCACTGATGTCTACAAGCTGAACGAGAAGCCGGTGGCTCCCGCTGATCTCTCAGGCTCGAAAGTCGAAGCGAATGGCGTGGTCACCAAAGAAGGCAAAGCGGTGGGCGTGATGGTCGATGGGGAGGCGGTCGTGGGCTACAACACGCCGTCGCGGAAACTGGAGTTGTTTTCGAAAACGATGGTGGACTGGAAGTGGCCCGAGTTCGCGCTTCCGGAATACTATCGCAGCCACATTCATCGCTCAGCGCAAGCGGCGTCGATGGGCAAGCCTGCGGAAGATTTCGATCCGGATTTCGATAGACGATACACGCCTCAGGTGGAATGGCCAAAGGATGCCAAGGGCGAGGTGTACACTCTGCTGCCGATTTTCCGGTTGCCGCATCTTATTCACACGCGATCGGGGAACTCGAAATTTCTTTACGAGATCGCGCACAAGAATCCGCTGTGGGTGAATCCGGTGGATGCGCGGAAGCTCGGCGACGTTCGCTCCGGCGATTTGCTCAAGGTGCACACCGAAATCGGTTTCTTCGTATTGCATGCGTGGGTGACCGAGGGCCTGGCCCCGGGCGTGGTCGCCTGCTCTCACCATATGGGCCGCTGGCGTCTTAACAAAGAGGATCAGATCGAACGCATGTCGAGCGCGTGGGTCGATCTGAAAGAGGTCGGCAAGGGACAATGGAAGATGCGCCAGATCTCGGGAGTGGAGCCCTATGCCACAACCGATCCCGATACGAAACGAGTCTGGTGGAGCGATGCCGGCGTACATCAGAACCTTACGTTCCCCGTCCATCCCGATCCCATCACCGGCATGCACTGCTGGCACCAGATGGTGCGCGTGGAGCGGGCTTCCGCTGACGACCGCTATGGCGACCTCTTCGTCGATACCAATCTTTCCTTTGCGGTTTATCAGCGGTGGAAGGCACTTACTCGTCCCGCGCCGGGGCCTGGCGGGCTTCGGCGTCCGTTGTGGATACCGCGAGTCGTGCGGCCTGAAGAAGCGGCGTTCTATATCCCTATCTCCACGAAGAAAACCTGAGCCGGCGGCGTGACGTTGTAAAATGACACTATGCCGCTACAACCAGGGAATCCCACATTCAACAAGAAGCGCACCCCGCCTCCGGACGAGACTTTTGAAGAAGCGGCCTATCTGAAGGCACTGGGGGAAAAACAGAAAGTCGTAAGCCTGAAACTGGCCGATGGCGAAGTGGTCCGGGGCTGGATTGAGTACTACGACAAGAACATGGTGCGGGTGACGCGTGAGGATGGGCCGAATCTTTTTATCTTCAAGCATGAAATTGTTTATATCGCGGAAGACACTAAGAAGAAGTAGCCTGGGTCACTTCCCGGTTCTCAGTTCTCAGTAATCCAGCGCCCAACCGTGAAAACTGAAGTCTAGACATCGCATGACATCTCATCAATCTCTCGACCTGATTTCTCCGATGCAGGCTATGGCCCGTGAAGCGGGCAGCCTGTTGATGGACTACTTTCGGCAGCACGTGAAGATTGAATATAAGGGCGACGTAGATCTGGTAACGGTGGCTGATCGAAAGTCGGAGGCGCTGATTCTGGAGCGCATTCGCGGGCAGTTTCCGGCGCATGACGTAATGGGGGAAGAGGGAACGCGCATCGAAACCGGTGGTGAGTACAAGTGGTATGTCGATCCGCTCGATGGCACAACCAACTTTGCGCACGGCTATCCGGTGTTTTGCGTTTCACTCGCGGTCGAACGCCGGGGACAACGGATCGCGGGGGTGATTTATGATCCGACGCGCGACGAGATGTTCTCCGCTGAGCTCGGCAGCGGTGCGCGGCTGAACGACAAAGCGATGCACGTGTCGGCTACTCCGAACTTGGGGGAGTGTCTGATCGCCACCGGTTTCCCGAGCCACAAGCGGCATAAGAACCCGAATATTTATTTCTATCACCAACTGACGTTGCGCACGCATGGCGTGAGGCGCGCAGGATCAGCCGCGCTGGATCTGTGCAATGTTGCGTCGAGCCGATTTGACGGCTTCTGGGAATTTAACCTCAATCCGTGGGATACGGCGGCGGGCGTGCTCATTGTGGAAGAAGCGGGCGGTAAGGTCACGGACTTTTCGGGCGGCGAATTCCAGATCGCAAGCCGCGAGACGCTGGCATCGAATGGACTGGTGCACGAGGCGCTCTTGCACGAGTTCGGGGAGATCTTCGCAGGCCGGGGATTGGAAGAATTGCCCAGTCCGGTCACCTACGCGAACGATCGAAAGCTTTGAGTATCGAAGGCTCACGGGCGAGGGGCGACGGACTTCGAGAGAATCACGGCTATCAGGTTCATCGTCGTCGAGACATCGATGCCGTAGAGTTCCCCGCCGCGCACAATCGGACCGCCAATCGCATCCAACTCAAGCTGCCTCCCGGCGGCCAGGTCTTTCTGCATGGAGCTGCGCATCCCCGGCGGCGCGCTGTTGAAAACGGCCTGAATCTGCAGCGCGTCAACCTGCGCACCGCTTGCCTTCGCCACGGCACATGTCTCGGCGCGCGCCAGGCTCAGCTTCTGTTTCCACTGAGCGTCCGCAGAAAACTCTCCTACGCTCATACCGGATGCAGATGACACTAGCGCCAACGGTGCCAGGAAACATAGCTTGCCCCACAGCAAAGTCTGCTCGTTCTGAATGAACTGGCAGGTAAATCCAAGATCGCTCAACCGTCGAATGATGGCTCCCAATAAAAGCTCGCCGCTGGTGGCGAGGTTGAAGCGAACGAACGGCGAGCGCTGGATGAATCGTCCCGAAGCGAGCTTCTCTGCTTCGACTGCGATTGTTGCCGGGACCACGCGGTCTTTTCCAAATCGAGTTCGCAGCACCGCGATGTGATCCACTCCGTTCAGCAACGGAACCACGCAGCCCGGCGACGCCTTCACAGTTTCCAGCGCGGTTTGCAGCTGATAGGTTTTGGTTGCGATCCACAGCACGTCCACCGGCTCGGTCAGCGCTGCAACGGCTTTCGCCGGCGCTGTAAGAGGGCCCGATGGACGCTCCAGCACCAAGCTTCCAGGGAAACTCGGCAATGTTTCCGGTCGAGCGATGACCGTTACATTCTCGCCTAGCGATGCCAGCGCCGTCCCGACCAATCCTCCGATGGCCCCCGCTCCTAAAATTGCGTGTTTCATGCCAGCGCTCCCGGGAAAAACTATACGCTACGGTAGTTTTGGATGCGGTCATTGCCAACTTCGACCCGCCTTTACGCTGTGCCTCCAAATCTGTCACACTGACCACTAGGCACCACTGATCCATGGGCAAGATTCACGTCCTTCCCGAAAGAGTTGCCAACCAGATCGCTGCCGGCGAGGTGGTTGAGCGTCCCGCATCGGTGGTCAAGGAGTTGCTGGAGAACGCGCTGGACGCCGGTTCCACGCGCATCCGCATTCAGGTCGAGGCGGGCGGGAAGAAGCTGATCCAGATCACCGACAACGGCTGCGGCATGGTGCGCGACGATGCCATGCTGGCCTTCGAGCGCCACGCCACCTCCAAAATCAAAGACACCGACGACCTGCTGAGCATTTCGACCCTCGGATTTCGCGGCGAGGCGCTGCCTTCCATCGCCTCGGTGGCCCGGCTGCATCTGGAAACACGCGCGCAAGAGGAGTCGGCGGGGACGGTCCTCGAAATTAACGGCGGCAAGATCATCCGCGTGGAAGAGGCGGGGCTGCCGCTGGGAACTTCGATCACGATTCGCGATCTCTTCTTTAATACTCCAGCGCGCAAGAAATTCCTACGGTCGGAGTCGACCGAGCTTTCCCACATCGCTTCGCTGGTCACACATTACGCGTTGGCGCATCCGGAGAAGCACTTCGAATTGCATTCGGCGACCAATGCGTTGCTGGTGGCGCCGCCCGTGGCCGATCATCGCGAGCGCGTGTACCAGGTGTTTGGACGCGAGACCCTCGACCAGTTGATTCCGCTCGCGGCGGTGCAACCTCTGGAGCGTGTCGGCCTGCCGCAGCCTCCACCGTGGCGGCGGGGAGCGGACACTGCCGTGAACGAGGCTGCCGAAGGAGAGGATGAGGGTTCACGGGCGGGGGCGCTCGCGCCACACGATTTCGGCGAAGTGCGGCTGCACGGCTTTGTTTCGAAGCCGCAAATTCAGAAACTGAATCGCAATTCGATCTTCATTTTCGTCAATGGACGCTTGATTCGCGACCGCCTGATTCAGCATGCAATCACCGAGGCCTATCGCAACATTCTGCCGCCCACGGTGTTTCCGGTGGTTCTGCTTTTTATTGAGATGCCCACCGCTGAAGTGGATGTGAATGTGCATCCGTCAAAAACCGAAGTGCGTTTCCGGCAGCAGACGGTGATTCACGATTTCGTCCGCGAGTCGGTGCGGGCGGCGTTGATGAAGGCACGGCCGGTGCCGCAGTTCTTGACGGAGATCAACGCGCAGCCATCGGCGAGTGCTGGCCTCTCCAGTCCTGGCCTCAGGGATTCGCGCTTTTCTGATAGCGCGCGCGGCGGCGGCGATGGTTTGCAGCATGCGCCGTGGCGCGACTTGTACGAGCCGTCGACAGCGGGCGGGTTCGCGCTGCAGGCGCCGGCCGTTCCCGCGGCGACGGCACGCTTCGAATTTGAAGGCGGAATCGCCGTTGAGGCCAACGCGGCGGTATCGCTGGCACGCGCGCCAGCTGCGATCGCCGATCAAGTGCTTGCCGATCGAACGATGGCCGAGCAGGCAATTCCCGATCACGGTTGCGCGCCGCCGATTGCACAGGTGCCGCAAGCTGCACCGACTCTCGAGTCGCTGCGCACCCTGCGTCCGTTAGGCCAGATTCAAAATTCCTTCATTCTTGCCGTCAATGAAGACGGACTGTGGATCATCGATCAACATGTGGCGCACGAGCGCGTATTGTTTGAGCGAATCCTGCGGCAACGCTCGGCGCAGCGACTGGAGAGCCAGCATTTGCTCATGCCCCTGATCATCGAGCTGACTCCGGCGCAGCAAGCGATCTTCAGCGACATTGCCGAAGAACTTGCGCACAATGGTTTTGAGGCAGAACCCTTCGGCGCGCGCAGCGTTGCGGTAAAAATCGCGCCGGCGGGCGTGGACGCGGCGCAGATCGAGCACATGCTCAACGAGATCTTCGAGCAGCTCACGCGCGAAGATCAGGCCATCAATCTGGAAGCGGTCCGGACCCGCATCGCAGCATCGATCGCGTGCCACGCCGCGATCAAAGTCAACATGCCCCTCGAGCAGAACAAAATGGAGTGGCTGTTGGCGGAGCTGGCAAAAACCGAGCATCCTATGACGTGCCCGCACGGCCGGCCGGTGGTGCTGCGTTATTCCATGCAGGATATTCAGAAGGCATTCAAGAGGATCTGATGCAGCAATTAGGCTGATCTTGCTAATTGCTAAATGCTGCTTTCAACTGTGTTCTAATCGAGATCATGACCGACCCGGAGCTTCTGCAGGCTCGCGTGCAAAAGTGGCGCCTCGACGGCCAGCCCGTGCGCACGCTCGATGACGCGCGTGTTTTCCTGGAGTCGGTGGGATTTTGTCTGATGTATCCGACGCGGCCAGCCATCTTGCTGCCGACCTTCGTCGGAGCCTGGGTCGGAGCCGATGACAAGCTTCCTATGCGCCAGCATGCTTATAACGATCCGCGAGCGAAGGAAGCGACCGAACTAATGGTGCGGGTGCTGCGCGATCAGGCAGCCTATGAGGCTCCGCTGATTGACGAGAACAATGCATTCCTGCTGGCCGCTTCGGTGTTTCCTTATTTTTATTCGCTCGTGGGCGAGCGTAACCCGAAGCAAGCGCCCGCCACCGGACCGCGGTCTCCTTATTCGCCGCTGGCCTGTGACGCTTTCGAAATCATCCGGCGGCGCGGACCGATTTCGAAATCAAAGCTGGGCGAGATGCTGGGCGGGTCGGTTTCGAACGCCGGCCTCGATCGCGCGCTGAGCGAACTGTGGGCCAAACTGCGCATCACGCGGGTCGATTACACGGTGGAGGAAGGCTCGGTGTGGGATGAGTTGTCACGCTGGGCTCCGGATGCAGTGCGCGAGGGCGTGGGCATTTCGGTGCCCGAAGCGCTCTCCGCGCTGGTCTCGAAATATCTGGATTGCGTGATTGCCGTGGAGGAAGGCGAGGTCGAGAACTTCCTCGCAAACTTCGTCCCGCGCACGCGGGTGAAAGAAGCCATCCATGCGTTACTATCGGCGCGCGAATTGAGCTTCGTCCATATAGGGAGCAAGTCGCTGCTGCAGGTGACTCCGCCGAAGCAGGCGTACGTTCCCAAGCCGCGGCCGCAGCGGGTAAGCTAGCTCTCTCACAGTCCATGTACAATGCTCGGTTCGCCCAATGACCGATCCATCCCCACGCAAACTCATCATCGCCATAGACGGTCCCGCCGGAGCGGGCAAGAGCACGATCGCATCCCGCCTTGCGCGTAAACTTGGCTACGTGAACCTGGAGAGCGGGGCGATGTACCGCGCGCTGGCACTCAGGGCGATCGAGTGGGACGCGTCATTTGACGATGAGGACGCGCTGCTGAAGATGGCGCAGGACTCGCAAATTACCCTCGATCGGGCTATCGGCGGCAATCGTGTTTTGCTCAACGGCAAAGACATTTCGGCGCGCATCCGCGAGCGCGACGTGACCGAAGGGGCATCGCGTGTCTCGGTGCATCCCAAGGTGCGGGAGTGGATGGTGGCGCGGCAGCGCGAGATGGGGATCGGAGGCGGCGTAGTGATGGAGGGCCGCGACATTGGGACAAAAGTCTTTCCCGATGCCGATTTGAAGATTTTTCTCGATGCCGATCCCGTGATTCGCGAGCAGCGGCGACTGGACCAGCAACACGTGAAGGGTCCGTCGGCGCAGACGATGGCGGTGGAACTTCGGGAGCGCGACCGGCGGGACAGAACCCGCGCTGCTTCTCCACTGGTGCCGGCGGAAGATGCCGTGGTGCTCGACTCGACGAATATGAGCGAGGACGAAGTCCTCAATCGAATCGAGCAGTTGGTGGAGGAGCGACTGACGGCGACGCGCTAGCAAGCCTCGCGCTGGTCCTCGGATGCGTGTCAAACGCATCCGGGACGCCGATTTGCCGGACAAAGTACTAGACGTGCTTGACAAATTTCAAGGACGCGGAATTCATGCAATAACGCAGGCCGGTAGGCTTGGGACCGTCGTCAAAAACATGACCCAGATGTGCCCGGCATTCGCTACAGGAAACCTCATCCCGTGTCATTCCCAGGCTGGTGTCGGTCGAGGTGCGAACATTTTCTTTCGCTATCGGAGCCCAGAAACTGGGCCATCCCGTCCCCGACTCAAACTTCGTATCCGAACTGAATAACGCGTTATCGCAGCAGATGCAGCGGTAAAGGCCCTTCTCGTGCAAGTCGTAGTATTGACCGGTGAACGCTCTTTCCGTGCCCTGGTGGCGCGTGACCTCGAATTGCAACGGCGTCAGTTGCTTCTTCCACTCGGCATCGGTCTTATGTACCTTGCTGACTTGAGCGGGACCGAGATTTTGCCCGGAGTCGCTGAACCGGATGATGGTCACCGACTCCTGGTTATCCGCTGAGGTAGCGTTTGCCACCTCCAGAAGCGGGCTTTTGAAACATGCAAGCAGACTTGCCCCTGTGACGGCCACTACAGAATTGCCAAGAAACTGTCGCCGATTCACCTTGAGTTCACCTTCAGACACATACGATGCGCATAAGGCAGGGAAGTTACAGGATTACTGGCTCTGTGTGGCGCGGGCGCCCTCGCCCGCGTTTCACCGCCCGTTCGGCGCGTCCTAGATGGTCACAGCGAGTTGCCCTGTGAGCGGACGATTCTTAGGTTGTGAGTAATCGCGATTCTTAGGTCAACTGCGTCCGGTACCTACCCCCCTCAACGCCGGTCTTTTGGAATCAAAGGCTTGGCGATTGTTTCCCTTCAGGTCTTTGGGGAATAAGGACTTAATTGCAAGGTATTTATAAATCAATGAGTTAGCTTGCGGAGTTCGGGATGGACCTGGCGGGTCGCCAATCTGCTTCCAGGTACCCCCTACCCCCACCTTACGCCGGTCTTTTGGAATCAAAGACTTGGCGGTTACTTCCTTCCAGGTCTTTGGGGAATAAGCACTTACTTGTAAGGTCTTTATAAATCAGAGACTTAAGCTTGCCTGGATCGACGATGAATCCGCTTGCTCTCGCCAAGTATTTTAGAAATAAAGACTTTACTTGCGAGCGGCCTTGGATGACCCAGTTTCAAATTGTCAAAGAACGGAGTCTTTCTGGAGCAACGCTTCGGAGCAACACTCTGTTTGCTGTGAATCTAGTTTAGCAGGCGCTGTCAAGGTGTTGGTTCTTGCTGGGCGGCCAGACGGAGTTATGGGGAGGAGTTTGTTGAGTTGTTGCGGAGATATGGCATTTCTTACGATCCGGCGCACGTGTTGGGTTAGGCCGGGGCCGTCCGTCCGGGACTTGATCTCAATTTTGGCTGCCTACCCAGCGCCCAGGCGCTGGGCTAAAGTGGCTCGTCCCTTCGGGACTGAGGCCAGCGCAGCGCGTGTCTTCGGCGGAGTGAGCCCACACATTGCAAAGAGCACGATGTGTGGGCATCCCCAGAATCTACTTCTTGACCACCCCAATCCCCAACTCCCGCAACTGCGCCTCGGCCACGGGCGTGGGCGCTTCCATCATCAAATCTTTGGCGGCGGCGGTTTTGGGGAAGGGAATTACTTCTCGCAAACTCTCCGCTCCGGCGAGAATCATCACGATGCGATCGAGGCCGAGGGCGATTCCGCCATGCGGGGGTGTGCCGTATTCGAGGGCTTCCAGGAAGAAGCCGAAGCGGGAGCGTGCTTCTTCTTCCGTCATGCCGAGCGCGCGAAAAATTCTGCTCTGCACATCCTGGCGGTGAATACGGATCGAGCCCGATCCCAACTCTGTCCCGTTCAGCACCACGTCGTAAGCCAGCGCGCGTACCATCGCCGGATCGGTTTCCAGTTTGTCCATGTCTTCAGTGTGCGGCGAGGTGAACGGGTGATGTGCAGCCATCCAGCGCCTGTCGCCCTCGTCGTATTCGAACATGGGAAAATTCGTCACCCATAAAAAACGGTAATCGCCTTTCTGGAAAAGCTTGTGCCGGTCGGAATATTTCTGCGCCAGCGCTACCCGCAGCAGGCCCGCCGAGGCATAGATCGCCATTTCCGCCGGCGTAACTTTGCGCTTGCCTGCCGGGTGGTCGTCTCGAACAGACTGCGCCGAGCCCACAACCAGCACCAGCAAATCGTCCGCTGCCGCGCCGGCCTTCGCGCGGATTTTTGCTCCCGCCTCGGGATGCTTGTTCTCGATGCGCTTGAAGTCTTCAAACACGCGCGCCCCGCCCTTCGAGACAAACAGGGGCTTGATGTCGTCACGCTCCTTGCGCGACAGTTCGCCCACGTGCGGAATGCGGATGGCAATCACCGGCAGATCCTTATTTATGGCTAACCCTTGAAGCTCATCCGGCGCAAAACAATCGCCCACGTCGGTGAAGGCGGGCACGCGCAGGTCGGGCTTGTCGATGCCGTACTGGCGGATGGCATCGTCGAAGTCCATGCGCGGGAAAGGCGTCTTGATCTCGTGCCCCGCGGCTTTGAACGCCGCAGTCAGAAACCTCTCCACCACTTCCCAAACCCGTTCCGGCTGCGGATATGACATCTCGAGATCGATCTGGGTAAACTCCGGCTGGCGGTCGGCGCGCAGGTCCTCGTCGCGGAAGCAGCGCACGATCTGGAAATATTTGTCGAAGCCCGAGATCATCAGGATCTGCTTGAACAGTTGTGGCGATTGCGGCAGCGCATAGAACGACCCCGGCTGTACGCGGCTGGGGACGAGATAATCGCGCGCGCCCTCGGGCGTAGAGCGCGTCATAAACGGCGTTTCGATTTCAAAGAAGCCCTGCGAAGCGAGGTTGTCGCGGATGGCAAGCGCCACTTTGTGCCGCAGCTCGATGTTGAACTGCATGGCGTCGCGGCGCAAATCGATGTAGCGGTATTTCAAGCGCATCTCTTCGTTCGCCAGCACCGTATCAGAGGGCAGAAAGGGCAGCGACTTCGACACGTTCAGAATGCGCAGCTCTTCGACCACCAGTTCGACTTCGCCAGTTGGGATATTGGGATTGATGGTGTCGGCATCGCGGCGCTTGACCTTTCCGATGGCCGCGATCACAAACTCGTTGCGCAGCGCTTCCGCCTTCTCGTGCACCGAGGCGCTCAATTCGTGGCTGAACACGACTTGGGTCACGCCGGTGCGATCGCGCAGATCGACAAAGATGATCTGGCCGAGGTCACGCCGCCGGTTGACCCATCCCATGAGCACAACTTTCTTGCCAGCATCGGAGAGACGAAGCTCTCCGCACATATGAGTCCGTCTGAGGTCGCCTAAGAAATCGAGCACGTTTTCGCCTTGTCTTGCCGGAATGATCCAGCTGAAATTACGGGTGTGAGCTGAACCGATGATTATAAATGGGAAAGCGCAGCTGGCAGGGGCGCAGCGATGCTTCACGGGGAATGGGTTGGTTGGTGCCCGGTTTCAATTCACAAAAAAAATTACTCTCCGAGGGGGATTCGAACATATACTGGCCCACGGCAAGTTGTACAAATCTGTCTGCAGGAGAAGAGAACAACATGAAGAAATTGATGGCGCTCTGTTTCGCAGTGGCCATTCTGACCTATGGAGTGGCTGTGGCTCAGGACACGATGAGCCATGACACGATGAAGGCTGATTCGTCCAAAGCGGTTGACGTCAAAGGCAAAATCAGCGATGACGGCAAGACTTTTGTGAGTGATAAAGACAGCAAGAGCTGGACCATCGTGAACCCAGAAGCAGTCAAGGGACACGAGGGGCACCATGTGATTCTGAACGCACACGTGTATGCGGACAAGAACCAAGTTCATGTGATGTCACTGAAGATGGCAAAGTGACGAGCCCGTAGCCGGTATTTGTGTTGGCCGATTCATGACTGGGGACGTGCAAAACGCCGTCCCCGTTCTCAGCCAAACTCATGACGCCCGGGCCGCTCGACTTCAGCCCACTTGTTCTTCGTGCATTTCCCATCCATGACCGGGGTCCAGTTGGCGCCATCGGATGACCTCTCAAACTTGAACGTGTAGGAATAGGGCGATAGAATCTTCTCGCTGAAGCGGCCCTTCCCGGCCGGCTCCTTCATGTCGCCGATCCAGGTCCAGGCATCGCCATCCACCGTTCCCTTGGAAACAACGGCCTCGCCAAAACTGTTGAACTCGTTGTAGGTGTACTTCTTTTCGTCGGCATCGTATCCGAGGAAGGAGATTCCGTTACCGTTACCCATGGAAGCACTCTTGAACTGGGAATGAATGACGACGAAGAAACCGCCGTCCATCCACTTGGAGTCATCGGTCATGGTCATCTTGCCGCCTGGTCCCATGGGCCCCGGCTTCGAGTCTCCGTCGCAAGTCCAACTGCCGGTGAAGTAGTCGAGTTTTTTCTGCTCGGGGCCGGGCTTGGGCATAGTCATTTGCGCCGAGGCCGTGGCGGCGAGCAGTAGAGTGGCGATGAAAAGCGCAGGTGTACATTTCGATGTATGCGTCATAGAGAACGCCTCCTGAAAGTGAATTGTTGGCCGGAACTGATCTTTACCCCGGCTGCCGATGGTAGACACCCGGAGCGCGCAAGTCAACGCTTGGATATGACAACATAGCCACGCAGGACTTACCGATAGCGCTGGGGCACTTGTTCAGGATGGGGACGATCTGGTAGCGGGCGCCGGCTGCGCGAGCTGACTTCGCTGGGCTGGCTGCGCGGACTAGTCGGGAGTGCAACCAAGAAATTCTTCGTATCCCTCGAAGATCTCGGCCACCAGATCTCGAACCCGTGGTTTCTGGCCAATCGTTTTCGGCCTGGGCTTCGGATTATGCTTTGGCTCACAGAGCTCCAGGGTTCTCTTCTTGAAAACAGGCTTCACTTGCGGGGCGACGCATGGACTGGCTGCCATAAGACTTCTCCCTTCAATCCGCTATCCGTTATATGAGTTCGAGGTTTGGGTTTTCCGTGCAGGGCTCAGGCCGGGGGAAACCCGATATTTCCGAGTTGCCTTGATTTTTGGTCTGGTTGGACCTTATGACAAGAGAAAGACTCGGAACGTCAGGCTAAGCTACCTACTTTTGGCGGTGCCCTGCAATGACAGACATCACCGAGCGGTGTGATGGGATGGCAGAATCGGGCTCGCCAAAAAAAAACCCGCCCAAGCGGAGCTTGGACGGGGCAGCCTCGAGAATTCAGGCGACTGCGATTGACTGGGGCATGCGATGCCGCGAGCTATTTGTACGTTCCGGTTGAGCTCGATAGATAATCGCGATGCGGTGTAAAGTCCACCATCGCGCCGATGGCCGGGCCGCCCAGGGGGTTCGACTTATGCAGATCCCGCACCGCGGCATTGAATTTGTCCAGGCCGTCAGCGTTGGTTGCGATGAAGATGACCCAGAAGGATCCGGGATCTTCGGTGTGGATGGCTTCGGTGTCGATTTCATACTCGAGAATCGCGCCGTCGGCCAGCATCTTTTCGAGCATCGGCACGAACAGGTGTTTACTGAGCATCTCCACGGCGTCATTCGGCGCATCGGGCTTCAGTTTGTACTGCGCCGCGCGGGTGTAGGCGCCCTTGAACGAGCCTGAATGCCAGCCATAATACCGGCTGACCATAATGTTGTCCCAGTGCTTGGTGGAGCTGGCGAGCACGGATGTGGTTGTCGAGCCATTCTTATAAAACTTGTCGAGCACGTTCAGCAGTCCGGCCATGGACATCGCCGACCACCAGCCGTCGTGCGTGGCCCCGTCCGGCTGATGCACCAGGTTTATGTCGTTGCCGTAGCCGATAATCGTTCCATCGGCCATCGCTTTTTCCAGGACGCTGTGATCGGCGGCGTCGGCCTTTTCCATGTCTGCCCAATGCGCGCGAGGGATGTTCCAGAAGCCAGCATAGCTGTACATCGGCGGTTTTTCCTTCGGTTCGTCCTGCGCGTACGCCGGTGCGGTCCAGGCGGCCATCATCGCGAGCGTGCACACGACTGCAAAAATCCCACACAAATTCCTCTTCATTCTTGTAATTCCTCCTGAGTTTTTCTGGGTTATGTTTCGCTCGGAACCTTACGCCTGCAGGCAACAAGTGTCAATGAAGGTTAGTCCAGATCGGTTACGCTCCAGAGGTTGGGCGTGACCTGGCGGAATTTCAGTTGCTATTGGCCGTCGATTCTCCCAGGTGTCAGCCGTGTGGCGATAGCGCGGGTGTTCTCCGGGGACGATCAGGTTGTAGGCGACGACGGAGTGGGCCGGGCCAATCGCCCGCGTCCCCTAATCTTGATCCAGATATTCGCCGGGAACATCATCCTCCGGTACCTCGTGCGTGCGCACTTCCTGCTCGTCGGCCCTGTCGGCGGCCTCGACGCCCGACACCACGCCGCCTTCGAACGCGTTCCCTTCTTCGATCAACTCGTCCACACTTTCCGAATCGGCACCTGCGGCGTTGGACAACCCCTGCAGACTTCCCGATTGCCCCGCCGACCTTGCTTTTGCTTCTTCGGTTCCAAATGACTCGATGTTCGCGTCCTGGCCCTTTCCCTGAACCCGCTTCCTGGAAGCGCCCGCGGTCTTCGCGCCGATTTTCTTCGTGGCGCGGCCCTTCTTTTTCACGGCCATCTTGTTTGTCGCGGGTTTCTTCTTCGCCAATTTTTCCTTAGGGGCTGCTTTCTTAGCCAGCTTCTTCCTTACCGTCTTCTGCGGCGGCTTCTTCGCGGCAGTTTTCTTCACTTTTGGTTGCTTCTTTCTGGTTTTCTTGGTGGCCATAGGCGGAGTTTACCACTGGCGGATGGGTGCTCACTAGCGCTCGGTCGGGCTTTCCGTGCTACTTCCGCAAAATTCGTTGCGCCAACTCGCCGCGCGGAACTGCTACTTGTTCGCCGGATGCCAGATGCTTGAGGGCGAAGGCATCAGCTTTCACTTCGTTCTCGCCGACGATGAGGATGTATCGCGCTCCCATCTTGTCGGCGATCTCGAAAGATTTTTTCAAACGAAACGATTCGTCGCCGAGATCGACCACCAGATCGTGCCGGCGCAGTTCGCGCGCTACGCGAGCAGCTTCACGATTCATCCCGTGGCCGAGCGGAGCTATGTAGACATCGGGCTTGCGCACGACCGACTCCGCCGACGCGGTGAGCGAAAGCACCAGGCGGTCTTCTCCGATCGCAAAGCCAATTCCGGGAGCCGGCGGCCCGCCGAGCGCTTCCGATAAACCGTCGTATCGTCCGCCGCCCAGAATCGCATTCTGCGCGCCGAGTGACCCGTGCGTAAATTCAAACGCGGTGCGGGTGTAATAATCCAGACCGCGCACCAGGCGAGGGTTCTCGACGTAGGGGATCTGGACGGCGTTCAGGATTTGTTTTACTTCTTCGTAGTGGGTGCGGCAGGCTTCGTCCAGAAATTGGCTGATGGTGGGGAGAGTGTCGATGATGGGCTGGTCTTCGGGAACCTTGCAGTCGAAGACCCGCAAGGGATTGGTCACGGCGCGGCGCTGGCAGTCGACGCACATTTTATCTACTACGGGTGCGAGCGCCTTGCGGAGAGCATCGTTGAATTTTTCGCGGTCGGCGGGGCAGCCTACGGAGTTCAGTTGGAGCGTCCAGTTGGTGATGCCTACGCGGTCGAGCAGCGTGGCCAGAAGTTCGAGGATCTCGGCGTCTCTGGCAGGAGACTGGCTGCCGGATGAGGCGGGGCCGATGATTTCGGCGTCAATCTGGTAGAACTGGCGGTAGCGTCCTTTTTGCGGGCGCTCGCGGCGAAACATTGGGCCGATCGAGAAGAACTTGTTCAGGCCACGCTCCCAGAGTTTGTGCTCGATGTAGGCGCGGACGATGCCGGCGGTGTTCTCGGGGCGGAGAGTCAGGGACTGGCCTTTATCGCTTTCGGCGCGGCCGCGATCTTCCCAGGTAAACATTTCTTTGGCGACAATATCCGTCTCTTCGCCTACGCCGCGGGCGAACAGTTCGGTGGACTCGAAGATCGGGGTGCGGATTTCGTGGAAGTTGTAGGCACGGAAAACGTCGCGGACGGCGGCGTCGACGAAGTTCCAGAGCGCCGTGTCGGGCGGAAGAAGGTCGCGGGTTCCTCGGGGGGATTTGATCATTTCGTCGTTCGCGATTTGCCTACGCCTCGCCGTGAAGCTTGTCATCCGCGCGCGCGTTCTCAGCTTTCAGTTGAACCTCGTAGCATCTTCGATCCACCGCGGTGCGTTATTAGTGTAACGTCGAATTTGCCTTTTGCGGACTTGCCATGCGTCGCGTACAGTTTATCGAACTCCATGATCAAGCGTGGTTCCCGTCATTTCTTCGAAATTACGTTACGGATGCGCTGCAGTTTGGGTTCAATCTCTTCAAGGTCTACGCGCCCGTCGCTCCACTGCTGCAACGCGTGGCGGACTCTACGGGAAGCCGATCGATTATCGATATGTGTTCGGGCGGCGGCGGACCCTGGTTGGAGCTTTCTCGAAGGCTGAAATCTCGAAAGGGAGACGCGCCGGCCTTTCAAGTTTGGCTCACCGATAAATACCCAAACCTCGGGGCAATTCACAATATCAGAGCGGCTTCCGAGAATCGCGTCAGTTTTTGTCCAGGCTCGGTGGACGCGATGGCAGTTCCTCTGGAGTTGAAGGGGTTTCGAACGATGTTCACGTCGTTCCATCACTTTCCGCCGGAAGAGGCTCGCGCCATACTCCAGAATGCGGTCGATGCCGGCGAAGGGATCGGCATATTTGAAATACCGAGGCGCGCTCCGTCAACCATCGGCCTTACGTTTCCTTTCGTTCTCATGCTGTTCGTTTGCACTCCGTGGATCCGTCCGTTTCGCTGGTCACGATTGCTCTGGACGTATTTGGTTCCGATCATTCCGCTGGTATTGCTGTTCGATGGAGTGGTGTCTTGCCTGCGGACGTATCGGCCGCAAGAACTGCGCGCGCTCGTTTCACGGGTGGTTGCAAGCGAGTATCAATGGGAAATCGGCGAGCGTTCGGGTGGAGTGGTGCCGATTACTTATCTGATTGGTTATCCGCGGGCATCGTCCGGAGAATTGATTAAATAAGTCCGACGCCGTTTGGGGGTATGACCTGTTTACGTCCGGGGCTGACAGGGTGCCGAAGAAGCTAGTTCGAAGCCAGTACATCGTCGTTGTAATTCACGAGCGCGCGTTTGGGCACATCTTTCAATCCCTTCATCGGAACCTTCTGCTCCACTGAAGTATTTCCGACCAGACGCGCGCGCCCCAGGTTTACGGCGCGGCCATCGATTAGCTCCAGGTAGACGGGAACGATCATCCGGAACTTATCATCCACCCCCGATTGCGTGACCTTGAAGCCAAACACAACGTCTCCGTTTGCGTCCTTGTCGAAGGTGTAGGCGATCTTATACGTGGGCAACGCGGTACCGTAGACATATTCGTTGAAGAACCAGTCCAGGCGATGATTGCCTTCGAGATCCATCTCGGCAGTCATGTGTTTTTCCATCATTGCTTTGAAATCTTCGGTGGTCGCCGCCTTGCCGGAATACGTTTTCACAAAGTCCTGCATGGCAGCCTTGAAATTCTGGTCACCCGTTTTGCGGTCCCACATCATCATGCGGATCATGTGGAGAATGTAGGCGCCCTTGGGGTATATGAGGCGGCGAGTTGTGCTAAATCCCGTGCGCGAGTTACTGGCGCGATATCCCATGGTCAAGGGGCCGGCGTCAATGGCTCGAAAACCTTGGGCGTCTCGTTCCAGCAACAACTCGCGCTCGTCGTTCCAGAACTCGATGAATTTCTTTGGATTCTCTTCGATCATGCTGACATAGAGAGACGCGGACAACTCGGCGAAGCCTTCGCTCATCCACTGGTCGCGGCCGGAAGCGAAACCGACCGTGTGTCCCCACCATTGATGCGCGACTTCGTGGGCTGTAACCACCTTCCAATATCCGCGATCGGCGTGGTCGAGACCTAACTGATGGCGCACGGTTGTGTCAAAGTAGTAGCAGAGCGGAATCCACACCAGTTCCGGCCAGGATTGGCCGTAGTTGCACGCTGTCTGCTGCGTGAGTTGCATATGCTTGAACAGCGAAGGGCCGAAATAATCGGTGTACAGTTCCACCGCCATTTCGCCTTCAGCCAGCGCTTTTTTGTTGAGCGAAGTCGTGCTCATCGTGCCCATCGCTCCCCCTCCCGAACGCTTCAGCATTTCCACCCAATCCGGAGATTCCTCATTGGCAAAAGACTGGATGAAGTATTCGGGTTTGGTAAGCTTGACTTCGTCTTCCTTGAAGCGTCCAAAGCTGAAACCCGCCACGGTCTGCGGAGTTTCGCTCTTCCAGACGGTTACATTCTGGCCGCCCTCGTTGCTCTCGGAGACGAGTGCGCCGGTCGCGGCCATCTTCATTCCTTTGGGAATGCGAAGGGTCATGTCATAGAGCGCGTATTCTCCAAAACTCGCACCGGGATCGTTCGGATACCAGTTCGTGCGGGCGACCGGATAGTAGTTGCCGCCGCCCTCATTGCTCACGGCCTCTTTGCCGGCATAACTCGTCGTGAGTGTTAATTTTTCTCCTGCGCTGAGAACTTTGGGCAAAATAACCGCGAAGTTGCCGTCTTCGTTCTTGTCCTCCTGAATGAAGGGAAGAGGCTGTCCGTTCACGGTTACGCTCTGCACCCGTAAAGGCCGGAACAGGTCGAGGGGCACAACCCGCACGCCGTTGCGGCGCGCCACAAAATCGGTCGTGGCCGTTCCAGAGAGGGAGCCGTTCTTTTCGAAGGTTACATCCAGTTTCTGATGTTCAATCCGCATCAGCCGGCCAAGGCTGCCCCTCACGTGTTCCCCGGAAAAATTGAACAACGCCCAGTTGCCCCATTTGTTCTCATCGTAGGTTCGGAAGCTGACTTGGTCGCTGCCGTGGTTCGGCTCAATTTCATAGATCTCTTTGTCGTTGTAGCGCTTGCCGTGGATGAAGGCGACGAACAGTCCTCCGGGCTCGGGACCCAATACATCCTCGAGGATGCGGGCCTCCAGGTTGTTCTTGAGCTTGTGGCGTGTCGTATTCTGGCTGTCCTTCAGCAGGTTCGCATCGCAGCCAGCGGACGCGGGGCGGTTGGCTTTCTTGAAGTCGTCATATGTAGAGTCGGTAAAGCGGAAGACCGCCTGAGTAAAGCTCTCGCTGAATTCGTTTTCTTTGGTCAGGAGTTTCAAACTATTGCGCTCGGACTCGAGCGGCGGGACGAGGACAAAGTGGCCTTCACCTGAAAACACTGCTCCGGTGACCTTGCCCTGCACCGGCGTGACAAAGCACACCGTTCCCGAGTGCAGATGGAAAGTGCCGGCATCGCGTTTCAACTCGAAGTTAGCTACGCTCATCGCCTCACCTGACAGCGTCAGGTTGCGAAGTTGCTGGTAAGTAGGGTCGGAGTTAGGGGCAGCGGCCGGATTATCGGCAGCGTGAATCGGGAGAAGTAACGCAAACAGGAGGGCCGCGGTAAAGATGATACGAGAAGCCATGGCAAAAAGACCCTCCGGTATGAAGGACCATTTGCAGTATGCACGAGTTGCCCGCTGGCGCAAAGAGGAGATCACAAGATAACAAGCCTTCGTTGGTTTGACGACGTTCCTGGACTGGCGAAAACCTAGGCTGGGGAAAACCTGGGCTGGCGAGAATTAGAGGGTCATTGGGATGGCGTGGGGACAATAAGGAGAGGGAGACTATCTGTCCCTATTGCGCTTCGGCACTGGATCGAGACGTGCGACACCTTTGTCTTCGCAGGCTGCGGAAAACGGATTGCCGTGTCTCTAGCAGAAGAACTTTCGGCATCGTTAAAGCTATGTTGACACGAAACCCGAGTTTTTCAGCAGCCTGGGAAGTGATGCGGGTTCCAAACCCGCGTGAATTACCGGAACGCTACTTCTTGTAATAGGCGGCGTTCTTTTCCAGAAACTCTTTCTTGTCCTCGGGCAGTTCCTCGGCCACGAAGATCGAATCCGAGGTGCACGCCGGAATGCAGGCGCCACAATCGATGCAACCCTCTGGGTCGACGTACATCTGGGTCGCGGCCTCAAACTCGGGCTCGTCTTTTTTGGGGTGGATGCAGTCGGTCGGGCAGACTTCCACGCAGAGTTCGTCCTTGATGCAGCTGTCGGTGATTACATAGGCCATGATTGCTTCTCCTGAGTAGTTTTGTGTTGCAGTTTCGCTGTTAGATTAGCCGGTGGCGTCCGCCTTGGCGGTGATCTTTGTCACAGCCTGGTGTGTCCTAATCACACAGAATAGTGATCGCCATCACAGGTAGAATACGGCCTGGTGCAGTACAAATATGATCAAGTTGCAATCCTGAGTAGTAAGAGAATTGCCCGGTCCTCACCCCACGACCCCACACAGCCGCCACCCAAGCGGCGGACCGGGCAATCCTAAATACCTAAATTCCCGAAAATATCGGATCTGAAAGGTTGTCTTCGTCAGCCGCGCTGCGGTTACTTCCGTTTTCCAGGCTCGATTACGCGGGTCAAGAATTCTGAGTGTCTTCCGATGGGCATGGGAGCGTCGGTGTGCGCGATCTACCTGTCCAATGAAAATGTTTATGACGATTCTGTTGCTGGGGGCGATAGCCGGTAGTCTTCGCGCTCAAGAGATACGCGCTCAAGAAGTTCATGCTGCTTTTGTGGTGCAACCTTATATAACACGTGGAGATCTGGCCGCTTCACGGTTCTGGTCACCGTCCACAATTGCGCTGGTTGCGCTGGACGGAGCGGCAAAGGCGGCTGACTGCTTGGCCACGCGCGAAAACATCGCTGCTGGCGGCGAAGAATACGATCCGCTGGCACGTCCGTTTGTGCATACGACTGGGGTGCTGGTCGCGGCGGCGGCGTTGTTCGGAGCTGAAATCGCGACCGCTTATGTGTTGCACAGGAGACGCCACGACAATTTGGGGCGTGCCGTCCTGGTTGGGGGCACGGCTATGAACGGGCTAGGCGCGGCGTCGAGCTATAAGCATCGGGTGGCGGGCTGGTGATTTACCTCATGCATGGCTAGCGTGCCGAATAGATCAGCCTCCCACTCCGGATCACCTGGTGGACCTTAGAGAAGGCGGTGATATCCCTGGCCGGATCGCCGTGCAGTACGAGCAGGTCGGCGTCCATTCCTTTCGCGATGCGGCCGCTGCGGCGTGAATTCCCGAAACGCTCGGCGGGATTGGTGGTCAGTGACGCCAGAATCTGCTGCATACTCATCCCGGCACGCGCCATCAAGGTGAATTCCTCGGTGGTGTCGTATTGGTCAATGTAGCCTACGTCGGTTCCGAACAGGATTTGCCCTCCTGCATCGGAGTAAGCCTTCAGCTCCTGGACTGCCTGCCTGATCCACATCTCATTTTCCTCGGCGGAGACCTTGGCCTTCTTGGCTTCCACGTCAAACAAGGTGAGCGTCGGGATCAGAGCCAAATGAGCGGCTTTGAGCCGGTCGGTAAAAGCCGGAGTCCAGTCGCCGCTCATGGGAGCCGTGTGGGCAAGCACATCGACACCGCTTCGAATGGCGACCTCGATTCCTTCCGCGTTCGAGGGGTGTGCAAAAACCGGTTTAGCGGCACGATGCGCTTCGGAAACGATGGCTTTGGCCAAGTCCATGGGCATTGGAAGCACACCATCGGCGGTGATAGCGCCAGTAAAAATCTTGATCCCGTCGGCGCCATCTTTGATCTGCTGACGTACTCGTTCCAAAGCCTGTGGCGTGGATTGCACCTCTGCCGAGGCTATGTGGTTCTCCTCGAGAAATCCCTTAACGTAGATCGGAGTTCCACCCTTTGGGTAGAACGGTTCTCCGACCGTGAGAATTCGCGGGCCGCGTACGTCTCCCTTTTCGATTCGCCGCCGGATGTTATTGGTGTTGTACAGGAGGGACGCGATGTCAAACACGGTGGTGAAACCCCACCGCGTCAGCATCTGTTCAAGTTGCGAAGAGATCTCGTCGGACGAACGTTTCTCGGCATGAAGTAAGCTGGGAATAAAGATGTGAACGTGGCTGTTCCAAAACCCGGCCGTTACGACGCGACCTTGGCACTCGAGAACGGTTACATTGCCGGCGAATCGTGGCACTTTGATGCTAGTGCTCGGCCCGATGGCGCGTATGCGGCCATCGTGCACGAGGATTGTGCCATCCTCGATGGGTGGCTCAGTCGGCGAGGGATAAATCTTGGCATGAACCAGGGCGAGGTCAGCGCAGAAACTGAATTTGCTCGAAGTCCAAAGGAGAAGCAGCAGGAGAAGGACGCGGATTTGCATGTCAACAATATACGGATTGAAGCGCGAGATTGTTCACGCTAAGAGCTAAGAGCCTTTTCTCTCCCTCAGGTACGACTTCTTGTAGGCCACGTAATTGTCGGCGTAACGAAGGATTGTTTCCTCGTCTTTTTTATCCAGGTAGCGGCGGAATTTGCCTGGGGAGCCCATCCATAGGGAATTCGGCTCGACGATAGTTTTCTCCGGGATCAGCGTGCCGGCGGCGATGATGGAGCCGGATCCAATGGCGGCGCCATTGAGGATGATGACGCCCATTCCAATGAGGCAGCGGGCTTCGATAGTACATCCGTGGAGAATGACGTTGTGGCCTACGGTGACGTAGTCGCCAACGTAGACGCCGTATTGTTCTTTCATGCCGTGGAGGATGGAGTTGTCCTGAATGTTGGAGTAGTGGCCGACGCGGATCTGGTGGACGTCGCCGCGGAGGACGGCGTTCATCCAGATGCTGGAGTGCTCGCCGACGATGACGTCGCCGATGAGTTGGGCAGAGTCGTCGATGTAGGCGGTATCGGGGAATTGGGGAGTGACGCCTTGGTAGGAGCGGATCATGATTTGAGCGCAGCTTTGAGCTGCGAAGAGAAAACATATCATGGAGCGATTGCCGACGTCAGGCTGCCGATGGCAGAAGTGACGCCAGCCTGACTTCGTCAATATAGGCTAGAATGCATGCGAGATGATGGGGATTTCCGTCATGCGGTGCTGCCATGGCAATTCGTCTTGAACACGCCAACATCTCGGTTCGCGATATCAATGGAATGATCCGTTTCCTGCAGACGGCATTTCCGGATTTTCGGGTGCGCGGTGAAGGGACTACTCGGGAGGGCGCCCACTGGGTACACGTAGGCACAGACGAGACCTACATTGCCTTAAGCGAATCCCGAGTTGAACCGGGCAACTTCCGACCCTACAGCGGCGCGCCAGGCGTAAACCATCTCGCCTACGTAGTGGATGACGTGGAGGCGTTGCGCCAACGGCTTGCGGCAGCCGGATACAAGGACTCCACACCGCCGAACGCCCATCCCTACCGCAAGCGTCAGTATTTCTATGACCCCGAAGGCAACGACTGGGAGTTTGTTCAGTATTTGTCGAGGGATCCGGCTGAACGCAACGATTACAAGCTGCCGGATCGATAACGCTCTGCAATCATTGGTGATAAACAGTCCTGGCCATGCAAGGGGAGCCGAGGCGGAGGGTCAGAAGTTCTCCAGCAGCCAGGCATTGGTCTCGAAGGTCTGCTGGCTAAATGCTAGGTGACGACCGTCTGGGGACGGGCATGGGAAGCCTAGCCACTGATTCCTGCCTCGATTGAGAAGCACGGTGGGTTTTCCATCCAGATCGATGCGCACAATAAAGTATCCCGTTGACTTCGACTGAGCTGCCACGAACAAAGAGTTACCATCTGCTGCCCACCTTAGGCTCCAGATATACCAGCCGTGCTGAAGTTGGAGGTTGTGCTCCGTAGCATTGCGCAAATCAAGAATGCGGATCTGGCCGCGAGGCTGATCTCCGCCAAAAACGGCTATGCGAAATCCCTCTTGCGAAATCTTCCAGTCTAAATCCTCAGACAGCCCCAACCTGGTTCTAGCCAGCTCCTTGCCTTGGCCTTGGACTGGGTCCAACGCGTAGAAGATCAACTGACCTTGCTCCCAGTTGCTCAAGACACAGGAACTGGTGGGACGATAAGGGCAGTCGAAGCCGCCCGTGGCGCCGGGAACTTCCAAAACCTGTTCTGGAGGTCCGCCGGAGGCGGGCAGCCGCATCAGCCGTGCGGTTGTCGGCGGCGAGTCCCCACCTGTATGAGGGATCGACGCGTAAAGAATCCAGGCGGCGTCCGGGCTCATTTGGGCGTTTCCTTCATCATCCGGTCCCTGCATCAGGGGTTCTGCGGTGTCTCGATCGATGGACTGCCTGAATATTTGGTTCCGTCCCGTGCGATCTGACCAAAACAAAACGGTCTTGCTATCGCGAGTCCATCCCGACGGGAAGTCGATACTCTCACTCAAGGTGAAGCGCTTGGGAGAATCCAGGCGGGTGCCGTTCTCTTTGAGCTCCCCAACATACACGTCGTCCCGCTGGTGGTTCTTGACCACTACCAGACGACTTCCATCCCGGCTGAAACTCGGACTCACAACGGATGGTCCACCCCAGTTCATTATTTTCGCTGGCTTCCCGGAGGGTTTTCCGGTCTGCGGGTCAGTCATGATTTCCCAAAGGTCGGCTTCGTTGGACGCTAACGATTCATCTAAGTCAAAGACAATGCGCCCGTCGCGCACCCATAGCAGATCGGGGCCTCTGCTGCTCTCCAGTTTAGGATCAGAAAACACTATGCTTGGTGGTCCCCCGTCCAGGGGCACGGTTTCGACACTACCGCCGTTCCCGGCTGCTGCTGGTTTTACATACGCGAGGCGCTGACCCGTGGGAGACCATGCCAGAGTCTGGAACCGGTCACTTTCGCTGGCGAGAATTTTATTGGGATTCTCTCCATTGGCTCCCATTACCCATATTTCGTGGCGGTTTCCGCTGATAAACGCAATCGATGAACCCTGTGGCGAAACCGCGGCTGCAACCCAGCTCTGAGTTCGCAACTTACGTGGAGTGCCACCGAAAACAGAAGTTGTCCAGATCGTATATCCTTCCGCTTCCGATTCAGCTATAAATAACAACTTCTCTCCGTCCGGGAACCAGGTGACGTCCCAGAGGTGTGTTCGCAACTCCTCTGGCAGCGGGATGTCGTGGACCTCTCCGGTATCGATCACGCTTAAGTGAAGACCGTTGGGGTCTGCGTAGGCAAGATATCTGCCATCCGGCGAGATTGCCGCGCCGAGTAGGCGATTCTCCGAGGGGTTGTGGGTCAATTGCCGTTCGCTTAACGCCTTGTGGGGAGTGGCGGGCTGATTCTTGAACCAGCGGAATCCGAAGCTAAGCGCAAGAAGAACAATCACCAGCACAGACCCATAGAGCAGTTGGCGGTGGTCGCGCGAGGGGCTCTGCTGGACCGGAACTTTGGCAGCCGACTTGCCGGATTCCGTGTCCCGCTTGAGTCGTTGCAGGTCGGCGCGCATCTCGGAGGCGTGCTGGTAGCGAAGGTTCCTGTCCTTCTCCAAAGCCTTATTGATAATCTCTTCCAGCTTGGGCGGCAAGTCAGGATTGATGCGCACTGGCGGCACAGGCGGGCGTTCCAGAATTGCGTTGAAGATCAAGCCCGAGGTGTCGCCGCGAAACGGCAGCGTTCCCGTCGCCATCTCATACAGCACCGCGCCAAACGAAAACAGGTCGGTGCGGGCATCGAGTTCTTTTCCCCGGATCTGCTCCGGCGACATGTAAGCGACGGTGCCGAGCGCCGCTCCCGGGCTGGTGAGATGTGCCTCCGAATCGATGGTCGCAGCGGTGGCGTCAGTCCCGGTCGCTGGCTTGCCAGAGACCTTGGCCAAACCGAAGTCCAGAACCTTGGCAATGCCCCGGCTGGTGACGAAAATGTTGGCGGGCTTGATGTCGCGATGCACAATGCCCTTGGCGTGGGCGGCATCGAGCGCGTCGGCGATCTCGATGGCCAGCACTAGAAGTGTCTCGGTCTCAAGCGGACGCCCAGCAATGCGGTGCCGGAGCGTCATGCCCTCCAGAAACTCCATGGCGATAAAGGTATGGCCGTCCTGTTCGCCGATGTCGTAGATCGTGCAGATGTTCGGATGGTTGAGCGCCGACGCGGCTTGCGCTTCGCGTTGAAAGCGGGCGAGCGCATGCGGGTCACGGGCAACGTCCTCGGGCAGAAACTTGAGGGCGACGAAACGGTGCAGGCGGATATCCTCGGCCTTGTAGACGACACCCATACCGCCTCCACCGACTTTCTCTACAATGCGGTAGTGCGCTATGGTTTGCCCGATCATGAGTGCCGTAGAAACCGTTGGTCGCCGTATGTTAGGGCGCTTCTAAACCGAAGTCAAAGAGTTATGCTGTGGACAGCGGATCGCAGGATTGCAGAACTGTGCTCGGCAAACAGGAAACTATGCGATTGTTGGCGTAGAATCGCGTCTCTAACAATGTCGGCACTGTCAATTTCACAAACGACCGGGCGCGTTGAATCTAGTCGCCCGTTTTTCTTCAACCACCCAATACAATTACAAGGCTGGCGTGGTGCAGCATTCTCGATGACTTGGAGTGATTGGCTATGAAAGCGGCAGATTTTCGCCGGATTGCTTTGAGCTTTGAAGGCGCGGAGGAAGGCTCACATATGGGGGCGGCCGACTTCCGTGTGGGAGGCAGGATCTTTGCCACGCTGGCCTCCGAGAATAAAGGTTACGGCAACTTGATGATCACTCCGGAACTGCAGGCGGAATTTGTCCGGGAGTTGCCGGAGGTTTTTTTGCCCATTCACGGCGGATGGGGACGAATGGGGGCGACCCACATTCGGCTGGCGAAAGCGAACGAGGACGTGCTGACCGGCGCTCTGCGCACGGCTTGGAAGCTTCGGGTGGAAAAGAATACTGGGACGAAGAAGAAGCGCACTCCGCGGCGGGGTTAATGGCGCGGACAATCGGGAACTCACTAGCCATACAAATCTTTACGGGCCAGGACGGGCAAGTCTACGACGAGGAAAAATCTCAAAATGGAATCTGCAGCCAAAGCCGCGTTTTATGCATCTTTATTAGTATTGATACTCTTGAATTATTATTGACGCCTCAAGATTTGTGGGAAGCACTCGAGCGCTGAAGGCGCGGAGGAGATGCACGAATATGAACATTCTTGGACATAACGCAGGGATTTCAAGGCCTGGATTGGGCAAGCAGAGTTTGGTTTGCCTCTTGTCATTGGCTCTGTTGTTCGCGACTTGTCCGCTGAGCCTGTCGGCCCAGGACCAAGACGCGCAAGCCCCGCCACCGCAAGATGCGCAAGCCCCGCCACAGGGCGGGCAGGCGCCGCCCTACGCGCAGCAGACTCCCGAACAGTTGCAGCGGTTAGTTGCGCCGATTGCGCTTTATCCGGATTCGCTGGTGGCGCAGGTCCTGGCGGCATCCACGTTTCCCGACGAAGTCGTCGAGGCCGACCGATGGGTGCAGGCGCATCCCGATTTAAAGGGTGAGGCTTTGGGTCAGGCAGTAGACCAGCAACCCTGGGACCCGAGCGTCAAGGCGCTCACCGGATTTCCAAGCGTCCTGGGAAATATGGACAAGAATCTTTCCTGGACGTCATCTCTGGGTGACGCTTACTACAACCAGCAGCAGGACCTGATGGATGCGGTACAGGTGATGCGCCACAAAGCGGAACAAGCCGGCGCTCTTAAGAACCCGCAGCACGAAGTCGTTAAAGAGGATGGCCCGGATATCGACATTGAGCCTGCCGAGCCCGATGTGGTGTATGTCCCGGCCTATAATCCGTGGCTGATTTACGGATATCCCATCGTGGCTTGGCCGGGATGGTATCCGTATCCCGGAATCTGGTTTGGCGGCCCGTATTTTTCATTCGGAATCGGCTTTGGAATCGGATGGTTCGGCGGCTTTGGATGGGGATGGGGTCATTGGGGATTCGACTGGCATAACCACTATGCGACCTTTAACCACGGCAGATACTACTCTGGAAGCAGAACGTTTTACAACCGGAACAATTTTTATCGCGGCGGGGGTGTGCGTGGCGGAGTCGGGCGCGGCCCGGCTTTCAATCGCGGAGTTGGACCGAGGCCGTTCGAGGGAAATCGCGGCGCGGCGCGCGGATATGCTGCACCTCGGGGTGAAAGTGGCATACGCTCGGGCGCGTTCAGCGGCTACGATCATGGTGGCGAGTCCAGGAGCTATTCGTCACGCGGAAGCGCCAGCATGGGTGGCGGAGCGCGTGGCGGCGGCGGAGCTCATGGCGGCGGCGGGCGTCATTGATTGAAGTCATTGATTGAAGGTCATTAGGTTCCTGGAGCTTGAAAAATTTGGAGATGGAGATAAGCCATATGTGGCGAACGAAGCTGAACTTCGATAAATTTCATGGGGCCAATCTTCCGAAATTAGCCGTGGTCGCGGTCGTTTTCGCACTTCTTTTGACGGCGTGCTTTCCCACCCGTTCGATGGCGCAGCCGCCGGGCCAGAAAACATTTTCGTCGGCGGAAGAGGCGAGCAGTGCGCTGGTCACGGCAGCGCAGAACAATGACGAAAAAGCCATGCTTGAAATCCTCGGACCGGGGGGAAAGCAGATCGTCTCGTCCGGAGATGATGCCGAGGACGCCGAGAGTCGCGCTAATTTCGTGCAGCGATATCAGGAAATGCACCGTCTGGTGAAAGAACCGGATGGCACCACGATTTTGTATATCGGCGCGCATAATTGGCCGACGCCCATCCCACTCATGCACAAAGGAAATTCGTGGTATTTCGACACCGAGGCGGGCAAGAAGGAAATTTTATACCGGCGCATTGGCCGGAATGAACTATCGGCTATCCGCGTTTGCCAGGAACTGGTGGCGTCGGAGAAGGAATACTGGGCGCAGCACAACGAGTACGCTCAGAAAATCTTTAGCGATGAAGGGCGGAAAGATGGCCTTTATTGGAAAGCTGCGGAAGGCGAGCCGAAGAGTCCCATCGGGCCCTTGGTGGCGGCGGCCGTTACTCAGGGGTTTGCCAAGAGCCAGATCTTCGCTACGACTCCTTACCGGGGCTACTATTTCCACATCCTGACGCGTCAGGGAAAGAATGCTAGCGGCGGCCCGAAGAGTTACCTGGTGAATGGCAAAATGACCGAGGGCTTCGCTTTCGTGGCCTATCCGGCGGAATACAGATCGTCTGGCGTGATGACCTTCATCGTTAACGAGAATGGAACCGTATTTGAGAAAGATCTCAGCAAAAAGACCGACGTTCTCGGTAAAGCCATGACGGAATACAACCCCGGTCCTGGCTGGCAAAAGGCTGAAGAGCAGCAGGAAGAGATGGCTGTCGAGCCGACCAAATAAAGGAAAAGGACGTTCAGCCGATGTTACTTGTTCCAGCTGAACCCTGCCTATTTCCCTGCAGGACGGACTGCGATCCGGAAGCTTTGAGTTGAGCGCTTGCTGTTTTTCAATCATCCCGGCCATCGCTGGGACAACCCATTCATGAAGCAAGTTGTCTTGTCCAATTTTTTGGCGGAGTGCACTCCTGTACAATTTTCCCGAATGAAGAAGCGGGTGAGAGTTTCGGCGATCCTCTGGATTGGTTGGATCTTGCTGGGCGCGGCGCTGTGGGCTGCTGCCGAGCCTATTGCTTCTTTGCGCCCGACCAACTACGTCAATGATTTTGCCGGAGTGCTCGATCCGGCTACGCAAGCGCGGCTGAACGACCTTTGCCGGCAGGTCGATCAGAAGGCGCACGCGCAGATTGCCGTGGTGACGGTGAAGTCGGTCGATGGGCAGGACGTGGTGAGTTATGCAGTGGCGCTGTATCAGAAGTGGGGAATTGGGGCGAAAGGGAAGGATCGTGGGGTGCTGATCCTGCTGGCAACGCAGGATCACAAGTATTGGACTACCGTCGGATATGGGCTGGAGCCGATTCTTCCGGACGGGAAGGTGGGCGGGTTCGGACGGGAAGCGGTGCCCATCCTGCGCACCGGGAATTATGGGGCAGCGGCCACGCTGATGACCACGCGCGTGGCCTCGGTGATTGCGCAGGATGCGGGGGTCACTCTGGACAATCAGCCTCGATTTGCCGCTCCTCGACGGCAACGCGCGCCGGGCGTGGGGCTGGTGTGGGTTGCAATCGTTCTCGTCTTTATTGTGATTTCGATTTTGCGAGCATTATTTCGGGGAGGCGGAGGTGGGCGAGGTGGGGGCGGATCTGGATTCTGGTCGGGATTACTGTGGGGCATGTTGTTAAACAACATGGGCGGCGGTCGGGGTGGTGGATATGGTGGAGGAGGGTTTGGTGGTTTTGGCGGTGGTGGTGGCGGAGGTGGGTTCGGCGGTTTTGGCGGTGGGAGCACGGGCGGCGGCGGGGCCGGTGGCAGTTGGTAGTGGAGTGCCGGGGCGTCCCCGCCCGGCCCCGCCCAACCTTGACGGGCGCGACGCCCGTCGCTCCACCTGCCAGAGAGTGAGAGGCACGGAATGGTTCCGGAAAAATTGATTAACGAATTTGTCGAACGGATGCGCGGAGCGGCGGGGACGAATCTGCTGGCGGTGGTCCTTTATGGGTCGGCGGCGGCGGGAGATTACGTTACCGATCACTCGGACGTAAATCTGCTGTGCGTGCTCGGCGAGACTTCTTTCGCTGCGATTACGGCTCTGGCTCCGGCGATCGCGTGGTGGGGGAAGCAGAAGCATCGGGCGCCGCTGCTGATGAGTGCGGAAGAGATGCGGCGGTCGGCGGATGTGTTCTCCATCGAATTTCTGGACATGCGGCGGAACCATCGGCTGCTGTGGGGCGAAGACGTTTTGAAGACGCTGGAGATCCCGATGCGCTGGCATCGGGCGCAGCTGGAGTATGAACTGCGGGAGAAGACGATCCTGCTGAGGCAGCAGTTGCTGGTGGCTTCGGCGACCGACGAGGCGAAGTGGGAGCTGTTGCTGCGGTCGCTGCCGGCGTTTGGGACGCTGTTCCGTCACACGCTGATTGCGCTGAGCGATGCGGGAGCGGGATCGAAGCGGGAAGTGGCGGCGGCGCTGGCGGGCAAGCTGGGGATCGACACCAGCGTGTTTGGCGAGTTGCTGGATATTCGCGAGCGGAAGAAAGATCGGAAGGCGGCAAACGTGGATGAAATATTTGCGCGCTATCTGAAGTTGGTGGAACAGGTGACGGCGGCGGTGGACAGGATGCTGGATCCGGCGGCGTAGAAGCGATGGGTCTGCATTTTGCGACAAACAGCAAGTCCTTCGCTTCGCTCAGGATGACAATCTGTAAAAAAGACAATCTATAAGAAATATCTTGCGGCGGTTCATTTCGTTTTCAGGAGAGTGACATGAGCAAGGGCTTGATTGTACTGGTGGTGCTGGTGGTGATCGTGCTGGCTCTGTTTGGACAGTACGTGGGAGTGCGCAATCAACTGGTAGCGAAGGACCAGGCGGTGAAGGCGTCGTGGTCGCAGGTGGACATCGTGCTGCAACGGCGCGCCGATTTGATTCCGAACCTGGTGGAGACGGTGAAGGGTTATGCGCAGCAGGAAGTGACCGTGTTTGGGGACATCGCCAAGGCGCGGTCGGCGTTGCTCTCGGCGCAGACTCCGTCGGATAAGATTGCCGCGAACGGGCAGTTGGATGGTGCCATCGGCCGGCTGCTGCTGATTGTGGAGAATTATCCGCAACTGAAGTCGAATGAAAATTTCCTGCGCTTGCAGGATGAGCTGGCGGGGACGGAAAACCGCATCGCCGTCGAGCGCAAGCGGTATAACGACACGTTGCAGGATTACAACACTTACCTGCTGCAGTTCCCAAACAATCTGTATGCGGGGTTTGCGGGCTACAAGCAGAACCCGGCTTACTTCCAGGCTACGGAAGCTTCGCGGCAGGCGCCGAAGGTGGACTTTGGCGCGAAGCCGGCGGCTCCGGCAGCAGCTCCGGCGCATTAGTGCGGTCGTTAGTCGATGGTCGTTAGTCGTTCATCGAAGACGATTTGTCATCCCGAGCGAAGCGAAGGACCTGCTGTTTGCGGCGAACAACGATTCCTCCGCTTCGTGCAGAAACACAGATCGTTCTTAGCGAACGACTGACGACCCGCGACCAACGACTTCCACACAAAACTGAACATATTGAAGGTGCGTGCGTCACACGCGGAGTGAGATGCACGGTGGTATACAAATGAGCAGGGTCTCTGGAATCCCCTCCGATTCCGAAGTCTTGGACACGAGGGGATTGGTATGGGCCGCCGCGGTGAGCTGTTTGTAGTTGCAATTGGTCGTGTTTTTTCGGTAGTTGTCTTCGGCGTATTCTTCTTCCAACTCATCCTTATTACTGCTGCGGCTTGGGGGCAGGATGCGTCCACGGGCGCGTTGCGGGGAGTGGTAATGGACGCGCAGGGAGCGGCGATTACGACCGCGGACATCGTTGCCATCCGGGTGGAGACGGGGATCCGCTACTTCTCGGCCACGGATTCGGCGGGACGGTTTGTGGTGGATCTGCTGCCGCCGGGGCAGTATTCGGCGCGGGCGGAGGCGGAGGGGATGTCGCCGGAAGTTTCGCCGGTGATTCGAGTGGAGATCGGAGTGGCAGCGCAGTTGACCTTCAAGCTGAAGGTGGCGGGGCCGAAGGAAACGATCATGGTGTCGGAGGCTCCGCGGATGACGGATGCGGACCCGAGTTCGATATCGGCGCTCGTAGATGAGCGGGCAATCGAGGATCTGCCGCTCAATGGGCGGAGGTTCACCGATTTGTTGTTGCTGTCGCCGGGCGTGACCCAGGATCCTCGCGGGCTGACTTCGGGATCGAATGGGGATCTTTCTTATGGCGGGATTCGGGGATACAACACGAGCTTTCTGGTGGACGGAGGTGACAACAACAACGGGTTCTATGCGCAGGCATCGGGACGGTATCGTGCGCCCTACCAATTTTCTGACGAGGTGATCCAGGAGTTTCGCGTGCAGTCGAGCGGTTATGGAGCGGAGTCGGGGCGGGCTGGGGGCGCGGTGGTGAATGTGGTGACGAAATCGGGCACGAACCATTGGCACGGTAGCTCTTTCTATCATCTGCGCGACAGTGAACTGGCGGGAGCGGCGCCGCCATTTGTGGGTTTCAATCCCGGCAATGAGCAGCATCAGTTTGGCGCGACCATCGGAGGCCCGATCCAGCGCAGCAAGACGTTCTTGTTTGCGGCTTACGATCAGCACATTTTCAATGTGCCGGCGGTGGTGCAGTTCTACAACGGCTCGACCGTGGTGGTTCCGCAGGTGGGGGTTTACCCGACTCCAGGGGATTACGAGATCTGCGATCCCGCAATTGGGGGGATCGCTTGCGATGAGGCGCTGGTGTTGGCGGCGGCGGCCCAGCTGTCGACGCTGGGCGGGCCTTTTCATGCGAAGTTACTGGGGCAGACGGGATTTGTAAAGGTGGACCGAGTGCTGGCGCCGCATCAGTTTCTTTCGGCGCGGCTGAGCGCATCCCGGTCTTACGGGACAAACAACGTCAATTTTGATCCAGGGAGTCCGATCACCTTCGATTCGATCAGCGCGAATGGGGAAGAGGACGTAGCGACGGAAAGCGCATCGCTCACTCTGCTGTGCGGCATTACGCCGCGGCTGACGAGCCATCTGCGGGTGCAGTTTTCGCGCGATCTGGAGCGGTCGTTTCCCAATACCACCGGGACGCGGACAGACATCTACGATTGGATTCAGGATTTTGGGCAATCGTCGACCTTGCCGCGGGGAACCCGGGAACACCGGTTGCATCTGGCGGAGACTTTGAGTTGGAGCCGCGGGCGAAATCAGCTTAAGTTCGGGGCCGACGGAATGGCGACTTGGGACTACAGCTACTTTCCGTCGCTCTACGGTGGAGAGTATTTCTACGACAACATTTCGGTGAATCCGTTTACGTTTGTGCCGATGGAGGAGGGGTTGAAGCTAACCCCGCTGCGGGCGTGGGCGCACAATGTGCCGCGATACTACGAGCAGAATTTTGGGAATCCGGTGTCTCATCCGGACAGCAACGACTACGCAGGGTTCGTGCAGGACACGGCGCGGTTGACGCCCCACTTAAGCTTGAGTCTGGGAGCACGCTACGACCTCCAGACGTTTTCGAAGAAGGGAATGGTGAGCAATCCGCTCTGGGCGCAGGTGGGGAAGATGCCTCTGAACGGGACGAATTTTGCGCCGCGGGTGGGAATCGGGTATGCGTTCGGCAACGATCGGCCGGTGATGGTGCGGGCGGGGTTTGGAATTTTCTATACCCGCATCCCGCAGATTTATCAGTCGGCGGTGATCAATGACAATGGGCTGAGCGATAACTTTATTTCTCTCGATAATACGGTTTACTACCAGGAACAGGTGTTTCCGACGTATCCGAATGCGGCGGTGAATTGTCCACGGGGTCCGGTCTCGTGCACGATACCGCCGGCGTGGCAGCAGTATGCGATCAGCGAGGCGTCGGCATTTGCGCCGAGCTTTAAGACACCCCGCGTGCAGCAGGCGAGCCTGAGTCTGGAGCGGGAACTGGGCGGCGGGGTCATGGGGACGATATCTTACCTGTTTGTGCATGGCGTGGATATGATCCGGGCGCGAGATGTGAATCTGCCGCCGCCGGCTTATTACAGCTATCCGATCTTCGACCCGACCGGCGGTACTTTTCAAAATGCGTTTTATAACGTCGAGTCGTTTGCCACGTGGCAGACGAGTTACAGCATCAGTTGTCCGTATCCGCCGTGCATCAACACATTGAGCCGCCCGATATCGCAATTGGGGGCCATCGACCAGTTTGAGAGTGCGGCCACGAGCGTGTATCACGGCGCAACGGTGTCGCTGCGCAAGCGGATGTCGGGGGGGATGTATTTCACCCTGGCGTATACCTGGGCGCATGCGATCGACGACGGGCAAGACGCGCTGGTGGCGGGACAGCCGGTAACGGTGCAGAACTCATACGCAGCGAAGAGTGAGCGGGGGCCGAGCGTGACCGATCAGCGGCAACGGCTCACGATTGCAGCGATCGAACAGCCGCACCCGTTTGCGGAGGGACAAAAGGCTCTGGCGACCCTGTTCAATCACTGGAAGATCTCGGGGATCATGACATATGGCAGCGGACGTCCGGCGAACGCGACAGTCTCGGGCGATCCGAATCAGGATGGGAACACGGGTAATGACCGTTTGCCGGGTTATGGGCGCAATTCATTTACCGGTCCGGTTTACGCCAGCACGGATCTGAAGGTGGGAAGGATAATGAATCTGGGCGGACGGCTTCATCTGGAGTTGAGCGGGGATTCGTTCAATCTGTTCATTCGCAACAACGAGAGGCTGGTAGTGACCGACAATGGCTTCCAGAGTACGGCAGGCCAGTTCATTAAGTATACGCAATCGGTGGGAGGAATCTATTATCCGGCTTATTATCAGCAACCTACAAATTTCATGAAACCGACGAGCTCTTTTGCTCCACGGCAGATGCAATTGTCGATGCGATTGAATTTTTGAGGCGGGTGAAGATTTCTGCACATTCCACTTGACTTAAGAGGGTAATGCTTGCCATAACTAACCAGTCCAGTTAGGACGAGTAGGGGGGTGTAGTCCGTTGGCGGAAGTTCGACTTCAAGAGGGTGAATCCCTCGAAAACGCGCTGCGGCGGTTTAAGCGGAAGGTACAAACCGAGGACATTATCAAGGAAGTAAAGCGTCACTCGTTTTACCTGAAGCCCGGCGAGAGGAAGCGAGTCAAGGAAGCGCTGGCTCGCAAACGCAGCCGCAAGAAAGCACGCAAGGAACAGGACTAAGGAAAAACGGGCCCTTCGCTGACGCGGGCGGCCCGTTCCCCACACTTGAAAGTTGGAGACGCGGCAGGTCGCGTCTCCGCAGGTCAGTAAGAGCAGGATCCAGTAAAGCAGTGACCATGCGGTGCACACCGTGTGGCGGGCCGAATCCAAGGGGTACGCATGAGGGGGATGTAAATCTCCTGCCCACGTTGTGAACCGGATCCTTCCCTATTCGGGTCTCCCGTGCAGAGCAGGGACGCGGAATGGGAGCGCCTCTTCAATGGAATACCAGGACAAGGTATTAAAGTGCATCGATTGTGGCACGGATTTCGTGTTCACAGCGGGTGAACAGCTGTTTTTCCACGACAAGCAGTTCAAGAACGAACCCAAACGCTGCAAGAACTGCAAGGGCAAGCGAGTGGCCGTGGTTGGAGCCACCTCGCAAAAGCCGTCGCGCGGGCAGTCGTATCCGAGAACAGAGACCCGGACGAACTGTTCGCAGTGCGGGAAAGAAACCACGGTGCCGTTCCGTCCGACCCAGGGACGGCCGGTGCTGTGTCGCGAGTGCTATCAGCACGGGCGGCAGGTCGCGAGCGCCTGATTATCCTTTGAACGTGCAGGGAACGAACGCTGGGGAAAGTGGGGCCAGCGGGATGCTCATCCCGCGCGGCGCTTGATTTCTTGCGCTTTGAGGGCGGAGTTCCGCTGCTGGAGTTGCTTGTCGGCGTGGCGGATGAGCAGGGCTTCCACCTGACGCAGAAGATCGCCGGTCCCGAGCGGTTTGATGAGCAGCGAGTCGGAATTCTCTCCGGTCCAATCTTCTCCGTCTCGAACTTCTCCGTTCCGACGTTCCCCGCGCCAATGTTCTCCAGAGGGCGGATAAGCTGTGAGCAGAGCCGTTGCGGGGTCATAGGCCTGGCGGCGGGCGGTGCGGATGACTTCCAGTCCAGCCTCTTCGGTTTCCATGCGCAAGTCACTGATTACCATCTGGTAAACGCCGGAGTTCATGCGGGCAAAAGCCTCGGCGGAACTGCCGGCGGTTTCGACTTCAAATCCGTGGAGTTCGAGAACGGCTTTCAGGGTCAGCAGGACGGCGAGGTCGTCGTCGACAAGAAGAATGCGGCGTTTCATGTGCACCTCTTACGGGGAGGCGGAGATGCAGTGCATGGCGGAATCAGCTCGCAGCGGTCTTCATGTTGCGTTCGAATGTGGGGCCACCGGGAGCTTCAGCCGCAGCTTCCACTCATTTAGTATAGGAGCGTGGCTCGCTTCTACATAGAGAATTTTGGCTGCCGCGCTACGCAGGCGGACGGGGCGGCACTGGAGCGGCAATTTCTGGAGCGTGGACTGGAGCGCGCCGGAGCGGCTCGCGACGCTGAAATTGTCGTGCTGAATACCTGCACGGTGACCGAGGGCGCAGATAAAGATGCACGAGCGTCGATACGGCGGCTGCAGCGGGTGAATCCGGATTGCCGCATTCTGGTGACCGGCTGCTACGCGCAGCGCGCGCCGGAAGAGCTGGCAGCGCTGCCGGGTGTCACGTGGGTAGTGGGTAATTCGCACAAGCACCAAGCGGCGAAGATTGCGACTTCTTCTTCAAGTTCCGGCTTCGTGCCGCTCGGGCAACTTTCCCAAGATCAGCTTTCCCAGGAGCGAGCCAGCAATGTAATTGTGGGGGATATTTTTGCGCATACCGAGCTGCTGGCGGCGCCGGTATTCGAAGCGGCCAACGAGCGGACGCGTCCGAACCTGAAGGTGCAGGATGGATGCGACAACCGCTGTTCGTTCTGCGTGATTCCGTATGTTCGTGGGCAAAGCCGTTCGCTGCCGATGGAGCGCGTCGTTGCAGAAGTGAGAACGCTGGTGGAGGCGGGCTATCGCGAGGTGGTGATCTCGGGGATTAATTTGGGGCGGTGGGGAAGAGATCTAAAGGAAGTCGATGGTCGATGGTCGTTAGTCGTTGGCGAACAAAAACCTTTGACATCCGCGATTTCCTCCGGCCCGCAACCCAAGTCGAACCGCGGACGACCAACGACTGGCGACCAACGACTCGAGGCTCTCATTCGCGCCATTCTCGATCAGACGTCTCTGGAGAAATTGCGCATCAGTTCAGTCGAGCCTATGGACTGGAGTGATGAACTGATCGGGTTGATGGCGGCATCTGGGCGGATCGCCAAGCATGCGCATGTGCCCATGCAGTCGGGAAGCGATGCGGTGTTGCGGCGCATGCATCGCAAATACCGGCCGTGGCATTACCGGGAAAAGATCCTGAAGATTCGAGCGGCCATGCCGACTGCGGCGATCGGCGCTGACGTGATGGTGGGATTTCCGGGTGAGACGGAGGCGGAGTTTGCCGAGACGCGGCGCATGATCGAAGAGCTGCCGTTCACTTATCTCCACGTGTTCACATATTCGGCGCGTCCGGGAACAAAGGCGGCGGAGCAGGGCGGGCAGGTTCCGCTAGTGATGGCTCGGGAAAGAAACCGCGTGCTGCGTGCGATTGCATCGGGGAAAAAGGCAGCGTTTATGCGGTCGCTGGTTGGGACGGTCATCGAAGCGATTACGCTGCAATCGGGCCGAGCGGAGTTCACCGAGGCGCTGACGGATAACTATCTGAAGATGAGAATCTCCGGGCATTATGAGGCGAACCGCTGGATGGCTTTGAACATCGAAGGGGTGGCTGGCGAGATGCTCGTCGGGCGGCCGGTCTTGGATCTGGATTGAGCGAGCCGGTGGAAAGTCAAGCCGGACGCTCAAGGCGACGGTGGTGACTCAGGAGTGCATAGGGCGAACAATCGCATTGACCTGTAACCCTTTACAGGCTTACGATATCAAAAATCCAGAAATGCGGGAGTGATCCGAACCCATGTCACAGTCAGCGTTTCGGTCTGCGGTGTGTTGTTTGCTGGTGATCTTGTTTCCGGCGCAAGTGCTGCTGGCGGGAGATACGGCATCGGCAATGTTGTACACGAACGGTGCGGCTTGGTTGAACGGGAGCGAGGTGCCGAAATCGGCAGCCGTGTTCGCGGGAGACCTGTTGCAGACGCGGCCCGATTCAACGGCCAGTATTCAAGCGAATGGATCGAACGTCATGGTGCTGGCGGATTCGCTGGTGAAATTCGAGGGGCCGGCGGTGGAGCTTGAGCATGGCGCGGTAAGGGTGACGACATCTCGCGGGCTGGCGGCTCGCGCCGGCGAGGTTACGGTGAAGCCAGCGAGCGATTCGTGGACTGAGTTTCAAGTAACCGATGTGGATGGGCGGGTGCAAATCGCGGCCAACAAGGGCGACGTGACCGTTCAAGACGACAAGGGAACGACCACCGTGACGCAAGGGCAGCAGACGACACGCGACGACACGTCGGATACGGATAGAAAGAAGAAAAAGCGCCGGCGGGGACAGGGAGCGGAGGCGGCGGCCAAGGGAGGAATCCTGAGTTCGACGCCGGCGGTCATCGGCGGATTGGCGGTCGTGGGCGGGGCGACGGTATGGGTGTGGACACGGTCGGGAAGCCCGGTGAGTCCGGATTGTCCGACGAATCCCTGCCAGTGATTTTGTTGCGATCGGCTTTTTTACTGTGAGTTTTCCTGAGTTCCTTCCAATGCGTTCTGGGGTGGGCGACTGAATCGATGTCGCGCTACGTTTCCTACCGAGATTTCGACTGGGTTCTGCTGGGCTTCGTGCTGGTAATCTGCGCGCTGGGCGTGGTGCAGATTCACAGTGCGACTGAGCATACGAAATTTGCCGGGTCCCACATCAAGCAGATTTACTGGATTCTGGCGGGCTTGGGCGCAATGTTCCTGGTCAGCCTGCTCAATTATCAGGCCCTGCTTGAACAAATCCACTGGATGTACATCGCATCGCTGGCATCTCTGATTGCGGTGATTCTGTTCGGCCAGAAATATCTGGGGGCGCGGCGCTGGATCAAGATGCCGGGGGGTGCGCATTTTCAGCCATCGGAGTGGGTGAAGCTGATCCTGATTCTGGCGGTGGCGAAGTACTTTGCGGATTTGCATGAGCGGGAACTGTCGTGGCCGGACTTTGTGAAGGCAGGCGCGATCGTCGGTTTCCCGATGCTGATGGTATTGGCGCAACCCGACCTGGGGACGGCGCTGACCTATCTGCCAGTGGCGATCATGGGACTATTTCTGGGTGGGTTGCGCTGGAAGCAGGCGCTGATCGTGCTGGCGATCGCGGGTCTGCTGGCTCCAGTGGCCTGGATCAAGGTGCTCAAACCCTATCAGAAAGAACGGCTGGCGAGTTTTAGAAATCCGAATGAGGATCGGCAAGGTTCTGGGTATCAAGTGAATCAATCGTTGATTGCGGTGGGGTCGGGCGGGATCTGGGGGAGCAGCCAGGGATCACAGACGCATCTGGCGTTTTTGCCGGTACCGCAGACCGACTTCATTTTTGCCGCTTTTGCCGAAGAACACGGGTTTGTAGGAGCTCTGGGGGTTCTGCTGTTATACTTTATAGTGCTGATGCGGTTGACCCAGAATGCACAAACGGCGCCCGACCGCGCCGGGGCATTCCTGGTAATGGGTGTGGTGGCTGTGCTTAGCTTTCACATCCTGGTCAACATCGGTATGGTGGTTGGTTTTATGCCAGTCACAGGAATACCTCTGCCGCTCATGAGTTACGGTGGGTCTTCCGTTCTTTTCATGTTCTTGGCGCTGGGGATGGTAATGAACGTCCGGATGCGCCGTTTCGTGAACTGAGACGGTTCGGCAGAAGTTGGGGCGCTGCCAACAAGAACGGCGCCACGAAACAAGATTAGGCAGCAAGAGATTCAGGTAAGCAGCAAGATTACGAAGGCCCTCGCGAAAAAGGAGGGCAGAATGCCGGCAGAAGTCGAAGCCGGACAGGATTGAAGCCAGTCAGGCGGGGAACGGCCCCCTCAGCGGAATGCGAGAGAGTGGCCACAGACCTGGCGGAAGGCTTAACGCGATCAGTGCAGACGAGTAAGAACAATTCACTGCAGTCGAGGCCCCGGGAAGAACTCCGGGACCGCGCCCGCTCCTACCCGGAGCGGCGCTGAGCGCTATCGATCTCATGGTCCGCCTTGCGCTTCTGGTCCGGTGAAGAAAAACCGGAGTAGAAATGAACAAGGAATTGTTTGTATCGACCACCCCCCACGAAACCAAAGTGGGGATCACGGAAGACGATCAGCTAGCCGAGATTTACCTCGAACGAGAAAACGAATACACCTTAGCAGGCTCGATTTATAAGGGCCGGGTAACACGCGTGCTGCCAGGCATGCAGTCGGCCTTTGTGGACATTGGGCTGGAACGCGACGCATTTCTATACGTTTCCGATTTCATGGATCTGGAACAGACGGATGAGGATCTGGATGAAGCGATCCCAGCAAACCGTCCGGTGACGGAGGCGCGTCCGCGCAACGGTTTGGAAGCGGGCGGTCCAGCGACTAATAGTGACGGGCAGCTTGCCGAGGCCGGCAACGTACCGGACGAGGGGGACGAGCCGGCAGTGGTTTCTTCGGAAGCGCCGGGGAACGTGCCGAGCAGTTCGCGTGACTTTCGCGGACGACGACGTCGTCGTGGACGTCGCGGAGAAACCGGAGACCGGGGCGGGCGCGGCGAGCGTCCGGAGCGCAGCGAGATTCGAAGCGAACCTCGCAGTGAGATACGTCCCGAAATACGAAGCGACGTCCGCAGTGAAACCGGCAGTGAACCACTGGGTGAAGTAAGAGGTGAAGTAAGAAACGACCGTTTTGGCCGCGGTGACCGTTCGGGAAGGGGTGGGTCTGACTCGCGATTCCAGCGGCCGGCTCCGGCCGCCCGCACCGGTCGCGATTACGATTACGGACCTCCCCCGGGATATCAACCGATCATGCTTCCGGGAGAATCGATCTCGAAGTACCAGCGGCAGGGTCAGAGTGTTGCGCCTGTGCCGGCGGAGAGTGCACAGGAGGTGCCGCCGGCCTCGGCCGCAATCACTGCGAGCTTTCCTGAAGATGAGCCTAGATTCGCGACGGAGGTTTCCGAGCCCCTTCACGAACAACATGAGCACGTGCTGGACGCGGAAGTCGAGGGAGAGGTGCATTCGACCGATCCGGTCGCAGCGCCATTGGAGGATAGCGAAGTCCGCGACCAAGTGCAATCCGCGCTCAGAGCTATCTCCGCAGAGGCGACGATACGCGAGAGGGCGCGCGAAGCGGGCTCAGCGGCAGCCCCGCAGGTTGCACGCGAGGTGCCGCCAGATGTTCCCCACGACTTGACGCACGGCGCGCTGGAGGAGCAGGAGATCGAGGAAGACGAAGCCGAACTCACGTCCTATGGGGAAGAGCCGGGAGACGACGCGGGCTTCGAAGAACTGGAAGAAGAGACGCGGGCGGCTGGTGGAGAGTTGTTGGGATCCGGAGTGGGAGAAACCGTTCAGACGTCGGCAACTCCAGGGTTGGCAAGCGGCGTCGAGCCGGCAGCGAACGGCGAAGCAGTTCCGGAAGCCGTACTGGAAGCTGAAGAACGGGAAGCGGCGGAGCTGGAACTCGAAGAAGCACAAGCCGAAGCTGAGGCGCTGCTGGAAGCCGAGGCGATTGGCGACGGTACCGTGGATGCGAGCGCGGAAGTTCGCGGTCCCGCGCCGGAAGCGATGTTATTGCAGCGGACGCAGCGTCGCGGCCCCGAGCGCGGATTCGATCGAGGGCGCGGACGACGCGGTGGGCGGCGCTTCCGCAGTCGCGAAAACACGGTGGTGCCGCAGATCAGCGAACTGCTCAAAGAAGGGCAGGAAGTGCTGATCCAGATTGCCAAGGAGCCGATCGGGAAAAAGGGAGCGCGCATCACCAGTCACATTGCGCTTCCGGGACGATTCCTGGTTTTCATGCCGACGGTGAACCACACCGGCGTGTCGCGCAAGATCTCGTCCGAAGAAGAGCGGCAACGGCTGAAGCGAATCATCCAGAGCGAGCGCGAAAACGGCGGCGGCGGTTTTATCGTGCGGACCGCGGCGGCGGGTGCTACGGACGAGGAATTGCGAGCCGACATCCGCTTTCTGAAGAATCTTTGGAGCGAGATCAAGTCGCGCTCTGACAGCAGCAAGTCTCCGGCACTGATCTATCACGATTTGAATGTGGTGGAACGGGTGCTGCGCGATCAGGTGAGCTCGGATTTCTCCGTCATCTGGGTCGATACGGAGCAGGAATACGAGCGCATTCTACGGTTTGCGAATCGCTTCCAGCCGGCCTTGGTCAGGCGCGTCAAGCTCTACACCAAGGAGACGCCGCTCTACGATCAGTTTGGATTGAACGAGGAAATCAACAAGGCGTTGAAGTCGAAAGTCTGGCTGAAGAGCGGTGGGTACATCGTCATCAATCAGACCGAAGCGCTGGTCGCGATCGACGTGAACACCGGCAAGTACGTCGGCAAAACCGCCCGCCTGGAAGATACGATCGTGAAGACGAACGTGGATGCGATCAAGGAAATCGTGCGCCAAGTGCGGCTGCGCGATCTGGGCGGCATCATCATCATCGACTTTATCGACATGGACGAGCGGCGCAACCGGCAGAAAGTGATGCAGGCGCTGGAAGAGGCTCTGCGCTTCGATCGCGCGCCCTCAAAGGTGCTGCAGTTCAATGATTTCGGTCTGGTGGCCATCACCCGCAAGCGAGTGAAGCAGTCGCTCGAACGGACGATTGGAACGCCGTGTCCCTATTGCCAGTCCACGGGCTTCGTGAAATCGGTGAACACCATCTGCAACGAGATCTATGTTGAGATGCGCAAGATCGCAAAGCATCTCGAGCACAGCGACGTGATGTTGCGGGTGAATCCAGAGGTGGCGAAAGCGCTGAAGGCGAGCAATGCACAACTTTTGAATGAGATGGAAGAGCTCACGAAGAAGACAATCATCGTGAAATCGGACCCGGCGCTGCACCAGGAGCAGTTTGATATTCACTGAGTTGCTGGCGGCGGTTTGAGCTGGGTTCAGGAACGCTGAGCATGAGGGACGGGTGAATAACCTGTCCCTCTTGTATTTTGCTGTTACGCTTCGGCGAGGAGTCTTGCGGCCTCGGCGATGCGCTCGCGCAGCTTTTCCAGCGAACCGCGGAGAGGCTCACTGTTTGACTGCGTTTCCGGCTGCGGCTCCGCGCCGTCGGGAAGGCGTCTGGCGAGTTCGATGAGGACTACCAGAGAATCGGCGTGCAACTTCCAGACAGACGGGGAGTTTCGCAAACGCTTGAGTTCCTCCATCTCGGTGGTGATCCGCGCGGTTAGAGCGACGACGCGGAGCAGCCGTCGCATGGCGTCGGCCCGCGGGCCCGCTTGCTCGAGAGAGTCGGCGGTATAGGCCTCAACCTCGGCGGGAGTGAGCATCAGGTTGAAATAGCGCATGGGCACGATCTGGCGGAATTTGGGATCGGCGACCCGCACGAACACGCGAATCGATTCTTCCACTTTGCGCAACTTGGCTTCTTCGACAGAGAGCGCCTGCGGTGTGACGGCAGCGGGTGCGTACTTGCGAGCGAGCGCCGGAGCAGCGGCTGCGCTGGTAGCTCTCACTGCGTGAGCCGAGGGTGCGTGGTTCGCGGGGGAGCGCCGGATCGGCGGCCGGCGCTCCAATTCCTTTTTCAGCCGTGAGACGCGGCCGAATTTCTCCAGGGCCGCGGCATAATCAAGTTTCATCAAGGCTTCCGGGTTGAGGGCGGCGACATGCTCAACGGTGATCTCGACGCCGTCGACGGTACTGAGGATGCTGCCGCCGAGTTCTTCCAGGCGGGTGGCAAAGTCCTTGATTTCCTGTGCGGCGGCGGCGAACAGCGTATGGAAACGATCGCCGAACGCGGCATTGTAAGGCGCGAGCGTGGCCAGAACCCCGGGGTGATAAATCGATTCGCCGAGTGAAGCTTTCAACTCCCTTACCCGCTGGATGATGCCGGAGTCCATGAGCGCGGTGAAGTTCTGGAAGCGGTTTGCCTGATCGAGCAAGGGGTTGAATTCGCGCAACCGTTGCACGTCGCTATCCGAGAGCACGGGTACGTCGGACTCGGACAGGATTTCCAGCAGCGCAATTTCAAACGGAGACAGGGGGATCGATCCATCGAGGCCGTAGCCATGCCGCTCCCATTGGCCAGCCACACGGGGATGGCGAAACAGAAAGGTTGCAACCAGATCGGTCTTGTCGCGATTGGCGCCGGAATCGTCGCGGTGGCGCGCAAAGTAGCGCAGCAGCGCCTCGGCCACCTCGGGATCAAGGTCGGATTGCACTCCCAGTCGCAGCATGGCGGGAGTAATCGCCATGTCGAGGAGCTGGATCCAGAGATGCATTTGGTCGAGGGTCGAGCGCACATCGTCGGTGCGGCTGATGACGTCAGGGGCGAGTTTGGCGGGCGCGGGCAGTTCTCCGCCGAGCTGGTCGCTCAGCAGCCGCTGGTAGAAGCCCTGCACGGTGGCCAGTAAGGCCAGTTCCCATTTGGGGTCCTCAACCAAAATCAGCTCCTCCGAGATCGCGCAGTAATGTGTCCAAACGGGGCCGTACTTCAGTAAAACCGAAAGGAACCGGCAGCGCAATTGGCTACCTGGTTACGGAAGTGGGTGCACCAACACCCAGTACTCAGTGGAAGCGGAGCTACTGAAAGACCACGGTTTTATTCCCATACAGCAGGATGCGGTTTTCCACGTGCCAGCGGACGGCGCGCGACAGGACAACTTTCTCGATGTCACGGCCCTTCTGGAGGAGGTCGTCAATGGTATCGCGATGGTAGATGCGGACTACATCCTGTTCGATGATAGGGCCATCGTCGAGTACTTGAGTAACGTAGTGCGCGGTGGCGCCGATCAGCTTGACGCCCCGCTGAAAGGCCTGGTGGTAGGGCTTGGAGCCGATGAACGCGGGCAGGAAAGAGTGATGAATATTGATGAGGTTCCCGGATCCCAGAGCCGCGATGAACTCGTTCGAAAGCACCTGCATGTAGCGCGCGAGAACGACGAGACTGCACTGGTGTTCGTGGACGAGCGCGATTTGTTTCTGCTCCGCTTCCCACTTGTTTTCCTTCGTGACGGGCACGACGAAGTAGGGGACGCGGTAGAAGTCGGCGATGCGCTGGCTGTCGGGATGGTTGGAAACGATCAGCGGGATTTCGCAGCGGAGTTCGCCGCTTTGGTGGCGGTAGAGCAGGTCTTGCAGGCAATGGTCATACTTCGAGACGAAAATAGCGATGCGCGGTCGGTCGGTGGAGTGGGCGAGCCGCCAACTCATCTGGAACTCGCGGGCGATGGGAGCAAACTCTTCGGAAAACCGGGACAGATCAAAATCGAAATCTGCCGCGTCAAACTCGACCCTCGTCAGAAAGAGATTGGATGCCTCGTCTCCATGCTCATCGGCAAATAGGATGTTGCCGTTGTGGCGAAAAATGAATTCGGCAATCGAGGCAACCACGCCTTTGCGGTCGGGGCAGGAGACGAGAAGGATGGCGGAGCTGTGCATAAATAAGTGTAGCGCCGGCGTCCTCGCCGGCCACTCGTGCCGCCGAGGACGGCGGCGCTACTTTTTAAGCGCCTTCACAATCTCGCGCGCGGCGTTGGCGCCGGAGCCGCCCGTGAGCCCTGTTCCGGGATGGGTTCCACTGCCGCACAGATACAGGCGCTCGATCGGCGTTTGATAACGCGCCCAGTCGAGCAGCGGGCGCATGGTAAAGAACTGATCGAGCGCAAGCTCGCCGTGGAAGATGTGGCCTCCGGTGAGGCCATAGGTTTCTTCGAGATCCTTGGGCGTGATGATCTGGTGGCGCAGAATGGTCTGCGGCAGATTCGGTGCGTACTGCGCAATCGTCTTCACCACGGTTTCGCCGAGCGCCTTGCGTTGGCTCTCCCAGTCGCTGTCTTTCAACTTGTAGGGCGCGTATTGCATGTAGATGGACATCACATGCTGGCCGGCTGGTGCGAGCGACGTATCCGAAAGCGATGGAAACGTAATCTCAATGTAGGGCTGACGCGAGAAGTTTCCGTACTTCGATTCGTCGAAAGCGCGCTCGAGGTAATCGATCTCAGGGCTGATCTGGATGCGACCCTGAAGCAAGTTGCCGTTACCTTTCGACTTCAGCGCGGTAAATTCCGGCAGCGCAGAAAGCGCCAGATTGATTTTCGCGACCGTCCCCATGCAGCGGTAGTTCTTGATTTTCTGTATGAAGTCTGGAGAAAGGTGCGAGGGATCGACCAGGCGCAGGAGGGTGCGCTTGGGGTCGGCGTTCGAGACGACGGCTCGCGCGGAAATTTCCTCGCCCGAGGTGAGCACGACCCCAGTGGCGACACCGTCCTTCACGCGAATCTCGGCGATGTCAGCGCCGGTGCGAATTTCCGTGCCTGCCTGTTTTGCCGCCGCAGCCATAGCTAGAGTGATGGCGCCGACGCCGCCGGCAGGGAATTGAACGATTCCGGCGGGATTTGGATTGGCAGATCGATCGGCAGCGGCGCGCAACATCAAGACCAGGGCACTGCCCGCCGACCACGGGCCGAGGAACGTCCCGAAGATGCCGCGAGCCGCGACGGTGGCGCGCAGCGGTTCCGTGTCGAAGAACTCAGCGACCAGGTCGGCGGCGGCCATCGGTCCCCAGCGCAGGACGCGATACAAGTCTTTCTTTCCGAGATTCCTTATCGACCGGCCCGTTTTCAGCATTCCCCACAGATCGCCACTACTCGGGCTGTCGATATTCGGCGGCGTGAGCGCGAGCGCTTCGCTGATGACTTTACCGATCTTTCCCAGGGCGGTGCCGAAGTCTGCGTAGGCAGCAGCGTCTTTCTGTGACCACTGCGCGATCTCCTGTGCGGCCTTTTTTGCGTCAGAGTAGAGGACGAGCGCTCGACCGTCGGGCAGCAGCGAGGCGGTGCTCACCTCGGGAGTTGTCAGCTTGAGGCCGTGCTGCTCCAGTTGCATGTCGCGCACAATGTCGGCACGGAGCGGGCCGGTGTTATGTGCGAGAGTCGAACAACGGAAGCCGGGATGAAATTCTTCGGTAATGGCCGCGCCCCCCACCTGGGCGCGGCGTTCGAGCAACAGGGGTTTGAATCCGGCTTTGGCGAGATAGAAGGCGGCGACCAGACCGTTGTGTCCGCCACCGATGATGATTACATCGCGTGTTTCGGCTATTGGTCTTTCTGCGGACATCAGGCTGCCCCGTCTTTCAGAATTTCAAGCGCCGCCAAACGTCCGGGCGCGCCCATGATGCCGCCGCCGGGATGCGTGGCAGATCCGCACATATATAAGTTCTTGATCGGCGATCGGAATTGCGCCCAGCCGGCAACCGGGCGCAGGAAAAACAACTGTTCGAGCGAGAGCTCGCCCTGGAAGATGTTGCCTTCGGTCAATCCCCACTCGCGTTCAAGGTCGAGCGGGGTGACGACCTGGCGGTGCAGGATAATGTTTTTGATATTCGGCGCATATTCGGCGATGGTGTTGACCACGTTATCGCCAAACTTTTCTTTTTCCGTATCCCAATCGAGGCCGGGCGCCAGCTTGTAGGGCGCATATTGCACGAAGCACGAGAGGATGTGTTTACCCGGCGGCGCGAGCGACGTATCGGTCAGGGTTGGGATCACCATGTCGATGTATGGGTGCGAAGACCAGTGCCCGTATTTCGCGTCGTCGTAGGCTTTCTCCATGTACTCGACGCTCGGCGAGATTGACATTGCGCCACGCAAATGCGCGCCGACTCCGGGCATGCATTTGAAATTCGGCAAGCCGTCGAGGGCCATGTTCACCTTGCCTGAAGACCCGCGGAACTTATAACGCTTCACGCCGTCCATGAATTCACCGGGCAGATTGCCGGGCTCGATCATCTTGGTAAACGTGAGCCGCGGATCGACGCTGGAGGAAACAACATCGGCATAAAGTTCGTCGCCGTTACTGAGAACCACACCCGTGGCGCGGCCGTTCGTGACCATGATTCTGGCGATCGGAGCCTCGGTGCGGATTTCGGCTCCAGCTTCGCGAGCCGCGTCGGCGATCGCGTTCGAGATGGCGCCGGTGCCGCCGCGCGCGAATCCCCAGGCGCGGAACGCGCCGTCAATCTCTCCCATGTAGTGGTGCAGCAGGACGTAAGCGGTGCCGGGCGAGCGCACGCCGAGAAAAGTTCCGATAATGCCCGAGGCCGACATGGTTGCCTTGAGCACATCCGTCTCAAACCACTGATCGAGGAAGTCGATGGCGCTCATGGTCATGAGCTGGACCTGGTTGTACTTGTCCTCGCTCGACATGCCCTGGAAGCGGCGTCCGATGAAGAGCAGCTTCATCAATTCCTTCGGATTCAGCGTTGCCGGGTCGGGCGGAATCATGCTGAGGATCGGCTTCACGAAGCGGCACATCGCCTGCATCGCTTTGCCAAATTCATCGTAAGCTTCGGCGTCCACGCGGGAGTGGCGGGCAATTTCGCGGCGCGTCTTGCCGTGATCGTTCACCCGCCATAGATGGTCGCCGTTCGGCATGGGAGTGAAAGTGCCATCGAGCGGCAGGATTTCCAGTCCGTGGCGCGGAAGATCGAGGTCGCGAATGATCTCGGGCCGCAGCAACGAGACGACGTAAGAACAAACGGAAAACTTGAAGCCGGGGAAAACCTCTTCGGTGCAAGCCGCCCCGCCGAGAACGTGGCGGCGCTCGAGCACGAGCACTTTCTTTCCCGCGTTCGCCAGATAGGCGGCGTTGGTGAGGCCGTTGTGGCCGCCACCAATCACGATCACGTCATACTTCGTACTACTTGAAACAGCAGGCATAGATTGACCTAGAGAGGTTGGCCCAGACTGATTGACCTAGATTGACCCGTAACGTTAGGAAAAAATGACTCGCCATTCTATCGAGAAAGCGTCGCTTTGTCTCTACTTACGCGTGATTTCTGACTCATGGTCAACGTATTTCGGCTCTTGCCGCAGAATACTTACGGTGCATATAATCCGGCGTCGGGGTTTGTATAGCAACACGAGGTCGCCTTGCCCATTGGAACTGCGTTTCACGATAGAACTTTCGCCCTTTGCCACAGTCTGAATTACCGCGAGTGGTCGGGATACTACACGGTCAGCGTGTACGAGGTGCACCACGAGCACGAGTACAACGCGATTCGCAACGCCTGCGCGCTGATCGATATTTCTCCGCTCTATAAGTATCTGGTCACCGGCAAAGATGCGACCAAACTGGTGAACCGCGTGATCACGCGCGACATCAACAAAGTCGCCGTGGGACAGGTGATTTACGCTTGCTGGTGCGATGAAGACGGGAAGGTCATTGACGACGGCACGATTACGCGCCTCGAAGAAAACAAATATCGCTGGACGGCGGCCGATCCTAGCCTGCGCTGGTTCCGGCAGAACGGCCTGAACATGGACGTTCAGATCGAGGACATCTCCGAGCAAACGGCGGCGCTGGCGCTGCAGGGGCCGGCGTCCGCGAAACTTTTGAAGACGGTCGCGGAGGCCGACATCACGAACTTGAAGTACTTTCGCAAGACAAGCGGCAAGATTGCCGGGGTGCCGGTTGATATTTCACGCACCGGATACACGGGCGACCTCGGCTACGAAATATGGATACCGTGGAATGAAGCCGTCAAGGTTTGGGACGCGCTAATGGACAAGGGCAGGCAGTTCGATATTCATGCCGCGGGAATGCTGGCGCTGGACGTGTCTCGTGTGGAGGCGGGACTGCTGCTGATCGAGGTCGACTACATCAGCTCCAAGAAGGCGCTGATTCCGTCGCAGAAATACTCGCCGTATGAGTTGGGTTTCGGGAAGATGGTGCATCTCGATAAAGAGAACTTCATCGGCAAGCGGGCGCTGGCGCGAGATCACAAGCAGGGCGTGGCGCGGCAGCTGGTCGGCCTCGAAGTCGATTGGGTGGAAGTGGAAGAGCAGTTCGACAAGTTCGGGCTCTCTCCGGCAGCGCCCAGCCAGGCGTCGCGCGTAGCGGTACCGGTCTATGCCAATTCCAGTTCCAATTCCAATGACAAGCACGTGGGCAAGGCAACGACAACCGCGTTCTCTCCACTGCTGAAGAAGTTAATTGCGCTGGCCAGCGTGGGCACTGAATATTCGAAACCCGGCACCAAGCTGCAAATGGAGTTGACGATCGAAGCGCAACGGATGACGACGACGGCGACGGTGGTGTCGCTGCCGTTCTTTAATCCGAAGCGGAAAACTGCGGTACCGGTCTAGTAGCTTACGTCCGCGCTTTAATCGAAAGTATGGAGCGCGGTTTCGCCGCTACTGCGTAAACGCGTCGTAGATCCTCAGAAATTGCAACGGTTGATCGGTCACAAAAGCCGGCGGCGTGTCCATCAAATTCTGTTGATGTCCAGAATGTTGTAGACGGGGCCAAGCACAGCCGCCTCGCTTGTCCTAAGCTTAATTCAGCGTGTTACGGGGGCCGACAAATCGGGCCGCCTCACTGCTCCCGCTCTACTGCTGCGTGAATGCGTCATAAAGCCGCAGAAATTGCAACGGGTCAAATTGCAGAAACGCGGGCGGCGTGGGCACCAACGTGTCGTTGACTTCGAAAACATTAAACTCAGCGCCCAGGAAAGCCGCCTCACTGTTCAGGGTAGAAACAGAAAGGTTTTTCCATATCCCAGTGGTGAGGCGCTGGTCAAGTGTTTGCAGCGCAACGATCGTTTCTGCAGGGGTGAATGCGCAGTGACCGGCGCGGTGCACAAATGTCTGTCGCAACAGCGCGATGTCATTCGCCTCACCGACAACCCTTCTATAGGCTCTCTCGTTTTCCACCGGCACGAGTCCGTCGCCGGTGGTGTGCAGCGTCAGCACTGGGATGGTTAGCTGGCCGTTGTATATGATGTTCTCGCTCAAGTAAGTCAAAGCGCCCGGATCGGCCGAAATTCGCGGGGCGTTCTTGAGTGTCGCAAGATCGGCATCCAGGCTCAGTCCGGCAGCGGTATACAGCGCCCGCACCTCCGCATTATCGATCGAGTTGTTCAGTTGTTGTGCAAAGTCCACGCCAGTGTTATACGAAACGTTGCCCCCGGCGCGGGCTTCCAGTTCCGCGCGCAGAGCAAAAATGAACGGAAAATCCACGTTCTGCATCCATAGAAACTGGTTGGCTTCCTGGGCTCTGTAGTTGGTGGGCGCCGGTTCCCGGGATGTGGGATTGTACCAGCCGGGCAAATCTCCAAGGGCCGCAACCAGCGCAAGTCGCGCTCTGCCCTTTGCAGTCGCCTGGGACGCGGCGAGGATGGCTTCCGCCGCGCCGAGATTCAGCTCCGGATTCGTGATATCGACGACTTGCAACGACCCACCTGCCAACAAGAGGTTGAAGGCGAATGCGGCATCGAGCGACCCATCCCAAATGCCCACACCACCAGCGAGGACTCCGCACATGGGAAGCGCCGCGTTAAAGCGATCGGGGAATTCCTGCACCAATCCGGCAGTGATCATGCCCCCGAGCGAGTGTCCCCAGGCGATAGTCTTGAGTGGAGTTCCGACGATGGTTTCAAAAGCGTCGAGCGTCGCAATCTGATCCGGGATCGCCTGCTGAACTGCCCAGCCAGTGGTCGCGTAGGATGAACCCGCCAGTGCATAACCCGCTGCGAGCATGAAGCCGCCGGTGATGGGATCGCCTACATCTTCCGCGGGATTGGGCGATCCGGGCGCGACGTATCCGTGGCTGTAAAGAAGCAAAGTGCCGTTCCAGAGTGGCGGAACATCGATCACATAGGCTGCGCCGTCCGGCAAGGTGCCGGTGATGTGCTGCGCCGCTGCGCTTCCGCAGAGCATGACAACCAGAATGACGGTTAGGGCGGACATGAGGGAGATCTTCGTAATATTCGGCATAGACATTCTCCTCTTAGGCGGGTGAAAACCCTTTATCTTGGCTGGATTCAGTGGGGCGACCGGTCTGAAATTTTGTGCTTGCCGCACGGATTTGTCAACGCGAAAAATCGGGGTTCCGCTGTTCCCGATGTACTCGACGCGCCTTCTCAGTGTATCGCTCAAACATAGAACTACTCCGGAGGAGATATTCTGCGACCGCTCCACTTCCAGTACAGATACCCCGGCACGCCGATCAGCACAATCGCAGCGCCCCAGAAGGCCTCGGTTGGCCGCTGGATAATTGTGTTGAGCGTCCAGGAAACTCCGACGATAACGTAGAGCGCGGGCAGCCACGGGTAGCCGGTGCAGCGATAGGGGCGGGGCACGTCGGGTCGTTTCCAGCGCAACACGAACAGGCCGATGACGGTCAACGTGTAGGAGAGCACCATGCCAAAGATGACGTAGGTGTAAAGCTGGTCGTAGCGGCCGCTCATGGTTAGCACCGCGGCCCAGATGCCTTGGCCGATCAGGCTGAAGGCGGGCGTGCGCCACTTGGGATGAATGACGGCCATGCGGCGGAAGAACACACCGTCCTGCGCCATGGCGAGGTAGACGCGGGCGCCGGACAAGGTGCAGGTCGCCGCTGCGCTGAAACACGAAATCGCGATCATCGCCGACAACCAGACTGCTGCGCCGGGCGAAAACAGCACAGCCGCGGCGGCGTGAGCAATGGTTTCGTATTTTGCGACCTCATTCAGCGGCAGGGCGTAAACATATGTCATATTCATCGCGACATAAATCGCGCCCACCGCGAGCACGCCTAAAACCATGGCCAGCGGCACATTGCGTCGCGGTTCTTTGACTTCGCCGGCAACCCACGTGATGTAGACCCAGCCGTCGTAAGCCCAAAACACGGCAATCAAGCCGACGCCCAGAGCGGAGATCAATTGTCCTGGACTCAAGCCCATCGTCAGTCCGCCCGGCGCCTGCGCGCTGAAGTTCGACCAATGTCCCCTCCCGATAGCGAATCCGAGAACAACGAAGACTGCCATGGCGGTGAACTTTGTCCAGGTGGAAACGTTCTGCAGAAGCGCGCCCCAGCGCAGTCCGTAGACGTTGACATAAGTGAGGATGGCGATCAACAACAGCCCGACGGCATGGGCGCGCGTGAAAACGATGGTGAATATAGCCTCGACAATGTGACCATCCGCCAGCGCGGGATACGGCAGATTGATGTTTGCCATCACGTGTTGCTGCGACATCCAGGGAACGATGTTGCCCATGTAGGCTGCGGCGGCGACGGAGAGCGCTGCGATGCTGCCGCCGTTGGCGACCGCGAACAACATCCAGCCATAAAGAAACGCAACCAGGTCGCCGTACGCTTCGCGGAGGTAAATGTATTGTCCGCCGGAGTCGGGAAACATGGAGCCGAGTTCGGCGAAGGCGACGCAGGCGCACAGCGAAATCACTCCACCGAGCACCCACACCAGAAAAAACAAAGTTGGGTTGGGCAAAGGCCCGGCAATATCTTTGGCGGTAAGAAAAATAGAAGAGCCAATGATGCCGCTCACCAGCAACAGCACCGAGTCGAGCAGGGTAAGCCCGCGGACGAGACTCGGTTTTTGACTGGAGGGTTCCGTTTCGGTAGACAGCGAAGCGGGAGAGCTGTTCATTCAATAGCCGGTTGGTTCTTTAACCGCAGATCACATCGCTGGTCGTTAGTCGTTCGCTCAGCGTCATTCGATGCTGCTCGGTTTTGCCAACGACCAATGACCAGCGACCAACGACGAGCTTCATCCCATGCCCAGTTCATCCGAAGACTCCAGCGGCGTTCCGCAGCGACGGCAGATAACGGCCGAGCAATCGCCGCAGGTAAGAGGGTCGCTGACCTCCACGGCGCAGATCGGACAGTAGAACACCACCGCGGGTTTCTGGGCAACTGGCGCTGTTTTCGGAGGGATCTCCATGACCATGAACTATGAGCTCGAAACTGTAACACAATTCTCAGACGCGCTCGCCGCACGTTACTCGGGCGGCTTGCGCAGGATCAGGTCGCCTTCGGTCGGAGGCAACGAGATGGGGAATTGCCAGATTTTGTCTTTCATCCAGACGCTGAAGATAAAATCCTCCCGCTCTTTCCACGGGCCGATCCACTTGTTGCGGGTTGAGAAGAAGACCCAGCCGTGAGCTTCGGGATTGCCCGGGTTCAGCATCACCGTGTTCGGATCGAGGGCTTGGGTGCTGAGAAACTCGATGAACTCCGCAGCTACCTTTTCGTACTCGCGCAAGCGAGCCGTTTTTTCTTCCGTGATTTTGGGATTCCTCTTGATCTGGCGCTCGGTTTCGAAAACCTCCGTATCGATGTCGTTCTGCAATTTGTTGGAGAGTTCCGAGGGGTCCTCGTAGGCTTCAAGAACGTCGTGATGACGAACGAAGTCCACCCTCACATCCGCCGGAAACTCAAATTTGCCCTGACCGGTGTAATCCACGCTCACGTAGGCGCCGAGGAGGTGATAGAAGCGGCCCCGGCTTTTCGTCAATTCCTGCGAATCCACGACGAGAGCTACGTTCAGGTCGTTTCCCGTCATTATCCAGCGGTAGTGTCCGTCATCGGTGCGTTCGAATGTGCAACCGGGCGCACCCGCGGTCCAGCGTACGGTGGGCAACTGCTTTTTCTTGCCTGCGTGGCTGAGGGTTGGCGACAGAATCGCACAAGACAAAATTGCGCCAACCAGGAGCGTAACCTTTGCCCCAAAAACACGGGAACGCGTCATGAATGCACAAAGTGTATCGCTTTTGCGCTGGCCACGTCACGCGCGCTGGGCGCAGGAAGGCGCGCCGAAAATATGTTAGATTGAAATTGGTGGGGCGCGTAGCTCAGTTGGTAGAGCAACGCCCTTTTAAGGCGTGGGTCGCAGGTTCGATTCCTGCCGCGCTCACCATTCTCCTTGGCCGGCATTGGCCAGTCGGGCTCGGAAGCCGGCCCAAGCCTCCGTTTACGACGGTTGTCACCGTTACCGAATTGTTGCTCGGATTTTGAACCTCCCTGCGCAATGTAAATTAGATAAAATGATTGCCATCCGCTGCAGTGCTCTGCTATTTGACTTGGATGGTGTGCTCATCGATTCCACTCCAGCGGTGGCGCGGGTATGGTCTCGTTGGGCTGCCGAGCATGGCCTTGATCCTGAGACCGTGGTCCGCGTGGCGCACGGGCGGCCGAGTCGAACCACTATTCGCGAGCTGCTGCCCAACGCGGATGTTGACCGCGAAGACCGCGAAGTCGAACGTAGGGAAATGGAGGATCTCGATGGCGTGGTGCTGCTCCCGGGCGCTCGGGAACTCTTGAACGTTCTGCCTCCGGAACGCTGGACCATTGCGACCTCTTGTACGCGCCCGCTGGCCGAGGTGCGTTTGCGGGCCGCGGGCCTGCCCATCCCCAAGACATTGACTACCTCGAGCGACGTGAAGATCGGCAAGCCGGATCCCGAGCCCTACCTGAAGGCGGCAGCGAAGCTCGGGTTTGCCGCCTCCGACTGCATCGTGGTAGAAGATGCGCCGGCCGGAGTTCGCGCGGGAAAGGCCGCTGGCGCCCGCGCGATTGCATTCCTCACGACCATGATCGGCCGCGACCTCGAAGAGGCGGGTGCCGATTGGATCGTTCAAAACTGCGCCGATATCAGAGCATCCCGTGACGATGAATGCGGCATTCATCTGAACCTGGCGCTCTAAAAAGTCTGAACTTTCCTGAAGAAGCCAATTGCGCGGGGCCATCCGCTCGACTAGAATCCTCGGTTCCCTAGAAGTTGCCCGTAAAGGCAGGCTTGATGTGCGCCGGGTAGCTCCGATCTTCTCAACCGCGATACAGAGAATCGCTAAACAGGCAGGGCCTAGTGATCATCGGTGTTCCGAGAGAAAGTTATCCGGGAGAGCGGCGGGTTGCGCTTGTGCCCTCCGTCCTCCCGACGCTGACCAAGGCGGGCTTCGAAGTCCACATTCAATCCGGCGCTGGAATCGAGGCCGGCTATCCCGATTCCCAGTATGCCGACAAGGGCGCGAAGATCGTCGCCGACCGTGCGGCGGTGTTTGCCTCATCTGACATTGTCGTGCAGATTCTCTGCTACGGCTCTAACGACATAACCGGCAAACTGGACGTACCGCTCTTTCGCCGCGAGCAGATCCTGGTCGGGTTTCTGCGTCCGTTCGGTTCGTCGGAGGTGGTGGAGGAGATCGCGCACGCCGGCGTTACGGCGTTTGCCGTGGAGTTGATGCCCCGTTCCACTCGCGCCCAAAGCATGGACGCGCTCTCCTCGATGGGGACCGTCTGCGGATATAAGGCGGTTCTGATGGCGGCCGACTGCCACCCGCGCTTCTTTCCCATGCTGACCACCGCGGCGGGAACCATCACCCCCGCCCGCGTGTTCGTCATCGGCTGCGGTGTGGCGGGATTACAGGCGATCGCCACCGCGCGCCGCCTGGGCGCGGTGATTTCGGCTTACGACTTGAGGCCCGCTGCGAAGGAGCAGGTGCAGAGTCTCGGTGGACGTTTTGTCGAACTTCCCATCGAGGCGAAAGATGCGCAGGATGCTCGCGGATATGCCACCGCGCAGGATGAGGACTTCTATCGCCGTCAGCGCGAGTTGCTCGGGAAAGTGGTCCAGGAAAGCGATGTGGTGATTGCCGCGGCTGTGATTCCGGGAAAGAAATCGCCCGTCCTGGTAACCGAGGACATGGTGAAAGGAATGGCGCCGGGTTCGGTGATCCTTGATCTGGCTGCCGAACGCGGCGGCAACTGCGAGATCACGGAAACCGGCAAGACCGTGGTCAAGCATGGCGTGACCATCATCGGAGCCATCAATGTGGCAACGGGTGTGCCCTATCACGCGAGTATGATGTATGCCCGCAACATTACGGCCTTCCTGACGCACCTGATCAAAGATCAAAAGTTGAACTTGAATCTCGAGGATGAAATCGTGCGCGAGACTGTGCTTACCCACGGTGGCGAGATCGTGAACGCGCGTGTCCGCGAGTTCTTTAAGTTGCCAGCGCTGGCAAGGTGACGGTGGAGAGACGGCGCCTCGCCCGTCCAGCCGGGCGGGGACGCGCGGCTCTCCACTAAAAACATGAAGCGGAGGAAAGATGAACAGTAATTCGAACCTGATCAACGCACTCTTTATTTTTGTGCTCGCTGGATTTATCGGATTTGAAGTGATCCGGCGAGTCTCGCCGCTGCTGCATACTCCGTTGATGTCGCTCACCAACGCCTTAGATGCGATCGCGGTGGTCGGTGCGATCGTGCTCGTGGGCGAGCACAAGAGCACGCTCTCCGCTGTTTTTGGGTTTATCGCCGTGGTCGCCGCCACCAGTAACATCGTCGGCGGCTTCTTGATCACGGACCGCATGTTGAAGATGTTCAAATCCAGCCGTCCCGCGGCTAAACCGGCGGCCAAATGATGACAACCGAACTCGCAGGCGGCCAAGTCGTCATCGAGCTTTTATATCTCATCGCGAGCGTGCTGTTCATCTTCTCGTTGAAGTGGATGAGCTCGCCGACCTCGGCCCGCCATGGCATCTGGGCGGGCGAAGCGGGCATGCTACTGGCGATTTGCGGCACGCTGCTGCACCACGGCATCGTGGACTACCGGCTGATCGCGATTGGGCTGGTGCTTGGTACCATCATCGGCGTTCCGCTCGGGCGGGTGGCGATGACCGCGGTTCCACAGCGAACTGCGCTCAGTCACGCCTTTGGCGCCCTCTGCGTAACGCTGGTCGGCTCGGCCGAGTTTTATTTGCGTTCACCCGATATCTCGCGCTTCATGATGGCGGTGCTGTCCCTTGAGGTCATTCTTGGCGGCTTGACCGTGACCGGAAGCTTGATGGCCGCAGGCAAGCTGCAGGAGATTCTGCCGCAGCGTCCTCTGACTTACAAAGGCCAGAACCTCGTCAACTTTGTGCTTCTCGCCGGCGCTGTGGTCATCGCCGTAACTCTAGTCCTGCATCCGGATTCACGGTCCCTGTTTCCGTTCATGATTTTAATCGCGCTGGCGTTCGGCGTGTTATTGATCATCCCCATCGGCGGCGCGGACATGCCGACCGTCATTTCGTTGTTGAACGGCTACGCTGGTTTGTCGGCGGCGGCCATGGGTTTCGTTCTCGACAGCAAGCTGCTCATCATCGCGGGCGCGCTCGACGGCTCGTCAGGCCTCATCCTCTCCATCATCATGTCGAAGGCCATGAACCGCTCCTTCACCAACGTTTTGTTCGGAGCTTTTGGTCAGGTGCAAACTTCAGGCGCCGCGGGAGAAGAAGCCAGACCGATTCGCAGCGCGACCCCGGAAGAAGCAGCGGCCATCCTTTCCGCCGCGAACCGGGTCATCATAGTTCCCGGATACGGCATGGCCGTGGCCCAGGCGCAGCACAAGGTGCGAGAACTTTACGATGGTCTCAGCAAACGCGGAGTGGACGTGCGCTTCGCCATTCATCCCGTTGCCGGACGCATGCCTGGCCACATGAACGTGCTGCTGGCCGAAGCGGATATTCCCTACGACCGCCTGATTGAGATGGACGAGATCAATGGCGACTTTCCGCAGACCGATGTCGCCCTGGTGATTGGCGCCAACGACGTCACCAACCCTGCCGCTCGCTCGGATGCATCCAGCCCCATCTACGGGATGCCGATCCTCGACGTGGACAAGGCCCATACCGTGATGGTCATCAAGCGCAGCATGAATCCCGGCTTCGCGGGCATTGATAACCCGCTCTATTATCTCAATAACACTCTGATGTTGTTTGGCGACGCCAAGGCATTTGTCGGCAGCATTGTGCGCGAACTTGGCGGAGGACACAGCTAAGGGATTAGGTCGTCCCGGAGATTTCCGCGGGTCCAAGTGGCTGAAGGACCCCAGAGCCAAGAAACAAGATTAAGGGAGTAAGCCTCTTTGCCAGATAGAAATCCGGCGGGCTTCAGTCTAGCGCGAGGACTTCGCGCAGCCTGCGGCCCGCCCGGCGTTCAGGCTGCCTTTCTCATCTGTCTGATCTTGGCCCAACGTGCTTTCTGGGCCAGAGAAATTCTCCGGCGTCCTGCCGCCGAGAGAACACGCTTGGCGCGATGTGGCGCCCCCGCACGCATGGTTGCGCCCGAGCTTCGGGTAAGCTTTTCCAGAACCGAAATAGCTTCCCCAAGCTTTTGGACTTGGTTCTGTGCATCCCGGCGTTCCTCTCGGAGCCGGACGATTGCCTTAGCAATATTTGTCATCAAATACCCCCTCGGGTAAGTTACCGTCGGACATTGTATTACTAACTCACCGGTTCTGTCAGAATTTATTACTGGCCGAATTTGGATTACATGGCCTGGGTCGGACGAGCATGATGACAACGCGAGAACGAGGCCGCGACGACAAGCCGCAACGACAATGACCCGGGGATAACATGCGTCCAAACGGCCCTCATCCCAGGGGTGGCAGAAGTCCCGACGACCCGAACAAGAAGAGAGAGCCAACCGCCAGGCTATAGATCGCTGTCAGCGCGGTAACCACAAACTGAAAGCGCGGCAGCCGCGAACTGACGCCGAAAAGTCCAACTGCGACCGCGGTCATCACTGTGTTCATCACCAGCAGTCCCGCGATAAACATCGCCAGGCCGACAAAGCCCTTACTGATTCCTCCCAGATTGGCCGCCAATAAGAAGATCATCAGTTGGCTGGGCGTCTCCGCGCCAAGCCCATGCACAACACCAATCATAAGCACGGATTTCGAATCGTAATTCCATGTCTTGTCCGTCGGGCGCGGGATATCGTGATCGTGCCAGTAGCTTTTCATCTTCCAATGGGCCCAACGCAACGTCCCGGCTATAAGGTGAAAACGGCTGCGCGGCGCGGTGTTTCCCTTGAACAGCGAGCCCAGGACGTAGACCCCCAGGATCAACAAGGTCAGTCCCACCAACCGCTCCGCGATGCGATCGATGCCATGAGGCAGCGAGAGTTGAAACACGATGACGGCGCTGCCCAGTACGGCAACCATCGCCGCGTGTCCCAGAGCGTACAGCAAACCGAGCCGCATACCGCGCCAGCGACTGGTCTGCACACTGGTGATGTCGGTGATGGCAGCAATATGGTCGTAGTCGAAGCCGTGATGGAGGCCAAGGATCGCCGCCGAAAGGAGCGCAAGTTGTAGGCTGGTCGGCGTGGCGGTCATGGATGCATGTGGGCCCAGGTCGGAGCCCCCTCATTGTTCCACACGCCGTCAAGAATCGGAAATAGGGTCGGAAGCAGACGCCTTCGACGCGGACAGAGCGAGCGACATATCGCCGCCCGAACCCCAGATCCCGGCTAGTTGCACCTAATTCTAGTGACTAAGATGAGGTTACCGGGGTGGCAACATCGGATCGGTAATGCCGCGATCGCCGCGGCGACGGTGGACGGCGGTCCGAGTGGGATTGTCGTCGATAACTACAGCACTCCGGGACAGGGATCCAGCATCTTTCTGACTGAGAGCCGATAATCTAAAGACTGCGAATAAATTTACCCACAACGGGCTGCAATAGAATAAATAGAAGACGTCTTTTCCGGAGCCTGACTGCAAGGCGATGACCTCTGCCGCCTGGCAGCCCGGCGTTTCGAAACCGCTGCGTTGGCATCTCGAACGTTTCCTCGCACAGACTCAAAGCACGAAACCTGCTCTCTCACGCTCCTCCTTCGGATAGGATTCCGTTCGGCTGATTTGCAAGGGATTGCATCCGGGTTAAAATTGTGGTCAAGGAAGTGACCACTACGTTACTGATAATAAACTACTTATTATTCATTGACGGTGGAAGCCGAATTGCCCACTGCACGCAGGATGAAGTGTCTCTGGCCGAGAGCGACGAGCAGGAAAGCGCTCGCGGCAGTCGTGTCGTTGGCCGGCCTCAGTTGCCTTCTCGCCCTTTACCCGGTAGCGGCCCGGTCGACGCTGGTTCCGCATCGAACATCGTTCCCGGGACCGGAGAAGGCGCTGCGCCGCGTGCCCGCGCACATCTCCGAGTTCGCTCCCGTGGCGGAGCCGCTCGCTCTGCCGAAATGTGGATCCGTCAGTCCGCCCGAAGCCTTGCTCACTCCTGACCCGCTGCTGCCCGTTCAGGATAACGACATGAACGTTCGCGTCAGCTTCATTGTCGGCACCGACGGATACGTGCATAGCGCCTTCATTGTGGATAGCGGCGGCCCCGACGAAGATCAGACGGTGCTGCACGCAGTTCGCTTTTGGCGCTATCGTCCCGCACTCTGCAACGGCGTTCCCACCGATTTCGAAGCGCTCGTAAGATTCAGTATCCGCTAACGCATGAATTCTCCTACAATGTCTGCGATGAGGTTGCCGTGACCGCAGACAATCAGAAATCCGCCGATCCCAAGGCCGATCCCAGGAAGGACCGGCCCTCCGAGAGCCAGGAGATCGAAGAGTTTTTTCAACGGCTCCCCGGCAACCTTCGTTGGCCGAAGCCGAACGCCGAAGCCGTGGCTGCGGCCGCGGAAGCAATTCAGCGCATGTCGGGAAACGCGGCCGCGCAGCCCGCGGCCGGTGAAGCGGGCGAATCGGGCAGCACTTGCTCAGCCTGCGGGGGCGCGCTGCCGGCGACTGCCCGCTTTTGTTTCTGGTGCGGAATTCCAACGCAGCCTTTCGCCGGCGATGCCACTGCTCAGCACCGCCCCGGAGCGCAGCATCACTTTCACCACCACTATCATCATTTAGTTCCCGGCACTGCGGTCCCCGGTTCCGAAGCGGCATCCGGTGTGCCTTCTGCCGAGTCTGAGCCCGCTGCTCCGCGCGGCCGAGCGCCCGGATCGCCGGGCGTTTCAACCGGCGGCCGCGCCGAGGCTGGCGCCCGCAAGGTTGTCCAGGATTGGGCCCAGGCCTGCAACACCAAGCACATCGACGACCTGCTCGAACTCTACTCCGCGGATGCGACTCTCATCCGCTCCAGCGTTCCGCCGGTTCGCAGTCTGCCGGCGATCCGCGAATTTCTTATCTCACTGCTCGAAGCCGGATTGGGTGACGTAGAGATGGAATCGCTGCGCCTGGAAATGCTGGGTGAGATTGCTATCGATCTCGGCCGCTGCAAAATGCTCGTGCCCGTGGCCATGGGAAAGCGCCGCGAAGAGCGCGGGAAATACCTGATCGTCCTGGTGCGACAACCGGCCGGAACATGGAAGATTCTTGCCGATTGCTGGTCCGCCGATCTGGCCGTCAGCGCCCTGCCGCCCGAGCCCGCTGCCCGCAAGGGAAGCGAACCAATTCCACCCGCCCGCAAGCCTCGATGAACTCAAAGGGACAGCCGATGAGTCGTTGGTGGCTGGGCGTCAATCGTTGGTTGTCGACTGGGCTACTCGCTTGGGAAAATCGGGGACTTCAAAACCTGTTGCCTGCCAAAGACTAACGACTAACGACTAACGACCAACGACCAGAGACTAACGACCTAAACAATCCTTCACCCCAACAAAAACCCCGATCCTCGCGGATCGGGGTTGAGTGAGTTCGTTGAAGTACGTTTAGTAGGTGCGTGTCGTAAGCAGTTGCCGGTAGCTCAGGCTCTCCACGTCGTGGAACATCGGGGTTCCCGGCGGCAGGCCGTAGGGATTGGTAAAGTCTTCGTCGAAAATGTAATTTCGGTCTCCGTTCACATATACCTCCCAACAGCCGCCACACTTAAAAATCCCGGTGTCATAGGTTGAGTAGTACAGGCTCACAATCGAGCCGAAGTAATTCAGGGTGTCTTTGCTGCTGCTGCCGGGGCTTTGGCTCCAGTCTTCCATTAAGCGCATGAAGTTTCCCACGGCCCCGTCGATGCCAATATCATTTTGGGTGACGGCTGGCGTCCAGGCGGCCGTTCCTGACGATCCTGGGCTCGGGAAATTCATGTTCTTCCCGCTTGCGATCCCCATCCGGTAGTAGGTATTAGGGGTAGCCATCCGGTTCTGCCTGTAGGTAGGTGAGGTGCTCCCCGAGACGCCCAGCATGCTTCTCCTGTCGTCCCAGTTGTCCGAGAGAAGAGTAACCGCGTCGGCAATCACTGAAGCCGCCGCATGCAAGGACAGGTCCGTTGGCACGGTCGGTGGGGTTGTCCAAGTTGCCTCGTCGCTCGAGTTGCTGTTGTAATCGCCCTGGATGTACACCGGGTTTTCCGATGCCACCGTGAATCCGCCCCAGTAATTTGTAGTGACGCTGCCGACGGTGATGGCAAGTGCAGAGGGCCTCAGCGGTATGTTGCCGTACGAAGCATCCACCAGTTTCAAAGCGTGGCGCGCCCCGCTCACCCAGTTCTTGCGCCCGGTGGTGCCGCAATTCGCGATCCGGTTAGTGGTGTAGCCGGGACTGCCGGTACCACCGGTACCATAGGGATCGGGGTGCGTCCCGCTGTTGATGAGAGTATTCAGGTTCTGGGTAGCGCTGTTCCCGGTACCGTAGAAGCCCAATCCCAGGTTCGCCACCCCCCAGTTGTCGAGTACGCCGTTCTCATTGACGTCCTCGGGAGAATAGGTTCGGCCACTCTGAATCGGTTCAAGAACACCGTCGGGTGTACCCTTGGCAGTATCCCCGGAACCATTGGCGTTGATCACGTCCTCCAGACCCGAGTCCCCCGTCTTAGTGTTCGGAGGTTGCGTAGAAGTGTAGACAGTGCTCGTATTCAGCAGCATGCCCCGCCGATCCGAGAAATACAGCACGTATCCATTCTGCGCCTTGTAATCCACAAGCGAGCCGCTGGGGGCACCCGTGATCCCATTCTTCAGCCATCTCTTCAGGTTGCCCACATCGATTTCGACGGCGTTCATCACCCCGTTGGTGGTGCAGCTCGTGTCCGTGGAGCTGGCTGCGGTACCTGACGTCCAGGACTGATCTCGAACCTCGCCTTCGCGCGGATCGTAGAAGTTAATGGGATACCAATTGAACTGGGTGAGGCTCTGCGTCGTGGTACTGCCAGTGGTAACGCCAAACGCCCAGTCCCCTAGAGTCCCTGCTGTCGCCAGTGCTGTCGTGTCCGCCAGCATCGGCGGCGCGCCGGTCCATGATGTGCATTTACCGCCCGAGGTTGTGTTACAGGTCGGGACAACCCCGGTGGCGGTCAGCCCTGTTGTCAAAGGGGCCGCGGATGTGGTTAGCCCGGCTGGGGCTGCAGTAAGGCGATCTGCCGGCTCCTGAAGCAGCAGAATCGCGTTCGGATTGATCGGATTGCTCCCAGCGCCCGATGGGCCAGGGGCCGTAGGCGCTGCCAGTCCTCGCGCAAATCCCAGTGACAGCCATTCGTTGGTCACTCCGACGAAGGCCTGGCCAACTCCGGGACTGTATTCCACCCGCAAGTAACCATCGATCAGGCTCCAGGCTGAGGTCTGGTAGCCCGCGACGGTCTCGGCGCTCACCGGGGTGGTCGGGGTGGACGAGCTCGTCACAACGTAGTACGGCGGAGAGGGCATCGTCCCCGCTGTTGTCGGGCAGCCTGTAGGCAGGTCAGCTGCCGCCGTATTTAGGGGCGGGCAAAGGACGAACGTCGGCGCAGTGCTGGCGCTGGTGCCCGTAATAACGGGCGCGTTTGGCCCTCCTGAGGGGCCTACCGGCTGGAGCCCCTGCGAAGTGGTCGCGCCTGTAAAAAATTTGGGCGCGAAGGGCCAGTCTGAGGTGCACTGCTGAGTCGAGGTCGTCCATGTGCAGGCAGATGGCACCGCGTTCGACGCGGCAGCGAAGTACAGATTATAGCTGCCAGATGCGGGCGTCCCGAACGTCGCGGCGACGTAATTGCCCGCCGTCATCGCAATTCCATAGGGATTGGTGCCGCCACTGGGAGGGCTGGCGACCCCCTGGGCCGTAAGCTGGGTCTGCGTCAGGTTCGCCAAGCGGACATTATTCGCATCCCCCGATCCACCGGGTAAATCGTTCGGATCGTCGCTCAACAACACGCGAATCTGCGCCATGTTATATTCGCGCGCCTGGCTCACCGCCGACGAGGTGTCCTCACCCGCCGGTGGCCGGCGAATGATTTCGTAAGGCTGTGCGCCCCCGCCGACGAACGACATCGAAAGTTTCTTGGCGCCTGTCCCCGGGTTCGTCTTACTTCCATAGTTCCCGTTGACCATCTCGAGGTTCGTCGTAGTCTTGGAAAAAGGAGACCAAGTGTCGGTACCTGAGCAACAAGTCGGAAGGGCCGGAACATAGTTCGCCCCCGTCTGCGCGGTTGCGCTGCCCGGATCCGTCACGCTGCCATCCCCGTAGGGACTGCCGGAACTGGCGACCGACGCCATGGCGGTGCATTGACCCGCCACCGCCCCTCCCCCCTGCGCACAGTCGCCGTTTGCGCTCGGAATATATACGGGGCCGGTGTAGTTGCTGGCCGCAGTTCCGTTGGGCAACTGCGTCCGAACCACGTTGCCCCAGACCGATATTTTGTCGTGAAACGTCAGGGTTCCGGCGGAGAAAGGGTACAAGTCCGAGTTGGTGTGTACGGGGCCGGCGAAATCAAGATTGCCGCCGTTTTCGAATAAGAGGTCGCTCTCCGAGAAGACGCCGAACTGGAAGGCGGGAATCAGCGCCACCTGCGCCTGCCGCGTCATGCTCACTTCCTGCCCGCCGGGCATGGCCGCCGTCGCCAGCATGTTCACCGGGATGATCTGTGCCTGCAAGCCCGCGTTCTGTCCGTTGCCGGTGATCGTTCCCCAAGTAAAGGTCAGAGAGGTGGGGCAACTCGACGACTGCAGCGTCCCGGGCTGCACCGAATAATCCATCCAGGTGACTCCCGCTATGCTCGGCTGGTTGGCGGTAGCCCCCACGGCGCAAATTTGGGAGGGACTGGGAGCCGATATGTTCTGGAACGTCGAGTTCAAATCGGAGGCCATTTTCTCAATGCCACCCTCGGCGGCGTGAAAGGCCATGTTGTTCTGCAGATCGGTCCCGCCCACCTTGCCTTCGGTGTTGACCATCATCAGCAGCCCGATCGCGATCCCCGACAAAAGCAACAGCATCAGCAAGGACGCAATCAGCGTGAATCCTTTGGTGTGCAGTCTCGCGCTCTTCATACCGTTACTCCCCATGGTGTTAATCCCCATCACTTCGCTCCCCATCCCCTTACTCGTATTCCTCGTACTCGCTTTCGCCATCTCCGACGCTAATTGGGATAGTTGTTGACGAACGTCAGATTCCGGGCGCTTACCGATGTCTGCAAATCCATTCTCTGATAGCCGTTTCCCGCGCCGAACTGGCTGCCCAGCAGCGTGCTATCCATGGCCATATTCTGAATGTTGATCTTGGTGATCTGGTTGGGGAGAAGGTTGGTCGAATTGCCAGAGCAGCCATCGGTAACGGCGCCGGGGTTGCTACAGTTCACCACCGCCGTACTGCTGGTGTCGTTAAAAAGGTCATAGGTGAACTTCATATAAACGACGTTTTCCGCCACCGGGGCCGGAGTGTGTCCACTGACCTGCCGCATCAGTCGCGACGGGGTGAGGGTATTGTCGATGTAATAGCTGATCACCAGAATGCGGTTTGCATATCCGGCCAGGGTCCCATTCTTAAACTGGTAGGCCAGGCTATAGTTGACGGTGTTCGCCTGGTTCATATTCAGCGCATCGCTGCCGGCGAAGGTGGCGACGCCTCCACTGGTGGCAGCGGTGGTGACTTCGGCTACCACGTTGGTGCCACCAAAGGTGAACAAGACCAGATCGCCAGCCGTTAGTCCAACTGCGGAATCGTTCACGTTTTGGATTGTGTTGCCGTTCGCCGTACAATTCGGACTCGTAGTCCCGGGCAACGTGAAGGTTACCTGGGTCGCGCTCGTGATGGTCGCCGTGTAGCAGTCCAAATAAAAAGTGTTGTCCGTATAGACCACCGTGGTCGCGTCGGTGGCTCCCTGCGCAGTGAGGAGGGTCGGCCCGTCGTTATATCCCGGGAGCAGCCCGTAAAGATAGGACGTGGTGCCCTGCACGGGATACTTCACCGAGGTGGCGTTGGCGGAGCCGAGGTAGCACGGCTCTGGCGACGCCCCGGTCTGAGCGCAGCCATACACCGGAGAGGTCCCAGACGGCAGGGCGATAGCCGCACCGGGGCCGAGACCTGCCCCGGCCAGGCTCAGATCCGTCGTCAATGTGTTGGAGGCGGCCCGAAAGTCCTGTTGCAACTCCGCCCGCTGCGTGGTCGTCCAGGTCGCCTGCACACCCTGGATGTAGACCTGCACCGCCGCGCCCAGCACCAGCGTACCCAGTGCCATGGCAATCGTCATTTCCAACAGACTGAATCCACTCGCGCGCTTGGTTGAGCGATCGCTCATAACTCCCCTTTACTGGTACTGCGAAATCAATGTATTCAGAATGTACGTTTTCGGCGTTTTTCCCGACTGGGAAGTCCCGTACTGAACGGTGATAGTTATGCTCCGCACCGTGGTCACCAGGTTGTTCGCCGAGTCGTACACCGGCCCGATCTGAATTGCGCGCTGGTAGCCGGTCAAAGGGATAAACGTATCGTCCGCCGTTTGAAAAATCCCATCCGCCCCCGGATCCTGTAGAGTTTCCTCGCCGGCGGCTGCGTCATCCGACGTGCCAAAGATTCCGTCTGCTCCCGCGTTGTAGATCGGTTGAAGTTGCGGACTACTCGCATTACCGACGAAGATGCCGCAGGGTGAAGGGAGGCTGGTGCAGTACTGGGTACCCGCATTATTCTGGATTTGATCCCAGCTTAACTGCGAGGAGTTGCGCGCGGTCACGATGCTCTCGTACGCTTCGTTCGCCAGTTGCTTGGCGATCATGTCCTGCTGCGAAGTTTGCGTCGAAGCCATGGCCAGTCCGAAAACGCCCAGCAGACTAATCAGTCCGACCGTCAGCACCACCATCGAAATCATGACTTCGATCAGCGAAAACCCTCGCTCCGCTGGCCTCTGCGCCCGATGATTCCCGCTGTACCCGATCATTGATGCCATCATTGACGTATCCATTGATAAGTGCTCCCCGAAGCGGGGTAGAGCCGCCATCCGTGAATGCGACCCGTGCCGCCCCATAGGTCTACCGCCCGGTCACTGTAGGCATTTCCCGAGCGCCCGAGGTAGACCACGCCCCCATCCCAGTTTCCGGCACCGGCACAAAGATTCGAGGTCTGCGCCGAACCGTCCGGGCAGAAGTAAATAGCTGCTGCTCCTCCCGTACTGCTAGCCGCCGTATAGCCAAAGTCAATCGCGTTCGCCCCCGTTCCATAACTGTCCGGAGCCGATGTGCCGGAGGGCGGCACGAGAAAAGTAACATCCGTCGGGTATTGATAGGTCACGGTAGCGGGTACGTAGCACGGGGGATTTGACCCTAGACACGTCTCTCCCGCTGCCGGCGCCCATGCCACCGTGATCGTAGCGTAAGGGCTCGGCGAAACCGCCTTAGCAAAAGTCACCGAGTACGATGTCCGTTGCGATACCGCGTTGTCGCGCGCCTGCCGCAGCGCTCCCAGCGTCGCGTTGTATGCATTGGTCACGTGCTGGGCTTGCAGCAACGGCACAAGGGTGAGAACCGAAACCACCGCCAGGGTGACGGTGATCGCCACCACGATCATCATTTCCAGCAAGCTGAAGCCGCTCGCGCGATGCTTGCGATGTCCTGCATTTGTTTCCAGACTTCTCATAAGCATTTGCCGCTTTCTGCCGCTCCCTGCCCCGTGACAGATCGTCACCAAAACTCGTGCAACTGCCATAAACCCGGTATCTCCCACGACCCCATGCAGATCGCGGTCCCGACAACGGTTTTGGTAATCTCGATGGTAGGAACTGTCCCCTTGTACGTCAAAGTACCGGGGTACACCGGCCTTTCGTACACTGGCCTTCCGTAAGGTAATTCCGGGAGAGTTACGATTGTGCCAGGAGCCGCCTATGCGGTCAGCGAAAGTCTCACGAAACCTCTTCTCAGCCTATCGCCGGCTGAGACAAAGGGAAAGATAACTAAAGTTGTGGCTACCGTGTGCTTTCAAGAACCGGAAGAACTTACGATGGCAAGAACAAGCGGAAAAGAACGCCAGAAAGAAAGTCTAAATTGTACTTCCACCGTGACACAGGTAACTTGTCGTTGGCACCGGCCCTCTCTTACGATTGTCTCACTATGGAACCAAGCTGCCTCGTGGTGTGTCCGGATCAGGACGCAGCCAGCCTGCTCACTCTCATCCTCTCCGAGTTGGGGATGGCGGCCGAGCACACACCCTCGGTCTCCCGCGGATTGGAACTGCTGGACAGCCGGCATTTCGACGCCATCATCATCGACTATCGCGCCGACCAGAGTTGCGACGAATTCCTGGCGCGCTTGCGTCAGTCCGCCAAAAACCGCGCCAGCCTGCTGATTGCTGTCGTCGACGGCGATTTTAACGCTCGTCCGGTGTTCGGGCTCGGCGCCAACTTTGTTCTCTATCGCCCGCTCTCTTCCTCGCGCACCCGCACGAGTTTGCGCGCCGCGCGCAGCCTCACGCGCCGCGAACGTCGCCGCGCTTCCCGCGCGCCCGTGGGCTCGCGCGTTACTGTTGCCTATCCCGGAGCGCCAGAAATGAGCGCCTTCCTGGCCGACCTCAGCGACGGCGGCACTTCGATCCAGGGCGCCAACATTCCTCGCGCATGCAAGGTCTATTTCGAGTTCGCGCTGCCCGGCCAGCAGCAACTAGTGCGCCTCTCGGGAGAGGTGGCCTGGCAGGACGCCAGCGGCCGCACGGGAATTCGGTTCCTCGACGTGCCGCAGTCTTCGCGCCGCCTCATTCAGACGTGGTTGCGGCAGAGTCATGCCGAGGCGACAACCGCTGTGTCGGCTCAGGCGCCTGCAAGCAACACGTCTTCGACTGATTCTTATATGGATTCCGAACCGAAAAGTGAGCCGAGGCTCGAGCCCAAAGACGCCCTCGTCTCCAATGCCGGCAATCGCCGCGGGGAGCAACGTTTCGCCTGCAAACTCGGGGCTGACGTCTACCGTCTGGGAAACAGCGTCCCCAATCGTTGCGCCCTGTCCGATCTCAGCGAGGGTGGTTGCTACGTCGAAATGCCGACTCCATTCGCGCAGAAGTCGGGTGTGGAGATTCTGATCCGAACCGCCGACACGAAGTTGAGAATCACGGGTCAGGTGCTGACTACCCATCCCGGTTTTGGCATGGGCGTGCGCTTTAGGTACCGCGACTCCGCCGAACGCGAGGAAGTTCTGCGCTTGCTCTCAGTTCTCTCCGCCGGCCCGTCGCTGGACGAACAGCCCCGCTGACCCAAGCGGCGAAAAACTCGAATTCACATGCTAAGCCGGCCGCTCTTTCTCCAACACCGCCCGGCGAAAATACTCCAGCGAAAGCTTCAGCCCGCTCTCCAACTCCACTTTCGGTTCCCATCCCAGCAGCCGCTTCGCTTTTGAAATATCCGGACAGCGCTGCTTCGGATCGTCCTGCGGCAACGCTTCGAATTTGATCTGGCTCTTCGACCCCGTCGTCGCGATCACTTTCTGCGCGCACTCCAGAATGGTAAACTCCGTCGGATTCCCAATATTCACCGGCTCATGTTCCGCGGACCGCGCGAGGCGCAGAATTCCATCCACCTCATCGCTCACGTAGCAGAAGCTGCGCGTCTGGCTGCCGTCACCATACACCGTAAGATTTTCTCCCCGCAGCGCCTGCCACATAAAATTTGGAATCACCCGCCCGTCGTTGATCTGCATGCGCGGCCCGTAGGTGTTGAAGATGCGCAGAATCCGCGTGTCCACCTGGCGATAGCGGCGATACGCCATGGTCACCGCCTCCGAAAACCGTTTCGCCTCGTCATACACCGACCGTGGCCCGATCGGATTCACATTCCCCCAATACGTCTCGGTCTGCGGATGCACCATCGGATCTCCGTAGCACTCCGACGTCGACGCCATCATGAACTTCGCGCCGCAACGCAACGCCGTTTCCAGCGCTTCAAACGTCCCATAGGATCCCACGCGCAGAGTTTCGATGCCGTGTTCGGCATAATCCACCGGGCTCGCCGGGCTGGCGAAGTGAAACACATAATCCAACCCACCCCATTCACCGGGCTGGCAAACATCTTTCTTCACAAACTCAAATCGCGAATCGTTGCGCAGATGCTCGATGTTCCCGAGGCGCCCGGTCAGCAGATTGTCCGCCGCGACCACTGAATAGCCCTCGCCCAGCAGCCCATCGCACAAATGCGATCCCAGAAACCCCGCCCCTCCCGTCACCAGCGCGCGTCGCGGGTTCGTGGGTCCCGAATTCATGGGCCGCATGTTCATCACTCTCAGGCACGCTCCTTTTTCTTCGGAAGCGTCCGCGCCGGCACCTCTTCTGTCAACGCCGCTGGCCGCCCCACGCTGTAATAAGAGAATCCGTGTTCCACCATCACCGCCGGATCATAAAGATTCCGCCCATCGAGCACGATCGGATACTTCACCAGCGCGCGCAGACGCTCCAGATCAAGCGCGGCGAACTCTTCCCACTCCGTGAGAATCAGCAGCGCATCCGCACCCGTTGCCGCCGCATACGCGTCCGAGGCGAACTCGACGCCCGACTTCAGCACCTCTTTCGCCCGCTCCATGGCGGCGGGATCATAGGCGCAAATGTGACAGCCCTCGCGCAGAAGTTCCTGCACCAGCAGCAGCGCTGGCGACTCTCGAATGTCGTCCGTCCCACCCTTGAACGCCAGCCCGAGCACGCCCAGGCGCTTGCCGCGGAAAGTCCACAGCACGCTCCTCACCTTGCGCAAAAAACGGTGCCGCTGATCTTCGTTAATGCGCATCACTTCCTCCAGCAGCCGGAAGTCGTATCCGCTTTCCTTCGCGACGGCCCGGAACGCCAGCAGATCCTTGGGAAAGCACGACCCTCCATACCCTATGCCCGGATTCATAAAGCGCGGTCCGATTCGCGAATCCGTTCCGATCCCATCGCTCACCTGTTCCACATTCGCGCCCACCGATTCGCAGATCGACGCTACTGCATTGATGAAAGAAATCTTCATCGCCAGAAATGCGTTGGAGGCGTGCTTGATCATCTCCGCGCTCTTCGAGCTGGTAACGATCAACCGCGGCGGCGCTTTGGCTGTGGCCGCGTCGGGACGCGGAATCGCATCCCCCCGCCCGTAGTACCATCCGCTGGTCAGCGGCCCGTAGATCTGGCGCATCACTTCCGCAGCCCGCTCGCTCTCGACTCCCACCACAATGCGATCGGGATAGAGAAAATCTGCAACCGCCGTCCCTTCGCGCAGAAATTCGGGATTCGAAGCCACATCGAAGTGCGACGGATCGGCCCCGTTCCTCAAGATGATGGTGCGGATCCACTGGCTGGTGTACACCGGAACCGTGCTCTTCTCCACCACCACCTTGTATTCGTCCACGCCCCCGGAGATTTCCCGCGCTACCGACTCCACATACGACAGATCCGCGTCGCCGCTTTCGGTCGGCGGCGTTCCCACCGCTATGAATACGGCCTCGCTCTCCCGCGTGGCCGCCTGCAGGTCGCCGGAAAACTTGATGCGCTGTCCCCGGTGCCGGGCCAGCAACTCGGGCAGAAATTTCTCATGAATCGGCACCTCGCCGTTACTCAGTGCCGCGAGTTTACTCTCGTCGTTATCGACCAGGACAACCTCGTGCCCCAGATCCGCAAAACACGCGCCCGTCACCAACCCAACGTACCCCGATCCGACCACCGCGATGCGCATAGCGAGCCTGCTCTCCTTGAATTTTCATTTGCACCTCCGGCTCGTCGGTGTGCACTTTCTTACTGTAGCAGTCTTTCCAGCCCTGACCGCCTCTCCATCGTAATCAACGAGGGCAACAGCCCAGGAATGGGAAGTCGAATCTCACAAAAAATAGTGACCGCGATCACAGTTCGTGTGAGGACGGGCGTCTCGCCCGTCCAAGGTGCGCAGGGACAGCCGCCCCCGGGCTGTCCAAGCCGAGCGCAGCCTCTGCCCGGACGGTCAACATTTTGCCGCCCCTGGTCCTTAGCGCTCATCTTCCTTTCACCATGATCTTCCCCAAAGGTAACCCTCGCGGAGGGAAACGCCTCTTAACCCGACCCCAGAGAACCGCTAAACTACAAAAGCCGACTCTTCATGACGAGATTTGCAGCCATTTTTTTCTTTTGCGCGATGCCGCTCTTCTGCCAGAGCAATAGCGGCGAGTTGCGCCTTAAAGTAACCGATCCCGACGGTCTTGGCGTTAGAGCCACGGTTCAGATCGTCAGTCAGGCGAATCAGTATCGAAATACTCTGGCAACCAGCGATCAGGGCCGCTTGGATGTGCAGCGCCTGCCTTACGGCATCTATCAGCTCGAAATCAGGCAGCCTGGTTTTGCAGCCACCTCCGAATCCGTCGACATTCATTCCGCGATTCCGACCGAATACACCGTCCAACTCAGGTTGCCTTCGGTGAATGAATCCGTAACCGTCACTGCGCCCAATACATTGATCGACCCCGATCAGGCTGGCTCCGTGAATGAGATTGGCTCCGACGATATCCAAAACCGGCTTGGCTCCATTCCGGGCCGGTCGTTGCAGGATTTGGTCAATTCGCAGCCCGGCTGGCTCTACGAAGGCAACGCCGTTCTTCATCCGCGCGGCTCCGAATACCAGACCCAGTTTGTGGTCGATGGCATCCCGCTGACCGACAATCGCTCGCCCAGCTTCGGACCAGCGATTGACGCGGACGACGTGCAATCGCTGAGCATCTACACCGCGGGCATTCCCGCGGAATATGGCCGAAAAATGGGAGGGGTGGTGGAGGTAAACACGCTGCAGGATTCACAGCCGGGTTTCCACGGCCAGTTGGCACTTTCCGGCGGCAGCTTTGATGCGGCCGGTGCCGCCGCGCAGGGGCAGTACGCCTGGGGCAAGAATACGTTTGGCGCGAGCGTCAGCGGCAGCATGACGGACCACTATCTGAATCCCGTGGTCCCGCAAAACTATACGAATGCAGGTACGCTGGGCGATTTTTCGGTCAATTATGAGCGCGACCTGACGTCGAAAGATCGCTTGCGGTTCATCGTTCGCCATGAGCTCTCGCGCTACGAACTGCCGAACGAACAGGTGCAGCAAGCCAATGGCCAGCTCCAAACGGCCGACAACATTGAGACGATGGGAATCGCCTCGTACCAGCACACTTTTTCGTCCAATGTGGTGTCCGATTTTCGCGGGATGGTCCGCGACAACGCGATTGATTTCAACTCCAACCCGGATTCGACTCCCATCGAGGTCTTCCAGCAAAATTTTTTCCGCGAAGCGTACTTCAGGGGAACCACAACCATCAATCATGGCCGGAACGAATGGAAGTTCGGGTTCGAGTCGGACAACACCTTTCTGAACGAAAACTTCCGCTACCACATTACCGATCCAACCCAATTTGACCCTGACACTCCGATTGACTTCAGCTTTATCGCAAATCGGCCAGACCTCGAGCAATCCGCATTCGTGCAGGACCAGATCCGTTTAAAGAACTGGACAATCAGTGCCGGGCTGCGCTGGGACCACTATCAGCTCTTGTTGAACCGTCACGCGGTGGACCCGCGCTTCTCGATTTCGCGCTATTTTCCTTCCGCGGACCTCGTCGTGCATTTCTCCTATGACCGAGTTTTTCAGACCCCGTCGTTTGAGAACATCCTGCTTTCGAGTTCAGCCGCAGTTGAGTCCATCGACCCATCGAGTTTCCTGCGGCTGCCGGTGGAACCCTCGGAAGGAAACTACTACGAGGCGGGCTTGACGAAGGCGTTTCGCGGAAAGATCAAGCTGGATGCCAACTACTTCCGGCGGCTGGTTTCCAACTATGCGGATGACGATCAGATCGAGAACACGGCCATCAGCTTCCCGATTGCATTCCGCAAATCCATAATCTACGGCGCGGAAGCAAAACTCGATCTGCCCGATTGGCACCGCTTCTCCGGATTCTTGAGTTATTCCTACACCGTCGGCCAAGCCTGGTATCCGGTGACTGGCGGCTTATTCTTAGGTGATGACGCTCAGGGATTGCCGACCGGCGGCCATTTTCCGGATTCGCAGGATCAGCGCAACACGGTTCGTGGACGTCTGCGCTATCAAGTGAAACCGCGTTTCTGGATCGCCGGCGGAATTCAATACGATACCGGCCTGCCATTCGAGTTTGAAGGTACCCACCAGCAGGCACTCCTGGAATACGGTCAGCAGGTGATCGATCGCATTAACTTTGCCCGTGGGCGCATCTATCCTGCTTTTCAGGTCAATGCCTCGGCGGGTGCGGATGTTTATAAGTCAGATCATATGAACATGCGGTTTCAGATCGATGGACAGAACCTTACCAACATTCTTAACGTCATTGACTTCGGTGGGCTTTTCTCCGGCAACGCCATCGGACCACCGCGGAGCCTAGCCATGCGCCTCACTACTACCTTCTAGTGCATCTCAAGCTACGAGAATGCTAACTCCTGAGCCTGATGCACCGCCTTCGCCATCGCTCAGCCTGCATCCGGTGAGCTTTCCGGCAAATTCGAAACCACGGTTCGTGGAAGCCACCAAGCCGCAGAAGCTCGCCCTTTGCGATGAGAGACGCAACTCACGCTGGTTGCTGTAGGCGGGGAATTCGCGGGTGTCGAGAAGAGCGCCGCGGAACAGTCAAGCCCGGAACGAACTTCCTATTTTTGCAGCCTCGTAACTACTCCTGAGGCATAACGCTCCGCTCCCGCCCAGTGCTGGATTATCCAGTTGCTGGCTCTCCAGGCGGCATCGCTCTTCGAGGGCAGCGCACGGGAGACCAGTGGTACGAAGGGCAACCGGAAATAGCGAGTCCCTTCGACCCTGAAAGGCTGGGTCATGGTGGCCAGTTCTTCTCGGGTCAGGGGGTGCTCGTACTCCGAAATGTCGTCTCGTGCGGGCAGCAAACTGCGTACCCAAGCATATCCCTTGGAAAATCGGACAGGCTCCCTGAGGATGATCACACCACCTTTACGAAGAACCCTCCACATTTCGTCGCGCACAAGTTCTATGTCGAGATGGTGAATGAGCGCCATGGAGAAAATTGCGTCGACAGACTCATCCGGCAGGCCGGTGGCGTACGCATCACCGGTGGTGACGGTTGCTTCGAGATGGGCGTCATTCAAGCGCTTCTGAGCAATGGCAATCAGGTCGGGAGAGATATCCATGCCAATGACGCGAGCGCCACGCTCGAGCAACGGGATAATGTTTTCCCCTGTGCCACAGCCGAGGTCAAGTACGGTCTTGCCTCGAACGTCTCCCAATAAATGAAATGCGTACTCAAGTCCGTAAGGCGTACCCGCCGGGGGATTCAAATAGCGGTCAATCTGAGCCCGTTCCAGAGGCTCCAAAACGATCTTTGCGGCCTCGCTCGCACTGCGTTCAATCTCGGCTTGATTGCGTTCCGATAGTAGTCGAGAGTCCGTCATCGTTGCCCCTTCAGTGCCCCGTTCCGGCGGGCTCAGTATAAGGCATCGTCGAAATTCCGTGTAGTTACTTGTCGGACGAGGTCGGAGTGAAGGCAACTCAGGTGGCAGTAGTCAGACGGCTGTTGCCGAGGTCAAGTCGAAGGGTCGCTCCAAAGAAGCAAAGAGCGCAAAATGTGCAAGACTTTGCGATTAGTTAAAAAGGGGCATTGTGATTCAATTCCTTCAGGTGTATAAAACCTCATCCAATCGTTGCATTTAGTTGTGTATTTCGCGTTTTCCAGCCGACCCCTTCTCCGGAGTTTCAAGTGCTGTTTGACAGGCAACCCCAGGTAGCGATAGTGGAGGCAACCAAGAAAATGTGCCACTTTTTGTCACACTCAGTTGAGAGAGTTCTTTCCAGTGCCGCTTCCCAATTCAGGGATCATTCGCTGTGCAGTACGCCCGCTTCGTCGCCCAGCCCCAGCCCTGGCCGCCGTCTTTACCTGAATCTGTTGCTGGTCTGCCTTGCTTTTCTGTCGTCTTCGTTCGCGCAGCAGCCTTTTTCAACCAGCCACGCCGATAACACTCGCAGCAACGCCAACACCAACGAAACTCTGCTTGCCCCGAGCAACGTCAACCAGTACAGCTTCGGCCACCTCTTCAGCGCTCCCGTCGATTACGTCGTGATGGCCCAGCCCCTTTACGTGCCTAATGTAAATATCCCTAATCAGGGCACCCATAACGTTATCTACGTTGCCACCCAAGCGGATTCGGTCTATGCGATTGACGCCGACACTGGGGCGCAGCTCTGGTACGCCAGTATGCTTGACGGTGGCACTACTGCCAGTGGTAAGAATCTCCCTTGCGGCACCGCGGCTGGTTTTTACCAGGAAGGCATCGTCGGAACCCCCGTCATCGATCCCAGCACCACACCCAATCCCACCATGTATCTGGTGGCCAAGACGGTTGTCAACGGCACTGTCCAGCACCATCTCCACGCCCTCGATATCACCACCGGCAATGATCTGCCGAACAGCCCCGTCCTGATCCAAGCCACCAGCGTCAGCAATTCGGACGCCGCGAACAACTACAAGCCACACGTCACCGCCTTCGACAGCCTGCACCAGAAAAACCGCCCCGGTCTTCTGTTACTCAACGGGGTTCTTTATCTGGGCTTCGGCTCGAACTACTGCAACGATGGCAATACCGGCTGGGTTCTCTCCTACGACGAGGCCACTCTGACGCAACAGGCGGTCTTCAACACTTCACCCGACTGGGGATTAACTTCCATCTGGCAGGCGGGCAGCGGTCTCGCCGCTGACGATGAGGGCAACATCTTCTTTGAGACCGCAGAATCGGGTAGCCACGGTTACGATGTCCCAAATGGCGGCCAGACCTACTGCAACAGCGTCGTCAAGCTTTCTCCCAATAACATTGATGTCATTGATTATGAGGGCAACCAATACAACCAATACGCAGTTGCCGATTATTTCACCCCGTGGTACGTGGCCTTTCTCAACTCCGACGATCTTGACTTGAGCTCTACGGGAGCTATCATCCTCCCCGATCAGAACGGTCCCTATCAACATGAACTCATAGCCGGGGGCAAGGAAGGCGTGGTCTATGTTCTCAATCGCGACCAGATGGGAATGTACGCCTCGGGCGACACTGGAGTTATCCAGGAATTAGGTCTCAACTCGAATATCATCCCCGGCCAGTCCCACGTGGATGTCCAGTTCGGTGCACCCGCCTACTGGAACAACACCGTGTACTTTGCCCCCGATGCAAATCCGCTCATGGCTTTCCCATTGCTGCCTAGCGGATTGCTCGGCACTCCCCTCACCACTGGGAAATATGTCGGAAGTCACTCCCCATCCATTTCCGCCAATGGTAATAACCCCCAAACCGGAATCATGTGGGTCATCAGCGGTCCTGAACTCATGGCTTTTAACGCCACTACGTTCCAATTGCTGTACACCACGAATCAGGCTCCCAACGGACGCGACAAGTTGCCAGCCGTCGGCCATTTTGTTACTCAGACCGTCGCCAACGGCAGAGTCTATGTCGCCACCCAGAATAGTCTGGAAGCTTATGGACTGTATGCACTCATCACTATTACCGGAGGCAACAACCAAACTGCAACCGTTGCCACCCAGCTGCCCGCTGCCCTACAGTTTCAGGCTGCCAATCCTTACACCGGACAACCCGTAGTCGGCGCTACCGTCACCTTCAGCGACGGCGGCAAAGGCGGATTATTCAATCCTCCGTCCGCTGTGACCGACTCCAGCGGCAACGTCTCCACGACTTATACCGTTCCCCAGAAAGCCGGCACCTACACCCTGACGTCCACTCTGACGGTCAACGGGACCACCTCCGGTGGCGTCACCACTAGTGCCACCGCTACGCCCGCCGCGGCCGCAAAGATAGCTGTCAGCAGTGGATCGAAGCAGACCGGCGCGGTCGGGTTCAACCTTCCTAAGCCCCTCATCGCCCAAGTCACCGATGCCTACAAGAACGGGGTTCCCGGTGTCACCGTCACCTTCACCTCCAACAAGGGGGGTGTTTTCAATCCGTCTTCCGCGGTCACTGGCGCCAATGGCATGGCTAGTACTACACTGCAGTTGCCTTCAACGCCAGCCACGGTGACTGTCACCGCCACTTTCACAACTCAAAGTGGTTCGACTCAAAAGGTCACCTTCACCGAGTACGCCGTTGCCCAAGTCGCCACGAGCATCTCGATTAGCAGCGGCAATAATCAGACCGCTCCTAACGGAACCCAATTGCCGGGGCCGCTCACAGTGCTCGTGACCGATCAATTCGGCAATCCCTTTTCCGGCGACAACGTTAACTTTTCCGACGGCGGTGCTGGAGGCATCTTCTCCAACCCCAATCCTGTCGTCACCGGCACCAACGGAACGGCAAGCCAGCTCTATACGCTCCCGCCGGTCCCCAACGAAACCATCACTATCACCGCCACTGCCGCTGGAGTATCCAACCCCGCCGTCTTCACCGAATACGGCCAGTAGCTCCGCAAATGTCGCGGGACCCCGTGTGGATGCGGGCGTCCCGCCCGCGAACGGCTTGCTCCCCATCGAGAGTCAGGCCGCGAAACCGATCCAACTCCACCGTTGCCTGGGGTTAGCCTTTCTGCCCTTGCAACCAAACAAAAGACACGGATGCCGCCCCCGACCCGATTTAGTGCGAAATTACCCCATTGCCAAATCTCTCGTCGCCAATTGACTTCCCCCTCATTTCGCGGGAAACTCGCTTATGAGCCTGCTTTCCCCCGTATGACCGCAGGCTGTCGGAACAAAATATGTTCCCGGAACCGATGTCGAGGTTCGCGTTACGCCGTGACGAGTCGCCCCCTGACCGATCCCGTATTATCGAGCAGAACATCCTCGCCGATTTTCCACCCGACCTCGCTCTCGACTTGGTTCTCAACGAACTCGTGGTCCGCGCCGCCGAAGCCACCCGCGCCAGCGCCGCCGCCCTTGCGCTTGTCCGCGGCGATGAAATGGTGTGCCGCGCCGCCACCGGACACATGGCCCCCGGTCTAGGCATCGCCCTCAAGCCCCGCAACGGCCTCTCCGGCGCCTGTCTCCAAACCCATCAACCCCAGCTCTCTGTCGATACCGAGTGCGACCCCCGCGTCGATCCCGACATCTCCCGCCGCCTCGGCATCCGCTCCATCCTGGCGGTTCCCGTCTTCGACATTAACGACAACAACGACATCGCGAAGTTCACCGGAGTTCTCGAAGTTTTCTCCACTTCTCCCGCCGCCTTCTCGACCTCCGATCAGAAATTGCTGGGAGGCTTCGCCGAGGAGTGCGCCCGTATTCGCCACGCCGCACGGAAACTCAGTCAGCGCAAGCCCGTCGCGGCAGCTTCTTCTATACAAATCTTGCCCGCGCTCATTCCGTCGGATTTAACTCCGTCCGATTTCACCGCCGCCGGTCCTTTACCCGCGCGCCGCCCTCCGTCCCAAACCTGGGTTCTAGTCCTCGGAGCTCTCACCATTCTCGCCACCATCGCCCTCATCGTTCTCATCGGTTCTCGCATCGGATGGCTTCGCCCCACTACATCCCATTCTCAAACCTCACAGCTCATCCCAGCCGAGACCAGCACGCCAGCCACCTCTGCCGATCACCGAGCGGATCAATCATCGTCAGAAACAGCGTCAGAAAGAGCGTCAGAAAGAGTGCCAGAAAAAGTGCCAGAAAAAGTGCTGGGAAAAGCTCCAGCGAAAGCGTCCAGGAAGTCATCTGCGAGTCCCGCCGCCTCAACGGAAGACGACTTAGTAGTGTATGAAAAAGGGAAAGTTATCTTCCGCTTGAAGCCCACTCCCGCCAAGACAGACAGTGATTCCATCGTGGAAGCAGCTTCCAGAACCAGGATTGCCGCAACGGATAACACCACGACGAAAATCACCACAATAAAGAACGATACATCGCCAAGCATCAGGCTCGATCCTGACCAGGCCGAAGAGCTCCTCCAAAGCCGCATCGAGCCCGAGTATCCGCCCGCAGCCCTCGCCGCGCACCGCGCCGGCAACGTCGTCCTCGAAGTCCACGTCGCCGATGACGGTTCCGTCTCCAACATCCGCACCCTAAGCGGAGACCCCCTCCTGGCCACCGCCGCCGCCGAAGCCGTCCGCAGTTGGCGCTACCAACCCTACCGCCAAAACGACCATCCCTCCCGGTTCCAGACGGATGTGACCCTGACCTTCACCCTCCCCAACTAATTGCTCACTCAACCGGCGGGGCGGTCATCGGTTTCCGCAAGGGGCCATTAAGTAGAATCAAGTCGATTCGCGCGTGGGGACAGAGAACGGCTGATTGACATCGGTAACACCGCTGAAGTAGGGTGGGTTGCCCTTTCAACAATTCCCACAAGTACAAAGGAGAAACAAATGCGATTGCCACTGGCGCTTTATGCTGTTGTGTTGTGCGTCTGTATTGCCCCGATCCTCTCGGCTCAGGACGCGGTCAAGGTTGATCCCAAGCATTACTCAGTGGTAAGCGAGAACGCCCAGGTGCGGATTCTGAAGGTGCACTACGGCCCGCACGAGAAGTCGGTCATGCACAGCCATCCCGCCACGGTTGCCGTGTTCCTCACCGACGCCAACGGGCAGTTCAGCTATCCGGACGGGAAAAAGGAAAGTTTTGCCGTCAAGGCAGGCGACTCGCAATATAGCGCGGCGGCGACTCACCTGCCGGAGAACACTGGCGACAAAGGAATGGATGTGATCGTAGTCGAGCTGAAAGGCAAGGCAGCGGCGAAGCCAGCGAAAACGGAGATGAAGTAATCTCCAGGCGCTGGCCCTGCATTGCTGATCTTCAATTTGGTGGACCGCAATTTGATGGACTGCCGGGTTCCTCAGGTCTCGCGCGCTTTCGAGACCCGGGAGACTCGCGGGCGGGTTCTCACTCACGCTAAGAGAACGCCAGCTCCTTAGCCCGCTGCACCGCTTTCACCACCGCCTTGATCAAAGTTACGCGCAGCTTGCCTTCCTCCAGTTCCATAATGCCGTCAATCGTGCATCCCGCCGGTGTCGTCACGGCATCCTTCAGCAGCGCCGGATGATCTCCGGTCTCCAGCACCACCCTGGCCGCGCCCATGGTTGTTTGCGCCGCCAGAAGCGTTGCCACATCGCGCGGCAACCCAACCTTCACTCCCGCTTCCGCCAGCGATTCCAGAATAATGTAGATATAAGCCGGACCACTCGCCGACAATCCCGTGACCGCGTCCATGTGCTTTTCGTCCACGACCACCGTCCGCCCCACCGCATCGAAGAACTTCGTTGCCGTTTCCAGATGCTGTTTGGTCGCGAACTTCCCCTTGCAGAGCGCCGTCATTCCCGCGCCCAGCACGCACGGAGTATTTGGCATCGCCCGCACCACCGGCACTTCTTTCTCCAGCGCCCGCTCAATCATCTCCGTAGGAACCGACGCCGCTACCGAAATCACCAACTGCTTCCCATTCAAGTGCGCGCGAATCTCCCGCACCACGTCCGCCACCACCTGCGGCTTCACGCAAAGGAAAATAATATCCGCGTCCTTTACCGCTTCCGCGTTGTCGGTGCCCGCGTGCACCTTCAGCTTCTCCTTCAGCAACCGCGCCCGCTCCGGATGCGCCACCGTTGCCCAGGTCTGTCCCGGCGACAGCAATCCATCTCGCAAGAAAGACTGCAGCAGAATCGCTCCCATCTTCCCCGCGCCCAAGACCGCCACTTTCTTCTTCGAACTCAAACTCTGTACCATGCAAATTCTCCAAGAAGACCTTTCCCAACGATCTGCAATCGGAAGCCACCAGATTACACGACGCGGGGCACTTCAACGACACACAGTTCTTCCTTGAAACTCTGAAACCTTCCTACTTCGTGATCTCCTCTGGCACCATCTTCAATATCTCGCGCCCAATCGGCAACGAAGCCGTCGCCGCCGGAGAAGGCACATTCAACACATGCAAGAACCGTTCTCGCTCGACAAACCGGAAATCATCCACCAGCACCCCATCCGTGCCCACCGCCTGCGCCCGCACTCCCGACCCGCCCGGCGTCATATCCTCCATCCGCACCTCCGGCACCAAACGCTGGCAAGAGCGCACAAACTCCCGCTTCCGCAACGACCGCCGAAACTCCTTCAGCCCGTTTTTCCAGTGCTGGCGCGCCATCGCCCGAAACCCCGCATCCATGAACACTTCCATCGTCTCGCCCAAATCGAAATCCCTCCACCGGTATCCCTCACGCCGGAACGCCAGCACCGCATTCGGCCCGGCATCCACATTTCCTTGAATCCGCCGCGTGAAGTGCACGCCCAGAAACGGATACCGCGGATCCGGCACCGGATAAATCAGCCCCCGTACCAACTCCTGCCGGGCGGCCGCCAAATCGTAATACTCCCCGCGAAACGGAACCAGCAACATCCCCGGATCGTCACCCGCCATCCGCGCCACGCGATCGCTATACAGCCCCGCGCAATTCACCACATACCGAGCCGAAAAATCTCCCGCCCGCGTCCGGACCACCACCGCGCCCCCGGCGCCCGACTTTGTATCAGAAGTCCGATCGAATCCTGCGACCGCGGCGCCCGTCTTAACCTCCGCCCCGCGTCCCACCGCGATCTCCGCATACTTCGCCGTCACTGCCGCGTAGTCCGTGATCCCGGTCGACGGCACGTGCAGCGCTCGCAGACCGCCCACATGCGGCTCGATCTCCAACATCGCCTCGCGTCCCAGCAGTCGCAAACCATCGAGCCCATTGGCCACGCCGCGTGCGAGTAAATCATCCAGTCGCGCCGCTTCCTCTGCGTTCGTAGCCACAATCAATTTTCCGCACACCTCATGCGGAATCCCATGTCGCGAGCAGAACTCCACCATCTCCCGCGCTCCCGCCACACATAACCGCGCCTTCAACGACCCCGCCTTGTAATAGACGCCGCTGTGGATCACCCCGCTGTTGTGTCCCGTCTGATGCCGAGCCACACCAGCCTCTTTCTCCAGAACCACCACCCGCAGACGAGGGAACCGCTCGCCCACCTGCATGGCAAACGAAAGCCCAACAATTCCCCCGCCAATCACCGCAATGTCATAGGTCATAAGCTCGCGTAGGGACAGCCGCCCTCGGCTGTCCAAACCGTGCGCAGCACGGCAGCCTCACCGAAGATGATCCTACCTCACACTACGTCCTATTACCGTGACGCAAGAACAATAAGGATGTGACACAAAAAAAAGCGCAGACATGATGTCCGCGCCCACACAAGCAAAGAAGTTTTTCTCGGCGTCCTCCGCGTCTCGGCGATAGATTGCCCTACTGCACCGTCAACGTCACCACATCTCCATGCGCCGCTCCGCCCGCGGCCGTAGCTGTCACCGTTATCTGCGACGCTCCCAACGCCGTCGGCGTCGCCACCGTCACAAAAGTCGATCCCGGAGTCGTAGTTGCGGCCGACGTGGCCGTCACGGTTACCGTCGCCGGGTTCGGTACGACGGCTGGGGCCGAATACAGCCCCCCGTCCACCGTGCCATTCGCGCTCCCGCCCGTGACCGCCCAGGTTACGCTCTGGTTAGTCGAGCCATTCACTGTCGCCGTGAATTGTTGCTGAGTGATTCCCGCCGGCCACGAGTTACCCGCTTCATCCGCAAACAAAGTTGCTAATCCGGGATTCACCGTGACCGTCACCGGCGGCGGAGTGGTACCGCTACCGCCCGCGACCCCGCCGCAAGAAAGCAAAGCCATCAACCCAAGCCCCAAACATATCCCCGCGATCCCTCCGTAGAGACGGGGCTTGGGGCGTCTCTTACGCCCGAGCCCCACAATCGCAGCCACCACCACCCAAGCAAGTGTGAAGAATGGCAAAGGGCGGGGACGGCCGATAGCATAGGGACCGTCGCTCCCGGCCGTCCGAGTGGTGCCTGTGGAGGGACGGACGTTCTCGCCCGCCCCAGATGGGCAGAGCGTTGGCAGGTTCGGCCCACAGGTCCAAATGCTCAGAGTTACGGCAGTCGTCCCCGCGCCTGCCGCAATCGACGCCGGGCTGAACGACCCACAGTAAGTCAGCGCCGGCAGGTTCGCGCACGAAAAACTCACTGGCGAACTGAATGCCCCACCCCCCGTCGGAGCAGCCGAAAATGTGTAACTAGCGCTCTGTCCCGCCAGCACTGTCGCCGCAGCGTTGCCCGTGTCCGTCCACGTAAAGCCCGTACCCGCACCCGTCACTGTCAGTGTCTCCGTCGGCGTCGCATGGGTCAGAGTCCCGTCCGTTCCCTGGATCGCAAAATTAAACGTCCCTGCCGTGGCGCTGCCCAATGTCACCGTAAACGCGGTTCCCCCCGCCGTCGGCGTCACCGTCAACGGCGAAATCGTGCATGTCCCCGGGGCTCCTGCCGTACACGTCAACGTCACGCTCCCGCTGTATCCGTTCAACGCCGTCAGCGTCCCGTTCCACGTCAGGTTCTGATTCACCACCGTGGTATTCGGAATCGCCGTCACTGTAATCGAAAAATCCGGCGCCGGCGCCGTTCCCACAGTCAGCGTCTCAGTCGGCGTCGCATGCGTCAGCGTCCCGTCGGTTCCCTGGATCGTGAAATTGAATGTCCCTGTCGTCGAGCTGCCCAGCGTCACCGTGAATGCAGCTCCGATCGCCGCCGGCGTCACCGTCAACGGCACAATCCCGCAAGTCCCCGGAGCGCCCGCCGTACAAGTCAGCCTCACGCTCCCGCTGTATCCGTCCAACGCTGTCAGCGTCCCGTTCCAGTTTACGTTCTGATTGACTACCGTCGCATTCGGAGTCGCCGTCACCGCAATCGAAAAATCAGGTGAAGTCACCAGGGCGTAGTTCCAAATGCCCCTCCCGTACGTCGACGCCACCAGCGTTTTCGTGCCCGCGTCGGGATTGAAAAGTTGCAGCGCCGTTACCGGTGCGTTGGGCAGAAAGCCCGATGCACTCGGCCCCGGCGCTGGACCAACTTCCGCCCAACTCGGCGCCGTCGTCGAACTTGTAAAAACGCCGACATCGGTTCCCACGTAAACCTGTCCCGCTTGCGCATCCACCAGCAGCGCGTTCACCGGATTGTCCGGCAGTTCCGTCACTCCCGTGCCCGTCCAGTCCGTCCAACTCGTGCCCGCATTCGTCGTCTTCCACACATGCGACGTTGGGAAACCCGGGGTGCTGAATCCCATGATCCCCACATACGCTGTGTTGCCCGTCGCATCCGACGAATCCATCGCGACCGTCGAAATCGCATAGCCGTTCGGGTTGATACTCTGGTTCGCATTCTGCGTCACGTTCGTCATCAAGATGGCGCCTGCATTCGTCGTGACCCATACCTCGCCACCCAGGTCCCCGCTCAGCGGCCCGTATCCGTTCGTCACCGCATACACCACCGTAGAACTGCCGTTCGCTGTCGGACCGCCCGCCGCCAGTGCATTCACCAGATTGATCTCATCGCCCGTGCACACGCCCGTTCCCAACGTGTCGAAGTCATTGCTCAGTTGCAGAGGAGCGGTTCCACTCGTGCTGATCGACCACGCCCGGCAGGTTCCCACCAGCATCTGACTGGCATTCTGCGGATCAAGAATGTAAGGAGTATAGTAAGCGCCCTGATCTCCGCCCAGATTGCTGGAGCCGACGATCTGGGCAAATGAATTGTCGTTACAGGCCGTTCCCGATTCGCATTTCACAATCGTGACGTAGGGATTCGAAGCAAACCACTCGTTGGGGTTTGTAGGATTGATGGCATTGAATCCGCCATCCCCGCCCAACGCATTCTGCCAGGTGCTGCTGCTGGTCGCGGTGCTGGTTTTCGGCGAGCCGTTATCCTGCGTTCCGCCAAGCAGAATGTCTGCGTCGGAGGGGTCCACTGAGAACGAAACAAACTCCGTCATCGAGCCCAGGCTCTGGCTCAGGCTGTCAAACTGATTTGTCCCGGAGCAACTCCCCGTGTTCAGTCCGGTATAGCCATCCAAGGTACGGCTGATTCCGCCATCGTGTGCAAAGTAGCCGGGCGACTTGCCGTTTGCCACCATGAACGCGATTCCGTGCTGGTCGGGATGCACATGCGCCGGCGCTCCCAGCGGCCCTGGGTTGCACCCATACACGTGCGTCAAGTTGATCCAGTCGCCTTGCGCGCAGGTCGTGCCCCCGGACGCTAACGTGCACTTGTAGAGATTGATGGCGCCAGCATAAATATCCGTTCCCGCTGCATTGGGAATCGCCGCCAACTCCAGGTTGTACCACCCCTGCTCCACTCCGCAGCCGCTGTCCGGCCCAAACGCGCTGTCACCGCAGTTCGTGATGCCGTTGTCTGGAATCTGCGTCCAACTCGTTCCGCCGTTCCCAGTTCCACCGTTCAATGACTGCCAGATGCCCTCGTCGGCGGGCACTGGATTCCCGTTGCCATCGGGTTGCACATCGATCACCCACACATACATCTCGTTGCGTCCCGGGACCACCGCCAACTCTCCGCGATAGATCAGGCAAGTGTTCGCGTTCGAACCCGCGGGGCACAGCGCGGATGCCAGACCAGTCGTCGGTTGCGTAGTCAGCCGCGTGAAATGCTGGCCATCGGTCGATGAGTAAAGCCCGTGCCGCCGGATAAAAGCGTAGAAAGTCCCTGTCGCTCCCTGGCTCGGGTTGTAAATCACAGCGGTAGCCGAAGCAGGAACCGCGCCATCCGACAGGATGACGCGGTTCCATGTCACGCCACCGTCCTGCGAGTAGTAAAGTCCGCGCGCGGTCGAATTCCCATCTTCTTCCAGACCAACGTACAAGCCGTTGTCTCCCGCCGTCGCTGCCACCACCAGGCTGGGATTCGCCGTGCTGAAGGCAATCTTGCTGAACCCGATACCTTCAAACGACTGGTCCGGAGGCTCTCCAATCCCCGTGATCTGCGTCCAAGTCGATCCTCCATCCGTAGAGCGCAGAATTCCCAGGCCATAATAGGAATCGCCCGAACTGTTCGTCTCGCCAGTCCCGACCAGAATGACGTTGCTGTTACCAGGCTGCAAAGCGACCGCCCCCACCGCCAGTGTCGGCTGATCGTCAATCAGGGCCTGCCATGTGACCGAAGCAGGATTCGAATTCAAACTGCCCGCATTCGTCGATTTCCAAAGTCCGCCATAGGCCCCGCCCAGCAACACCGTGTTCCCCGTCGTATCCGCCGGATCAATCAACACGGAAGTAGCCCGCCCCGAAACCCAGTTGTAATCCTGCATTCCATCGCCCGTAGCATCGGAAGCGAGCGGAGCCGGCCCGAGCGGCGTCCACACGGTTGAGACCGAGGGTGAAGCGGGTGCCCCACCCAAGCTCTGCTTGGGTGGGTGTGAGGAAAAAGATTGGATGGAGGAAAACACCGGCGGATGTGCAGCCGCGCGCGCCGCCCGCATAGCCATCTTCTGCCGATAAGCCCGAAACCGAAGTCCCGCCGCCGATTCCCCCGGAGGCACAGTCCGCCCACGCCGGTTCCAGTTCCAGCTCAAATCGTCGCGCAGATAGGGTTGATCGCGGTCGTTCTCCTGATGAGAAAAATCTGTCGCTTTCCCGGCCGACTCCTGACCGAAAGCGCGGACGGAGAATCCACCTGCGAAAAGAGCAACCGCGAACACAATAACAACAAGAGAGCGCAGAGCACGGTTGGCCATGAATTGAAACGCCACTCTTGCGCCGGTTCGACGCAGCGCACAGGTAGAGTCTCAACCATTAAGAGAAGATTTCCACGTCCTCGAAAGTGTTGCAGTCCTTGGTAGCCAAAGACTGTCAGCTTCCGGTGGGCGGACTAACCGACCGGAAAGCGGCGTCCTGGCATCTGGGAGCAGAAGCGATAGCCTTGTCTCTGCCAAGATTCATTTTTAGGCTGCTCTGCGTCGTCTCCCGGTCATTAGATAGATATTCGCTCGCGGCTCAAAGAGAGGATCGGCCGAGGCCTCGATGCCATCCACTCGAGGGATGGGATCGAAGATGATCTGCTGCTGCTCACTGGCGTTGTTCGGAGTAATCTCCGTCAAAGTGATTTCGCCGAACCTAAGCTGAGGGCGATCACCAGGCCAGCGGACAGTAGCATCATCAACGGTGTCGCCGTCCTCAGCCAACTGTACAGCGATTCGAAACTTCACCGGTTCCTTCACGACCCGCTCTCTGATCTCGTCGAAAAGGAAGTTTTCACTCTGTGCTGCCGCTCCGGCCTCGTCTAGATATTCATTGCCCGCTGCCGGCAGCAGCTGATAGCGCCCATAGCGGCTCACGCCGTTCGCGTTGGTGAACTTGAATGCAGATACCGCGAAGAACGACTCCTTCGCAAAGCTGGTCGGGATCGGCTTGGGAATTTGCACAAATGTCAAAGCCGCGGGATGCGCGCCAAGAAACTGTTCAATGGCATTCGGGTGCGGCCCCGCCGGATCGGTGGCAATCAGAGCGTTGAGGAACTCCAGGAACTCTTCCGCAGTGTGCGCTGGGAAGGTGTCGACCGAATGAGTGACGATGTCGGTGTGAACATGCTCGCCAAGGTGGAAGCGAATCGCGCAACCGCGAGGGCTCGCGCCTTGAGGATCGTTATCAGGGACAGTCGGAATTCCCGCAAAGTCCGAGAAGCGCACGCTCACCGGGGTGGCATTCCGCTTGATATGTGGTGCGCGCGTAAGCGAGGCGGCCTCTGATGAAGGCGTAAACACGCCTGTCAGCAGGATGCCTTTCGCATGAGCGGGTCTAAACCCTGGATGAATACCGCCATCAGCTTTGTCAAATCCTTCGATAATTTCATGGCTAAGGGTCAACAGTTTTTCGTCCGTAGTTAGGGGCATGCTCGGTTCCTCCGTCCAATGGATTTTCGCGACGTCACCACCGTAGATGCAAGCCGCGAACTTTAGGTGCAAAATCGCGCGCCGTTTACCGATAAGATTAATTAAGTATTGGCCCGGAAGGCGAGCCTCCCTGCGATTTAGTGACGAGGCGTTCCGGAAACTACACCTTTGCCCGCTGCCGCCGACGGCTGCCCCTGCGCCCGACATTCCGCTATACTATTAATCCATGTCCGTGATCAAAAACATCGGCGCCGTAGCCCAGGGAATGACCATCACCCTGAAGGAGATGTTCCAGCCCACCATCGTCGAAAATTATCCCGACGGTCCCGGCCCCCTGAAAGGCGCAAAATTTCAGGAACGCTTTCGCGGCATGCACGTTCTGCAGCGCGACGAAACCGGCCTGGAGAAGTGTGTGGCCTGTTTCCTCTGCGCTGCCGCCTGTCCCGCCAATTGCATCTACATAGAAGCCGCGGAAAACACTGCGGAAGCGCGCGTCTCAGGAGCCGAACGTTACGCCCGTGTCTACAACATCGACTACAATCGATGTATATTTTGTGGGTATTGCGTGGAGGCTTGTCCTACGGATGCGATTACGCATGGCCATGGATTTGAGCTGGCTTCGTTCAATGCGAGCAACCTGATTTACCGCAAAGAGCAGATGCTGGCGCCGGCGCCGGCGCACATGGGAGCCAATCAGGTGTTTGCGCAATCGGAAACGGATGCGGGCGTGAAGGGGATTTAACGAACTTCAAGATTTTCTACCAAACGCCGGTCCCGAGTTGGGACCGGCGTTGTTGTATGGGGCGGTCGTTAGTCGCTGGTCGTTGGTCGTTCGCGCCTTTACGAACGACCGCCGATTTGATGAACTGAAAGGGCGTCTGATTTTCCATAGAGACGGGGTCTCCGCCGCGGCAAGCCCGTCTCAACATTAAGAGCGCCGACGAAATAGCGAACAGCCAACGACGAACAGCGACCGACCAGCAACAAGCGACCAACGACCAACGACCTAATGTCCAACTTTCTCCAAACCGTGAAGGAACGCGTCGTCATTTATGACGGCGCGATGGGGACGAATATTCAGAAGCGGAATCCCACCCTGGACGATTACTGGGGCAAGGAGAACTGCAGCGAAGTCCTGGTGCTGAGCCGTCCCGACATTATTCGCGACATTCACGCCGACTTTTTCCGCGTGGGTTGCGACATCGTGGAAACGAATACGTTCGGCGGAACGGGGCTCGTTCTAGGCGAGTTCGATCTGCGCGACAAAGTGCGCGAGATCAACCTGACGGCGGCGAAGCTCGCAAGGGAAGTGGCGCAACAATTTTCGACCAGAGACCGGCCGCGTTTCGTGGCCGGATCGATGGGGCCGACCACGAAGTTGCCTTCGCTCGCACACATCGGTTGGGACGCGATGTTGGCGTCCTATGAAGAGCAGGCTTTGGCGCTCATCGAGGGCGGCGTCGATGTGATGCTGATTGAGACTTGCCAGGATCTACTGCAGGCGAAGATTGCCACGGTCGCCGTGATCGAGGCAATGCGCAAAGCGGGAAAACGCCTGCCGGTGCAGGTGCAAGTCACGCTGCAGGAATCCGGAACCATGCTGCTCGGGACCGAGATTGGCGCTGCGCTGACTGCGCTTGAGCCCTACGACATTGACGTAATTGGTCTGAACTGCGCGACCGGTCCAGCCGAGATGAATGAAGCGGTCCGTTATCTCGGGCTGAACTCTACCAAGCTCATTTCGGTCTTGCCGAATGCAGGACTGCCGCAAAATGTCGGCGGACATGCGGTGTACAAGCTCGCGCCGAAAGATCTGGCCGACTTTCATAAGCATTTTGTCAAAGATTACGGCGTACGCATCGTCGGCGGATGTTGCGGCACGACTCCCGAACATCTAAGAGCCGTAGTCGACGCAGTGACGGGCGTAGAGCCGGCGCAGCGCGACGTAAAGCCTGTAGGCGCAGCCTCCAGCGCCTACACCTCAGTGCCGCTCGATCTCGAGCCGAAGCCTCTGATCGTAGCGGAGGAGATGAATACCACAACGCGCGTCGATCACTTCCGCAAGCTGGTGCAGGCCAAGAAGTACGACGACATCCTGACGCTAGCGAAGAAGCTGGCGAACGAAGGTTCGCACATGCTCGACCTGTGCTGCGCCATCGTGGGCGAGGACGAGAAGGGATACATTTCCGCCATTCTCGAAAAAATCGCAACCCGTGTACCCGCACCGATCCTGATCGACAGCACCGAAGCCGACGTGGTTGAAGAGGCGCTGAAGCGCATCCCGGGCAAAGCCATCATCAATTCCATCAACCTGGAAGACGGCGAGAAGCGGACCTCGAAAGTGTTGCCGATGGCGAAGCGCTACGGCGCGGGAGTAATCGCGCTCACCATCGATGAAGAGGGCATGGCGCTGACGGCGGACAAAAAAGTCGCGATCGCACATCGCATCTTCGATCTGGCCACGCAAAAGTACGGCATCCGCGCGGTGGATCTGCTCTTCGACACGCTGACACTCCCAATTTCGACCGGCCAGGAAGAATACCGGTCAGCCGGCATCGAGACCTTGAAGGCGGTGAAGCGCATCCACCAGGAACTGCCGGAAGTGAAGACGGTGCTGGGAGTGAGCAACATCAGCTTCGGCCTCGACGCTTACCCGCGGCGCGTCCTGAACTCGGTGTTTCTGCACGAGGCGGTCGAAAACGGCCTCGACGTTGCCATCGTCAACTACACCAAGATTTATCCGCTGTACAAGATTCCGTCGGAAGAAGTGGAACTGGCGCGCAAGCTGATTTATCAGGACCGGTCGAATGGCGATCCGCTGCAGGTTTACATGCAGCATTTTGCGGGCGTAAAAGGCAAGGCGCAGGCGCAGACCACGGCGCACGTCGAGACGCTTTCCATCGAAGACAAGCTGAAATACGCAATCATCAATGGCGAGAAATCGGTCGGCGAGGGCAAAACCAAGCGCAGTCTGGAAGAGTTGCTGGAAGATGCGCTCGTCGAGTACACGCCCCTCGACCTGATCAACACCGTGCTGCTCGACGGCATGAAGACGGTCGGCGACCTGTTCGGAGCGCGCAAGATGCAGTTGCCGTCAGTGCTCGATTCCGCGGGAGTGATGAAAGCCGCAGTTGCCTATCTAGAGCCGAAGATGGAAAAGAAAACCGGGTCGCAGCAGAAGGGCACCATCATTCTCGCCACGGTGAAGGGCGACGTGCACGACATCGGAAAGAATCTGGTCGACATCATCTTATCCAATAACGGTTACAAGGTGGTGAACCTCGGCATCAAGCAAGCGGGCGACACGATCATCCACTCGGCGCAGGAGCACAAGGCCGACGCCATCGGCCTGAGCGGCTTGCTGGTGAAGTCGACGCTCGAGATGAAGTACGTGATCCAGGAACTGGAACGGCAGAAGCTGGAGTTTCCGGTGATCTGCGGCGGCGCGGCCCTAACTCGGAAGTATGTAGAAGACGATCTGCGCCGCGAGTATTCGAATGCCGTCTTCTACGGAGAAGATGCGTTCGCGGGCCTCCACGTGATGGAGGACCTGGCGTCGGAGGATGGCAAGCGCGAGGCGCGCCTGCAGGACGGCCGAACCATAAAAGAATACGCAAAAGCAGCAGCGGTGGATGAAGAGATCGGCCCAGTGTTTTCAGAGCGCAGTGCAGTGGTGACCGACGCGCCGAACATCCCCGAGCCTCCGTTCTGGGGCGTGCGAGTCGTGAAAAATTATGATCTGCGAGAGCTTTTCAATTATATAAATGATACCGCCCTCTTCAAGAACCAATGGCAGCTAAAGACAGCGTCGCAGGAAGATTACGCGCGGCTGGTGGAAGAGAAGTATCGCCCGATCAAGAAGAAGCTGGAAGAGGATGTGATCGCCGCGGGCTGGTTCGGGCCGAAGGTCGTGTATGGATATTTTCCGGCGCAAGGCGATGGCAATGACGTAGTCGTGTACGCCCCTACACAACCAATAGAACTCCTCCGCTTCACCTTCCCGCGCCAGAAGGAAGGTCGCCGCCTTTGCATCTCCGATTTCTTTGCCGCGCCGGCATCAGGCAAAATGGACGTGCTTGGCCTGTCGTTGGTGACGATCGGCCCGAAGGCTTCGGTAGAAACGCAGCGGCTCTTCGAGGGCGGAGAGTATACGCGCTATCTATATCTCCACGGCCTAAGTGTGGAAACGGCGGAGGCCCTCGCCGAGTTTCACCATAAGAAGATGCGCGAAGAGTTGGGGATTGCGGCTGAGGACTCCCGGCACATACGCGACCTGTTTCATCAGAAGTATCGCGGCTCGCGGTATTCGTTTGGCTATCCGGCGTGTCCGAATCTGGAGGATCAGACCAAGCTGTTCGCTTTGCTCAAGCCGGAGGAGAACGTAGGCGTGCGGCTGACTTCGGGGTTCCTGCTGGAGCCGGAGCAGAGTACTTCGGCGATTGTGGTGCATCATCCGGGGGCTAAGTATTTTGTGGTGTAGGAGAGTTACCCGCAAGCCTCTTGCTCGAGTCCACCCTTCAAATCCGCCGCTAGCAACTGATGAAAGAGCTGTTCCCCGGCTTCCCGCCGCGCTGAGAGCCGTCCCGCCCCGTAAGCGCGAGACTTCAAGCCCCGCTGCACTGCCTCGCAGATCGCCAAATCTTCATCCTGCACACGATTCCCCACCGCCACACTTTGCTCGTTGTAAGCCCGCGCCGCTTCGCTCACGTCGCTAAAGTAGAAATCAAAAATCACCCGGCAATGGTCCACATCGATCGGAATGACCCGGTTCGTATCCAGATACCCCTCGTAGCAATTGAACATGAAATTGGGATGCAGCCAGAAATACCACGCTCGATCGCCTCTCCGCGTCGTGCCCGTGGCAGCATCCGCATTGGAGCTCACCATCGGACTCGACTGCAGACAATACCGGCCTTCGTTCTCGATTGTGTACTGCTTGTAATCCAAAACCGAGTTAAGTCCCTTATGTAGATGCGGTACATGATATCCGCCATCCAGATAGTTATCGACAAAAACTTTCCAGTTACAGTGGATGTCATAACTATGACTCGTAAAGTAGTGCAGCTTACTCAATCCCAGTGGAGCGACGCGATTGACCAATCCGCCCAGAAACTTTGCCAGCGGGGCCGCATCCGCATCCAGATTCACAAATACAAACTTCTCCCACATATCCACCTTCACCGGAATCAGCCCATTGTCCTTGCGTTCGAAGTTCTTCACCCCATCGAACTCCGGCATCCCCTTAAGGGTTCCATCCAGTCCGTAATTCCAGCCGTGATATGGACAATGCAAAATCGACGCCTGCCCACACGGCTCCGTCACCACCGCCGCCGCATGATGCCGGCACACGTTGTAAAATGCTCGCAGCACGCCATCAATCCCGCGCACCGCCACCAGCGGTTCTCCCGCCACCGTTGCCGTCACAAACTGTCCCGGCTGCTCCACCTGGTCCGCTCGCCCCATCACCTGCCATGTCCGCGAGAAAACCGTCTGCCGTTCCAGTTCCGCAATCCGCGCATCCACATACCATGGCGCGGGAATCGTCGATGCCTCCGTCAATGGCGCGGTGTCGTCATAGCTCGCGACAATCTGCTCCACCGTCATCCCGCCCTTCATGCTTTCTGCCCAACCACGTGTGTTTTTTCCGATCCAATTGCCCGTCGCAATAGTTCCACAAACTGCTCCATGCGTGTTTCTTTCTCCTCCGGTACCGGACCCGACTTCCGGAACAGTCCTGGATCTAACTCCTCAGTAAGTAGCGCATCCTGAAATCGGTCCATCGTCCACTCCAGGATCGACCCGATCATGTCCACGTCCAGATCCGACCGTAACTCGCCCCGCTTGACTCCGAAGCTCACAAACTCGCGCCATCCGTAAGGGTCCTCCGCCACCAGAAAGCGATTGATTTCCCGCCGCAGCGCCAGGTCCGTCCCATAGTTGCCAATCAGATAAATTCGGTAGGACGACCAGTTGTCCCGCACCATATTCTCCGTGCGCCCCAGCCAGTACCGCAGCACTTCAAAGAATCCCCGCTCCTGCGCCGCCGCCGGAGCCTGCATGTATCTCGGAAACGACTGCACCGCCTTCTTGTAGGCCTCGAAGAACAATCCATCCTTGCTCTTAAAATGCTGGAACACCGACCCCTTGGCAATGCCCAACTGCGCCGCAATATCTTCCACCCGCGCCGCGCTATACCCGCGTTCGGCAAAATGCCGGATCGCAACCTCTACAATCCGCGCCCGTTTCGCTTCCGAGCGCGGACGCGGCTTCCCGTCCCGCCTCATCTGCGTCGGTTTCGCCAGACTGCTCGTTATCCCTTCCATGGCCCAACCCCTCCCACTGTCCTTGACCTGCGGTCAACGAAAGATACAGTACTGACAAACCATTTTTCAATGGCTTTTTGCGTGGGCTTTCGTTAGTTTATTCAACCGGGGTTGTCTCTTGCTTTGACCAGCGGTCAGTCGCATGTCTAGCCGCGGAACAATCAAGGATTCGTATCAAAGCATCGCTTCAGCGATTGCCGAAAGTTCCTCGGATAAGCTACCCCTTTAGGGACTCCACAAAACGATAAGGAGATTTCAAATGACCGAAACCCCTCAGCAATACACGCAGCGCATCCTGGCCAACGCCCAGGGACAAGACCCGGTCAAAGTCCAATCCACGACCACGAAGAAACTAACTCGCCTCATCAAAGGCGTCCCCGCCGCGAAACTGCGCAAGCGCCCCGCGCCCGAGAAGTGGTCCGTCGCTGAAATCCTCGCTCACCTCGCCGACGTCGAAATCGTAGTCGGCTGGCGCATGCGTTCCATCCTCGGAGCTCCCGGAACCCCCGTCCAGGCCTACGATCAGAACGCTTGGGTCACCGCCGGACACTACGAAAAACGCGATCCCCGCAAATCCCTTGAACAGCACAGAGTCGTGCGCGAAGCAAATCTCGCGCTCCTAAAGTCACTCTCCCCCGATCAATGGAAGCACTACGGCCAGCATGCCGAGCGCGGCCAGGAATCCATCGAGCACATCGTCCGCATGATTGCCGGACACGATGTCAACCATATCCACCAAATCGAGCGCATCCTGACGCCGGCAAAATGACCGCATGCCACACGGCAACCCCATCGCTAGTCTTGACTCGGAACCATCGCAAGGCTAGCCTGATCCCAATGATTTCCTAGTCGTCAACGTGGAGGGCGCGCCGTGAATTTCTCACCCACCTGGTTGCTTTTCCTCGGTGTACCACTGTTGCAAGCCTCGGAAAGCCCCGGAATTAAAATGACGATACAGCAGGGCGCGGCGGGAAATATGAGCCAGCAGACCATCTATCTGCAGGGAGACCGGAAGCGGATGGAATTCCGCGGTTCCTTAGGACGGGCGCGCCCAGACGGCTCGCTGCAGCAGATATACGGCCCACGCCTTGCGGCGATCACACGGTGTGACCTCGGACAGTCCTTCGAACTGAATCTGGACGCCTCCGAATATACTTCAAGGCAGTATCCGCCTCAGCCGCTGACCAAGAAAGAAATCGAGGCACGGGGATTACAGGCTCCCGTGACGTACGCGTCGGATAAGCCAACGCTGCGGATAGAAGTAACGACCACCGACACCGGCGAGCGGAAAGAGATCTTCGGCCACACGGCGCGACACGTCATCACGACCAGAAAACAGATTCCGCTCGAAGGCTCCAGTTCCTCGCCCCAAGAATCGGTGACCGACGGATGGTACATCGATTCCCAGAGCATCGATCTCAACCAAAGACTATCCTGCGACCGAAAGTGGCCTGAGGGAAGGACGGGTCACACTTACGCTTACCTGCATGCCGCTGGCGGGAACCAACCGATCGACAAACCGGAATTCGTCACGACAGGAGAACCCGAAAAGGGGTTCGCTCTGCATTCTGTAACGCTTACGAAGAGCACCCACACGCTTCCGGATGGAACGAAGAAACAGTCGGAATCGAAGTTCGAAACGCAAGTGACCCAGTTCGAGGAAGGCCCTCTCGACCCCGCGCTCTTCGAGATTCCTCCTGGATTCAAGCAGGTGGATCAGATCGAGCGCAATCCACCGGCTTCGGCATTTGCCAGCCCACCCAAAGATTTCTGGCAGCGACTTAGGGACAGTGTGGCGGGGCTCTTCAGTCGCTAACTCCGTAACTCCTGATAAGGGGATCACTCTTCCGCCAGTTCTTGCAGTGGTTTCACCAGGGACGGGGCAGCAGGCTTCGTGGCGCGGGTGGTGGTAATCACAATCACGCTGATCAGCACCAGAAGCGTTCCCAGCAAGGTTCTCGGACCGACCGTCTCGCCTCCCAGAAAATATCCCACGATCACTGCCACGACCGGGTTGACGTATGCGTAGGTACCAACTTTCGTGGGCGATTCGTGATGGATGAGCCAGACATAGGCAGTGAAGCCCACGATGGAACCGGCCACGATCAGGTAGGCAAGTGCGTACCACGCGCCGCGGGAAACAGTCTGAATGTGAAATCCGCGAAACTCGCCGAAAATTGCCGCCGCCAGCGCGAGCATGATTCCTCCGGCGAGCATCTGTGCTCCGGAGCTCATAGCTTTCGACGCGGGCAGCGGCAGCTTGCGGGTAAGAGCCGAGGCAATCGACCAACTCATCGCAGCGACCACCAGCGCGCCCGCGCCGGCGCGATCGATGGGCGCTTCGCCGAGACTGGCGCTTAATGAGCGGCTCAGCAGAACCGCAACACCTCCGATACCCACCAAAAGAGCAAGCGCAAGCCGGACTGTCAGACGCTGCGTGCGCAGAAAAACAATCTCCGAGAGCGCCATGAAGACTGGGATGGTCGCCAGCATGACCGCGGCAATTCCCGAAGGCACGCGCTGTTCGGCCCAGAACAGCAGGCCGTAATCGAGCACAAAGATGCAAACCGCGAGAACCGATGCGGCGCCCCACTCGCGGCGCGACGGTGACGGAGTACCCTTCAGACGCATCCACGCGAAGAGCACGACTCCAGCAATGAAGAAACGCATGCTGGCCAGAAGAAGCGGCGGAACCTCACGCACACCTACGCGGATGGCCAGGAAGGTCGAGCCCCAGACAAAATAGATGATGGAGAACGCCAGCACGGTCTTCCATGCTGGAGGACGAACCGTTGCTTCCATGTGAAATAGATCACCGGCGAGGCGGTAAGGACGCAGAGTTTTTCTGGCTGACTGACTTTTTCAAATCACAAATTTAGAAATTGCGAAATTACCGATTGCCTCAAGAACTCCCAATCCAAATCCCCACCGCAAACACCAGCACCCCCCCGACCACCACCTGAAAAGCCGCCGACAGCAGCGGAGTATCCATATACCGGTTCCGGATCCAGGCAATCGTGGCCAGCTCCGCCGCCACCACAATCACCGCCGCGACAAACGCCACATGAAAATCTTTAATCAAGAAAGGAAGTGTGTGTCCAATCCCGCCCGCTGTCGTCATTAATCCAGTCACCGCACCGCGCAGCACTGGACGCCCGCGCCCCGTCAACGATCCATCATCCGAGAGCGCCTCCGCGAACGCCATCGAGATCCCCGCGCCGACCGACGCCGCGAGGCCCACGAGGAATGCATCGTTACTGCTCCTTGTCGCAAACGCCGCCGCGAACACCGGAGCCAGCGTCGACACCGATCCATCCATCAGCCCCGCCAGACCCGGCTGCACAATCTGCAATACAAACAGACGACGCTGCGCTTCGTCCTCCGTCTTTTTCACGGTCGTCGTAATACTCTCCGACATGGCTTCCGCCGCAACCTGGTGCTTGCGTTCGACCTCCTCCAGATCGCCTAGCAGCTTCCGGACACCCGCATCCGTCACCTGCCCCATCGCCTTCTGATAAAACTGGCGCGTCTCCAGTTCCATGATCTCTGCCTGCTTCCGCACCTCAGCAATCTTTAAAGGGCGCGTCAGCCAGAACGGCCTGCGGTGCACAAACCCCTTCACATCCTGCCGCCGGATCAGCGGAATGTGCTCCCCGAAGCGCGCCCGATAAGTCTCGATCAGCGAAGCCCTATGCCCCGACTCCTCCGCGCCCATGTCATCGAACAGCTTCGCCGTCGCCGGATATGTCTCCCGCAGGCCATCCGCGAAATCCGAATACACGCGCCCGTCTTCTTCTTCCAGTGAGATCGCCAGCGCCAGAATTTCGCGCTCCGACAAGTCTTTGAAGTTTCGCGCCATGCCGACAAGTTTACTGTTTTTGGATCGAGTTTCAAGATTGGGTTGGATCCTTCAGGCGCTCGCAAGAGCCGCGAAGCGGGGCGGACCAGTTGTGGCACAGTCTTGCCCGCCTCGTCGGCAACTCTTGCCCACGCCGCACCCGGCAGACCTTGCCCGTCCGCCGCTGCGCCCCCAATCTCGCTGCACAACATTCTCTGCAATCGCCCGCAACCACCACAAAATGCGCCAGGATGTCTTCCGCGGCAGTCCTCGCGCCAGTTCCCGCGTCAATGGACTCGAGCGTGCTCCAGCAGCACCAGGTTCTCTCGGACTTCGCCAGCGAACAGACTCCGCCAGCGTATTCCCTGCAGAACGCTCTTTAACTTTTGCATCGAGGTACATCCATGTCCATTTCCGGGATTTTAAGCAGCAGCTACAATCAAAACCAGCTTAGCGGCGCTAGCTCTAATTACGGCAATAATATAGTTGACAAAATGACGGTCTTCGCTTAATATTTGGTCATGGCAAGCGAACCGAAAACTCTCCAAGAAGCGATCTTATACTTCGCCAACCCTGCCAACTGCCGCGAATACCTTGTGGCCCGTCGCTGGCCCGATGGCGTGATCTGCCCGCGCTGTGGCAGCAAGGACGTTCTGTTCCTAGAGAAGTATAACCGCTGGCACTGCCGTGCGAAGCACGATGCCCCGCAGTTCACCTTGAAAACGGGCACGATCATGGAAGAGTCACCCATCGGCCTAGACAAATGGCTAACGGCGATGTGGCAGATCGTGAACTGCAAGAACGGGATCAGTTCTTACGAGGTAGCAAGCGCAATCGGCGTGACTCAGAAGTCCGCTTGGTTTATGGATCATCGCATCCGGCTCGCTTTGATGAGCGGCTCTTTCGAAAAACTAGCGGGCCATGTGGAAGCAGATGAGACGTTCATTGGCGGCAAAGCGCGAAACATGCACGTGAGCAAGCGACAACGGCGCATCACCGGGACGGGCGGTAAGGACAAAACGGCAGTGATGGGCATCTTGGAACGCGGGGGTAAAGTTCGCACTACCGTGATTCCGAACCGCAAGAAATCCGCGATACAAGCCGAAGTTAAAAAGCACGTCGAAGCGGGAGCAGCACTGTACACGGATGCGCTGCTGTCATACGATGGGCTGGCTAGTGAATACGCGCATCAAGTGATTGACCATGCTGTGAAGTACGTGGACGGCAATGTTCACACTAACGGTCTAGAAAACTTCTGGTCGCTGTTGAAGCGCACGATCTCAGGCACGTATGTAAGCGTCGAACCGTTCCATTTGTTCCGGTACTTGGACGAGCAGGCGTATCGTTTCAACAATCGCCGCTTGACTGCCGCAGAGCGGTTCGACATGGCCGTGCGAGGCATTGTAGGAAAGCGCCTGACTTTTGATGAATTGACTGGCAAGCTAGGTTCAACAGAAATATCCCTGTGCTAAGAGAACGGCAGGGGCGTGGCAAGAAAGGGAAAGGGCTGCTGGTATCAGCAGCCCCAAACTCGTGAGCTTTTCATTCAGTGCGCTCGGCGCTCGCGACGCCGAACGGACGTGCTCAGCTAGGAGTGTATCACATGGCTGAGTTGCGTATCCCGTTAATTCTCAACAAAGGGCGCAAGGGAATCCCATTACAGCAACTTGCTCGAATTTCTTACGAGCTCCAGCAATTTCTGGGGCTGCTAGGTGCTGATCTGCATATTGAGATGGGCGCTGGATGGGTCGGAACTGGCTTCTATGATGGATCATTCGGATGTGTTTTAGAAAAGGTCAATCCAGTCGAAGAGCGGAAGGCGAAGGCATTCAAACAAGCATTCAGGAACGTTGCTAAGCGGCAACCTGACGCCAGAGTACGCCCTTCCACCATTCGCCAATACGCTAGAATCGCCGAACCACTGACTGTCGGGGAGTTAGTCGAGTTCGGACTTCCAAAATCGGATGCCGATGAACAGACCGAAGAGTGGTGCGAACTAACCAAACAGCAAGCCTTGTTAATTGCATCCGAAGTTCAGACTACTGTCCGTTCGCATGGTGGAGTTCAAGGCGTCATCCACTCTGTTTTCTTTGGAGCATCGCCAGCACATTTTCAACTTAGAGAACTGTCCACGGGTGAGCTTGTGAAATGCGTGTACAGCAGTCGCAAGCAGTATGATGAACTTGCTACTGTGCTCAAACAGCAGAATGCCGTTGTTCACGTCTACGGTACTATTAGCACCGATTGCGTAAACCGCCAGATCGAAGAAATGCGGGTGGACAAAATCGTATTAGCTGATAGCTTCTCGAAAGAAGACTTTGAGCGGTTCATTGGTTGTGCGCCGGAGATTCTCGGAGATCAGGGCTTACAGGATTTCATTGATTACGTGAGGGGACGTGCCGACTAAGCCAAAGGTCTATATGGATTCGTGCTGTTTCATTGAACTTGCCTTGGAATCTGTCGGCAAGCATGATACAGATCGCGATAATGATCTGTGGTTTCTTAAAGAGCTTTTGAATGCGTCCCGTGATGAACAGATAGAAGTTCTGACTTCCACTCTTTCTATCGCAGAGTGCGCCCATGCTAAAGGGGAAGTAAGCGACGATGTTAAATCACTCTTCAAGAGATTCCTTACGTCGGGTCGCTATGTGTTTCTTGTTCAGGACAGCATATTAGTAGCGGAAAAGGCTAGGGATTTACGGTGGGCACATGGCCTATGCTTTGGTGGAGCAGACGCAATTCATCTAGCGTCTGCGATGGAATTGAAGTGTAATGAGTTTCTTACGTGGGATGAACGGCCTCATGCTAATGGGGATGCTCTAAATGATTTGGCTCTCCCCGTCCGTTTCCCACGTGATACTCAATGCCTGCCAGATGAATACCGCCAGCAGCAACTAATTGCCGATACGCGCAAGGCTCTCCCGCCAGCATCAGAAAGCACGGTTCCACTCGCTGATCAGCCCGCAGAGAACAGTAAGGATGGTGACGAATGAAACCATTGCCAGCACCGGACGTACCAGGCAACACAGAAGCCGAAAAGTTTGACAATGCCGTCCGCCGAATGTTCAGCGTCTCCAAAGAAGAACTACTGAAGCGCGAGGCGAAGTGGAAGCGGGCACGAGCACGGAAGAAGCGCACGAAGAAATGAGCACAGCAGTGAACCATCTGGAGGACACGTGGCTGAAGAACAAGTGATTAAGCTCTTGGAAGAAATTCGAGACTTACAGAAAGCGCACGTGGAGAACTACAAGGACGCACTCAAGAACCAGCGCGAGGCACTGGACTTCCAGAAGCAAGCGGTGCGCCGTCAGAGGATCACATCACTAGTGATAGGGTTTGTGCTCTTGGCCTTTTTGATTTTCTTGGCTTGGTCTTCGCATTCAGGCTGATTTTGTCAACTATATTAGTGCCCTAATTACCAGCAACAGATCCAACAACTCAGCCAGGACCTCAAGTCCGGCAATCTCTCGGCCGCGCAGTCCGATTTCGCTACCTTGCAGGCTGCCTTTTCGCAGTCGTCCACCACTATTGGCGCTACTTCCAGTCCCTTCTCCTCCGCGTCCTCGACTTCGAGCCCGGCAGCGCAAGCCTTCAACCAGCTTGCGACCGATCTCCAATCCGGCAACCTTTCGGCTGCTCAGAACGATATCGTCACCGTCCAACAGGATCTCCAGAGCTCGAACAGCAGCCTCTCGACCAATCACCCCCATCATCACCATCATGTCGGCGGCGAAAGCGGCGATTCAAGCATCCAGAACTCCCTGCTCCAGGATCTCAACCAGGTCGGCACCAGCCTGACGTCCGGCAACCTTGCCTCGGCTCAGCAGGCCTACAACACGCTGCAGCAACAACTGCAACAGTTCGCCCTCGGCGGCGGATCCATCTCCTCCGAGTCGCCCTTTTCGCTACAAGCCTGACCGGCCCCAACTAATGTGGCGCGGACATTCCGGTCCGCGCCCCCGGCTCCGCAGCAGGACCGACTCAGCCGTAAATAAAAGGGCGCGGAAACAACTCCGCGCCCTTCCTTACCTCATCCCCCGTCACTAGCTGGCAGCTGATGGGACGATTTCTGTTAGCCAAGAGCCGAAAGCCGAGAGCTCCTAGTGCGCCCGAGCTGCCTCGATCGCTTCGTGCAGCTCATGTTCCGCTGCCCGCAGATGCTCTTCCGCCTTCGCTCCATGCCCGGCCATATCGTAGTGGTTGGCCGCGCGGGCATGGTCCATCTCTCTGATCGCTTCCTGCGTGTGGTTATGGGCCGCTACCAGGTCTGGCCAGTCATGAACCCTTTCGGCAACCGCCATTCCGGCAACAAACGACAGACACACAGAAAGAACAGCAATTGCAATCGCTTTCGTCATAAATTTTCCTCTCAAAGTTGTGGATTAGGTTTTTCCGGACACGCACGGATACCCGCCATTGTCCCCGACCACCACCCTCCTGTCAAAACCAAACAGGTGCATCGTAGTGTAACGAGAGGTTCGTGTGGTTGATGGGGCGTGGACGTCCAGAAGTCATCCCTAACTCAGACCCCGGGCCGCGGCTGGTTCAGCGCGATGACAAACTCCCGGCCGCAGTGCGCACACTTCGCCGGTGAAAACAGGATCATGGTTCCCGACCAATGGTGGACAGTTTGCTTTTGGCAGTGTGGGCATTTGATCAGATGTTTGTCGAAACCAAGATTGATCAGCTCGCCTTCTGACATGGCTGGGTTCCTATGAGGTGCAAGGATGAGCCATGATTCCGATTCGCGGACCATGCTCGCATGACTCTCACGTTATGCCCAAGCTGGCCATGTGTCGGTACGCTGAGCAACTGCCGAATGTGCGCTGCCGCGCACTGGCGCTATTCCGCTTCTTCCCGCCATTCCTCGATCCGCAGCCGCATGAGTTCGTAGCATTCACAGGCTGCTTCTTCCAGTTTTCGCCGGGCGATAATCTGGACGTCGCCGCGGCTATGGGTGATGAGGCCCGCTTTCTGCAGAATTCCAGCCGCCACGCTTACGCTGGAGCGCCGGGTTCCCAGCATCTGCGCCAGAAATTCTTGCGTCAACGGCACCGAATTCGATCCGATCCGGTCGGCGCTCATCAACAGCCAGCGCGCCAATCTTTCATCCACTTCATGCAGGCGATTACAGGCCGCAATCTGGGTCACCTGCATGGCCATGATTTGCGAAAATTGCTGTAATCGCCGCTCCAGCTTGGGGCATTGCCGGAGAAGTCCGGTCAGCTTATCGCTATCCACTCGAAAGGCCGAGGCCTCAATCTGAGCAATGGCCCGCGTGGGCGCGGTACGAAAGCCCGCCACCAGCGGCACTCCGATAAAACCTTCCTTACCCACCAGACCGACTTCCACGCTCTTGCCGTCTGGAAAGACGCTCAGAATGGAAATCAGACCGCTGTTACAAAAATACGCGGACTTCAATGTGTCGCCCGGCTCATGCAGCACGTGGTGCGTCCGTAAACGCACAAATTCCAACGTCGGCAGCAACAGTTCCAATTCTCTCAGGGGCAGGCCAAGGAGTATCTCGTTGTGGATGTGGTTGCCATCATCGTCGGCGACGGGTCGCGTCGGAGAAGATCTTGTAGACGGACGGGTCTTGTTTGCCACAACGGCCTCCTTGCGCAGCGTAAACGCTGTCTGATTTTCGCAAGGGACCGTCACCGTATGGCGCGGCGGAAGGATGCTAGAAGAGACAATTCAAGTTTACTCTCTTTCCGATCTTGAAGTGTGCGCTAGCGTACCGTGTCCCATATCTCCGTATGCTGACGTCCGGAGGCGGATTAGTCTCATCCCCGGCCTTTGACTCGGTGTCGAGAACGATCCTCGCCAAGCGTGATCTAGATCACAGCCTCATGTCCGCCCCTTTAGGTACAGTTAAGTCACGCATGGGCGGATTTTCCATCCTCACCAACCGCAAACGCGCCATCGTCGCACTGGTGCATTCCGTCGTGTTCCTCCTGGTTGCGGTCAGACAGATGGTTGCCGCGAATCCCGCCGCCGGCATCTGGGTAGTGTCCACGGTGTCCCGTGGCACCTGGATTCTCTGCGGAATCTTTGCCATCGTCTCCACCATTCTCTTGTGGCTTCTCGTCATTTCCCGCGGATGGATGGAAAAATTCTATTTCGGATTCTGCACCGTCAGCGCCACCTCGGGCCTGCTTCGGACCGCCGCCGGCGACCAGGCCTTTCACGCCGGCCTCTACATAAGGGTTGTCATGCTGGTCAGTGCGGTTTTGGTCGGACTGCTGATCGTTAGAATGCACTCCCGCACGCGCTCCCGCGTGCCGTCGGAGTACGCCGAAGAAAGTTCGTAGCCGTTCCTCTCAACCCGAACCCCACCTGACTTTCCTCTTCCCACGTCTCGAAAAACCGCGGGAAATGAGACGTCTGCCTTAACTACAGGCGCCCCGCGAACTATTGTGCTTTCTTTGGTGCCGGAAGTTCTTCCAAGAGCGCTTCGAGGGCGGCTGACGGGTCGGTTGACTCCTCAAGTTGGTCGTAGAGGTCTCGAAATTTCAGACGTACCCCAGCCAACATTTCTTTGTCCGCTAAAAGCCGCTCCAGCAGTTTTTGCCAGTTGGGGACTTCGCGATGTTCAAGCACCAGTTTGAGCGCGATGTTTTCGAGGAACAGGTACTCAGTCGTACGTATGACTGTGGATAAGCGCTTCGTCTCTGCTTTGGTCATGGGAAGGGAACTGCTTCAGGAGCAGATAGTCTACCGCAGCGTCGAGTGTTGCGGGCTTCGACTGCCCACTTTTCGAAAACTGCGAAACGACCCCGAGCGCAGTCGCTAGGGATGAAAATTGAGTTCTATGAGTTCCTTGGTTTCCTGCGGAGCGGATACCCATTTCCATTGTTCTATGGCATCAATCGCGGCTTTTGCCAGCAATGGATTGCCGCCAACCACTTGCGCCAACTTCAGCTTTCCGCTAGGCGCGACTACGACTTCCACCTTGACGGTTCCCAGGATGTGCATTTTTCGGGCTAGCTCTGGATACGCCGGGACCACCTTGCTCGCAACCTTCCGCCTTCCGTCCGGCTGTTCTTGAGCGAGAGACACGAGTGGGTTGAAGGCGGTCAGTCCTAGGGAGAGAGCCACTAAGACGGCTGCAAAACAGGGTCGCATGGATAGCTTGCTCACTGCCGTTAGCTTACGGCAATATATTGCGCCGCGAATGTAACTACAGTAACCGGGCCTTGTGCTGGAGGATGCCGATATTCGATGCCCAGCCCTAAAGGGGCATCTGATTTGGCGGAATTGTGGCATCGCTAAAGCGATGCCCTGATACGAAACCCGCTCGCATCGGAGATTTTCCGCGCTGCGAAAAGCAACCGGCATGCGGGCTCTACTAGCGAGCTTTAGCTTATCCGGTTGTTTCAGCAGACCGCAATAGATTGAGGTTTGGCCTCGGGTGCCGGTTCAAAAGGTCCGATGCCCCGCGTATCTGCTGGTAGGACGTGGGCTGGCGTCCGGTTCC
>Ga0074044_10000051_pt1 | contig 115705 bp, 106 predicted proteins | sample BogForMeECP23OM1_FD_94443 | JGI IMG/M metagenome (GOLD analysis project Ga0074044, IMG submission 94443) | Bog forest soil microbial communities from Calvert Island, British Columbia, Canada - Bog Forest MetaG ECP23OM1 | ecosystem: Environmental > Terrestrial > Soil > Wetlands ...
GAATTTCACGCTTTCAGCCAATCCGAATAGCGTGACCATCACCCAAGGCAGCAACGGGACGAGCACGATCACTATTACTCCGCTGAACGGCTTCAGTGGCAGCGTTACGTTGAGTGCTTCCGGCCTGCCGAGTGGCGTGACGGCAGGATTCAGTCCGAATCCCGCGACCACAACCAGCACGCTGACGCTGACGGCAAGCGCCACGGCGGCCACGGGGACAGTCACCGTGACCATCATGGGCACATCGGGGAGCTTGTCGAATACGACTACGCTGAGCCTCACCGTGAACTCCAGCGGTGGCGGCGGTGCGGCAGTAACCTTGTCGCCGACCTCTCTCACGTGGGGCAAGGTCACATTAGGTTCGACGGGCGCTGCGAAAACGGTCACGCTTACCAACAGCGGAACCGCAACGCTGAACATCAGCAGCATCACCACCAGCGGCGATTTCGCCCAAGTGACGAGCACGAAGCCCTGCGGCAGCACATTGGCTGTGGGAAAGAACTGCCAGATCAAAGTGACCTTTACTCCAACCCAGGTTGGAGTGCGGACGGGGACGCTTACGATTAACGACAACGCTGCGAACAGTCCGCAGACGGTGCCACTGTCAGGTACCGGCGGAGCCCAGGCCACGTTAACACCTGCCAGCGCGACCTATCCGGCGCGCACCGTGGGGACGACCAGTCCAGCGAAGGTGTTTACGCTTACGAACCACCTGAGCGTAGCGCTAACCGGCATCTCGATCTCAACCACCGGGGACTTCAGTGTCTCCACGACGACCTGCGGGACGAGCTTGGGCGCCTCCTCGAGTTGCACTATCGACGTGGTGTTCACTCCAACCGCGACGGGGATGAGGACGGGAACGTTGCAGGTGTCTGATAGCGCCAACAACAGTCCGCAGACTTCGAGTCTGACGGGCACCGGCAAGTAAGATCGTGTGGCCCTAATGAACCGGCCCCGCAGAGATGCGGGGCTGTTTTTTTGTCCGCCCGGAGCAGCCTCTGGCGTTCGCATGGCCACCCGGGTTTCGGTCCCACCTCGTGGCCGCAAATTCGTGTAAGATTCTGGAGGCGAGTACAGTGAACGCTTCCGCGCGGGTTGATCCTGCCGGGCTGATTCGAGATAGTCCGGCGTTCTGGTATTACCCAAGGACGATACTCCCCAACTACCAGGTAGAACCGCGGCCTTCGGGCTGGCGGCACATTCCTGTCAGGAGAGACTGAATGGCGAAAATCGCAAAGACAGCCGACCGGAAAAAGGTCATGGATACCACGAAGTCGACCGCGTGTCCCAAGTGCGGCAAGGAAACCCGCATCGTCAAGCGCATGAAAGATCGCGAGCGCGGCGTGCCCGGCGGGATCTATATTTCGTGCTCGGGCTGCGAATTCTTCGAGAAGCTGTAGAAGTCAGTTCTCAGTTCTAAGTAAAAATCACGAGGGCGCAAGAGGCACGGCAAGCCGCCGTGCTTGTTTGCTTTTTCTGGGAACTGAGAACTGCGCCTACCCAAGCTGTCCCAAAATTGCCCGCACTTCGGCCGCCGGGTCAGAGGCTTCCGTGATCGGGCGCCCGACAACGATATGCGAGGCTCCGGCGGCAATCGCTTCCGCTGGCGTAACCACGCGCGCCTGGTCGTCGTGTCCGCTGCCCGCGGGGCGCACTCCGGGCGTCACAATCGCGAAATCGCGGCCAAATTCCTCGCGTAGAGCAGAGGCTTCCAGCGCCGAAGCGACCACGCCCTTGCATCCGTGCGAAAGCGCCAAGGCGGCCAGTCGCAGGACTTGATCGACCACTCCTCCGCGCAGGCCAATCTTGCCCAGTTCTACGTCGTCCAGGCTGGTCAGCACGGTGACCGCTAGGACAAGCAAATCGGGCTTGGTCGCTTGCGCGGCATCGACGGCGGCTTGCAGCATCTTGCCGCCTCCGGAAGCGTGTACCGTCACCATGCTCACGTCCAACAGAGCCGCCTCGCGGACGGCTGCTCCCGCGGTGTTGGGGATGTCGTGATACTTAAGGTCGAGAAAGACGCGGTGTCCCGAATCAACCAGTTCGCGGACGATGGAAGGACCTCCGGCGGTGTAGAGTTGCATGCCCACCTTGTAGGTGAAAGCAGAGTCACCGACGGCCGCCACGATCTTCCGGGCGGCCGTGGCCGTAGATACATCCAGGGCAACGATGAGACGCTGGCGCGGGTCCATATTCTCAACTTAATTCGCAACTCTCGTTGCCGAGTTTATCGGGTTTAGTTGAGCTTGGCTACGGGTTGCAGCAGCGCCACGGTCGTGGGCTGGTAGAGGTCCAGGCGGACCGTCTGCAAACCGCGTGCGTTGAAGCCCAGAGCACGCGCGGCATTGTAGGAAACGTCGATGATCCGGCCATCCACCACCGGACCCCGGTCATTGATCCGAACCACCACGGCCTTGCCGTTCCTCAGGTTGGTGACCTTGACGAACGAGCCCAGCGGAAGGCTGGGGTGAGCGGCGGTGAAATCGCGCATGTCGAAGGGTTCTCCGCTGGCTGTCGGTTTTCCCTGGAACTGCACTCCATACCAGGACGCGGTCCCTACTTGGTAGGGCCTGACTTTATAAACAGCGGACTTCGGACTGTTGGTTTTTCGAGTTTTGTGCCTACCGGTCTCCATGACCGGCGGCTGTGTGACCTTGGCGGCTTCCAGGCTGCTTGGCCCGGATGCGGCTCCGGCCCCCAGACTGGCGATGGATAAAAGCACCGCCAGACCTTCGGCTAAACGTCGTCGCATTCAGTTACCTCCCAATCGAGGAAAGTCGTTCTCTTAAGGTCGTATGCTCCTTTTGTCAGACGATTTGAGGATGCTACGGGATGAATGGTCGGGTGTCAATCAGAAAAAATACGGGGTTCATTAACTAAGTGGTAATTAATCAATGACTTAGCCCGATGAAACATATGGATTTGTCTTCGTATCTCATTGAAACTAGTAAGCGGTATATAATAACTATTTGGTTACTATACGAATTTCCGATTTTCGCCGAATTCGTGTAACCTGCCTTGGAATGTTAGACTTACGACTGAATATCGCTAAACGTATTATAATCATAAAGTTACGGTCACACTGATTACTCGGTGATCACGGCGAAACGTTCAGAATTTGATGGCCTCGCATGAAACCCGCGGTTTCCACCACGTCTGACCAAGAACGTTCTACGAGTGTTGTTCCCCTCATTGAACTTTGGGTTTAGAGTGACGGCATGGCTGCAACCCCGCCCGTGGTATTGACGATCGCTGGATTCGACCCTTCTTCGGGCGCTGGGATTACCGCCGACATCAAGACCATCGCGGCTCATGAATGCTATGGTGTTTCCTGCATAACTGCCATGACCGTCCAGTCGACACAGGGCGTACGACGGGTCGAGGGCGTGGATCCCAGGATCATCGCTGAGACCTTACGGGAACTGGTTGCCGATGTTGCCGTCGAAGCCGTCCACATCGGGATGCTGGGAAACGAGCAGGTGGTCGAGGTAGTTGCGGACTTTCTGATTCAAACTCAGCTCCCTCATGTGGTGCTGGATCCAATTCTGAAGTCGAGTTCCAGAGCGGATTTATTGGACGCCGCGGGCACCCGGCTATTGCTCGAGAGGCTGCTTCCGCTGGCTGAGCTGGTTACGCCGAACCTTGATGAAGCCAGCGTCTTGACTGGGATGGCGGTCACGAATCTCGACCAGATGCGCAACGCCGCTGCCCGCCTGCACTCTATGGGGGCGGCAAATGTGGTGGTCACCGGCGACGACCTCGATAAGGGCGAGAAGGCGATCGACCTCCTCAGCTTTACTACCGGCCGCGGTATCGAAGAGGAAGTTTTCAAGGCGGACCGTCAGCGCTCGAATTCTACCCACGGAACGGGATGTGCCTTCTCCACAGCGCTGGCCTGCCATCTGGCGCATGGGCGAGGACTACCCGAGGCAGTTCTTCTCTCCAAAGCGTATGTCTGGGCCGCGATTGCGAATGCCTATCCGCTGGGCCATGGCGTGGGTCCGTTGCATCACCTCTACCGCATGAACCAGCAACGGCGGCCCAGCACCATCGTCTCGGAAGGGGAGCACGCTCATTCAAGAAACTGACCTCTCTAGGCGGGGGCTCCGAATTCCTGTAGAGCCGCGTCTCCTGCCGCGGAACGAGAAGGGGCAAGCCCCGTTTTTCCAGGAATGGGGTTTGATGGCTGAAAGCTGATGGCTGAGAGCTGACAACTATTTCTTAAGCAAGCATCCGGCAACAAAGGCGGCAACCGCCCCGATCAGCCACTCGATTCGCCACAGTTGGATTGCCTGCCAATCAAGCGCGGTTCTGGCGCTGAAGAACACGCTAACCGCCAGCGCTCCCACCACGCAGAATACGCCCAGCAGAAATGCGATGACCGCAGGCATCGTGAGCCCGAGTCGCTCTCCGAGCGAGGCGAGTTCCGCCCGGCCAGGGATTTCGAGCGTGCGCGCAGCATTCAGATCGGGACGCTTGACGCCACAGGCATGACAGTACAGCGAGCTAACGATGAACTCGGTTCCGCAATGACGGCAGGCTGAGATTCTTTCCGGGCTGGCGACAGCCTTGGACGCTGGCACGGGTGGCCGCCAAAAGTCGTGCTGAGCCTGATCGGCTGCTTCTGCCATAAAGAGCTCTTCTCTGATCCTTTCGGATCGCAAGCGAATCACCAAAGCAAGCTATTGCAAAGACGCATACTTACGAGCTGGCCAAGGGGGAGGGTGGCCACTCCGGGCGGCAAGAATTACGCTATCCACGTCCGATTTTCCCATTGTGCACAACTTGCCTGGCCTGCGGACGTACCAGGTTTGGTTCCTCGCGGCCGGGGGCTCTCAGCTTTCATATTCTCAATACGCCCTCCGGTGTCCTGACTTGGGTGCTTTGGCAGTACCCCGTCCCAACGAGTCTTCGCAGAAAATCCCAATCGGGTAAACTGAGAGAGCGTGCTCCGCTCCCTGTTCCGGTATCGCCCTGCTTTGACTGCCATCATGTTGCTGGTGCTTGCTTCTGCCTGTCTGGCAGCGGACCCTGCGGCTTCGACTCCGTTTCGTCCCACGGATTTCCGTCCCTCCGATCCGCTGAACCAGGCCGCTTTCGAGCACTACTACAACCTCGACTACGATGCGGCGATCCAGGATTTCGAGCGGATACTGGCGCGTCATCCGAACGATCCGTTTGCCGTGAACCACCTGCTTTCCGCGATTCAGGTGCGGGAGTTGTATCGCATGGGCGCGATGAACACTGGGGAGTACTCAAACGACAGTTTTATCGGACAAGCGCATCGTCCCGCTGATCCCGCGCAGAAGGAACGCATCAAGCAACTGGTAGAGCAGGCCGAAAAACTGGAAGACGCCGATCTCGCGCACAATCCGACCAATGTAGATATGCTCTATGCCCGCGGCGTCACCCGCGGACAGTTCGCGTTGTACACCGCACTGATCGAGCGCGCCTGGTTCTCTGCTTTGCGCAATGCGGTGGGCGCGCGCCGGGATCACGAACGGGTCCTCGAGTTGGCTCCGCAGTACACCGACGCCAAGCTGGTGGTGGGAGCCCATAACTACGTGATGGGAAGCCTGTCGCTGGCGGTAAGGATGGCCGTCGCGCTCGCCGGCTTGAGCGGCGACAAAGACAAGGGACTCCAGTATCTGAACGACGCCTATCGCGCCAATGGCGAAACCAGCGTGGACGCCGGAGTTGTTCTCATGGTTTTCTTGCGCCGCGAACACCGCTATGGCGAGGCTTTGCAGATCGCCGGTACAATCGGTCCGCGGTTTCCGCGCAACTATCTTCTGCCGTTGGAAGAGGCGAATCTGCTGCGGGCGTCCGGCAAGAATCGAGAAGCCGAGGAACAGTATCGCCGCGTCTGGCAGAACGGGCGGGAGGGAAAGTACGGCAATCTGCATTACGAAATCGCGGCGGTGGGATTGGGCGACCTGCTGCGCAGCGAGAAAGAATATCCGGCTGCGGCTGCGGCCTATGAGCTGTTGAGCGAGGTTACAGGCGCCGATCCGGAATTGCTCCAGAAGGCGAATCTGGGAGCCGGCGAGATGTATGACCAGCTCCAGAAGCGGGACCTCGCAGTGAAAAAGTACGAGGCGGTGGTGGCCACAAATTCCGGCAATGCCGAAGCCGACAAGGCGCGCAAGAGAATAAAAGACGCGTACCGGGAGTAGAGAGCTATGACCTAAGAGCCAGGAGCTGATCTTGGAACTTCTTCCCTTCAATCGTCGTATCCTATGACAGGGAGACACAATATGTACTGCAACGCTTGCGGCAAGACCCTCGCTGAGGACGGGCGCTTTTGCTCCTATTGCGGCAACGTGGTGGGAATTCCGCCTACGCCGAAAAAGCTGATGCGCTCACGTCCGGACCGCAAGATCGGAGGCGTTTGTGCCGGTCTGGCGCAGTACCTCGATCTCGACATCTCGCTCGTGCGCATTCTTTGGTTCTTCATCACGCTGGCGTGCGGAATCTTCCCGGGCATCGTCGCGTACGTGCTCGGATGGATCATCATTCCGGAAGAACCGCTTCTGTTACCAGTTGCACCGGCGCAACAGCCGCTCACGAGCTAAAACCGAGTCCATGCGGTGGAGCGACGGCGTCTCGCCTGTCCAGCAGTTCGGCGGCCGGGCGAGGACGCCCGGTTCTCCACCAGACCCGCTTCTTCTTCGACATATAATCTCCTCCCATGGAACGCCTGCGCAGCGACGACGCCGAAATCTTCTATGAAATTCGGGGAAACGGCCCGCCGGTCGTTCTTCTCCATCCTTTTCCATGTCATCGCGAATTCTGGAATCCGGTAGCAGCAGCGCTCGAATCGCACTACCAACTGATTCTTCCCGATCTGCGCGGGCATGGCGACTCCGAAATCGGCGAAGGCCCGGCCCTCATGCCAAAGCATGCCAGCGACATTGCACGCGTGCTCGATGCGGCCGGCATTGGCAAAGCGGCGTTCATCGGATGTTCCATCGGCGGATACATCCTGTTTGAATTCTGGCGCCGCTTTCGCGCGCGAGTGACCTCGCTCGCGCTTTGTGACACGCGCCCTCAGGCCGATACCGCCGAGGCCCGGGCGAATCGGTTGAAAGCCGCGGACGCCGTCCTGGAGCAGGGAACCGAGTCGTTCATCGAGGCCATGATTCCGAAGCTGATGGGACGCTCGACGGTGACTACACGTCCGGATTTGGTCGATGGAGCGCGCGCTATGATGCGCAAAATGTCGGCCGAGGATATCAGCCAGGTGCAGCGCGGCATGGCGGAGCGTCCCGACTCGGTCAGGGATCTGAAAACCATCAATGTGCCCACGCTGATTGAGATCGGAGAAGAAGACGTGCTCTCGACCGTAGCCGACGGCGAACTGATGCGGCAGAACATCGCCGGCAGTCAGTTGAAAGTGATCTCGAAAGCGGGCCACTACGCGCCGTGGGAACAATCGGAGTTAGTCGGCAAAATCTTGCGCCAGTTCCTGGATGACGTGGCGTTGAACTAGAGAGTTGCAGCGGCACGGGCCACTCGGGCGATCCGTCCCGGAGTCGCGAAGTGCTTCAGCGAACGCCGTGCAGGGCAGTTTCGGCAGGATGAGCTTCGAGCATCTGCATGCCATTCAGAATGGTGGCGATTACGTTTCCGTCTCCGACTGCGGTGTTGATCATCAGATGATAGAGGCAGCGCACCGGCCAGTCGGCATTGAAGTAGTGTTTGATGTATGCCATCCGCTCCTTGTCCACGTTCTCCACAAGGTCTTCCGCCTCTTCCCGGCCCTTGCCCATCGCCAGCAGACGGCGGATCTTCTCATCATGTGGAGCATAGGTAAAAACGCGGAAGGTATCTTCACGGTCGCGCAGGAAAAACGGGCCACCGCGGCCGACAATCACCGCATTGCCTTCGGCCGCGATCCTGCGCATGATCTCTTCCACCATGGCCATCATGCGGTCCGTATCAAACGTAAGAGCATCGGCTAGAGGAATGCTGCGTTCGTAACTGCCCCGCCAGAAGGCCTTCGCTAAACGGTAGAGGCGGCTGTCGACACGCTCGTCGCACAAGGCCACTGCCGATTCCGTGACCTGCGCGCGCTTGGCAATCTCGCTCGTCAGTTGCTGGTCCCAAAGCTTCCACCCCAACCGGCGGGCCAGTTCGCAGGCAATGCCTCCGCCCCCGCTGCCAAACTCGCGTTCCAGAGTAACGATGCGAAACATTGCAAACCTCCCTTTGTAATACGGTGGAGCGACAACAACAATCACGCGGTCGCGGCACTAATGAGCCACGATCTCGCCTCCCGGCTTTGCCTTCTTGATCAGGAACACAAATGGAATTAAACAAACAATCGCGACCGCGAGCACCCAGAAATTATCAATGTACGCAAGCATGGTCGATTGCCGGATGACATTCCCCTGCAACATCGCATAGGCATGCTGCTGCGCAGAAACACCTCCGGAACCGGGCCCGGCGCCGCCACCCGAGAAAGCGCTCGTCATCCCGCGCAGCATTGCCTGGAACTGCGGATTGCCGGCGCTCAGGTTCTCTGTAAGCCGGGCCTGGTGAAACTGCGCGCGGCGAGCCAGGCCGGTGGTGACAAAGGAAATTCCGACACTGCCGCCGATGTTTCTGGCAAGGTTCATCAAACCGGACGCGGCATTGTTTTTGTCGCGTGGCAGAATCGAGTATGCGGCGGTGTTGATGGGCACAAACAGGCAAGAGATTCCTATCCCCTGGTAGACGCGCGCCATAACCATGGTGCGGAAATCCACGCTCAGGTCGAACGACGTCATATGGAACAAGGACCACGAAAGCATCGACAAACCAAACACCAGCAGCCAGCGTGGGCTGTGGCGCGAAAGCAGAAATCCAACCAGCGGCATCATCACCATGATCGCGAAACCGCCCGGAGAGAGCGCCATCCCGGACCGTTCGGCAGTGTAACCGAGCAGCGTCTGCATGAACAGCGGCAGCAGTAGCGTGCTGCCGAGCAGGACGAATCCGAGCATGAACATCAGGAAGTTGGCGGTGGCGAAAGTGCGCTCGCGAAACAAATGCAGCTCAACGATGGGGTCTTTGTGGTTCCACTCCCAGAAGACGACGAAAATCAGCGAGGCGGCGGAGATCACAGTCAACCATACGATGAAATGCGATTCAAACCAGTCGTCGCGTTGTCCTTTGTCGAGAATCACCTGCAGCGTTCCGAGGCCGAGTGCTACCAAACCGAGTCCGATGTAGTCGATTTTGGTTTCACTCAGCTTGCGGCGCTTGAGGTACGGAGGATCCTGGATGAGCCGTGACGTCAGCAAAAGCGAAAGAATGCCAACTGGGATATTGATGAAGAAAATCCAGCGCCAGCTATAGTCGTCGGTGATCCAGCCTCCGAGCGTAGGACCGATGGCCGGAGCCATCACCACCGCGATGCCATAGACGGCGAATGCCATGCCGCGCTTGGCGGGAGAAAAGGTATCGGCGAGGATGGCTTGCGAGCTTGGTTGCAAGCCTCCACCGCCCGCACCCTGAAGAATGCGGAAGACGATCAGCATGGTGAGATTGGGCGCGAATCCGCATAAGAACGAACTGATCGCGAACACCGCGACACAGCTCATGTAGAAACGCTTGCGGCCCATGATCGAAGATAGCCAGCCGCTCAGCGGCAGCACGATGGCATTCGAGACGAGATAAGACGTCAATATCCACGTACTCTCGTCCTGTCCCGCCGAAAGACTGCCGGCAATATGGGGCAGCGCCACATTGGCGATGCTGGTATCGAGCACTTCCATGAATGTGGCCAGCGTCACCACCAGCGCGATGATCCACGGATTGACGGGAGAACGCCATTCGGCGGCGTCATTCATGGTGATCGCAGCTGCGCCCATTGTTATCTCCACCTCTGCTTCGAGCTACAGGCTACGGGCCGCGAGCGAACGCGAATCGGTTGCTCGAAGCTCGCGGCGCGTGGCTCGGAGCTATTTAATCCAAACCTTCGGCTCAACCGACATCCCCGGGCGGAGTTCATGGTTCTTGATCTCACCCTTGTCGAACACAATCTTCACCGGTATGCGCTGTACCACTTTCACGTAGTTGCCCGTGGCGTTTTCGGGTGGCAGCAGGCTAAAGCGCTCTCCACTGGCGCCGGCGATGGAATCGACATGCCCTTTGTAGGTCTTTCCGGTCGCATCGACCTCAATCTCAGCCGACTGACCCTGTTTCATCTTGCTCAGCTGCGTCTCCTTGAAGTTTGCCGTGACCCAGATGTTCGCCTCATCGAGCGGAATGATCTTCATCATCTCCTGGCCGGGCTGCACATTTTGACCAACTTCGACGGTGCGGTTGCTGACCGCTCCGCTGACCGGCGCAATCACTTTGGTGTACTGGAGATTCAGTTCCGCCTGGTCCAGTTGGGCCTTCTTCTGGTCGGCAATGGCCTGCGCAGACTGGGCGCGCGCCTGGATGACTTGCATCATGTGCGGCCTGTTGCCGGCAGTGCGAAGATCGGCGTCGGCCTGCTCCAGTTTGCTCTCTGCCTGTCTGATCTGCGCCGCGTAAGCGTCAGCATTGGCGCGCGCCGCTTGCAGAGTTGCGGCGGCGGCCTGAGCGCTGTCGACGGCTTGATCGTACTGCTGTTGCGAGATCTCCTGCTTGTCGATCAGTAGCTTGTAGCGGAGAAGATCGTTCTGGGCCTTGGTATTGTTGGCGTCCGCTTCCGCAATCTGCGACTTAGCTGCTTCAAACTGCTTGCGGGCAGCCGCGATTCCAGCCTGCGCACCGGAGACACCGCCCTGGGCGCCGCTGACCTGGCTGGAAGTGCTCACGTCGGTGATGGGGACGTTAATGCCGGCGGCGGAAGCCTGCGCCTGCGCGTCGGCGTATTCCGCGCGCGCCTGCGCCACCGCGACTGCGTAGTCGGCAGGGTCGATTTCCACAAGCACCGTACCCTTTTCCACGTACTGGTTGTCTTCCACGTTGAGCTTTATCACATGGCCGCTGACGCGGGCGCTCACCGAGTTCACGTGGCCGTCAATCTGCGCGTCGTCAGTGGATTCGTAGCTTGCGAAGTAACGCCACAGGAAGAACCCGGCGACCAGAATCACGAGGCCCGCAAAAATAAGTCCCCACTTGGTGCGCGGATTGCCCAAGAAGGCGGCTCGCCGCTGATAGCGGGCTTCGCTGTCCGGCGGAGACTGAGACTGCGGTGCGCGCGTCTCCGGCTGCGGTTTGCGCTCGGCTACAACGCTGCTGGTTGGTTCCATAGTCTACTTCTTCCCTTTCAAATATTCACGAACGCCCTCTTCGGCGCGTCCCAGGGCGCGGGCAAAGGAAACCTTGGCCAGGTTGAAAAGATAGAGGCTGGAGATCAAACTCTCATGCGCGGTTGCCACCGCTTCCTGCGCCTGAACCACTTCGAGGTTGTCGGTGACCCCGGCGGAAAAACGATCCCGCGATTGGGTGAGCGCCTGCTCGGCGAGATTCACCGAACTCTGAGCGACTTCCACCTGATCGCTGGACGACTTGAGGTCAAGCAGCGCGTTGCGAATATCCTGATCAATCTGACCACGCACGTCCGCCATCTGCGCCTGCGCCTGCCGCAGGCTGGCCTCGGCCTTCAGAACATCTCCATGGACCTTGCCGCCCTGGAAGATCGGAACGTTCAACGTACCGACGACCGCATACGTAGGCAGCACATCGCCGGGGACCGCGCCGATTTCGCCGAAGTTTACCGCCATGTCGATGGTGGGAAAATATCCCGCGGTAGCCGCGCTGCGCTCCAGTTGCGCGGCGACCAGGCGATCCTGCGCGGCTTTGTAATCGGAGCGCGAAGAATACGCCCGCTGCAAGCTGGCTTCAAGGTCGGGGATGGGAAAAGCCTCATAAGGAGCTTTCTCGGCCAGTTCGAATTCCTGGCCGGTCGCGAGTCCAATCACCCGTGCCAGCGAAATTTTCTGCTTGGCGAAATCACTTGTGGCCGCGATCAGCTGCTGTTGGCGCGTCTGGTATTCAACCTGGGCGCGGAGTGTATCGATTGCCGGAGCGACGCCGGCGTCCTGTTGCGCAACTGCCTTCTGGTAAAGCGCGCGCGCCGTCTCGACCTGCGCCTGCGCGGTTTCCACGCGGGCTGCCCCGGCAATCGCCTGCAGATAGGCGCTGCCGGTCGCGAGCACGACCAGATCGCGGGCGTCCTTCAGATTGTGTTGGGCCACGCTTTCCCCGACCACCGAAGATCGGTATTTCTGGATTGATTTCCAGTCGAAGACGCGCTGCGTCGCTGAGGCGCGCACGTCAAAATAAGAGAAGGGTCCGATGACCCGAGGGACAGTAATAGGGGGAGGAAACAGCTTGGCGGTAAATCCTTCCGCTTCCAGGCTCACCTTTTCTCTGGCTTCCTGCACATCCCCGCTCACGTTGGGAAGCAGGTCGCTGAGTTGCTGCCATTTCTCTCCCCGGGATTCGATGGTGTTGTATTCCGACAAAAGACCGGCCAGGTTCTGGCGCAAAGCCCGCTCGATCGCGTCGCTGAAGGTCAACGGTAGGGCTCCGGGTGTGAGCTTAGCCTCCGGCACACTCCCAAACACCGGATTCTGGGCAGAGGTTTGAAACTGCGAGGTTTGAACTTGCGAGGTTGGAGCCTGCAGGGCAACGCCTGCCGAACTCACGGTCGCGCCGGAAGTCGAAGTCTGGGCACCAAGCGCCGCTCGGAGGATGATGATGGACACAATCGATAAAACGATCCGCAAGAAGAACGCACGAAAGCGCTGCCATTGTCGGGTGGGACGGTCTGCAGAAGCCATGGAGCCTGGGTTCTCTCCTTAGGAGACGGAAATCATAAGCATTTTGGACTCTTTTTGGTGGAAGTGCGATGCAAATTGTTGAATCGCCTCGCGATGGAGCCGCGCACCCCAACCGTTCTGCAGGTTCGCTCCCCATTGGTGACAGTGACCTTGGTCATCTTGTGTAACCTCCACCCAAAGTTCAATCTAAGATGCGAGTTAAGCACTTCCCGGCGGCGGAAGACCGCGCGGGGGAAGTTCCGCGTATGAGCGAAGCCACGAAACTGCCTTCCAAAGGATCGGACTGGACGCGTCTGCTCACAGACCCCGACCTGCTAAGCCATCTTGGGATACTACTTCAAGCCTACCGGGAAGTGGCTCCGGAACAACGCGAAGCAGCGCTGCTGCAGGCGATGCGTAAGATCAAAGACGCGGCCGTCAGAGCGCGCGCGGAGGGGCAAAATCTGCAAGGTACCGCTGCGCCGGCGGCGCCGGCTGAGCTTCACCCTCCCGAACCTGTCGACGCTACGCCCCCGTTTGAACCGGATTTGTTCGCACAGCAATCGGAATCGGAGCGGCGCCGTTATCATCGACTCAGGTGCTATGTGGCGGTGGAAATTCATATTCAGGGCGAAGAGGATCCGGTTTGGGGCAATCTGGCAAATGTGAGCCGCGGAGGGTGCCTGATCGAGACGGCGAGCCCTGTGCCTGCGGGCAAGGCGCTGGAGATAGGGCTGTGGGTAGCCAGTGGGAAGATTTGGGTGAAAGGCATTATCATCAGCGGAGTGGCGACACGCAGCGCGCCGTCGTTTGGCGTGCGGGTGAAATTCTCACCGGCGGAACTGTCGGAAAAGGAACACCTGCGGGAATTTCTTAAATTCATCGAGAGTACCGCCCGCAAATCGCACAGCGGGAACGCCTATGTGGCAAAATTAAAGAGCTAGGCCGCTCCCTTCGAACCTGCCTTCCCAGCAACTTTTCCTGTGATCCGGGTTCATTCCTAGTGAGGCCAAATCAGCATGGAAATGCCTTTGCGCGGACGCCGTTTGCTGGTGGCGGGGGCCTTGCTTCTGGCGGCCGGACTTACGACTGGGCTTACGAGTGAGTTCGCTCTCGGCCGGCAGAAAGATAAGCCCTCCGGGACAACGATGCAGACTGAGATGGACGCGCAGAAGCGCGCCGTCCACGCCCTGAACCGGCTGACCTTCGGTCCGCGGCCGGGCGACCTGGACCGCGTCACCAGGATGGGCGTTGACAAGTGGATCGAGCTCGAACTTCATCCCTCAAAAATTGACGACTCGGCGCTCGATGCCAGGCTGGCTCCGTTCCGTACCCTGCGGATGGGGACGAAAGAGATCGTCGATAACTTCCCGCCCAACCAATTAATCAAGCAGATCGCCGACGGGAAAGCCTCGCTGCCGCGCGATCCCACAAAGCGCGCGGTTTACGAAGCGCAACTCCAGCGCTACGAAGACAAGCAGGAACGCAAGGAAGAAGCAGCCAAGAACACCGCGCAAAATACGGGCAGCGCCTCCGGCGCCACGGAGAATGGCAGTAAAGACGACGCAAGCACAGTTGCCGATCCCGACCAGATGCGACGCCGCGAAGAACGCCGCCTGGCGAATCTCAAGACGCAGGAACTGCTCGACCTGGCCGCCGACGAGCGCATGAAGGAAATTCTGAAAATGTCGCCCGAAGATCGCCGGGCGCTCGCCGCCACGAACAAAGGCGCGAAGGCAGACGCGTTGACGGAGGGAATGAGCGCGCAGCAGAAAGAAACGGTGATGGCGCTCAATAATCCCGAGCAAGTGGTGGTCAATGAGTTGACGCAGGCCAAGTTGCTGCGCGCCATCTATAGCGAGCGGCAACTCGACGAAGTGATGACCGACTTCTGGTTGAACCACTTCAACGTGTTCATCAACAAGGGCGCCGACCACTATCTGCTGACCAGCTATGAGCGCGACGCGATCCGTCCGCATGTGCTGGAAAAATTCGAAGACCTGCTGGTGGCAACCGCGAAAAGCCCGGCGATGCTGTTCTATCTCGACAACTGGCTGAGCGTCGGGCCGGACTCGGAGATCGCGCTCGGCATCGCGCCGCACCGGCGTGGCTATGGACCCGGGCCGAACAATCGCCCGCGGGGCAAGGGCAGGCAGGCCAGCGGCCTGAACGAAAACTACGGCCGCGAACTGATGGAATTGCACACGCTCAGCGTAAACGGCGGCTACTCGCAGAAAGATGTCACCGAAGTGGCAAAGGTCTTCACGGGGTGGACACTGGAACAGCCGAAAAAAGGCGGCGACTTCCGCTTCGAGCCCCGCATGCATGAGCCCGGCGACAAGGTCGTCCTCGGCCATCGCATCAAGGAAAACGGCGAGAAAGAAGGACTGGAAGTACTGCACCTGCTGGCGCACAATCCCAAGACGGCGCACTTCATTTCGCAAAAACTGGCGATGCGCTTTGTCTCCGACGATCCTCCGGCCCCGCTGGTCGATCGCATGACACAGACATTCTTGAAAAAGGACGGAGACATTCGCGAAGTCTTGCGCACCATGTTCAAGTCGCCCGAGTTCTGGTCGTCGGAGGTCTACCGCGCCAAAGTGAAAACGCCACTCGAGTTCGTGGTCTCTGCCGTACGGGCCAGCGGAGCGGAAGTTGACGACGCCCGCGCGCTGGTCGGCACGCTCAATAACATGGGCATGATGCCGTATGGCATGATGCCGCCGACGGGCTACTCGATGAAAGCCGACACCTGGGTGAACTCCTCGGCGCTCCTGGCGCGCATGAATTTCGCTCTCGGGCTGGCGGCGGGAAAGATACGGGGAGTCAAAGTGGATTCCGCCAGCCTGGCAGCGGGAATGGCCCCACAAGGCGTTTCAGAAGGAGCGATCGACGCAGCAACGGTCGGCGCAACAACGCCCGGCGCTACGACGCCCGATACAACGCCGATCGACGCGCAGCAGGCGCTCGCGAATCTGGAAAATTCGCTGCTGGCAGGCGACATTTCCAGACAAACGCACGATACCATCAGCAAGCAACTGGAAGACCCGAAGATCAGCCAGCGGCGGCTGGATGATCCAAAGCGTCCGCCAAACGTGGCGGCGATCACGGGATTGATTCTGGGGTCGCCGGAGTTTCAGAGACGTTAGCTTCGAGCTACGAGCCGAGTAACCGGTTTCCTCGCGGCCCGTAGCGCGCAGCTCGAAGCAGAGGTGCTACATGTCCATCACTCGACGCATTTTTCTTCGCAACGGCGCAATGGCTGTAGTCGGAACGACGGCGCTACCGAGTTTTCTGACGCGCGCGGCTTTGGGCGCGGCTGACCCCGGCATTCGCAACAAGCGCCTGGTTGTGATCTTCCAGCGAGGCGCGGCCGACGGCCTTAACATCGTTGTCCCTCACGGAGAGCCCAGCTACTACGCCATGCGGCCGACCATCAACATCCCCAGGAAATCCGTGCTCGACCTCGACGGCTTTTTCGGACTGCATCCGGCGATGGCGTCGTTTGAGCCGCTCTGGAAACAGAAACATCTCGCCATAGTGCACGCGGCGGGATCGCCCGACCCAACGCGCTCGCATTTCGACGCGCAGGACTTCATGGAATCCGGCACGCCCGGCGTGAAAATCACCGACGATGGCTGGCTGAACCGCGCGCTGCACGAGCTTCCTGTCGATACATCCGCGGGAAGTTCTGCGGGAATCTCTCCGAACGACAAGTCGGCCTTCCGCGCCATCGCGCTCGGGCCATCGCTGCCGCGCATTCTCTCCGGCAAAGAGCCGGCGGTCGCGGTCAATAACCTCAACGACTTTTCCGTAGGAGGAAAAAATCCCAAAGCCGCGCCGTTGGCAAACACGTTCGAAGCTATGTACGACCAGTCGGTAGACACCGTGTTGCACGGCACCGGCCAGGAAACTTTCGACGCGGTCAAAACACTCAAGGCCGCCGATCCCGCGCACTACACGCCCGCAGCCAACGCGAACTATCCGAAGGGACGCTTCGGTGAAGGCCTGAAGCAACTCGCGCAACTGATCAAAGCAAATCTCGGAGTGCAGGTGGCCTTCGCCGACATCGGAGGCTGGGACCACCACGTCAACGAAGGCAGCACCCAGGGACAGATCGCCAACGTCCTCGGAGATTTCTCACAATCGATTGCCGCATTCTGGACCGACCTCGGCGATCTGGGAGAAGACACGGTGGTAGTAACCATGTCCGAATTCGGCCGGACGGCACGTGAAAACGGCAACCGCGGCACCGACCACGGCCACGCCAACGTGATGTTCGTCCTGGGCGGCCCGGTGCGCGGTGGCAAAGTTTACGGCCGCTGGCCGGGGCTCGACCAATCACAGTTGTACGAAGGACGTGACTTGGCGGTGACGACGGATTTCCGGCTGGTGCTCAGCGAAGTCGTGTCACGCTATCTGGGGAACAAGGATTTGAAGACGGTGTTTCCGGGATTTGAGGGGCAATCCGGGCAGTTTGTGCGGTTACTGGGATAGTTCAAATCGGCGCTGAGAATCTGGAATCGGGCGCGGCCGGAGCTCCGCACTCCTCGCAAAACTTCGCAAGCGGCGAAATCGCGTGACCATTCAGGCAACAGCGTTCCGCGTCGAAATGATCAACGTGCAATAAGGAATACATTACGCAGAATGAAGTTGAGTAGAAAGCCGCCGGAGAGATCAGAAAACTGCCCGGCGAAGCGCCTGGATTGCTGCCCCGAAGAAACGGCAGGATGAATGCCGCGAAGAACACGTATCCCCAAACAACCCACAAGGCCCTTTGCATCCACCCAGGGCAACCGCGCAATGCCGCTTTCCACAAGTCCCGCTGCTTGAAGTCGCGCGTTAACCTGTTCATCAAAAGAACTGTCGGTACCCAGACAATGAATATTACGGGGAACAGGGTAGGGAGCAAGCGCCTTCCGAATTCTGAGCCCTCGTAGAAACTGACAATGTGAAGTAGAAAGCACGCAATCACACCGAGTGCTGATACCACCATGACCGGGTAGGCTATTGCTCTTATCATCTGCCGCTGCTCACATTTCGATCAGCACATCCCCGCCCTCAATCTTCATCGGATACACCGCAACCTTCGCTCCCGGGGCGCCGGCCTCGCCCGTCTTCGGGTCCCACTCCCAGCCATGCCACGGGCAAACGACTTTTCCTCCTGAGATCACGCCCTGGCCGAGCGGGCCTCCGCGATGCAGGCAGATGTTATCCATGGCGCTGATTTCGCCGTTTACGTTGGCGACGCAGATGGTCTTGTCGCCGCAGGGGAATTCTTTGGCTTCGTTCGGTCCGGGGAGATCGAATTCAGAGGCAAGTTTGACAAGGTTACCCATAAGTTTGTGCGATGTCGGCGAAACCCTGCCGAGCTTCGCTCGGCTTGGACGGGCGAGGGCGCCCGTCCCTACACAAAACCTGCTATTTCGGCTGCATGGTCTGCGCCACCATCACCTGGCGCTTGAAGTTCTCCATCATGTGTTCTTCAAGCCGCACTTCGGTGGGCCGCTTGGCGAGCGTCATGGTGTCGATTTTGTCCTGCAGCTTGAGGAGCGCGTAAAACAAATTCTCCGGACGCGGCGGGCACCCAATTACATACACATCCACCGGCACGATCCGGTCCACGCCCTGCAGCACGGCATAGGTATTGAACGGCCCGCCGACGGACGAGCAAGCGCCCATCGAAATCACCCACTTCGGTTCGGGCATCTGGTCGTAAATTCGCTTCACCACCGGCGCCATCTTCAGGGTGACCGTGCCGGAGACGATCATCAGATCCGACTGCCGCGGGCTGGGCCGAAATACCTCCGACCCGAAGCGCGCGATGTCGAAGCGCGCGGTCGAAGACGCGATCATCTCAATGGCGCAGCACGCCAACCCGAACGTCATCGGCCAGAGCGCCGACTTGCGCGCCCAGTTGAAGACGTAGTCCACCGTCGAGATCATGAAATTCTTTTCGAACTTGTTCTGGAGCCAGCTCATGGGGCCTCGTCTGCTACAGGATAAACACAGGATAAACTAGGATCATACGCTCCCGGCGTGACGGCGGTCACACGCCGGCTATGGGCTAGGAGATTGCCGGTGGAGAGCCGGGCGCCCCGTCCGGCCACCCAACCGCCCGAGGATGGGCGGCATTCCCGGTGCTCCACTCGAGTCTCGCCGCTAGTAAATCGTGTACCCCGGCGCCGGATTCCGCACGTCCGGCTTTGACGCCATCAGCAGCAACGCACCGACGCGTTTGAAGGCCTTGAGATCGTCGAGCGAATGGAACGAAGTCGTCTGGTAGTCGACGGGCGTGGGAGTGTCGTCGGGAATCTGCGTATGCTCCACGTTTTCGAAAGCGTGCTTCTTCAGCAGTTCGACATACTCCGCCGCTGAACGGACATGCACCGGCACTTTCAACTTTGGCACCCACTGCAGCGAATACGGATTGTCTTTGTAGAGATTGATCAGAATGAACAGCCGTCCATGCGGCGCCATCACGCGAAAAAGCTCGGCCAGCGCGCGCTCCTGATCTGGATAGTAATAAAACGACTCCACCGAAAGCACCTTGTCGAAGAAATTCTCTTCCCAGGGAATCTGCGCCGCAGATCCGACGACGAACATCACGTTGTCGAATTCTCTGGAAGCAGCCCGCGCCTGCCGAACCATCTCATCGGAAATGTCGACCCCGACGACCTGTCCAAAACCCTGCGGCCCTTCGCCCACCATGCGCGCCAGCAAGCGCGTTGCCCACCCCGATCCGCAGCCCAGATCGAGAATGCGCTCACCCGGACGCAGTTCCATGCGGCGCATCGTTTTCTCGGTGATATCGAGATGATGGCGCTCCATCTTCGCGCCCTCGCCGTCATCGGCCCAGCGATTGAATTCCCGCTGCAGGCGATCTTCGGGAGACGGTGGTTTGTCATTCGACACTGGATTTCTCCGATAAGAGTCGTTGGTCGCTAGTCGTTAGTCGTTGGCAAACAAAACCGCGAACGACCAACGACTAGCGACTATCGACCAGCGACTGCTTCCAATTCCTCAAAAAACGTTGGATACGACACTCCCGCGGCATCCGCACCGAGAATCGTCGTCTCGCCTTCGGCTCGCAACGCGGCGACGGCGAACGCCATGGCGATGCGGTGATCGTCGAAGGAATCGAGTTCCGCGCCATGCAGATGCTGGCCACCGGGAATCCGCATCCCATCTGGCCGCTCTTCGACTTCCGCGCCCATTTTTCGCAGATTGGCAGCGACGGCGGCGATGCGGTCCGACTCTTTCACGCGCAACTCTTTGGCATCGCGCACTTCGAGGCCACTGTCCGAGTAGGGCGCAACCGCCGCCAGCACCGGGATCTCGTCAATCAATGCCGCTGTCTCCGCACCTGCGATTATGGCGCCTTTCCACGCCGCTCCACGCGCCTCAATCGTTCCTACCAGTTCTCCTTGATGCTCTTCCAGGTGCGCGACCGAAACCTTCAAGCCCATCTGTATCAGAATATCGAGCAGCCGCGCGCGCGTCGGATTCATCAGAATTCCGGGCAAGGTGATCTGCGAACCGGGAAACAGCGCCGCCGCACAAAGAAAGAACGCGGCACTTGAGAGATCGCCGGGCACATGCGCCTCAATCGCCCGCAGCCGCTGTCCGCCCACAATCCGCGATGCATTCCCGGTCCGCTCGACTTCCGCCCCAAACGCCCGAAGCGCAATCTCGCCATGATCGCGCGTGCGAATGGGCTCGTCGACCACGGTCTCGCCTGCGGCAAAAAGCCCAGCAAATAGCACGCATGATTTCACCTGCGCGCTCGCCACTTCCGGCCGGTAGTGAATTGGCTTCAGAGGGCCACCGTGAATTTTCAGCGGAGGGCGTCCGCCCTCCGCAGCCTCGATCCTCGCGCCCATTTGCGAGAGCGGCGTCATAATGCGCGCCATCGGCCGCCGTGAGAGCGATTCATCTCCGCACAACTCGCTGGTGAATGACTGGCCGGCAAGGATTCCGCTCAGCATGCGCATGGTCGAGCCCGAGTTTCCGCAATCGAGCACCTCCGCTGGAGCATTCAGCTGCGGCCCCGCGCCACGCACTTCAATCGCTCCGGCTTCAGCCTCGTCCTTCAGTCGCTTCCACTCGCAGCCGAGATTGGCCACGCAATCGAGCGTGCTCGCGCAATCGCGCGCCGCCGAAAAATTATAGAAACGGCTCGTGCCCTCCGCAATCGCCGCCAGCATGGCGTAGCGGTGCGAGATGGACTTGTCCCCGGGAATGCGGATTACTCCATGCACCGCGCGCGCAGGACGGACGATGACGTTCGAATCGTCAGGCTTCGAATCATCGGGCATGAATTTAATATAACGGAGATTTCTGACCGGAGTGGGCCGGCCTACTGCGTCCGCACGCGCCCGGCGGCTTCGGCGAGGATCTCCTGCGGAACTTCCCGCAGCGTGACGTTGAATTCGAACATCGGCGTCTCCGACCCGCGTCCCCAGCGGGCCACTTCCCAATGAGCGCGGATGAACCTGACCTCTGGCCGCGCCATCAGATTGAGCAGCAACGGAATTTCCTCGCGATAGAACTTCTGCGGAAAAGCCGCGACCGGCTTGGCATCCCACGTCGCGCCATCCGCCGATCCGAAGATGCTGACGTCGAGCGATTCCTGCTCGATGATGTCGGTAATGGCGAGCGTCAGCAGAAAGATCCGGCCCTCCGCCCGACTCACATCGAGCGCAGGCCCGTCTCCCTTGGCATTGACTACCGTTTTTTCGGGAACAACAAAGGCTTCCATCATGACGCGGAGATTCTAGCAGAGGGACCATGCCGCGGGCTGTGACAGCCGCAGCTCCGCGGAACTTCGCATATCATCAAACGTCGGGAGTTAGGTTTAAGTCTTCCTTGGAAAAAATCGACAAGGCGACCGTCGCGACCATGCTGGCCGGCATGTGCACGTTTCTCAACGTTTACAGCACCCAGCCATTGCTGCCGCTCTTGCGCCAGATTTTTCATGCCTCTGAGTTGGAAGTCAGTTTCACTGTAAGCGCGACGATTTTTGCGACCGCGCTCACCGCACCCCTCATCGGCATGATTGCCGAGCGCCGCGGGCGCAAGAAAGTCATTGCACCCTCGCTCTTCCTGCTGGCCATTCCTACCGCTCTGGCGGCGACTTCCACCAGCCTCGGTGCGCTCATCTTCTGGCGTTTCGCCCAGGGCCTTTTTGTGCCGGGCGTAATCGCCGTTATGCTGGCCTACGTGAATGAGGAATGGGCCGGACGCGGCGTGGGCCGCGCCATGTCCTCGTATGTGACGGGAACCGTGATCGGCGGATTTCTCGGGCGCTTCATCTCCGGTGTCATCGCCACCCACTGGAATTGGCGCGCCACCTTCCTGGTACTCGCCGTCCTCGACTTGATTGGCGCGCTTGTAGTCCGCGCCTGGCTTCCTCTGGCGAAGAATTTTGTGCGGGCTGAGCACCTGCGGCAGGTTCTGGACCACGCGAAGGAACATCTGCGCAATCCGCGTCTGCTGGCCAACTTCGGCATGGGCGCTACTGCGCTCTTCGCGCTGGTGGGGTGCTTTACCTATGCAAACTTTTATCTCGCCGCCGCACCTTTTCGTCTGAACTCGGCACAGCTGGGCAGCATATTCTTTGTTTATCTGCTCGGAGTCGTCATCACACCCCAGTCAGGGCGGTTCCTCGATCGCTTCGGCTTTCGCCACACTACTGCCCTCTACTGCACCATGATGATTGCGGGACTGCTCCTGACCTTGGTCCAATCGCTGCCCATCGTCATCATCGGCCTCGCTATTTTTTCTTCGGGTGTTTTCGTGGCGCAGGCCGCAGCCACGGTGCAGACTGGCGCGATCGCAGGGCGCGCCCGCTCCTCCGCCGCCGGACTCTACGTGGCGTTCTACTATCTGGGAGGAAGCGTGGGCGCCACGCTGACCGACTTGTCCTGGCGTTGGGCAGCGTGGCCCGGCTGCGTCGCTCTGCTGGGAGGAGCTTCGTTGCTGAGTCTTTGGCTGGCTCGCGTCAGCAGCCGCCCGCTCGATCAACTCGACTCCTCGGAGATCGAAGTGGTCGGCGATTGACCACCGTTTTTTCGGGAACGAGGAAGGGGTAAGATCTACGAATTCGGCGCTCTACCTTAAGGAGTCACAATGAAAAAGGTTGCCCTCTGTGGTTAAATGATCTCGGTGGCCAATGACGCCAAAATCCGCGTACTCGTCGCCAAGCCCGGCCTCGACGGTCACGACCGCGGCGCCAAGGTCATTGCTCGCGCCCTCCGCGATGCCGGCATGGAGGTCATCTACACCGGTCTGCGCCAGACCCCCGAGATGGTCGTCAACGCCTCGCTCCAGGAAGATGTCCAGGTCATCGGTCTCTCGATTCTTTCCGGCGCGCACAACGCAATCGTTCCGCGTGTGATGGACCTGCTGAAGCAGAACAAAATGGACGACGTACTGGTGCTGGTTGGCGGCATCATCCCCGATCAGGATATCGAAGGCCTCAAGAAAATCGGCGTAGCCGGCATCTTCCAGCCCGGCACCCCCATGGATGACATCGTTAAATTCATCCGCGAGCATGTGAAGCCGCACGGCGTGCCCGCCGTCTAACGGGCCTGTGCAGAGAAAATCGGGGTTGCCCTTGATTTTGGGTGGCGCAGCGGTTCACTGCTGCAATAACCGGCCTGTTTTCAAGTCGGCCCTGGCCGTTGAGGTTAGACTGTGATGCAATCGGCCATGCTTCACACGCACCTCGCGCTTTTCCCCTAGCTGGTTTAAAATAAAGCCTAAACATGGCCGAAATCCAGCGTAGAAAAACCTTTACTGCCACAATCAGCGGCGTCCGCGTAGGCAGTAATGCACCGGTTATGGTGCAATCCATGACCAACACCGACACCGCGGACATCCCCGGCACCATAAAACAAGTCGCGGCGTTGGCAAGGGCCGGCAGCGAAGTAGTCCGCGTCACCGTCAACAACGACGATGCCGCCAAAGCCATCCCCCATATAGTCGAGGGACTAGAGAAGCAAGGCCTGCGAGTGCCCATCGTTGGCGACTTCCACTACAACGGACACCAGTTGCTGACCAAATATCCAGGCTGCGCCGAAGGTCTGGCCAAGTACCGCATCAACCCGGGCAACGCCAGCATCGGACGCAAGAACGACGACAACTTCCGCACCATGATCGAAGTCGCCGTGAAGTACCAGAAGCCGGTGCGCATAGGCGTGAACTGGGGTTCTCTCGACCAGGCGCTCTTAACGAAGATGATGGACGAGAACTCGCTTCTGCCGGAGCCGAAAGACGCCCGCGAAGTGACGATGGAAGCAATCGTAGTGAGCGCGCTAACTTCGGCGAAACTGGCCGAGCAATTCGGACTGCGTTCCGACCAGATCATCCTGAGCGCGAAAGTCAGCGGCGTGCAGGACTTGATCGACGTCTATCGCATACTAGCCGCGCGCTGCGAATACCCGCTCCATCTGGGACTAACCGAGGCCGGCATGGGTGCCAAAGGCATCGTGGCGTCAAGCGCCGCCATGGCCGTACTGTTGCAGGAAGGCATCGGCGACACCATCCGCGTTTCGCTCACCCCCGCTCCCGGCGGCGATCGCACCGAAGAAGTCCGCGTGGCGCAGCAAATCCTGCAGTCGCTCGGCATTCGCAGCTTCACGCCGCAGGTTACTGCTTGCCCCGGTTGCGGCCGCACCACCAGCACTTTTTTCCAGGAAATGGCCGAGCAGATCCAAACCTACCTGCGCGACAAGATGCCCATCTGGAAAGGCCGCTACACCGGCGTGGAAGAAATGAAAGTCGCCGTAATGGGCTGCGTCGTCAACGGCCCCGGAGAATCGAAGCACGCCAGCCTCGGAATTTCTCTGCCCGGAACCTTCGAAGAACCAAAGGCCCCCGTCTACGTGGACGGCCGCCTGTTCACCACGCTAAAAGGCGACAAGATCGTCGCCGAGTTCATCAAGATTCTCGACGACTACGTCGACTCCCACTACGCGGCCAGGGAAAAAGAAAAAGAAGAAGTTGGCGCACGGGGCTAGTGCGAATTCCTGTACCGCGTCTGTGTCGCAAGGCTGGGGAACTGGCTGAGAACGCTGGAAGGTTCTTTGGGGTGGGAGACGGGAATTGAACCCGCAACCGTCGGAGCCACAGTCCGATGCTCTACCAGTTGAGCTACTCCCACCGCAGACGCCGCAGACAATGATTATAGCAATTGCGCCGAGCTTGCGGCTCTCGCGGGGCACGCCTCCTGCAGTCCGCCCGAACGCCGGCCAGCAACCGCGACTTCCACTCGACCACCTTTCGCTCGCTCGATAGTGCATCATGTTCCTGTGTCTTCTCTCCTCTTTCGAATGGAGCCCGACGGCGCGGCGACCATCCTTCGCCTCACTTCGCCTGATGGCACCAACCGTCTTACCCGTGCTTGCGTGCTCGCACTGTCCGCCGCCATTGACGGACTGCAGAAAGACGAACCGAGACAGCAACTCCGTCCACTGATCATCGCGGGCAATCGCCAATTTTTCTCGGTCGGCGCCGACCTGAATGAAATTGCGGCCCTGAGCGGCCCCGAAGCCCGCGAGTTCTCCGCCATGGGACAAGCGCTCATGAACGCAATCGCCAGCTATTCCGCCCCTGTCATCGCCGCGGTCGAAGGCCACTGCATGGGCGGAGGCCTTGATCTCGCGCTCGCCTGTCACCGCAGGATTGCCGCTCCCCACGCCGTTTTCGGACACCGCGGCGCCGCTCTCGGCCTGATGACCGGATGGGGAGGTACGCAGCGCTTGCCGCGCCTGATCGGGAAGAGCAGAGCGCTGGAGCTGTTCGTTGCCGCAGAAAAAATTTCAGCCGCCCGCGCGCTCGAGATCGGATTGGTCGATGGAATTGCCGAGGATCCCGTCGCTGAGGCCATGCGGCTGCTGCACATTGGTTCCTGATTTACGCGTCGCTTGCATACGACAAGAGTGTCCCGCCCCCACAGGAAACTACAACACCAGCGACCAGCTCAGAAATGCCCACATCCACGCCAGGTTCAGGAAGCCAAGCGCGCCTGCATAAACGCCAAGTTGCTTCCCATTCCAACGCTCAGCGCTTGCCCCTAAGACCAGAAACGCGGGATATACCATGAGCGTATATCGCGCTGCCCCCAGCAGCGGACGTCCGGTGTACATAAGCATCTGCAGAATCACCGCCAGCACGAATGCTTTGTCTTCGATCCGGATTTGGATCCGGACTTGGGGCCACAAGCTGACCACGGCAACCAGAATTACCAGGCCCAGCTTGATGGCCAGCAGCGCATCGTGCTCAGTCACGATCAGCCGAAGAGCCTCCTCTAGGCCCCGCCACGGTGGCACCATCGTCATGCCTTGATAGAGCCGGTAAGCTTCCACCACGGAAGGTCGCCCCGACCACCGCAGCCAACCCCAATAGCTGAGCAATCCGAGAGGCGTCAACGCCACCACCAGCGCGCGGGCTCGCCGGCTGCGCAGCGCCATCACTGCGAGAGGGACGAAAACCAGCACACCGGAAGGCCGCGCTACGCCCGCCAGCAGCCCGCAAGCAGTAGCGGCTTCCCACCGCGCTTCCCGCCCCAAAATAACGGCCCAGACGACCAACGCAAGTGTTAAGGAATCCGCGTAGCCGGCGAAGAGTACGAAACTGGTCGGCCACACGCACACGAGCAGCAGCATGCGAAGTCTTCCCACGTCCGCTAAACCTACGGCTGCCAGACGCAGCAGCCCCCAGAATGAAAAGAACGCCGCCAACGTCGAGACCAGAAGCGCCGCCGCCGTCGCTGGTACCAGCCCGCTCACCAGCCGAATCGCCGCCGGATACAACGGATAAAAAATTACCGCCATGGGCCGGTCGTAACCGTGCTCCGCGATGCGCAGGAACCAGAGCGTATCGAAGCGCTCCCAAATTCCAAGCAACGCATAATACAGGCCGTGCGGCGCCGGCAAATTGTCGGTGAGCGCATTGCTGTGAATCAGCGCTGGATCCGGATGCAGAAACGGCAGGAATGCCGCTGCCATCGCCGAATAGAAAACTCGCAATGCCGCGGTGAGCGCCAGGGCGATCTGCCAGTCCGGACAGGATGCGAGCTTCCGCAGCATTGGTAGATTGTAGCGCCCGCCTCGGGCGCGCACGCTGTACTCCTGATCGTCGCGGTCTTAATCAACCGTCTTGATCAACCGTCTTGATCAACAGTCTTAATCACGCGCTTAGCCCTCGTCCGCGCTGGTATAGTAAGTAGTTTCGCAAGTAGTTTCGAAGTCTGCCCTCATGCGCGAACGTGCCGAATCCACCGCTATCTCCATCAACAACGTCCTTCCCACCAAAGTTGATCCCAGCTCTCTCCGTTTCGAATCCAACATGCGCTCGCTCGCCGACCTCGTCGCCCAGGTCCGCAACGAAGAGGAAAACATTCGGGAAGGCGGTGGCGCGAAAGCCATCGAGAGTCAGCATGCCAAATCGCGCCTCACCGCGCGCGAGCGAATTAATATTCTCGCCGACCCCGGCTCTTTCTTCGAACTCGGCCTCTATGCCGCGCACAAAATGTACGAGGAGTGGGGCGGCGCCCCCTCCGCTGGCGTCATCACCGGACTCGCCCGCATCCAAACTCGCATGGTCATGCTCATCGTGAACGACGCCACCGTCAAAGCGGGTGCCTTCTTTCCGATGACCACGAAGAAAGTTATCCGCGCACAAAACATCGCCATCGAAAATCGCATCCCGACCATCTACCTCGTCGACTCCGCCGGAGTCTTCCTTCCGCTGCAAGAAGATGTCTTCCCCGACATCGACGATTTTGGCCGCGTCTTCCGCAACAACGCGGTCATGTCGGCCATGGGCATCCCGCAGATCGCCGCCATCATGGGCATGTGCGTGGCTGGAGGCGGATATCTGCCCGTGATGTGCGACCACGTTCTCATGACCGACGGCAGCGGTCTGTTCCTCGCCGGTCCCGCGCTGGTGCAAGCCGCCATCGGGCAGAAGGTTTCCGCCGAAGAATTGGGCGGAGCCGCCATGCATTCCGCAATCAGCGGCACCGTAGACTTTCGCGAACCCAACGACGAAGCCTGCCTCGCCCGCATTCAGTCGCTCATAGAAAAATGGGGTTACCGCCGCCAGTCCCTCTGGGATCGCCAGAAGCCCGTGGACCCCGCGATGTCAGCCGAAGAAATCTACGGTGTCTACGATGCCTCGCCCGCGCGTCCTTACGATATGAAAGAAATTCTCGCGCGCATCGTGGATGAAAGCCGCTTCGACGAGTACAAACCCGAGTACGGCAAAACGCTGATCTGCGGCTACGCGCGCATCGGAGGCTTTGCCGTCGGCATCGTCGCCAACCAGAAGCTGCACGCGCATCAGACCGACCACGAAGGCCACAAGCGTGTCGAGTTCGGCGGCGTCATCTACACCGAGTCCGCCGAGAAAGCCGCCCGCTTCATCATGGACTGCAACCAGGACCTGATCCCGCTCGTCTTTTTTCACGACGTCAACGGCTTCATGGTGGGACGCGATGCCGAGTGGAGCGGCATCATCAAGGCGGGAGCAAAGATGGTGAATGCGGTGTCGAACTCCGTCGTGCCCAAAATTACCGTGATCATTGGCGGTTCTTTTGGTGCTGGACACTACGCCATGTGCGGCAAGGCCTACGATCCCCGCTTCGTCTTCGCCTGGCCCACCGCGAAGTACGCGGTCATGAGCGGAGACGCCGCCGCTGGCACGCTCGTAGAAATCAAAGTGAAGCAGCTGGAACGGAGCGGCAAGAAGTTAAGTGAAGAAGAAAGAAAGGAACTTTTCGATTCAACCAAGAAAACCTACGAAGAGCAAACCGACCCCCGCTACGGCGCCGCCCGCCTATGGATCGACAAGATCATCGACCCGATGGAAACGCGGCAAGCCATCACACAGGCATTAGAAGCGGCATCGCTAAATCCGGAGGTGCCGGAGTTCAAAGTAGGAGTCTTGCAAACGTGATTCACCTCGGAGACACGGAGGCACGGAGCAAACTTCTACATGAAGAGCTCACTGAGAAGATCATTGGAGCCGCCATAGAAGTACATCGTGCGCTTGGTCCGGGCCTGCTCGAGTCTGCCTACGAAGAGTGCCTGTGCCGCGAATTTAACCTGCGCGGGCTCGCTTTTCAGCGCCAGGTGCCGCGGCCGGTCGAATACAAAGGTGTCAAGCTGGATTGCGGGTATCGGTTGGAGCTCATCGTTCAAGATGAAGTCATTCTCGAACTGAAATGCGTGGAGCACCTCCTGCCAGTCCACGACGAGCAATTGCTTACGTATCTCAAGTTAGCTCGTAAGCGCGTCGGCATCATCATCAACTTCAATGTCGCAACGCTGGTAAGAGGCGGGATAGTCAGAAGTGTTATGAAGGTATTTGGTTTTCTCCGTGCCTCCGTGTCTCCGTGGTGAATATGCCTGACACCATCAAGTTGATCGAATGCCCCCGTGATGCCTGGCAAGGGCTCAAGGGCCAGATCCCCGCCGATCTCAAGACCAACTATCTACAGGCCCTGATCTCCGCTGGCTTCAAACACATTGATGCGGTCAGCTTCGTCTCTCCCAACGCCGTCCCCCAGATGGCCGACTCCGAAGAAGTTCTGAAAGAGCTCGACCCGCCCGACGATGTAGAAATCATCGGCATCGTGGTCAATGAAAAAGGCGCGCAGCGAGCAATCGCGACCCAGGCAGTTCGCACTCTGGGTTTCCCGTATTCGATCTCGCCGACATTTCTGCAGAACAATCAACGGCAGACTCTGGAAGACGCGATCGAGGAACTGGAGAAGATCGAGAAGAAAGCCGACGAGGCGGGACTTGAAACCGTTGTCTACATCTCGATGGCCTTCGGCAATCCCTACGGCGACGACTGGAGCGTCGATGAGGTAGTCGAAGCCGTAGCTTTGCTCGAGTTGCAGGAGATTCGCATGATCTCGCTTGCAGATACCGTAGGAGTAGCGCCGCCGGAAAAGATTCGTGAAGTTGTTTCCGCGGTGATGGCGAAGTACGACTATCTCGAAATCGGAGTCCACCTGCACAGCCGTTACGACCAGGCCGCCGCGAAAATCATCGCAGCCTACGAAGCCGGATGTTGCCGTTTCGATTCGGTCATCGGCGGCCTCGGCGGATGCCCCTTCGCGCAGGATGATTTGGTCGGGAATATTCCAACGGAAACAGTAATCGAAACCCTGCGCGGCCGCGGCGCGCAATTGCCGCCGCTGAAGCCTTTGGACGCGCTGTTGAGAGCAACGGCCGAGATCGGCGCGAGATACAAAACTTCATCGGCCTCAGACTGAGAGGGCGCTGACAACTATCATGAACTACAAAACGCTCCAACTCGCCTTCGACTCGACCGTCTCCACCATCACCCTCAACCGGCCCGACAAGCGCAACGCGATCAGCTACGAACTGATTGACGATCTGATCCGCGCTCTGGAGGAAGCGAGAAACTCTTCCGCCGGCATCCTGATCTTGACTGGAGCAGGGAAGGCCTTCTGTTCCGGCTTGGACCTCGACAACCTGAAAGCCCTGATCGGCCGTACGCCCGAGCAAAATCTTGAAGACTCGCGAACCATGGTCAGTCTGTTTCGTTCGCTCTATGAATTTCCAAAACCAACCATTGCCGCGGTCAACGGCGCGGCCATCGCCGGCGGTACCGGACTGGCCCTGCTTTGCGATTTCACACTCGCCGTTCCGGAAGCCAAGTTTGGCTACACCGAGGTCCGGATCGGATTCGTGCCCGCTATCGTCGCAACTTTTCTGCTGCGCCAGGTCGGCGACAAGATCGCCCGCGACCTCTTGCTTACGGGACGCCTCTTCGACGCGGCGGAAGCCTTGAAGATGGGCCTGATCAACGAAATCGTTCCGCCAGAGAAGCTGCTCGACCGCGCCCGCGAACTCGCCGCGCAACTGGCGGAGAATAGTCCGCTCTCACTTTTCCATACCAAGCGCCTGCTCACCAGTCACGCCCGCGCGGAACTTGACTCGCAGATTGAAGCCGCTATCCGGGAGAATGCCGGCATTCGCGAGAGCGCCGATTTCCGCGAAGGGATCACGTCGTTTCTCGAAAAGCGCAAGCCCAAGTGGACGGGCCGATGAACCGGCCGCATACATCGATGTCTGCCAATGTAAATCAGACGGCAAATGAAACTCGCGTCCGCGTTCGCTATGCCGAAACCGACCAGATGGGCGTCGTCTATCACGCCAACCATTTCATCTGGTTTGAAGTAGGACGTGTGGAACTCCTCCGCCAGTTCGGCTTCAGCTATAAGGATATGGAGCGCGAAGACAACTGCTTCATCGCCGTAATCGATGCCCAGTGCCGCTACAAGGCTCCCGTACACTATGATGACGAGGTCATCGTGCGCACGTTCCTGAAACATGTCCGGGAGAAAGTGATCCGCTTCGGATACGAACTGCGAAGGGCGGAAACCGGCGAGTTGCTGGCGGAAGGCGAGACCACGCACATCGTCGCCAATTCAGAAATGAAACCCCGTGCGCTGCCGGAAAAATATATGAAGGTGTTCCGCGCCGCGGTGGGGAGATAGTGGAGATAAAAAAGAAAGGTTCGATGCAGGAGTTCCTCTACAGACTGCAACTTGTGCGCGGAGACATGCTCCAGACCGGCCCGACCGATTCGGAACAGGCCGTAGTGGCCGAACACTTCGCATATCTCCAGGGCCTCGACGCGCAAGGCGTCATAATCCTCGTCGGCCGCACCCTGACTACCGATGAAAATACCATGGGGATTACGATCTTCCGCGCCGAGTCCGAAAACGCCGCCCGCGAGATCATGAACGGCGATCCCGCCGTAAAGGAGGGCGTGATGACGGCAACGTTGTATCCGTTCAAAGTGGTCTTACAAGGAAAGTGAAAAACTCGAAACCAGAAAACAGGAACTGCCTTGAACGCCCTGCGCATCAACGGAAACGATCTCACGCTTGAAGCCGTGCGCGAAGTAGCGTACGTCGACATCCGCCGCCCTGTCCTTCTCGATCCCGACGCGCGCGAGGCCGTCAATCGCGCTCGCGCCGTCGTCGACGCGCTCGTTGCCAACAAGAAAATTTCGTACGCGATCACCACTGGCGTCGGCAAGCTGAGCGATGTGCACATCGTAGGTGAACAGGTACGCGAGTTGCAAGTCAACCTGGTGCGCTCGCACGCCGTGGGCGTGGGCGAACCGCTTTCGATCCCTGACACGCGCGCCATGATGCTCCTGCGCGCCAACTCGCTGGCGAAAGGCAACTCGGGAGTGCGCGCCATCACCATCGACACCATCTGCGAGATGCTCAACCGCGGTGTGATGCCGATGGTCCCATCGCAGGGAAGCGTAGGAGCGAGCGGCGATCTTGCGCCGCTGGCACATCTGGCACTCGCATTGATCGGTGAAGGCGAATGCTTTAATGAAGACGAAAAAGGCGCGCCCATCGCAAGTGCTGAAGCCTTGAAGCGCGCACAGATCAAACCTTTGGTGCTGGAAGCGAAAGAAGCAGTGTCGCTCATCAATGGCACCCAAGCCATGCTGGCTATTGGCACGCTGATGCTGCTTGCCGCCGAGACGCTGGTCGACACCGCCGACGTCATCGGTGCGATGGCGTGCGATGCTCTTAAGGGAACCAACGTCGCTTTCGATGAGCGCATTCAAAAAGCTCGCCCGCATGCCGGACAAGTCAAGACTGCAGCGAACCTGCGCTGTCTGCTCGAACAGAGCGAGATCCGCGCGTCGCATCGCGATTGCGGCCGCGTGCAGGATGCCTATTCGTTACGTTGTATCCCACAGGTGCATGGCGCGGTGCGCGACACGCTTGCCCATTGCCGCACGGTATTTGAGACCGAGACGAACTCGGCGGTCGATAACCCGCTGGTATTCGTGAAGAATCCAAAGCTGCTGGACGGCGAGGGCGACGTGCTCTCCGGCGGAAACTTTCACGGCGAGCCGCTTGCCTTCGCGCTCGACTTTCTCGCGATTGCTTTGAGCGCGCTGGCCGGCATCAGTGAGCGGCGGCTGGAGCGCATGGTGAATCCCGCGCTCAATGAAGGGCTGCCGCCATTTCTCGCGCCGAGTGCGGGAATGAACACGGGCTTCATGATGCCGCAAGTCACCGCGGCTGCGCTGGTAAGTGAGAACAAAGTGCTGGCGCATCCCGCCTCGGTCGATTCGATCACGACGTCGGGAAACAAAGAAGACTTCGTCTCCATGGGCATGACCGCGGCGAACAAACTGAAGAAGGTGGTGGAGAACACGCGCCACACGCTGGCCATCGAAGCCATGGCGGCGGCGCAAGCGATCGACTTCCTCGCGCCACTGAAGACTTCCAAGCCGTTGCAGCAGGCGCACGCGGCAATCCGAGCGGTGTGCCGGACAATGGAGAAGGATCGTGTAATGTACCAGGATTTCGCGCGCATCGCGGAGTTGATCGCCAGCGGAAAGTTGGCCGAAGTCCTGCGCTAGAAGAACTGCGCAATGAGGAATTCCTGCAGCAGACGTCTCCGCAAGAAGACCCCACGGAGTGCCAATGTTTGCACATTGAGTGAACATTCGCTGCGTTTCCCAAAAAGAGGGAATCGCTGTTTACAGCTGGCCACCGGTTGCATTACACTCGGCGAGTTTTGTGATTGTTCCCCCGAGTCGCGGTGAAGCTTGCGCGTGGTGTTCCCGTGCTCTCCAAGCGCGATCGCAGCGACGACGTCGAGAAACACCTCAAGAGGGCCGTCAATAAAAAACTAAGGATCAAAACATGCCACGAAATCGTCAAGGGAATTGCCGCATCGACGGCACTGCCGTACTTGCCGTTCTTGTTTTCATCAGCGCGAGCGCGCTGCTGGCTGCGGGCCAGACGTCGGTCACGACATATCATCACGATAACTACCGCACCGGATGGAATCAGAATGAGTCGTTGCTGACGCCTGCCAACGTGGGGAAAACGACGTTCGGACTGCTGCAGACCGTCGCGCTCGATGACCAGGTGGACGCGCAGCCGTTGGTGGTGCCGGGCGTGCTGATAACTGCGGGAAATTATCAGGGCCTGCACGATGTGGTTTATGTGGTGACGGAAAACAACACAGTGTATGCCATTGATGTCCACAGTGGGACGGTGGTGCTGAGTCCGAATTTTGGACCGCCGGTGGTGTATCCGCTGGGATGCGGGAACAACGGCCCCAATGTGGGGATCACTTCGACGCCGGTGATCGACCCAGGCAGCAACACGCTGTACGTCATGATTTACACGCAAGATCAGAGCGGGCCGAATTACCGTCTGCACGCGCTCGATCTGGGAAGCCTGACCGATAAGGTGACCCCGCAGGTGGTGACCGCGTCGCATACGCTGACCAATGGAACGACATTCACGTTCAATGCTACGTACCAGCGGCAGCGGCCGGCGCTGTTGCTTGCGAACGGCAGTATTTATGCGGGGTTTGGGAGCTTCTGCGATTTCGCAGCGAATCTTTCGCGGGGCTGGCTTCTCGGTTGGACGGCGGGGTCGCTGACGCCGTTTCCGTCGAACCAGCTCAACGACCAGCAAGCAACTGACAAGGATACCTTCTTTCTGTCCTCGATCTGGATGTCAGGCTACGGGCCGTCGACCGATGATGCGGGCAACATCCTGTTCGTGACCGGGAACTCGGATCCTGACACCTACGACGGCGTCACCAACCTGCAGGAGAGCGTGGTCAAGATGTCGTCTACGCTAACGACAGTGCTTGACGTGTTTACTCCGTCCAACCAAGTGAGCCTGGATGACGGGGATGTGGATTTTGGCTCGGGCGGAGTCCTGGTGCTGCCGGATCAGCCCGGATCGACGCCGCATCTGGCAGTGGCAGCGGGCAAAAATGGAACGATGTATGTGATGAACGAAGACCATCTGGGTGGTTACTCGCCGAAAAAGAATAATGTGCTGGGCAGTTACTCGGTGGGCGGTTGCTGGTGTGGCGAGTCGTATTATGTGGATCCGATCGACGGACTGGGCCGGGTAGTGAGCAGCGGCGGCACGTCAGTAAAAGTCTGGAGGGTGCAGACCTCGCCGAAGGTGGCGTTAAAGAGCGTTTCAACGTCGCCGTCGAATGGCGGTGGGCAGGATCCGGGATTCTTCACCACAATTTCGTCGAACGGCACTGCCAATCCAATTATTTGGGCGCTGTCGCGTCCGCCATACAAGAACATTTATCTGTATGCGTTTAATCCGGACACGGGCAAGAATGGAACCGCAATCAAACAGTTGTTTGAGGTGAGTGCAGGCACGTGGCCGAATCTGGGCGGCAATGCGAACCTGATTCCGGTCGTAGCGAACGGTCAGGTCTTTGTTGCCACTTACAAGCAATTACAGATTTTTGGGTTGACCGGGAAGGAAGCGAAGAAGAAGTGACCCCATTCCTGCTGGGTCAGGTTAGGCGGACTTGGCTGCCGACCCATCCAGCCCCAGTTCGCGCGCGATCGCTTTCATGGCTTCGACGCAGGAAGCGATGTGCTCTTCGAGATCCACGCCCAGATCGGCCGCGCCTTCAATGATGTCCTCGCGGTGGACGCTGCGGGCGAAGGCTTTGTCTTTCATTTTCTTCCGGACGGATGGAGCTTCGACTTCGGCAAGCGATTTTCCCGGCTTGACCAGAGCACAGGCAGTGATGAATCCGGCGAGCTCATCGCAGGCGAAAAGGGTCTTTTCCATGGGGGAGACGCGCGCTACGCCGGTGTACTGGGCGTGCGACATGATGGCGCGGCGCACTTCTTCGGAATAGCCGCGGTCTTTCAGAATCTCGGAGCCTTTGTAGGGATGATCGTCGGCGCTCGGATATTTTTCGTAATCGAAGTCATGGAGAAGGCCGACCGTGCCCCACAATTCTTCGTCGGCTCCGGCTTTGCGGGCGTAGGCGCGCATGCAAGCCTCGACTGCGAGCGCATGTTTCCGAAGGCTTTCCGATTGGGTGAACTCAGTTAGTAAACACCACGCGGCGTCGCGTTGATTCATGGGTTTTATTCCTGTTTTTCAGCAATTCTCGCTGCTTGATTATGGCACTATCTATCGAACCGCTTTGCTTTCTCCCACTTTTGTCTTGACTTTTGCAGGTCCAATCCAGAAGATTACGCACTAGTTGGCTTTGAGAGTAGCCCCCGCTCTGGCACTCGCAAAACCTGAATGGCTACCACATTAACCCCCGTGGACTCACGGGAAGTTGTACGATGCGACCATTGTCTCTTAGTGCAATTCCGCACATCAAATAGTCTTTGCCGCCGTTGTCGTCTGTCATTGGATGAGGACGAGGCGGAGATTGCCGCCATGACTCCGGCGCCGGAAGTGCTGCCGGTAAATCTCAATTCTAACGGACGCGGGCATCTGAAGCTGGCGCAATCGATCCGATCGCTGCGTCTGCGCAATGGCTTGAGTCAGCGGCAGTTGGCGCTGCGCATGTCAGTACCGCGGACCTACGTCTCGAAAATCGAAAACGAGAAGGCGACCCCGACGCTGTCTTCACTGGAGCGCCTGGCGAGGGCGCTCGAGGTCAGTGTGCCAGATCTGCTCTCCGGTGGAGAACGGAACCGGCAGGAAGAAGTGCGCGAATTGATGGAAGATCAGTTCGTGGCCGAAGTCTTGCCGTATCTGTCACAGCTGAATGGGATGCAGATGTCTAGCATTCTGGCGCAGGTGCGGGACTTGACGGTGCGGCCGCGACGGAGTGCGTAACCGCTTCCCGGCTTTCGCGTGGCCATGCGTAGCGTAAGCTGCGAAGCCATCAGTCGCGCGGGCGCTTAATTTTCGTCTTCTATCTTTTATCCGGGCGCACAACCAACTGGACAGCCGGAGCCTTCGGGCTCCGGCTTTTTTGTGCCAATGCGCAACGTAGTGCAATTCCTAAACGCATAACGTGCATAGGTTTGCATAAAGCAGACTGCTAAGCGCAATAGTTTGCATGTCGCCCATATTTTTTTTGAGGATGTGCTGGTTTCCGCTTGACCTGACCTGTCCAAACGAGCTAACCTCGCCGTCACTCCCCCCTGAAAACTGGGAGAATATTACCCAGCAAAAATCCATTGGTGAATAGGAAAACCTCGATGAAAATCTCTCAGATCTGCGCGGTGGCTTTGCTGCTGGTAATGGGGTCGGTGATGGCCTTTGGCGACGGCATCAACGATCCGCAAATCATCATTCACGGCGTCGGCAGCGGCGGTGCCGGCCCGCTGGCCTGCCCCCCTTCAGGATGTGTGCAAGTCGGCTTGAATTTTAGCTTTAAAGTACCCCCAAGCGGATCGGGCACGTTATTTTTCACCAACGAGAGTGGACAGAACTGGACTTCGCTGGCGCTGATTGAAAAGGGGAACGTGGTGCCGGCGGCCGACATCAAATGCCACTCGTACCTATTTCAGAGCTGCACCGCGACGACGCTGAAGAACGGTAATGTGGAGATCCTGCTGTCAGGCGTCAAGGGCGCCACCAATCCAGACAAGGGGATTCTCAACGGGCAGAGCTTCTCCATTAATTTCTCCTGCGTCAATAAGAGTTGCTGGCCGGGCGGGCTGAGCTTTAGTGGCCATGCCAACATGTCTACGGTCCCGGAGCCGGGCACGATTGCTCTGATGATCACTGGACTGGGTGCGTTGGTTTCGCGCCGCAAGACTTGGAAGAACCGCTGGAACTCTTAGTGGTCCTTTTTCGAGAACTGCTTCACCAATTGTGAAAACTGCGGCAGGGCCTGGAGCTTCTGAAGTTCGGGATCGTTCCAGGCCTCCTGCGCAGGATAACCCTTCTCCAATGCCAGTCGCAGCGGTTTCAGCGCTTCTTCCGGCTTACCGGTCATAGTCTTCACCAGAGCTTCGGAGTACATCAACCCTATGTCGTCAGGGCTGATGGCGCGGGCTTGATTGGTGTACTGCAAGGCGTTCGCTGCATCGCCCTTCTTGGCATAAAGCAGCCCCAGATCGCCCATGATACTGGCCGATCGCGGATTCACCTGAAGCTCCTGGAAAGCCAGCGAGATGGCTTTGCCGTAGGCAACTGCGGCTTGGTCGGAGTGGCCCGACCAACGGTAGGCGTCGCCTAAATTGCCCTGGAGTTGTTCGTCGTTTGGAGTCATCTGGACCGCTTTTTCGTAATTCTTCGTGGCTTGGTCGTAGTTCTTCATGAAAAAGTAAGCAGTGCCCACGTTGGAGTAGGTAGCCGAGTCTGGAGCAATGCTGAGCGCTTTGGTGAATTGAGGAATCGCTTCGCCCCATTTCCCATCTCGCATATACACGGTGCCAATGCCCTCATAGCCCATGGGGTTGTCGGGGGCGATTTCGGTAATCTTCTGATACTCCGGCAGCGCCTTGGCGTTGTCGCCGAGCCTCAGATAGGCATTGCCGAGGGAAGTGTGATTCGTCCAATAGTATGGGTTGGCGGCGACTGCTTTTTGGAAGGCGGCGATGGCTTCTTCACTTTGACCGCTGGAGAAGTACGCGTCACCGAGATCCCGATAGGCTTCATCCGAGTTTGGCGCCAATTCGAGCGCCCGTTTCAGCTCGGTAACCGCCTGGGTGATCTTGCCGGTCGTGGAATAGACGCTGCCCAGCGAGAGATGAACCTCGGGCAGGTTATTCGAGAGTCGCTCGGCCTGTTGCGCGGATAGAGTGGCTTTCTGAGCCCAAACGCCGTCCTTGGTCTCCCCGTACATGCGGAGGCTGGAATCAGCTAGCCCCGTGTAGGCGAGAGCGAAGTTGGGGTCTTTTCCAATAGCTTGTTCGAACAATCCTACGGCCTGTTTATAGGCATCCTGGCTGTTACCGTTGCGCAAGGTGTTCCGCCCTTGCAAATAAAGGTCATAGGCCTTCACGTTTTCCGTGGGGTGCGCCCCGACGCGGGCTTGTTCTTCATTGGTCGGCTTCAGGGCAAGGGCGGTGGCCAGTGTGCCATAGATCTGGTCTTCGAGGGCGAGCAGATCCTGGGGCATACCCTGGAAATCCTGGCTCCAGAGAAGACGGCCATCGTCACCCGGGCTGGTAGCATCGGTTAAAGTGAGTACCACTCGCAACTTGTCTCCGCTGCCCTGCACGTTGCCCTGGACAATCAGATTGGCGCCCAGCTCTTGCGCCATCTTGGAAAGAGGAAGATTCTTCTTGGCAACATCCTCGGTCGTGGCCGTGGAGGCGAGGTGAACCTCCTTGAGCTGGAAAAGCTTCGCCGCAAGTGCCTCTCGGATTCCTTCCGCCACGTAGCCGAGCGCCTTTTCATCCCCAAGAATCTTCATGGGCATGATCGAAACGTACGCTCCCCGGCTCAATGGGGGTATAGCCTTGGCTGCGTTTCCGGTCGCGGTCGATGGGCGATTCAGCAGCGTCCTTCCAGCAAAAGTCGCCAGCGCGATCACCAGCACGGCTCCGGCGATCCACATCCAGCTTTTCCCCGGGAGATCGAGGCTGAAGCGCGACGGATGCACGATCGGATGCGAAATCATCTTGGACAGCGAATCCACGCTGATGTTGGGATTGGCTTCCCAGGTCGTCAGTTGCTGCAACAGTTCCACCGCGGAGTGATAGCGGTTGGCGGGCTCGCGCTCCAGGCAGCGGCTGACAATCGCGCTCAGGGAGCGGGGAACGGAAGCGTCGACGTCGGAAGCAGATTGTGCCTCCTCGCGCGTGCGCTTCATGAGGCTGGCGATGGCGGTGTCGGCCTGGTAGGGAGCCTTTCCCGTGAGCAACTCGAAGAAGATCAAGCCGACGCTGAAAATATCGGAGCGCTGGTCGAGCGTGCTGCCCAGGGCCTGCTCGGGTGACATGTATTCAATGGTGCCGACGATAGCGCCCGTCTGCGTCATGCCCGACTCGCCGAGCGAGCGCGCCAAGCCGAAGTCCATCACCACGATGCGGCCGTGCCGGTCCCGCATGATGTTCTGGGGTTTCAGGTCGCGATGGATCACGCCTTCGGAGTGGGCAGAGTCGAGCGCGCGACAGACCTGCTCCACCACCGCGATTGCTTCCTCGGGCGCGAACTTCCCTTGGCGGCGCAATATAGTGCGCAAGTCCTCGCCGTCCACGTATTCCATGCTGATGAAGCGGATGCCCTCCGCCTCACCCAGATCGAAAATGCGGACCACGTTCTTGTGCGTGATGTTGCGGGAGAGAATGAGCTCCTGCTTGAAGCGCGCCAGAATGGCAGGATCCATCGCCAGTTCCGGACGGATGACCTTGAGCGCAATCAACCGGTCAAGTTCGCGGTCGCGGGCCTTATAGACGGCGCCCATGCCGCCCTGCCCGAGCACTCCCATGATCTCGTAGCGTCCACCGAAAAGCACGCCCGGCTGCAGACCCGGAAAGGGGGAAATGTTGCTGGCCGTGGGCGTTGAAGACGTAGCGGGACGGACGTAGGGAAGCGCTGGCCTCGCGCCCGGAATCGCCGTCCCGTGCGGCAAGGTGGGAGCGTCGGAGAGCGGGGGGTTGGAAAGAGGTGGAGGGGTTAGCGCCCCGGCGCCCACGTTGTCTGCGGGCAAACGGGTACCCGGCATCGTCGGGCTATCGGAATCATTGCCCCTGTCGTCGCGCTCATCCATTAGGATCGCCCGGAATCGGAGAGCCAGCGGGGGAGCGCGCCTCGGTCGAACTAACGACAAACGACAAAGGCAACATTCGCCTCAGGTTGTCGAGGGGAATTCGAGAACCCAGCACTCCGATGTGCAAAAGAGTATACCCCGGAATTCCCTTCGAGGAAAGCATCGAGAATACTCCAAATAAAGGGTTTTCCGGCGTTTACAGGACGCGACCTCGGGATTCAGTGATTCTGTCCCCAAAGACGTACGACTTCGGCGATGTATCCCCGAAGCTCGATCTTGGTGTGTCATGTCTCCAGGGGAGAACGCGCCACTGTGTCTTCGCCCCCAGCCAACCGGTCGGTACGACAATTTCGTGATTGCTGCCTGCCGTGCTTAAATGAAAAGTTGGGCGCCAAGTTTTGCGCCATCCCCGCGCGCCGGCATCCCAATCGGAACATTCTGAACGCAAACGGCATCTCGCGGTCTCCCCTAACAGACCGAGCAGCCGGGGTCCTCAGCCAGCCGCATTTGCTGGACGGGGTGAAGAGCGAGGGATCTGGAGCGGGGAGTGCCGCAGCGCGCCAGTTGGCACATCGTCACGTTGTAAAGCTAATGAGGAGAGTATCTCTTGGATTTTCAGTTAAACGAAGAGCAACTGCACCTGAAGAAGACGGTGCGCGAGTTTGCCGAACGCGAGATCGCACCGAACGTCATGCGGTGGGATGAAACCTGCGAATTTCCGCTGGCGACGATCAAGGAACTAGGCAAGCTCGGCCTGCTGGGTACGATCTTTCCACCCGAATACGGCGGCGCCGGTATGGGCTACGTGGAGTATGTCACGGCCATCGAAGAGCTCTCTCGCGTCGATGGATCGGTCGGCATCATCGTGGCGGCGCATACGTCGCTGTGTTCAAACCACATATATGCGGCGGGAAACGAGGCGCAGAAAAAGAAGTATGTGCCCAAGCTGGCCGCCGGCGAATTTCTCGGCGCATGGGGATTGACCGAGCCTTCGGCGGGGTCGGACGCAGGGAGTGCGCGCATGACGGCCACGCGGGCGAAGGGCGGATGGGTGCTCAACGGTACCAAGACGTTCATCACCAATGGTCACTATGCCGACGTGTTAGTAGTATTGGCGATCACCGATCGCGCGGCCCACACGCACGGCCTTTCGGCCTTCATAGTAGAGAAGAATGCCAAAGGATTCCGCGCCGGGAAAAAGGAAAACAAACTCGGCCTGCGCGCCAGCGATACGGCGGAGCTGATCTTCGAAGATTGTTTTGTCCCGGGGGAAAACCTGTTGGGCAAGGAAGGCGACGGCTTTATCGACGCCATGCGCGTGCTCGACGGCGGACGCATCTCGATCGCCGCGCTCTCGCTCGGCATGGCCGAGGGCGCATACGGGGCGGCGTTGAAGTATTCGAAAGAACGCGAACAATTTGGCAAGGCGATCTCAGAGTTCCAGGCGATCCAGTGGAAACTGGCCGACATGGCAACCGAAATCGAGGCGGCAAGACTGCTGACCTTTCGGGCCGCCGCGATGAAAGACGCCGGCATGAAGACCACGCTCGAATCGTCGATGGCCAAGCTCTATGCCAGCGAGGTAGCCGTGAGATGTGCCAATGAAGGCGTGCAGATCCACGGCGGCTATGGCTTCATCAAGGACTATCCGGCGGAGAAGTTCTATCGCGACGTGAAGCTGTGCACGATCGGCGAAGGGACCAGCGAAATCCAGCGACTGGTGATTGCTCGGCAGTTGCTGAAGGATTAGCTCTTGGCAATTCAACTCCGGAGGGGCGGTCTAACTTAGCCCAGCGCTTCAGCGCTGGGAAAAGCTTGTGTTGGATCAAGTCGTTTCGACCAACGCCGATCGGTGCGGGTTGTTACACTATTCTGCTTGGCTCCTACAGGTACAACTCTTGTCGACCGCCTCCGCTCCGGCGACCCCCGTGCGCTGGCCCGCGCCATCTCCACAGTCGAGAACCGCACGCCCGGCTGGTCGGACCTTCTCAAGGCTCTCTTCCCGTATACCGGCAAAGCGCGAGTCATCGGTCTGACCGGACCACCCGGCGCGGGCAAGAGCACGCTGGTCGATCAACTCGCCAAGCACTATCGCAATAAGAAAGAGAATCACACCATCGGCATCATCGCCGTCGATCCGACCAGCCCGTACACGGGCGGAGCGATTTTGGGCGACCGCATCCGCATGCAGGATCACTACAACGATCCGGGGATCTATATCCGCAGCATGGCAACACGAGGATCGCTCGGCGGGCTCGCCCGCGCCACCGCGGACGCGGCCACTGTGCTTGATGCGTCCGGCCGCGACCTGATCATGATTGAAACGGTTGGCGTCGGGCAGGACGAGGTCGAAATTGTGCGACTAGCGGACGTCACCATCGTGATTCTTGTGCCTGGCATGGGCGATGATGTGCAAACCATCAAAGCCGGGATCATGGAAATTGCCGACATCTTCGTGATCAACAAAAGCGACCGCGAGGGCGCCGAGAGTGTAGAACGCGAAATTCGCGCCCTGCAATCGCTCGCCACACGCCACGACCATTGGACTCCGCCGATCGTGAAGACGGTCGCCAGCGAGGGCGTCGGAACCAAAGAGTTAGCGGAAGCGATCGCCGGCTACGAGGCGTACCTGAAGAAAGAGAACCTGGTCTTCAAAAAGACGGTCGAGAACTGGCAGGAACGGCTGGTAGAGATGCTGCGCGACGCCATGCTGGAAAAAGCGCGAGCACAAATGCACGGCAGTAGCCTCGAGCGTTATGCGGCCGAGATCGCCGAACACAAGCGCGATCCGTATTCGCTGGTGGAGGAGATTGTTGGGGCACTGGCAAAAACCACGTAGGGGCGGACGCATTCGTCCGCCCCGCGGAGCGAAGCTCCGCTCGCTTGCCCGGACGAATGCGTCCGGGCCTACGTGGTTCTTCCTTGGGGCGTTTGAGGAGTTGACGAATGTTTCAGATTGATCATCTCGGCATCGCAGTAAAGTCGCTGACGGCGGCGAAGTCCATCTACGAGAAGCTCGGCCTGAGCGTTTCTCCAGAAGAAACCGTCGAGCAGGAAAAAGTACGGCTGGTGATGGTGCCCGTGGGCGAGAGCCGCCTGGAACTGCTGGAAGCGACTTCGGACGATTCGACCATTGCCAGGTTCATCGCCAAGCGTGGCGAGGGGCTACATCATGTTTGCATGCGTGTCCCCGATCTGGCGGCGGCGGTTACAAAGTTAAAGAACGACGGTGTGCGCCTGGTATCGGAAGAGATCAAGACCGGCGCCGGCGGGCATCGGTACGTATTCGTGCATCCGCAGAGCACGGGCGGCGTGTTGCTGGAGCTAGTAGAAAGCTCGCATTGACCATCGCGCCTTGGCTGTCCCCTGTGCTCCGCCGTGTCCTCTGTGGTTAGCTGTTTTCGCCAGTCGGCACAGTCTCGAATCTATGCTCATGCTAGCAATCGACACTTCGGGCAAGAACGGGAGCATCGCGCTGGCGCGTGTAACGCTCGGCCAGAGCGATGTCGAGACCGTCGAAGTTGTGCCGCTCGCCGGTGGCGCATTTTCAGCCCAACTCGTACCGCAGATTGCCGAGCTGTTGGAGAAGCACGGATACAGTAAGAGCGACCTGGGAGCATTTGCAGTCGCGTCCGGGCCGGGGTCGTTTACGGGCCTGCGCGTAGGCTTGGCAGCCATAAAGGCTCTGGCCGAGGCGCTGCAGAAACCAATCGTTGCCGTTTCGTTGTTGGAAGCAGTTGCCTGCAGCGGTACAGCGCGTGGTCGCGTTCTCGCCGCGCTTGATGCCGGCCGAGGCGATGCGTATGTCGGCGAATATGAACTCAGCCCGCAAGCTTACACGCACGGCGAGCGCTTGCTGAGCAGAGAAGAATTTCTCGTCGTAGCCAGTATTCCCGAAGCCAAGGGGAGGACAGTCGTCACGCCCGATGCTCTGTTGGCGGAAGTGCTTCGGGCTATGGGAATTCGTGTCGATCAGATTGAGTATCCGAACAGCGGCGTGATTGCCCGCCTTGGGTGGCAGCACCTCCAGCGGGGCGAGACGGTTCGTCCCGAAGAACTGGAAGCCAATTACATCCGCCATTCCGACGCTGAAATCTTCTCGAAGCCGATGCCTTGATCTTTCCATGCCCGTGGCCATCCGATCTGCTACGTTGAACGACGTGCCGGCAATTCTCGCCCTTGAGCGGCAAGCGCCAAGCGCAGCCCACTGGACGACTGAGCAGTACAACAGGTTGCTGGATGTCGGGGCTGTTCTGGTGGCTGAGGAAGGAGGCAAGCTTTGCGGATTCGTTTGCGCCAAGGCGGTCGCGAACGAGTGGGAGATTGAGAACGTGGTGGTGGCGGCCGCGTTCCTCCGGCGTGGCATCGCCAATGAGCTGCTGTGCGAGTTGATTCAGCGCGCCAAGAATGAGGCTGCGTCAGCGATTCTGCTGGAAGTCCGCGAATCGAATGGGCCGGCCCGCCGCCTTTATGAAAAACGCGGTTTTCGTGAAGTGGGCCGCCGCCGGTCGTATTACAGGGATCCGGCCGAAAATGCGATTCTGTACGCGCTTCGGCTCGACCGCTGATGGTGGCTGGAAAACTGAGTTTCTGCACCATTTTCGGTTCAAAATCAGCCTAATTCCGCATCCCAGGGTCGCCTGCCGACGATTGAAACTTTCCTTTGAAATCCCATTGAACCCCTCCCGTTCCTGTGCTAACTTTTAACCTGGTGGTAACAAAACATCAGGAGGTCTGGCAAGGATGCTGACTCCAAGAGAGCAACTCCTGACCGGTCATGATCAGTTCCAGCGACTGGTTCAGGAGCACTCGCAATACTCCCAACGGCTCGAATCCCTCACCCAAAAGCGATACCTCACCGACGACGAAAAACTGGAAGAAGTGCGGCTGAAGAAGCTAAAGCTGCGCCTCAAAGACCAGATGCAGACTCTGGAGCAGCAGGTTCACCGGCAGTCTGCCTAGATTGACCGGCTTGAGCACCAAGATCGCGAACCGCAGCAGGTGAGGCATGTCTTCGCACCTGGTGCTTCTAAGCGCCTTTCTTCATTGCAGTTATGTAGATGTCGCCGCCTCGCTCTATAATCATCTGAGCTTCCATGGTTCGCGACGGCTACTTCTACGGTGCGGGATGCCTGCTTGCTGCGATGATCGTGGCCTGGCTGGCGGCTTGGCCTTACGCCGTCCCCCTGTTGCTGCTGGCGGCTTTCTTTCTTTGGTTTTTCCGTGATCCCGAGCGCCAGATTCCCACGCTCCCCGGCGCCGTAGTTTCCCCCGGCGATGGCAAAGTCACCGACGTTTCTCTATCCACCACCGGCGGAACTTCGCGCCACCGGATCAGCGTTTTTCTCAGCGTTTTCGACGTCCACGTGAACCGCTCGCCGATTGCAGGCGTGATCCGTGACGTGCGCTATCAGCGCGGCAAGTTCCTCAACGCCATGGCAGCGCAATCGGCGGAGGAGAACGAGCAGAACATCGTCACCGTGGAAGGCGAAGGTCGTACCGTAGTATTCAAGCAGATCGCCGGCCTGATCGCGCGCCGCATCGTTTTCAATTTTAAGGTGGGAGACCACGTAGCCCGCGGCCAGCGGGTTGGACTCATCAAGTTCGGTTCCCGCGTGGATGTTCTGTTCGATCGCGATGCTGCCATCCAGGTGAAGCCTGGCGATCGCGTCAAGGGAGGAGCGTCGGTACTTGCCCTTCTGCCGGTTGCGCAACCAGTTTCCGCCGGCACGGCCGCGGAGAGGGAGGCTCATCGTTTATAAACATGAACATGAATATGAACGAGAACATGAACATGGAAGAGCGAGCGCCGCACCGTCGTGAAGCCGACCGTCCGCGCGGAAAGCTGCGTAAGGGTATGTACATCCTGCCCTCGCTGTTCACCACCGCCAATATCGCGGCTGGTTTCTACGCCATTCTGCAGACCGTGCATGGCAGCTCAGGGGAAACCTGGCACATGGACTTCGCCGCCATGGCCATCGGCTTTGCCGTGTTGTTCGACGGCATCGACGGGCGCATCGCGCGCATGACCCACACCGAAAGCGACTTCGGCAGGGAACTCGACTCTCTGGCCGACGTGATCACCTTCGGCGTGGCCCCAGCGCTGCTCGCCTGGATGTGGGGCTTCCATTTGTTGCCGGCCGCTGGGATCGCTCCCGACCTGCACTTGAAGATCACGCAATTAGGCTCGATCGCCTGCTTCGCTTTCCTTATAGCTGGTGCCAGCCGCCTGGCGCGCTTCAACATTGCGAAAAATCCGCAGCCTTCGAATCCGGGGCGTCCGGGAAAGAAGTATTTCGTGGGCATGCCGATTCCGGCTGGCGCAGGAGTGATTGCGGCTGTCGTACACTTCTCCGCCGGTGAGCCCGTGACTTCGTGGGTGACGGCGATGAGCTGGCTGATGATGGTCATCGTAATTGGCTACCTAATGGTGAGCACTTGGCGCTTCTACAGCTTCAAGGATATTAATTTTCGTTCGCGCCGTCCTTTCCGCCTGATTGTGCTGATTGCCGTGGTGATTGCGTCGATCTGGTATTTTTCCCGGCTAGTGCTTTTCGTCATCGCGATTCTATACATGGCTTCCGGCGTTTTGTGGCGCTTGCAATGGATCTTCCGTCGCAAGGCTCCGCCTGCACCTCCAGCGTATCGGGAGGCATCTCACACTCCATGAGTCCCCTCTCCAAGACTCCGCCTTCGAAATCCGCCGGCTCGCAGGCCGATCTGCGTGGCACGAACCTTTATCGCGTGGCCATCGTCGGCGCGGCATCGCTCAAGGGCAAAGAGATTGCTGAGATCCTGCGCGAGCGGAATTTTCCCGCAGTCGATGTCCGGTTGCTTGACGACGACGAGTCGCTCGGCCAACTGGAAGCGGTCGGCGGCGAGATGAGCTTTATCCAGAGCATCCGTTCGGAACAGTTCGAGCGCGTCGACTTCGCCTTCTTTGCATCCGACCCACGCTCGACGCGCAATAACTGGAAGGCGGCGCGCGACCTGGGCGATACCATCGTGGATCTATCGTTCGCGCTGGAAGATGAAGCGGGAGCAGGGGCAATGATCCGCTCGCCCTGGATCGAGCGCCAGACGGGGAAGACGGGCAACCTTGTCGTGCCGCAGTTGCAACCGGGCCCGGTAGTGGTCGCCCATCCAGCGGCCACGGCCCTCGCGCTGCTCGCCTTACGCGCCGAAAAGACCAGCGAGAAGGCTGTCAAGATTGAACGCATGATCGCGACCGTGTTTGAGCCAGCGTCCGAGAACGGCCAGAAGGGAATGGACGAACTGCACGAGCAGACGGTGAATCTGCTTTCCTTTCAGGAGCTGCCGAAGAATGTGTTCGACACCCAGGTGGCCTTCAACATGGTGGCGCGCTACGGACAACGATCTGAACTGGCGCTGGAATCGGTGTCCGAACGAATCCGGAAGCACTACCGGCACATTGCCCCCGGCGCAACTGAGCCTGCCCTGCAGGTGCTGCAGGCGCCTGTCTTCCATGGGCACGGCTTTTCTGTGTACCTGGAAATGGAGAAGCCAGTCGCGATCGCAGATTTTTCGAACGCCCTGACGGGAGAGCACGTGGTCGTGAGCGGCAGCCCGGAAGATACGCCGACCAATGTTAGCGCTGCCGGCCAGCCCGACATCCTGGTCTCAATCACCAGCGACGCTAATCATAAAAACGGTGTGTGGCTCTGGGCAACGACCGACAACCTGCGCGTGGCCGCTTTAACCGCGGTCGAATGCGCCGAGACCATGACCGCATCCCGGCCGCGAGGCCAGATTCAATGACAACTGCCGCGCCGGAAGTACTTTCTGTGAAGCACCGGTGGACGACCGCAATCGCGCTCCTAGTGAGCATGGCCGCAAGTGGTTGCGGCTACCACACCACCGGAAATGCGGTCGCCCTGCCGCAGAATATCCACACCATCGCGATTCCCGGTTTCGTGAGCCACAGTCAGACTTTTCGCATCGAGCAACTGCTGACGGACGCGGTCGTGCGCGAATTCAACGCCCGCACGCAGTACCACGTCATCCACAATACGCACGGCGACGCGGATGCCGTGCTGAAGGCGACAGTTTTATCCGCGTCGGCTAACCCGCTGGCTTACGACTCCAAAACCGGGCGCGCCGTCAGCGCCCTGGTCACCGTGAGCATACAGGTGACGCTGACCGACCGTCACGGCAAGGTGGTCTTCGAGAATCCTTCCTATCTTTTTCACGAGCAGTACGAACTGTCGAGCGATCTCCCCAGTTTTTTTCAGGAAGATTCTCCGGCCGTCGATCGCCTGTCGCGGGATTTCGCGCGCACCCTCGTGGCCAACATCCTGGAGGCCTACTGATGTTGGAGAACTACGATTGACGATGCGCGCGTTCAGCCAAGCCGACCGCTTTTTCTCCGACCTTGAGTCGCGCAAGCTAAAGCCGGCTTATGTGTTGGTTGGCGATGAAGCGTTCTTTCGCAAGCGCTGCCGCGATGCCATTCTTGAGCACCTGGTCGCGCCCGACTCGCGCGACTTTGGCTTGTTTGAGTTCGATCTCGCCGAGACTTCGTTAAATGAAGTTCTGGATCGCGCCCGCACGCCCTCGCTGATGGCCCCGTTTCAGGTGTTCTTCGTGCGTGGCGTGAAGAGCTTGTTTGGCCGCGGCTCCGGCTCCAATGCTGAAAAAATCGCAGCTCTCGAAACCTACTGCAAGAATCCCAATCCCGACGCGCTTCTGGTGTTTGTTGCCGATCACATCAGCATTCCCGCCGACGCCCGCCGCATGGAGATGACGGACAAGGATCGCTACCAGAAGATCCGCGAAGACCTGGGTCCGTTCTGCGGCATTGTGGAACTGTCTCGCGTGCAAGAGGGAGAAGCCGTCCGTTGGATTGGCGAGTACTGCGCCACGCGCGCGGTCAAAATCGACGCTGATGGCGCCCGCGAGCTGGTGGACGCGCTGGGCGGCGATATGATGATGGTTTCGAACGAACTGGAGAAGCTGATTCTTTACGTTGGCGAAAAGAAAAAAATCACGCTGGGCGATGTCGAGACCATGGTGCTCGCCGCGAAACAGCGCTCGCTCTATGAGTTGACCGATGCGATTTCCTCAAAAGCTCCGGTGCGCGCTCTCGAAGTCCTCGATGGTCTGCTTTCGACCGGCGACGGCGAGGAGGCCGCCATCGGCCATCTCTACATGCTGGCCAAGACCTTTCGCCAAATGCTGGTCATCCTGGAGCGCAATGTCCGCGACCAGCGTATGCTCTGGGCGGCATTGTGGCAGGGCTTTCGCGTGCCGCCGTTTGCGGCCGACGATATCATCCGGCAGGCGCGGCGTTACAAATCGAAGCGCGAATTGACGCGCGCCATTCGCCTGGTCGCAAGAGCCGATCTGGCGCTACGCTCGAATCCTCCCAGCAAGCGCCTGGTTCTCGAAAAGCTGGTTCTGGATCTCGCCAGCGAGCCCAAGCTCGACGCCACCGGCGGATGGATGCAGGATGAACTGCCGGTGTGATGTACCCTCAGATACAGATGCTAAGCCCAGGCGACGTCATTTCCTATCTAGAGATGTGTGCTCCGTTTGGAGTCAATCTTCAACGGGGGATGAACTATCGGATCAGCGATGGCGAGAGCCTCATTCTGATGAGCCAGAGATCAGGCGCGCCATATCAGGACAGGGTCGAGCAGGACGGGCGCATCATCATCTATGAGGGGCACGACCTACCGCGGACAATTGGCGTTGTTGATCCCAAGATAGTCGACCAACCCGAGTTTCAGCCGAACGGTAAGCCAACTCAAAATGGGATGTTTGCAGAGGCGGCAAGGAGGTTTAAGGATGGAACCGCCGCTTCGGAACGCGCGAGAGTCTTTGAGAAGATCCGCAATGGAATATGGGTTTACAACGGGGTCTTTGAACTGATCGATTCGTGGCAGGAGAAATCCGGATCTCGAAAAGTGTTCAAATTCAAGTTGCAGCTAGTCGGCGATGTGCCATTTTCGGAGAGGTCTCGCAGTGTCTCTCTCGAGCATGACCGCGTTATTCCTACTCACGTCAAGTTGGAGGTATGGAAGAGGGATAAGGGTTGCTGCGTGAGGTGTGGCAGTTCCAAGAATTTGCATTTCGACCACATAATCCCTTACTCCCTAGGCGGATCGTCGAAAGGCGCCGAAAATATCCAGCTGTTGTGCGCCAAGCATAACCTCGAGAAGCACGACGCTATTCAGTGAGTATGTGTGAGTTCTCGGCAACCATTGAACGTGGAAATTGAGGCTTATCTTCAGCGAATCAAGCACGTCGGAGAAGTTGGCCCGACCGAAGCAACCCTGCGCGCGCTCCATCGTGCCCACCTGTTCACCGTCCCCTTCGAAAATCTGGATATAAGCCTGGGACGAGAAATCGTCTGTGACGAAACCCGCATTCTCCACAAGATCGTCAACGAACACCGTGGCGGTTTCTGTTACGAGCTGAATGGAGCCTTCGCCGCTTTATTACGAGCGCTTGGGTTTCGGGTGGCGCTACTCTCCGCTCGAGTCGCTCGCGAAGACGGTAGCCACGGTCCCGAATTTGACCACCTCACGCTGCGCGTCGATCTCGATGAGCCTTGGCTGGCCGACGTCGGCTTTGGCGAATGCTTCCTGGAACCACTACGCCTTGAGTCCCGCATGGAGCAGCCGCAAAATGGGCGCGTTTATCGCCTGACGTGCCTCTCATCCGAAGATGGCGTGTTGGCCCTGGAGGCGATGGTCGAAGGCAAATGGAAAAGGCAATACGCGTTTACCCTGCAACCACGCGAGTTCCCCGAATTTGCGGGAATGTGCCACTATCATCAGACCTCGTCCGAGTCGCACTTCACGCGCCAACGAATCTGCTCGCTGGCCACTCCCGAGGGTCGAATCACTTTGTCGGACCAAAAGCTGATTGAGCAACGTGCAGGTTCGCGACGGGAACGGCTGCTAGCTGGAGACGAAGAATGGCGAGCAACGCTGCGCCGGCAGTTTGGAGTGGTTTTGCCGGCGTGAGCTTATCTCTGTCCGCCGCAAAGTATCCTGACCTCTGTCGAAGAGACCGTAGAGGCGAGACGACCCTCTACCCTTTCGCCTCGGCCACTGCCCGTCGCAATTCCTCAACATCCGGGAAGTTCGGCTTGATTCTAACCACGCGGTCCAGTTGTTGCCGTGCCAGATTGGCCTGACCACTCTTGGCATAGGCGAGTCCCAGGTGGTAATTAAAGAGCGCGTTGTCCGGCTCCTTTTTCACAGCTTCTCTGAACAGGGTCACCGCCGACGTGTAAACGTGCTTCTGGTAGAACGCCCAGCCCAGCGTGTCGGCGGAGTTTGGATTGTCGGGAAGCTGACGCCGGGCCGTCTGCGCCATCGCGAAGGCGACGTCCACATTGCCACCCTGCTGCAGCATCACGTAGGCCAAATTGTTGGAGGCCAGCGGATTGTCCGGCTGAATCTCCAGCACTTTCTGGTACTGCTGCTTGGCGTGGTCCCAATCCTTCTGGTTCTCATAGATGCTGCCTGCCAGCAGGTAGAAAGTGATCTCTTTGGGGTTGCTCTTGGACCCCTCAAGAAAAGTCTGCAGGGCCTGATCGCTGGCGCCGCGTTGGTTCTGCACCACGCCGAGCTTCACCATCGCCTCCGCATTCTTCTTGTCCAAGTCGGAGGCTTGTTTGAACTCTTGCTCTGCCCCCGCCAGATCCCTATTCTGTTCCATCAGTAGCTGGCCCAGCATGATGTGAAAGCCGAGGTTCTTGGGATATTTGGCCAACTCTGCCTTGACCGTAGCGACGGCCTTGTCCGGCTGCCTCTGCTTCAGGTCTACGTTGAGCACGCCGCCCAGCGCGTCGGTGGAATTCGGATCCTGATCAAGCGCTTGCTGATAGGCCTTTTGCGCTTCGGCAAACTGGTCCTGCGCCATCCGCAGGTTGCCCAACTGCACATAAGCGGCGGGATTATTGGGCTCCTTTTCCAGGGACTGACGAAGATACTTCTCCGCCTCTGCGTACTGCCTGCGATCGATTTCGGCAACCCCGCGCAGCAGGTATCCGTCCGGAGCTCCTGGCTGGATCGCGATGATCTGGTCCGCTGCCTGCGCCAGACCCGAGGGGTCGTGCCGGTGGATGGCCGCACCCGCCAAAGCGCGGTGCGCTTCCACAAGGTCGGGACGCAGTCGAACCGCATCGCGCCACTCTGGTTCTGCCCGGTTGGTATTGCCCAGTTGGACGAATGCCACGCCGAGTTGGTAATGCGCGACGGCGTTGTCGGGATCGTTCTTCAACACGGCTTGCAGCGTATTGACTGCGTCGCTGGCCTTGCCGCTGCGAATTTCGATCTCCCCCTTGTAAACCTGGGCGTCTTCGTCATCCGGCTTCGCCTTAAGGATTTCGGCATTCAACTTGCGCGCATCGTCGAGCCGGTTCGCCAGAATCAGCAGCTCAAGGTAGACCTTCTTGACCACCATGTCCTTGGGATGGTCCTGATAAAGCGAGGCATATTCGGTCGAGGCTTTGTCGAGCTGGTAATTGGCCAAATAGAAATCACCCAGCATGCGGTAGCCCGCGGAATTATTCGGGAAATCCTTCTTCGACTGGCGCAGAAATTCCTCGGCTTGGCCGGGCTTGTTCTCGGCAAGGTACAGGCCGGACAGAGAGAGCCTGGGATTGGGATCGTCCGCTGCGGTCGCGATGGCCCGCCGGAACATCTGCTCGGCCTCGGGAAATCGCCCGCGACTCTGGTAGAAGTTACCCAGCGAGACCAGCGCATCCGTTGACTTGGGACTCAGTTCGACCGCTTTCGTGAAACTCGCCTCTGCCGCATCCCACTGTTGCCCGCGCCACTGGAGCCTCGCCAGATTCAGATAAGCGTCGGAACGGCTGGAATCCAGTTGCAACGCCTTCTGCAAGTCTGCCAGCGCGGCGGTGGTGTCACTGATGCCGGCGTAGTAGTTGGCGCGGGAAATGTAGACGTCGGGTTTGTCGGGCCACGTTTTTGTAAGCTTGTCCAAGTGCTCCTTCACCTCATTGAACTGATGAGCGAGGATCAGCAGGTTGGCCAAGTCAAGCTGCGCCTCATAATAGTCCGGCTGGAGTTGGACAGTGGCTGACAGCTCCTGGTAGGCGGTTCGCGGGTCCCCCAGCTTCAACGCCGCCAGCGCCAGCTTGTAGTGGGCGTCGGCGAAACGTGAATCAACCTGGATGGCGTTCTGGAACTGAATTTCGGCTTCCCGGTACTGGCCCTTGTCGAAGTAGCGCTGGCCGCTCTCCACGTACTTTTGCTTCTTTTTGTCGGGATTCCCTGTGCAACCCGTCAGCAACGCCCCCAGCAAACAAACCGCCGCTACTGCACACTGAAATGTTGACCCCTTAGCCATACGCATATCTTTGAATGCCTCACATCCCGCAAACGTTGTCTTATCAGCTCAGTGCCTACGTCACCAAGGTACTCTCTTGGGGGCAAGCCAGAAAGTTACTGCCGTTATTATCGCAAACTTGGACCCACTGGCAGAATCAGATGGCCCGTCTTCAAGCATACCCCTGGGTACACGCGCTTTCGTAACCTGCCGCAAACGGCCGGAGCATGGCACAGTTCAAGCGGCTATGACACACTTCCCCCAAGCCAATGCCAACCTGCGTTCCCCCCGTGTACAACTTAATGGATCGGTCGCGGCCGCGGTGCTGGCCGAAGGCGGCCAACGGGCGCGCGCAAAACTACAGTCCATTTCCGTCAACGGCGGGTTGCTGCAGTTGCAGCAAGAGCTCTCCGCCGGAGATTTCGTCGAAATCGCGTTCCACACCCGATCGGGTGCCATCCACGGCATGGCCGAAATGCTGCACCCCACGCGTAAGCTTCAGAGCGCGTGCCTGCAGCCTTTCCGCTTCATTGCCCTGGCCGACGATGACCACCGCAAACTGCGTATGGCGCTCGATTCCGCGCTGGACCGGAGCCTCCTGGACCCGGTATCCGAGCGGCTTCACACCCCGCCCGGATTCTGAGGCAGTGGTCAGTGGTCGGTGGGCAGTGAACAGCGATCAATGTTAGTAGTAGATGATAGGGTTCGTGGTTTTACTGGCCACTGCCCACTTTCCACGCTTCGCTATACTGAACCCTCCGGGATGACGACCGAGACCATCACTCACTCCGCCGAGGAGACGATCGCTTATGGGCGCAAGCTTGCCGCCGAACTGTCTCCTCCGCTCATCGTGCTGCTCCGCGGTGACCTCGGGGCGGGCAAGACGACCCTGGTCAAGGGCATCGCGGAAGGCTTCGAAGCCGCTCGTGCCGAGGACGTTACCAGCCCCACCTTCACCCTTGTCCACGAATACCGCGGACCCCACACCACCCTGTACCACATTGACCTTTACCGCATCGATACCCAGCGCGACCTGGAAACGCTCGGCCTCGACGACCTGCTCGCCCCAAACTGCATCCTACTGATAGAGTGGGGAGAGAAGTTCCCTCGCTTGCAACGCGATCGGAACGTGGAAATTACCCTGGAACGACTCGAGGACGACCGAGCGGGGGAAACCACGCGCAGAATCCAGCGGAGTACCCGTTGAATAGTGGATTATCGACGGTGGACTGCCGACGGTGGACCGCCAACATTGCCTTGGGGCGCGTTTCAATCAACGGAGTTTGGAGCCAGAATCAACTTGAAGCCTACCCATTTTCTGCTTGTCTCCCTCTTGATCATGTCGATGTTGATCCCCGCGGCTCTTTGCGCCGCGCAAACCGCGCCGAAGCCCGCGACCGCGGACGCGAACCAGCCAGTTCAACCGCCCGCGACCGGCGCCGGCCAGACACCCGAGCAAACGCCGCCTCCAGCCAAACCGCCCGCCGGCCAACCGGCCCAGCCTGCCGATCAAAGTCAGGGCCAGAGCCAGGCCAAGGACAGCCAAAGCTCAAAAGACGCGAAGACCGATGAGGCCGGCACATCCGCAACCTCCAAAGACCGGCTCTTTTTTGCTCTGCCCAACTTCTTGACCCTGGAGAACGCCGGCCAAGTCCCACCCCTAACGGCCGGGCAAAAATTCAAGGTTGTCGCCCAGGGTTCGTTCGACCCCATTCAGATTGTCTGGTACGGCGCGCTCTCCGGTATCAGCCAGGCCGAAAACAGCGAGCCCGGTTTCGGACAGGGCTGGGAAGCGTACGGTAAGCGCTATGGCGCCTATGCTGCCGACGGCACGATCGAGAATTTTTTTGTAGGCGCTATTCTTCCGTCGGTTCTCCACCAGGATCCACGATATTTTCAGTCGGGCCACGGCAGTTTCTTTAACCGCACCGAGTATGCCGTCAGCCGGATCTTTGTTACTCGCACCGACTCTGGACACCACCAATTCAATTTTTCTGAAATTATTGGCAGCGCCCTCGCCGCGGGTATTTCAACCTACAGCTATCACCCCCACCCCGGCTACCATCCCGAGCCCGGCGTCAACGTCCCATATATAGCCAGTGACCGCACCTTGAAGAATACGGCCAGTGTTTGGGGATCGCAGGTGGGCTACGACACGATTACGCTGGTGATCAAGGAGTTCTGGCCCGATATCCGGCGGAAAATAAAAAAGCAGCCACATTAAGTAAGCTCCCGTAGAGACGGGGCTTGTCCCGTCTCGCCCGCACCTGTTACCGGGAACGAACCTTTGCAGGCGCGCTCCATTCCCGAACCATCGAGAACAGCATCGCAGCCGCGAAAAGGGCGAACACCAAAGCGCGAGAGCGCATATAGGTATCATGGCGCGTGATATGCCGATCTGGCAACCGCCGCTCGATTCCTCGCACACTCTTGGCTCATCCAATTGAGTGATGCCCCCGAGAACCGAAGCAACCGTCAGGAAAACCACCGCGCCCGATCTTGAAGTGGGCCTGATCTGTGCTGATCGCGACGGCAATCGCATCCGCATCGACCGTATTGATAATAATGTAGGCCGCGGCACCGGAACCGTTTCCTACCATTTCCTCAACGACGAACTGCGAGTGCAGGAAGGGATTCAGGATCGCTCAATCGAGCAATTCCTGGCGGAAGGCTGGTACATCGCCGCCCCAGGAACCTCCCTGTAGCAAGTGGAGTGACGGGCGTCCCGCGAGCCTGCCCCGAGCGAAGTCGAAGGGTCCAGTCGGGCCGCAAGCCTAAGAAGCCGAAACCCAATTGCGGCGCTCGAGAAACGTGGGAGGCTCGTACGTACGTCCCGATGCCAGCCGCTTCTCCTCGCGGCGCGTGGACCACAACAAGATAGGGCCAAGCGCTGCGGCCGTGAGGCGCGCGACGAACGGGAATTCCTTCTCGACTTCGCGGCGCAGTTTGTGAATCCGCTCACTCACGCTGCGATTAACTTTCTTGAATTCCTTCTCCATCACCCAAAGCGCCGCATTGTAAGCGCTGCTGAGCTTCTTCACTTCGCGCTCGAATCGTTCACGAACGCGCGGATCGGGGTGGTCCTTATAGCGCCGCCAGCCCTGGAGCATGGTTTGGCACATGCGATAAAGACTCGGCCCATTGCGCTCGAAATCACGCCAGAACGCCCAATCCAGGAATCTCTTGGAATCCTCGCGCGAGATTGCGGCGTGCCGGAAGTTGAATTTGTACTGCCCATGGACATCGGCGAAGTCAACGTCCGGCAGCAGACGACCCTGTTCCGCCATTTCCTGGTAAAGCGGCGTGCCCGGAACCGGCGTGTAGAGCATGAACTGGTGGAAGTCGGTCTGGTAGTCGACCGCCGATTCAATTTCCTCGACCATGTTGTCGCGCGTATGGTGTTCGAGTCCGACGATGGTCGAGCCCTGCACTCGAATCCCGTGTTCGCGAAGCTCCCGCGTAAGTCGGCTAACGTCCTCACCCTGTAGTTTGCTATAGCTTGACTGGGGAGATTCCAACCCCATCCATACCCAGGAAATTCCGAGTTCGACCAGTTCCAGCATGGTGTATTTTCGGATCGCATTAGCGGAAGCAAAGACAGAAAGCTCCCAGCTCTTGCCTGCCTGCTTCATGCGTTCCAGTAAGCGCATGGCGCGCGTGCGGTGCAGCAGGAAGTTCTCGTCCATCACAAAGAAGGACTGTACTTTGAGCTCCGACTCGATCCGGCACATCACCTCAAACAATTCATCGCCGGTCTCGTAAAAATTGACAAACTTTCCCTTGCCGCCAAAAAAAGCCGACGTGGTACAGAAGTTGCAGCCCATAGGGCAGCCCACCGAGGGGATGATCGTTGCTGCCGTTCCGCCCTTCCGCTGCGGAAGGCGTACTCCCATGATCCGCGTCTCCAGCCCCGAAACAATCGCGGGATGGCGGATCGGCGCGTTCTCGTCTTCTCCCAGGTAGCGCCGCATCCACGAGATCCCTTCTCCACGCACGATGTGGTCGGCGTCGATCATCGTTTCCACGCCGGGAATCGCAGCCACGTGCCCGCCCACCACGATCGCCGAAGCCGGCGATAGTTCCCGCACCATGCGGCACATCTCGCGCACCTTGCCAATATTCACGATGATCGATGAGATACCCACGATGTCGTAATGGTTCGTGGTCAATTCACGAGCAAACCCTTCGCGCGTCGGAAAATCCAGCACGCTGCACGGCGCCGAAATATTTTCCTGAATCATCATGATGCCCCAAGAGCGATGGAACATGCGCAGCGAAAAGCTGCCTTGCGCGCGTGTGACCTGGTTGTGATAGAGCTCCATCGGATTGATGGACCGGCTGCCGAATTCGTCGTCTTGCGCATAAGGCCCGAAGACCGAACTAAGCAGAATGCGCGCGTCACTTCCTTCGGGGTGAGTTTCCATTTGATTGAGTTTCATGGGTTCGTTACGTGAAGAATAGTGTTCGCCAGTGTGCTTCGCGGTGATCGTGGTTACATTACAAAACTATTACCTGCACCGGGGCGAAGCGAAGCCGGATAAATCTGTAAACAAAGGCATTACCGGCCTTACGAACTTCTTATGAAGGTCTTATTCGAAATTTATGGCTCGTCGTATCGAATAGATTGAGCAGGGCAGGCGGGTTCCTGTGGGGGAGCCCGGCCAAGAGGGTCGAGCGGCGGTGACCACGGTCATGACGGTGTTGTGCCTGGCGGCCATCGCGTTCAATGTTCGATTCCTGGTGGCCCTGTGCAAGGAACGAGACGGAAACGCAAATAACCAGTTGTTCGAGCGGCAGGAGGACGGATTAAACGTGAGCTGTTCTCCGGGCAAGCTCGACAACACAGACCAATCGGAGAAAGGGTAATTCTGATGTCGATCCAGGAAGTTTCAGCGGAACAGTTAGCGGAGCTCTTCCACCACTATCACCAGGCACTTGGTCCAGACTTTGGCTGCACCGCCAAGTCCACTCCCGGGTCATGGGACGAGGTGTCACAGCAAGAAAGGAACCGCATGGTGGCAGCTGCACGCCTCGCGATATTGGAAGTGGCTTCGACGACGACCGAACCAGAAGACCCGAGACGCTATTTCGCCAAGCCAGGGAATGCCGAGTGGGGCTGCTAGCGGGCTGAAGAACGTCCTGCAATTATGAAAATTTCGATGACTCCGGGTAAGTTCTTGGGGGGACACGGGGCTTTAGCCTAAACGCCAGCTTCTAATGCGGCAAATACCCGGATTCCATCGGCAGTTTACCGTCCACCTTAACAACACCCACACGATCCGTGATCGATCGTTCTTCCACGAACCCGATCGCGCCCGGAGTGGACGCTACCGCATCAATTACATCCGCATCCGTCCCCACCATGCGAATCGAATCCTTGTGCGCGGCGAGCAGCGCTTTCACTTCCGCCGCGCTCATCTTGTTCAGATGTTCGAGCGTGACCATCTCGTCCGGCGAAGCGTTGTGCAACACCAGCACCACATTCTTGCCGTCGGGCCACTTCTTCACTTCCCCTTTGAACATCCTGGCCAAATGCGCGGAAGTGACATTCTGAACGGCGTTATCCTTATTGACCACGACCGCCATGTGGTGCGCAAAACAGGGGGTCAGCCACAAAATCACCCACGCACACACGCAGAGCATCCGCTGATACTTCATACGACCTCAGGTTACATCTTGCGCTCCGCGGATTCTTGTCAAATATTTGTCAAAAATGACGGGAGTAACCAGTCTCGTAAATGCAGGCAGCAGGCTGACTGAACCTCCGTTGAGTGGAGCGACGGGCGTCCTCGCCCGTCCGGCGATCCTTCAAAACCCCATGATGTTGTATCCGCAATCCACGTAGATGGTCTCGCCCGTGATGCCGGAACTAGCATCCGAGGCCAGGAAAACGCCGGTGCTGCCCACTTCGCCAACGTCCACATTGCGTTGCAGGGGCGCGCGCTCGGCGTGCGACCGCAGCATGTCTCCCAGGCCGGAGATGCCGCGCGCAGCCAGTGTCTTGATCGGCCCGGCGGAAATAGCGTTGACCCGAATTTTCTTGCGGCCCAGATCCTGCGCCAGATACCGGACCGTGCATTCCAGCGCGGCCTTGGCCACTCCCATCACGTTATAGTGCGGCACAACTTTCTCCGCGCCGTAGTAAGTCATGGTGATGACGCTGCCCCCGTCTTCCATCAGCGGGGCCGCCGCCCGGCAGACCGCGATCAGCGAATACACGCTGACGTCGTGCGCCACGCGAAAGCCCTCGCGCGTAGTGTTCACGAAGTCGCCTTTCAGTTCGTCCGCCGGAGCAAAAGCCACACTATGCACGAGCGCATGCAGCTTCCCGTAGCGAGCTTGCAGGTTTTCGAAGAGCTGCACGATTTCTTCGTCCTTCGAAACATCGCACATGAAAGCTTCCGCGCCCGGCAGCGACAGAATCAGGTCTTTCGCCTCCATCGCCATCCGTTCGTTCTGATAAGTGATGGCCAGGTTCGCCCCCGCCGCGTGCAATCCTTGCGCAATTGCCCAAGCGATCGAGCGCTTGTTCGCCACTCCAAAGACGACCGCCGTTCGCCCCTTCAAGTCTTCAAACATGAATGAAAACTCCTTCTTGTGTAGGGCGGACTCTTGTCCGCCGCTCTTGATCTTGGGGTTGATCTTGATCTGAGAGTCTAGCGCAAAAACCAACGTTAACGGCAGCGGACAAGAGTGTCCGCTCTACACAACCCTGCAGTCTCGCTACTCCGTGACCGCAGCCAAAGCCTTCCGTGCTCCAATCGGCCAGCAGGCGCTGCCAAACGCCACCGCATACACTGCGGCAATCACGCCAAACCCCGCCGCCAGGCTGATCCGCGATGCGATCCAGCCCACCCCCAGCCCCAATGCCACCTGCAGCAGCGTGCCAAAGAAATAGAAAGTGTTCTGAACCCGTCCCATGAAGTGCGGCGGCACCTGCTCCATCAAGCTCGTATTCATGGCCACGCCGCTGACGCCGCGCGCCGATCCCATCAGCCCATAAAGCAGGACGGCAATCGCGAGCCAAGGCGAAAACGGAGAGAGCGCCATCGAAAAAGTCAGCAGCAGCATGGCCAGCGCAATCGAACCGCGGGACCCCACCCGCGTAATCAGCGCCGGAGCATAAAGAGCGCTCAGGAATGCGCCCACACCCCATCCCCCGTTCAGCCATCCGTAGCCAGTCGCGCCGGCGTGAAAGACCCGATCGCTAAGCGGAGCCGTGACTACCACTCCCGTCATCATCGCGCCCAGAAACAAAGCCCAACTCGTGCCCAGGAAAACCACGCTGCGATGTTCGCGCAGAAACACCAGCCCTTCGCGCATCTCGCGCAGAAAGCGTCCGACGGCGGTCTCCGCCGCCTCGATATCATGCCGAAGTTCGACGGCCCGCGGCACCACATGCCGTCCTTGGCGCACCGCGAAGTAGCACGAAAAAGAAACGACGTAAGTGCTGACGTCGATCAGCAGCACTCCGCCCAGCCCAATGTGTTCATAGACAAATCCAACCAGCGCGCCGGCAATCAGCCAGCCCCCCTGGATCCCCGCCAGAAGAAATGTATTCGATTGCACGAACCCGCCCTCAGGCGTCAGCTCCTGAATCAGCGCCGTGATCGTAGGCCAGAACATCCAGAAGCCCGCCGCCACCAGCGTATTCATCAGGTAGAGTTCCCAAACCTGCACGCGATGAAGGAAGGCAAGCACCGTGACCGCAAGAATGATGACGGCGCGCAAAGCATCCAGCCACATCACCAGCCGCCGCCGGTCTTCGCGGTCAATAATGACGCCGGTGAAGGGAAGCATCAGCATGGCCGGAATCGTTTGCAGCGCCGCAAACGTGCCCAGCGCCATTTCAGAGTGCGTGCGCTGCAAGATCGTCCAGGCCACCGCGGCGGAATTCATCCCGCTGCCCAGCATGGAGATCACATTCGCCGCAAACACGAATCGCAGCGACCGTTTTTGCAGGATGGAACGCATCGTTCGAATTTAACATGAAGCTTTTGGCTACTGGCTCTCAGCTTCCGATGCCGACGGGTTGGCGGGGAACTTTAGGAGCTTGTCGTGCTGAGCGAAGCTAAGGGTTCGACGGGTCGGTTGCGAAAGATGGAGCGCAGCATTGCAACCCTATCTCTGATCGGGCTCGCTCAGAAGATGTAGACACCGCTCGAAGCGAAAGAGTTCCTCTACATGCCACCCGAATCATGACAGGACAAGGCGAAGGTTATGAGGGAACACCAACAGCTGAGAACTGAGAACTTGTTTCCTACTTCAACCCCGTAACCACATACGCCTCCGACAGCACCCGCACGTAGAGGTACGCATACGCACTCCCGTCGCTGGAAAGATGCGGCGCAACCACGGTCGAGACTCCCGCGCCCGTTTCTTCCCCGAAGGTTTTCCACGGCTCCATTTTGCCGGTCTGTATATTCACCCGAGAGACCGGAACGGATTTCAAGGCTTGCCCGACCCGCCGGCTGGGAACCACATATACCGATCCGCCGTCCGCCGTCCAGCCAATGATCGTAAGGTTCGATTCGATCCCTGGTATCGGACGAAACTCGCCCCCTTCGAGCGGCCAAATCCCCCGTTTTCCATTAGGCCCGCGCACCGCGACGCTCTTGCCATCTGGGGAGATTACCGTGCCGGCGGTGCCTTCGGGAGTGATGGGCTTGGAATCTCCACTGTTCAGGTCGATCAGATAGTCGCGACCTCCGTGCCCCACTTCAATTCCCGAGGCCAGCAACCGCTTGCCATCCGGCAGAAAACGAACAATGCTGTAGCTAACGGCATCGTGGGTGAGTTGCCTCGCTTCGCCCGCTCCCGTCGGCACCAGACTCAGCTGTCCTCCCTTCGCCGGTTTCGTGATCACCCATTTTCCATCGGACGAGATGGCCATGGAGTCTCCCTCGCCAATCCGCGCCGGAGGCGACCCATCGGTATCGCGCAGAAAGACGGTGTAGTTCGGTCCGCCACCCTCGCCTTCCTCGTCGAACACGATCTTCCGGCCGTCGGGGCTGATATCGCGCAGTTCCGACCATCCGAACCACCCCAGTTCATGCTCTTCTTTTCCACCCGGCGCCATGCCCCGGATCCCTAGGCGTGTGTGATTCGCCACCATCAGCACTGTCCCATTACGCAGGTCTTCCACCCACATGCCTCCGGGCACGTTCGTGATCGTCCGCAGCTTGCCCGAGAGGGTCACCGCCCGCGGGTTCGAGGCGCTACCCGTGTTGGTGGACGTAAACCAGATCTCATCGCCCGCGGGTGACCACAGAATCCCCTCCAGTGACGTCCACCCGGAAGAAAGTTTCTTTTCTTTCTCTATGCCGTCTGCGCCAATCACCGCGACCGAACCCTCGTCGTCGCCGTCCGGGTTTTCGTGGTCGGCAAACGCGATCCACTTCCCGTCTGGCGAAATCTTCGGATGACTGATCCAGTTGATCCCGTCAAGCAGAACCTTGCCCGCAGGATATTCCAGACGCCAGTGATTATTTTCGGGAACGTAACGGACAATCGCCATACTCTCGCCGTTCGCGGACCAGTCCGCGTCCCCCACGTTGTCCAGCACTTCTCGCGGCGTTCCCCCGCTTAGCGGGACCCGCGCCAGCGTCCCGCTGCGTGCGTAGCCACCATGGCTCACCGTGTTGAGCCGAATCGCCATTTCTCCAGCCTTGGAGATCGAAAGCAGCTCCGCGTCCTTTATTCCCAGCTCGCGCGATCCTGGATCGTTCGTGCGCGACATATAAAGCTGGTTGTCGCCACCCTCCCACGATGCGCTGTAAACAATGCTGCCGTCGGGCGTAAAGCGGGCGTTGCCGATGGAACCGGTACGAAACGTGATCTGCTGGTACTCGGCCTGAGGCGCGCGCGCGCCGGCCTTTCCAGTCCACCAACCGAGGCCATACACCGCACATGCGATAACCAGACCGGCCGCGAGTGCGAGCAGAAGCCTGCGGCTCGGCTGGACTTTTCCAATGCCAATGCCAATGCTACTGCCACTGCCAGCCGTCGCCACCCTGGCCGTGCTGCCGGAAAGCCCGGAAAGATGTTCGAGATCAAACGCGATATCGCTGGCGGAATGAAAACGCGACTCGGGATTCTTCTCCAGGCAGTGGTGCACAATGCGCTCCAGCGCCGGAGAAACATTGCGATTGGTCTCGCTCAGCTCCGGAGGCTCTTCCTTCAGAATCGAACTCATCGTGTCGGCAGGGGTGTCGCCATGGAATGCCCGTTTGCCCGACAGCATCTCGTAGAGAATTGCCCCAAAGCTGAAAATGTCGGAGCGCGGATCCAAAGTCATGCCGCGCACCTGCTCGGGCGACATGTATCCCGCCGTTCCCATCACCAGTCCCGCCTCGGTGCCATGGGTCGCGGTGGCCATTGATGGGTCGGTGCCGGGATCGGCCTGCGTCAGTTTCGCCAGCCCGAAGTCCAGAATCTTGACCCGTCCATCCTTCGTGACGAATAGGTTCTCCGGCTTGAGGTCGCGATGAATGATCCCTTTTTCGTGCGCCGCCGCCAGCCCGTGCGCGATCTGCATGGCGTAGTCAAGGGTCTTGCGCACCGCAATCGCTCCCGTGCGCAGGCGCTCACGCAGCGTCTCACCCTCAAGCAGCTCAGACACCACGTAAGGCGAGCCTTCGCTCGTGCCAATGTCAAACACAGCCAGAATGTTGGGATGATTCAGAGCAGCGGTGGCCAGCGCCTCCTGCTCAAAGCGGCGCATGCGGTCGGAGTCAAGTGAAAGTGCCTGCGGCAAAACTTTGATTGCCACATCGCGTCGAAGACGAGAATCACGGGCGCGATAGACCTCGCCCATGCCGCCCGCGCCCAGAAGGGAGACAATTTCATACGGTCCAAGCTTGGTGCCAGAAGGCAGGTTCATTGGGCGAAATTATAACCGAAGGGAAAGGAACATCAGGCACGGGTGTTGTTGCTGCAGTGGGAATTTTGCGAGAGTATCGTCTATGTCGGTTTTTGCTCGTGAATTGAAGCGGAGAGAACCCATGCCAGTCCGGAACGCCTTGAACTGTCTGTTGGTCGCAGCGCTCGTTGCCTGCGCGACGTCTATCCCCATTGCGGCGCAGCCAAACTCATCTCTGTCGAGCGAGTCCTCAGTACCGGTGACGCCGGTCGAGGCTGCATCTGGATACAACCAACCGCCGAAAAGCATTCTGGATGTGATGCACGCGCCCTCACCGCCAACGCCAAGGGTGAGCCCGACACAGGACGCGATTCTCCTGGTGTCCTGGCAGGACTACCCGTCGATTTCTCGGGTGTCGACACCTTTCTTGCGCCTCGCAGGCGCGCGCGTCGAGCCCAGGAATCACAGCAAGCACGACACCCCGGGCGGCTACGGCATTACCCCCTGCGCCCGGGATTTCGCGCTGGTGCACATTGCCGCTGCCTCGCCCCAAGATGCTGCGCAGATTCATATCGCGTTTCTCGCGGGCGCGTGCCCGGGCGGACCAATCTGGGCCGCTGACGGAAAGCGATTCGCGTTCGTGAATATCGCTACCGATTCGGTCGAACTCTGGATCGGTGATGCCAAGACCGGCGAAGTACATCAAGTGCCCGGAGCGCGTCTCAACCCAATGTTCGACGACGAGATGCAATGGATGCCAGACCAGAGAACGCTTTTGGTGAAGCTGGTGCCCGACGGAATGAGCGTGCCGCCAGCCGAACCAATCGTGCCGAGTGGCCCGAGCATCCAGGAGACCGAGGGCAAAAAAGGACAGAGCAGCACCTACGAAAACCGCGACACGCTCGGCAACAAGCACGATGAGGATCTTTTCGATTACTTCGCGGCCTCGCAACTCGCCTTGATTGACGCGGCCACGGCGGCGATCGCGCCGGTGGGAAAACCGGGAAATTATGAATCGCTGGATCCCGCGCCGGACGGGCAGCACATACTCGTCACCGCCATCCACAAGCCCTACTCGTACGTCACCACTTACGATCGCTTTCCGAAGGAAGTCGAAGTTTGGGATGTATCACAGCGCTCCCACGTTCTTGCCCATACCATCGCGTCGCTTCCGCTGGCGGATCGTGTTCCCATCGGAGGCGTTCCGGTAGGTCCGCGCGATTTTTCCTGGCGCGCCACCGAACCGGCGACGCTCGTCTGGGCAGAAGCGCTGGATGGCGGCGACTGGAATGTCAAGGTTCCGGCTCGCGACAAGGTCATGCTTCTGAAGGCGCCATTCAACTCGCCCGCCGTCGAAATCACGCGGACCGAGCAGCGCTATGTCGGCTTCTCCTGGGGCGAACAACCGAGCGTCGCCCTCTTGAACGAGTACGATTTCAACCGCCACTGGAGACGGAGCTTCGTCATCGACGTCGATGATCAACAACGAAAGCCTCGCTTGCTTTGGGATCTCTCGACGGACGAGAGGTATGCGAACCCCGGCAGTCCTGTGCAACGCCAGCTCGCGAACGGGTCGTGGGTGGTTCGACAGGAGGGCGATGCGATCTATCTTTCAGGAGTCGGCTCTTCGCCCGACGGGGATCGGCCGTTCCTCGATCGGCTCGATTTGAATACGCTGAAATACGAACGACTGTTTCGCAGCGATAAGGCCTGCTACGAGCGATTCCTTTCCTTTACCGGGTCGGACACACGGACATTTCTCACCTGGCATCAATCGCCGACCGACCCGCCGAACGCGTTTGCGCGAACGCTGGGAAAATCCATCAGCGATGCTGCGCCCGCTGGAGAAGCGGCCTTTGTTTCAACCAGCGTCGCCGTAACTCACATTCCCGATCCGACCCCGGAGGTGCGAGCGATCAAGAAGCGGTTGGTCAAGTACAAGCGCGCCGACGGGCTTGACTTGTCGTTCACTCTCTATACGCCGCCCGGCTATCAAGAGGGCACGCGCGTCCCCACCATTCTTTATGCCTATCCTCTCGACTATGCCGACGCTTCGAAAGCCGGCCAGGTTGCGGGCTCGCAGGAGACCTTTACGCAGCTGCGGCAATACAGACTGTTGCTCCTCGCGGGTTACGCGATCATCGACAACGCTTCGTTCCCCATCGTCGGTGATCCGAAGAAAGCCTACGACACTTATCTGGAACAGCTCGTTGCCGATGCCAAGGCCGCAGTCGATGAGGCGGTGCGACTTGGTGTTGCCGACCCCGAGCGCATCGGAGTCACCGGACACAGCCATGGCGCTTTAATGACCGTAAATCTGGTGGCCCATTCCGACTTGTTCCGGGCCGGTGTCGCTACCAGCGGCTCCTATAACAAGACGCTCACGCCTTTCGGTTTCCAGAACGAGCGGCGATCGGTTTGGGAGGCATCGGATGTCTATCTGAAAGTCTCCCCATTTTTCTTCGCCGACAAAATCAAGACTCCGCTCCTTCTCATGCACGGCGCAGAGGATGCGAACCCTGGTACTACGCCGCTGCAATCTAGCAAGCTCTACGAAGCGATTCGCGGCAACGGCGGTACCACCCGCCTGGTGCTGCTTCCGCACGAGCCGCACTGGTATTCAGCCATGGAGTCGAACGAGCAGCTCATTTACGAGATGCTTCGCTGGTTTGACAGATACGTGAAGAACGCGCCGCCGCGTGCCGTGGCCGCAGCCCGTTAGAACGCTCCAGCCATCGGAAGGCGCGCCACTATTCTGGAGGATGAATGGGGCGTCAGAAAGCGAACCGAATACCTTGGACCCGCGACCTGCCGTCCTAGTTCTCACTCTCCACCGGCGTCGCCTTCGGCGCGGGCAGCGCTTTCGCCGGTTTCCCCGGCGTGGCCGGAGGAGTGGGCGCAACAGGCGGTGCCGCGGTTGCAACCGTCCCTTTGCGGATTGCGATCGTTCCCTTTTCGCAGTTCATCACCAGCCGCGGGCCGTTGGTTCCGATCGAACCACTGGCGCTCGATTGATTGTCCCGATTGTCGACTTTGATCTCTTCGAAGTCGCTCTCAATCTCGCCCTGTCGCGTGCGCGCCTCGACCTTGATCGCCGTGTTCGGCGGAATCGAGACTTGCACGTCGCCCTTGCGGTTATCAATCTGGATATTCCCCGGCTTGTGCAGTCCGACCTCAACCGATCCGTTGGAGTCTTCCAATCGCAGATCCCCCGACAAGCCTTCGAGCGAAATGTCCTTCGACCGTGTCGTCAGGCGCATCGGCCCAATCAGCGAATCGGCGCGCAGGTCGCCGGAATCCAGATCCAGCCTGCCATCGAGCCGGGAGAATTCCATGTCGGTGCGCGAGGAATGAAAACTGACCGTCTTGCTGATGCGCACCAGCCGGGTGCTCTCGTAAAACTCGCCGTTCAGATGCACGGCCCCGTCGACGTCTTCGAGCGAGACTTCATTGGCGCGCCCTTGAATTGTGATGTCGCCCTTCACATGTTGTGCGCGGACGGAACTGCTTTCCAGGCTAAGCACAGCGTTTCCGGTGTGATCGTTGAGACTGACTTCGCCGTGCTGATTAGTTACCTCGACGCTGCCGTTCATGCCGTTGATGGTGATCCCGCCGCGCCGGGAAACGATGACGAGATCCGTGTTGCGCGGCACGTAAATATCCATGTCGGTGGTCACCACCGCGTTACCGGCGGCGTGGGTTTGGGCGTCCAGCGTGACGACTTTGTCGCTGACGGTGATCTGAGTCTTGGTCTTGTGGTTGTAGTCGTCGGCGTCCTGCTGCTTTTCCGCGTGGACCTTTTTGCGCACCGACACTTTCATCGTCTTGCCTTCCGCCACGTTGATCGTAATCGCGCCCCGATCATCATTGACGTGGAGAGTACTGCCCGCCGGAATTTCCTGGCTCAGTTCGTCGCTGTAGTTGAACGCGGACCCGCCAAAAATCTCGTTCAGTCCTTCATCATCGCCTAGCTGGATGTGGTCTCCGAGGTTCTTCCAGTCCACACGCGATGCCTGGGTTGCAATCAGCCCGGCGCCAATCAGGAACACCATCAGGAAAACGCCGCCGACCCCAATCCCGCGCGCCGGTTGGCCGTAGCGCTTGGCCTGTTCGTATTCGATCAGCTTGAGCAGGCCCCACAGGATCAGCAACGCCGGCCAGAAGCGGGCGAATAGCCTCCCCAGGCTGTGTATTTCCAGAATCCCCATCGTCCCCATTAGGAACAGCACGCCCATCAGGATCAGGACGACCGGTCCGGCGATCGAACGGTGCGGAGGACGCGGAGGCGGCGGAGTCATAGGCGTTACTGGGCTAGCCACGGTTCACCTCGCTGGTTGGCGGAACTGGTGGAACGGGTGGAACGGGAGGAACCGGTGGCACCGGGGGAATTGGGCCTCCCACCGGATTTGCACCCGGCGCCAGTGCCGGAATGTGTCCTTCAACCGATGCGCTTCCTTGCAGCAATTTCACCGCGCCAACCACCAGCAGAATTACCGGCCAGGTGCGGTGAAAGCCAAGGCCCGACTCGTGCAGGTTCTGCAGCAGGAACAAGACGCCGATGGTGAAAACGATTACTGGCCCCATAATCCGCCGGGTGCGGCAGCGTGCACATTGGCAGCCTGCCGCCGCCGCAAACGCGTTCTGCATCCCCTCGGGAAAGCCGCGGCTCGCCAACCTCTCCTTCACTTGAGCTGGATTTGGCCTCGGACCTAGCAAGCCCCAGTTGCGAGCGAACATCCAGCCGCCGACGAAGATCAAAATCAATGGCCAGAAGCGATCCAGTCCGAATTCGGTTAGGCCCAGGGTATGCAGCAGGAAGAGCACACCCAGCAAAATGAGCACGATCGCCCCCATCGGGATCTTGCTGGTCTCGATCTTCGCCCCGCCGCCAAACGTCGACGCCAGGCCGAACGGATCCGGGATCGGTTGCGCCATCTGGATCGCCTTCGCCGAGCGCACCGCGTCAATAATCTGGTACACATAAAAGAACATTATCCCCAGGATGCAGATCACACTGAGAGCGTCATTGTGCTGGCTGTCCCCGGCGTTCGCCCCCGCGATGAGCAATCCAAAGATCGCCAGATGCGCCAGTCCTTTCGCATATTGCCCGGTGTAAACGGCGCCCACGCCAAAGGGAAAGAATCCAGCCAAAATGCCCGCCACAGTCGGATTCGGTCCGCTGCCACTTCCAACAGACGGGGGCGGTGCTGGAACCTGTCCCGTCGCCGCGGAGGAGAAGCCGCCGGAGACGAATCCCGAAGCACCAGAAGGAGTCCCCGCCGGAACGCCTTCCATCTTTGCTCCCAGGCAATCCTCGCAATAGATTACGCCCCGCACCGGACGTGTACAGTTCGCGCACAGTGCCTTTCCGCAAGTGCGGCAATAGGCCACTGCCGACGCATCAGCATGATTGGCGCAGTTCATACAAACCTCCGATTCGTAGTCGCGGTCACCGCCACCGTCATGGCAGGAGGAGCATCCCCCGCCCCATCACGCAAAACCGGCGTGATGGGGGCCCCGGACTGCAGCGCAGCTAAAACCGGCTGATTGTATTCCTGGGAATAGTTACGATCCTGTCTCTGGTCTGGTTGCCCACTGGTGTTGTTCTTTTGATTTTCTTTCGGTTGCTCGGGCCCGGGCTCGGCGGGAGGGTTAGCCCGCTTCAGCTCGCGCACCTTCGATTCGATCTCGTACACAAAACGGATATTGTCGTAGTACTTCACGACTTTGATTTGCGCTTCATTGTAAGCATGCCGCAACGCCGCCGGCCGCAGGTCGACCTTCGCCACGTCCGACGCCTTCACGCCGGCGAAGTTCAGCACCAGCGAAAACGAGAAGAAGATCATCCCGAACGACATCGCAAACCGCGGCTGCCGCACAAAGGCCGCCAGGGGCGTGAAGAAGGAATCCCACCGCTCCCGCAACCGCTCTCCGAACGGAGTCGTTCTGCCGTCCGCCGCAACTGCCAGCGGCCGCGTGCTGCTGACTCCGCTGGTGGCCGCCAGAATGTTATGCACCAGATGCGCCGGAGGCTCGACCGGCTCGAGCGACCGCAGCCACTGCTGCCCCGCCTGCACCTCCGCAAACAACGGACCGCAAATCGCGCAGACGCGCCGATGGGCCTCGAAGCCTTCCCAGAGAGCCGGACTCAACCCTCCTTCAAGGGCGTCGCTGACTAGTGCTTCGAACTCGGTGCATTCCACCTGGGGTCCCTGACCGGCCCGGTTTTGGCCGGGGGGGTTGGGAGTCCCGTATTTGGTTTCGTCTGGCATCAGATCACCTGCCTATATGTACGTTGTAGGAGCCGCGCAAGTTCCGCCCGTCCCCGGTTAATTCTTGACTTGACGGTCCCCTCCGGAACCCTCAAAGCCGTGGAGATTTCCCGATAGTCCATGTCCTGTAAATCCCTCAAAATCACCGCCTCCCGCAGCTCCGGAGACAGTTTCTGCAAAGCCAAATGCACCATTTCCCGAGTTTCCCGGCTCTGTACCGCGGCATCCGGAGGCAGTCCCCGGTCGGCGATCTGCTCGCTAAGCGGCTGCGCATCTTCACGCTCGGAGGGCGCCGAATCCAGCGAATCCGTGATCCGCTCGCCCTTGCTCTTCCGGAAGTGATCCACCAGCAGGTTGCGCGTAATAGTGGTGACCCAGGTCATGAACGCGCCCTTACCCGAATCGTAGGTGTTCAACGTCCGGTACATCTTGATGAAGACCTCCTGCGTGAGGTCCTGCGCGTTGTCGGAGTCCCCGGAAAACCGGTAGCAGACGTTATATATCCGCCGGTGATAGCGCTGCACAATCTCTTCCCAAGCCGCGGCATCGCCCCCAACGCAGCGACGGACCAGCAATCCGACAACCTGGGCTTCTTCCAAACCAAACTCCGCAAACCGCGCTAGAACCGCCTACCGTTGTCATCCTGAGCGAAGCGAAGGACCTATGCGTTTGTCCGCGCGCTGCACCGATCCTCAACAGCACAGGAGAAGTACGTTTCTGTGGGGCAGGAAGTTCCCTTGAATCATGGAGCTAGAGATTGTAGCAGGCAACTGATCACGGGGAATCACCCTCTTCAGGTTGCGCCGGCGCGAACGGCCGCGTCCAAAAGCAACGGAAGCAAAATAGCGGCGATGGCTTTCCGATGGCTTTCCGATGACTGGGGCGGAGCTGGGAAGGTTAAGCGATCTGCGCCTGGTCCAAGTTGCGCTTGGACCAAGAGCGGCCTCGCGAAATCCCTTCGTCACTTTCGCCGAGGCTTGCAGGCGGAATTGCGCGGCAAGCGGCTGGACGATTCGGTCCTTGCTCAGGTGCTTGACCCCCCTAGAACCGGTCTTTTGGAATCAAAGACTTAGCGAGAATTTCCCCGGAATTTTCGCCAGGTGTTTGAGGAATAAGGACTTATTCGTAAAGTATTTTTCTGTCAATAACTTAGGAGGATTTCCCGATTGGCTGCATCCTCTTCCGCCTAACGGAACGGGTTGTCATGGCGTCCGGAATGTAACGGCTTGCTTTGAAATGTTTTCTATGTGGAGTATACTGTGGAATGGATTCCACATATGCAAATCGTTCAAATCGTGCTGGATAAAAAGCTGTTACACGCCGCCGACCAAGCCGCGAAGCGCACTAAGCGAAATCGTTCCGCTCTGGTGCGCGACGCCCTGCGGGAACATCTCCGCCGGTTGGAACTGCGAGCCAGCGAAGAGCGCGACCGCCAGGGCTACTCGCGACAGTCCGAAGCCGACGCGGAAGCGCGGGGTTGGGAATCGGAGGCCACGTGGCCGCAAGAATAGCCGGAGAAAGAATAGCCCGAGGCCAGATACTCCGAGGCGAGGTTCGGCTCTACCAGTTTGCCGCGCCCGACAAAAAACGACCCGCTCTCGTGCTCACCCGCAACAGCGCCATCGCCTATTTATCCACGGTCACGGTTGCGCCTGTCACTTCCACGATTCGCGGAGTGCCATCGGAGGTCGTTCTGAATGAGGAGGACGGCATGAAGTCCCCGTGCGCGGTGAACCTGCACAATGCAGTTACGGTGTCGCAACAGCGCCTGGGGAAACGTGTGGCCCAGCTTAGTTCCGCGCGGATGAATGAAGTGTGTGCTGCCCTGCGCTTCTCTTTGGGGTGTGAATCGGACTATTGAATCCGTACGAGCAGTCCAAGTTCAATCGACGATAACGACATCAAAATCTTCCCCGCCAAAGGGATCAAGTCCGCCAGCCGGTTTGACTTGGCCCGGAGCAAGATCACAGCGATATTGCGTCCCTTCAAATTCTGTTGAAACTCAATTCCCTGGTCAAGGGAGACAAACGCCTGAAAGTCAGCATTCTCCGCCAGAGACAACAACTCTCCGTTCGTCTTGCCGGCCCAACCAGCCTCAGGCACAGTGAGGCAATCGTACCCGGAGAGATGGCTCTTAAATTTTCTCGGAATACACTCGTCCAGCAGGAGTTTCTTCACAGTTCACTGACAACGAGTTCTTTCGCATGCTCAAGGGCGCGGATGGCGGCTTCGCGCTTCACGGTGGGAAAATCCTCAAGAAACTCGTCCAGAGTTTGCCCCCCCTCGAGGTAATCCAGCAAGGTCTGGAAGGGCACTCGAGTCCCGCTGAACACAGGGGTCCCTCCAAGAATATTGGGGTCTTTCACGATGATGCCGTTGGCCGACGCCATAGCAGGACTTCACCCTCAGTTTACCCGAGCGAACTCAGGAAAACCAACCCAGTCGAAGGAAGTGTTGCGGAACATCCCGTCTGTCACCGAATTTCCATCGAATGAGGAAGACGGCATTAAGTCCCCTTGCGCGGTGAACCTGCACAGTGCAGTCACTGTATCTCAACAGAGTATCTCAACAACGATTAGGAAGACGCGTGGCCCAGCTGAGTGCCGCTCGGATGAATGATGAATGAAGTGTGTGCTGCCCTGCGGTTCTCTTTGGGGTGTGATTCAAACTAGTTACTGGGAACGTTCCGTCTGGAACCGAATTTCGGAGATCGCTCAAAGAGTGAGCCGACCCGCCGCTCGGGGTGTCGACGGTTGGATGGGGCCACTTCTCGAAAAGCGCGAGAAGTGGCGCACCCCCAGTTGTTTCTCTGCCAACAATTCAGAGCCTGAGAGGTATATGCGGCGCAGGTGTGGGCCACCCGCCAAAAGCTAAGGCTGAACAGCAACACCATTCGCCGTTGCTGCCCCTGCAACCGTAGCTTGATGCTCTTCTATTGCACCGTTAATGCGATCGAGAAGCCCAGCAAACCCCGTGAAATCAACCTTCGCAGCATTTTCTCGAATGTGTTGCGATAGGATGTGTTTTCCGAAGTGAGCCGCTGAATCAGTCTTGCTATTGGCATTAAACGTCTTCCCGCCGAGATTGAGATCCTTAATTTCGTCAGCGAAACAGTCCTCTATCGTTGATTTTGTGGCTCCCGCCTTCAGCGGCGTGAGCACCGTATACAAATTCCCCGCCACGTGAAGATAGGGGTCCGATTTCAGAGCCTTTTTCTTGGTAAGCGTTCTGATCGCATTGTAGATATCGTCACCGCCTTTATCATTGTCCACTACAACTACGACTGCGCGCTGCATGCCGGGAGCTTTGAATTTCTCAATCTCGACAAGATACTGCTTTATGAATGCCTCAAGGAACGAAGCTCCGCCGTCGAGTTGCAACACACGCCCTGTGCTTGTCTTGACTGTCTTGAGAATTCGAATGTTAAGAGTGATTTTCTTGTGCGCATCTACCGTCGCAAGCTTTGGATAGAATGCGGCGAGACTCCCGATGGCATGAAGAAGGTATATGTTGTCGGTTTTTCCCTCGCACACGATAACCGGCCTTCTTGCTGCATAGAAATCCTTGAACATGAGGAATCGCCGGTACAGTTTCTCTTTGGACCGAAGCGTGTCCTTGGCTTTGCGCGGGTCCACTTTTGACTCCATCTCGAAGTTGTGACAATCGACCGCATCGATGAAGCCGAGTATTCCGTGCAGTTGCGCCAGAGTTCCTTCAACAGTTGTCGGGGTGACGACCCCATTGGCATCAGGTACTGTTCTGACATGTTGGAAGCCGCCCGTTTTGAAGAGATTGTGCGCCAATGAGCGGGCCTTTCGTCGGTATTCGCTCCGTACATTCACCTTCCGGTTCACCACTAGGCCAGTGACAGCCTGCCGTGAGCCCCGGTATTGCATGCGCGTCTTTTTAGGATTGATGCTGAAGCCGGTGTGCGTCACGATGTTCTGCAGCCCGTCGCCCACCTCCCATACGTGTGTCTGCCCAGCGGCCCTCTTGGCGATGCTCACCGGAAACTCGGGTTTGCTCGTGGAAAAAGTGATGTCGTCGGCGTACCGAGAGTAGGTGCAGCCATTGTTCGAGGCAAGCTTGCACAAATGAATGTCCAGCACATGACCGATGAGGTTTGAAATGACCGGAGAGCACGGACTACCTTGCGGCAAAACATTTTCGTGGCATGCTATCTGCGCCAGTATCGTCGCTACATCCGGATGAAGCATGAAGTTGGCGTCTTTGATAAAAAAACCCCGGACGCGGCCGAAATTGATCGTACTGAAGAAATCGTTGAGGTCGATGTTAAAGACATAACGCCTTTTTCGATGCTTTACCGCATTGGTAATGATCGACCGCTTTCGCTTGAAACCATGCGCCAGCTGATCCGTTAATTTCTTGCCAGCATTGATTTCCGCGGCACAGTTTTGCAGGAGCTCCGAAAGGTTATGCTGGAGGAGCTTAAGATCGGGCGCGGGAGCGTTTATCATACGCACGCTGCCATCGCGCTTGGCCATATTGAAGGGAGCTGTATCTCGTCGGCAGAGGCTTCTTATACAAAATGTACGCCAGCGCCTTCGGCTGAAAGTGGAGGAGCGTCGCAACCTGGTGGATGGACAATGCCGTTCTGAGTGCCTGAAGTTGCGACATATCGCTTGCTTAAACAATGCCTACAGTCACTCTTACGCGAATGCGATAGTGCGATGGCAATCGAGTAGCGTCGAGCGATGTGCCAGCAAACCAAGCAACATTGTTGTCACGTGCCGCGATGCGCAGCAAAAGATCTGACTGTAGGCGGGAAAAGTCTAGCACACCTTAATTATCAAGATTCTGTGGCAACGTCGTTTTCTGGGGAATCGCCTTTAGCATTCATCAACACAGAGCGCCGAAATACCGAGCCCTTCAAGGATCTTCACAAGTTCGACACCCGGCACGCACCTTGCCTCTAGGCGATTTGACCAGTGCGCACCGCTCTTAAGAGGCTGGAGCGGCTCGAAGCTCTTTGCCAATATGGCATGAGCAACGGCTTCGATCTCTGTCCAGTAGCGCAAAACTATCTTCTCTGAATCATCTTCCAAAGCCTTCAGAACATCACCGGAGCCTCTGCCACGCAAGTATCCGTTCGTCAATTTACCTTGTATTTCGCGTGCCTCTTTCCAGTCCGGACCTAAAATGACCGCTAGGTCATGAGGCGACGGGCAAGCATAGCCTTTCAAATCACAAAACCTTCTCTCAGCGAAAAATCCGGATAAACTCGCGAGGATACAGCTTTCTCGCGATATATCCGTGTTGTCTGGCCTTTTGCAAAAGCAAGCTAGGCCCTCCCCATCCGCATCGACAATCACTCCCTCTGAGCGTAAGCGCAACTTTCTCGCTGCCGCAACTACAACGTGTCCGGCTTCGTGATGCGCCGCCCGTTCCAACCTGATGCTCAGGTTCTCCCCCATAATTGAAGCGCGCGCTCGATCTTCCATTCAAATATGATAGCCCCCGCCGTGTTTCCCGCTGTTTTGAACAGCCATTCAATCCGGACGGATGGCCCACTCAAGCCCGGTTTTGGCTTGAGTGGGGGATGTTCACACGTCACAGACTTAGTCCGGCGAACAGGACTAGATTGTCCTCATGCCATGGGGACTAACGCGTTTTCACGAATCATGATCCCGCGGCTTCCCCTTCGACTGCGCTCAGGGCTTCGGCAAAGTCGGGATTTCGGCCGTCTGCCCTAGAAGCTTGCGGAAAAAGTCGTTTTCGATCGACAACTGTGCCCTCTGCGGCTAACGCCGAATTCAAAACAATGCAGTTATCGCAGCGGTGAACCGCTGCGCCACCCAAAATCAACAGCAAGACCGACTTTCTCCGCAAGCCGGGTGCCCCACTCATTCGCGTTGTTTGCGAATGAGTGGGTTTCGTCACAACCACACTGTTTCGGGATCACCGTCACATTCCAACCCTTGGGATTATTCTGACTGCGTGACCAAGCGCCTCCATCGCTACTATGGCACGCACGATCTGCACTTTATCACCGCCAGTTGCTACCGCCGCCAGCCAGAATTGGGTTCGGCGTGGAGACGCGACCTGTTTTGGAAAATTTTGGAAGAGGCGCGCGGCAAGTACCGTTTTGTCGTCCACGGATACGTGGTCATGCCTGAGCACTTTCATCTGCTCATCACCGAGCCTGAGGTGGGCGATCCGTCGGTGGTGATGAAAGTCGTCAAGGAGCGTTTCTCTCGGCAACTGAACCAGAAGCGGAAGAAAGCTGCGGTCGAGCAGGGTGTGTTATGGGAGCGGGTGCGGGAGCCGGTTTGGCAGAAGCGCTTCTACGATTTCAATGTGTGGAGCGCGCGCAAGCACGTCGAGAAGCTGCGTTACATCCACCGGAATCCGGTGAAACGGGGATTGGTGGAGCGCCCGGAGCAATGGAGGTGGAGCAGTTTCCGCGCCTATTTCTACGGGGAGACCGGACTGGTGCGCGTGAAATTTCAGGAGTGGCCGCTGGAAATCAAGCGTCGTCCGGTCCAGAGTTTTGCCGCACGCAAGAGCCCACTCATTCGCACAGTACGCGAATGAGTGGGGCACCCGCCCCAAGGACTGCCCTACGCGAACCTGACCTTCACATCCGGCCCCTTATCCAAATGGATGCTCTCAATAAACCGCACCCGTCCCGTCCGTAAAGTCAGGATCACCGAAGAAGTCCGCGTCCCTTCGCCAAAGAAGCGGACGCCTTTCAGCAGCGCGCCTTCGGTCACTCCAGTCGCCGCGAAGATCATCTGTTTTCCAGGGGCCAGGTCTTCCGCCTCATAAACTTTATTCTTGTCTTTGATCCCCATCTTGGCAATGCGCTCCTCCAGTTCCGGCTTGTCGATCACGAGGCGCCCCTGCATGTATCCGTTCAGGCAGCGGATCGCGGCCGCCGTAATCACGCCTTCCGGCGCGCCGCCCGATCCCATGACCGCGTGCACTCCGGTTCCGATCACCGCCGCCGCAATGCCTGCCGACAGATCGCCGTCGCCAATCAGCCGGATGCGTGCGCCCGCCTTCCGAATATCGGCGATCAGCTTCTCGTGCCGCGGACGATCGAGCACCACCACCACAAGGTCCTCCACGCCGCGATGCAATCGTCGCGCGATGTTTTTCAGGTTCACGGCCACCGGAGCGTCCAGTTCCACCGCGTTCTTGCACGACGGTCCGACCACGATTTTTTCCATGTAGCAGTCGGGAGCATGCAGCAACCCGCCCTTTTCTGAAGCCGCGAGCACCGTGATCGCCCCCGGCGCGCCCGTGGCGCAGAGGTTCGTGCCTTCCAGCGGATCGACCGCGATGTCGATGTGGGGAACCTCGCGGCCGTCCGGATACGAGCCGCCGACCTGCTCCCCGATATAAAGCATCGGAGCGTCATCGCGCTCGCCCTCACCGATCACGATGGTGCCGCGCATCGGAACCGTGTCCATCGTTTTGCGCATGGCCTCGGTGGCCACCTGGTCGCTCAGCGGACGGTCTCCTTGGCCCATGGTGCGCGCCGACTCGATGGCCGCGTTCTCCACCACGCGCAAAAATTCGAGCGCCAGATCGCTTTCAATATTTTCCCCAAAGTTTTTCGCGCGCGGCTCGACACGGGTTTGAGTGGCCATAAATTCCTCCTGAATAAATGCGACCTAGGAATATAGTCCCTTCGGAGCGGAGATGGAAGGGCAAGCATCACAACGTGAACAAGTTAATGTGGGGGGCAATGCCAGCATCCTCGACTGCAAACCGTCTGCTAATCTTTCTTGATGAGCACTGAACCCAAGGCCACTGAACCGACGTCCGCTGACCTGGCAAACCCTGACCTGGCAAATCCTGAACCAGCGACCGCTGCAGCAGCGACAAAGAACCGCAGGGAACCTGCCTATCTCCTTTCCGAGAAGCAGGTTGCAGAAAAAAGCGGACTCGCCCGCCATTTTCTCGACAACCGCATCCGTCTGAATGAAAACGTCCACAAAGCCGACAACTTCCTCGTCAAACGCTTCTACAACCTGGATCACAACACCTACCTGGAAGGCGCTCTGCCCGCAAAATACAAGGAATTGATGGGACTGGCTGCCTCTGCCTGTTTGCGTTGCGACGACTGCATTTACTTCCACGTAATTCAGGCCTATCGCCTGGGCGTGACGCGCGTCGAGCAGGAAGAAGCGATCAATGTGGCGCTGGTGGTAGGCGGCAGCATAGTGATCCCACACCTGCGGCGAGCTTATGAGTTGCTGACGGAACTCTACGGCTGATCAAGCGACTATGATTTGCCGCCGAGCCTGTAAAATCGCTTCCGCATTGAAGACGAGACGAGGATCCCATGTCTGCAACCGCAAACAAAGTGAAGTCTTCAGCCCCGCGCCTATATGAGCCTCATGCCACCCGCCGGATGGAATCACTAGCCGGAATGCCACTTGCTTCCTTCAAGGCAAGAGCGGCCGCATTTCTTTTCGATATGGTTCTTATCCTGATCTTGTACATTCCCGTAATGTGGCTCCTTAAGTGGCTAGTCGCGGGCCGAAAAGTTGGTGCGCACATCGACATTAGCTGGGATTTCCACGAACTGTCGAACGTAATCTTCACACTTCTCTATTTCGGCCTGAGCCTTTTTGGGGCAATGGAAGAACCCTAGGCAAGCGGATATTCGGAATCCGTGTCGTCTCGCTCGTGCACGAGCGCATTAGCTTCTGGCAGTCGCTGGAGCGCGCCCTGGGATATGGCGCTTCTTTCCTGGAAGGAGGGTTCGGCTTCCTCCAATATTTCATCAATCCCAACCGCTGCTGCGTGCACGACCGCATCGCGGAGACCATCGTGGTCAGCGACAAGAAACCACGCGCGTAAGGTTTCTCCTAGGGTCGTACTTAGTGTGCGCTCACATCCGACGCCACCATCCCGTACATCTCGAGATCGAGGAACTCTCCCCACTTCAACACATGAGCGCGCTGGCGTCCTTCGTGGCGCATGCCGATTTTTCTCAAGACGCTTGCCGACGCAGGGTTGTTAGCGAAATGGCTAGCGAAAATTCGGTGCAGTCCAAGAGTCCCGAATCCATATTTCACCACGGCTCGGGCGGCTTCCGTAGCGTAGCCGTTGCCCCAGTAAGGCACGCCGATCCAGTAGCCAAGTTCGGCGCGGCGATGGTCGGCCTCGATCCGCAGCCCCACGCCCCCGCACAGCGTGTCACTCTGGCGTACGATAATCCCCAAGCGCAGGCCATTGCCGCTCGATAGATCCTCTTGCGCGCCGGCGATAAAGTCCCGCGCAAGTGACTCGGTGTAGGGATGCGGGATGCGCAGCGTGGTTGCCGCCACCTCGCGAGCGCCGATGAGGGGCACGAGAGATGGGATATCCGAGAGCGCGTAGGGGCGCAGCGATAGCCGCTCGGTTTGCAATGGAGTGAACAACATTCCTCTGCTCTAGCGTGCGCGCAGATTCTCAGAGCTAGATAAATACTTCTGGCGACACCTGGAATCGCCGGCTGAGCCGGCGAATGTGCTCGGTCGTGAGCTGCCGCTTCCCGTGGATAACCTCGGAGACGATACTGGGCGTGCCGAACACGTCCAGCAGGTCTTTCTGTTTCAAGTTGTTGGCACTCATCAGTTCGGTTAGGACGTCCACTGGACTGGACGCCTTGAGCGCGTAGTGCTTGTCTTCGAAGTCTTCGATCAGCAAAGTCAAGAGGTCGGCCATGCGGCGTTCGGCAGCCGTCGTCCGATTGCCTTTGCTGTCCAGTTCTTCAAGCATGGCGATGTAGCGCTGGTTCTCCGCCTCGTTGCGAATCACAGCTGGCAGAGCGCTGGAAAGCAGAGCAGCATATTCAGATCGGACAGCTGTTGCACTCATGACTTCCAACCTCCCCGGTCATACTCAGCATGTGTCAGGACGTGGCGGATATAGATACGGCCGAAAGAATAGTTGATCTCTGTGATCAACCGGTACTGATTGCCCTTGATGTTGAAGACCGTCCAGTTATTCACGGTATCCGCCGTCGAAAAAGTCTTTCGGACCTCAGCCAGATTTCGCCACAGAGCCTTTTTCGTAATACGGAACCACGCGTCGAGCGGGCCTTCGAGATCGCCATGCCGTGCGGCGGCATCCTTGAGCTTCTTGCGGCTGATGACATGCATGCCGCTCCTCGCAAGTTCGCAATCTGCGAATATAATACTTCGCATAATGCGAAGATGTCAAGACATATAATTGCCGGGTCCACATGGACCTAAGGCGCGCTCGGCTTACAGTTCCATCCTCCGGCCTGCTCGTTAGAACGCGTCGATCCCCGTCACGCTCGCCCCAATAATCAAGGTGTGGATATCATGTGTGCCCTCGTAGGTCTTTACGCTTTCGAGATTCATTAGATGCCGCATGATGGGATAGTCGTCGGCCACGCCGTTCGCGCCCAGAATATCCCGCGACAGCCGCGCGCACTCGAGCGCCATCCACACATTATTTCTCTTGGCCATCGAGATATGCTGGTGCTGCACTTTTCCGGCATCTTTGAGGCGGCCGACTTGCAGCACGAGTAACTGCGCCTTGGTGATCTCGTTGATCATCCACGTGAGTTTTTCCTGTACCAACTGATGCGAGGCGATGGGCTGATCGCGGAACTGTTTCCTCAACAACGCATACTGCAGCGCGCAGTCGTAGCACGCCATCGCCGCGCCGACCGCGCCCCACGCGATTCCATAGCGGGCCTGGTTCAAGCACATCAGCGGAGACTTCAATCCGCCCGATCCCGGCAAAAGATTTGACTCGGGGATGCGCACATCCTGCAGCGACAAGCCTGACGTTACCGAAGCGCGCAGCGACCATTTCCCATGAATGTCATCGGCCTTGAATCCAGGACGGTCGGTCTCCACCAGAAATCCACGAACCTTATCGCCTTCGTCTTCCACCTTCGCCCAGATCACCGCCACATCGGCTATGGTGCCGGACGTGATCCACATTTTTTCGCCGTTCAATACGTATTCTTTTCCAACTTTGCGAGCGCGCGTCCTCATGCCGCCCGGATTCGATCCGAAATCTGGTTCGGTCAATCCGAAGCAGCCGAGCTTTTCGCCTTTCTGCATTGCGGGCAGCCAGGTGTTTTTCTGCTCGTCAGTGCCGAAGGTATATATCGGATACATCACCAGCGCCGACTGCACGCTGACAAACGAACGCACTCCGGAATCTCCGCGTTCCAGTTCCTGCGTGACCAGGCCGTATTCGACGTTCGACATGCCGGCGCATCCGTAGCCGCTGAGCGAGGCCCCGAAGAATCCGAGGTCAGCCATCGGCTTTACCAGTTCGCGCGGAAACCGGCCCGCGCGGTTGCATTCCTCAATGATCGGGACGAGATTGTCTTCGATGAACTTGCGCGCCGTGTCGCGCACCAGGCGCTCGTCGTCGCTCAGTAACGTGTCGAATTCGATGAAGTCCACACCTCGGAATTTGATGGCCGGCATTAGGTCTCACCCCAGAAATTGAGCAAACAAGGTCAGCAGACCAGCGAACGGGAAACCATTCAAAGTAGCAGAGCGGCAGGGAAGTCAGCAATGCGAGTTCGTGTGGGGACGGGCGCCTCGCCCGTCCAAGCCGAGCGCAGCTCCTAATCTGTTTTAATTAGAGACAGCGCTTCCCGCCACCGATAATATGTCGCAACCTAAGGGGTGAGCTCTTATCTAAGCCGCTGGATCATGTCTTTCGCCAGATTTTCTATGAATCGAGCGCTGTCGCTGCTGATCGGCTTCCTGGTGGTGTCCGCGATTTACCTCTACGCGTTCCCGCAGGCGAATGTTGTGTATGCCGGAGTGGTGCTGCTGCACGCCTTTGCCGGTGTCGTGGCTGCAGTCTGGCTGCTGCTCTGGCTGTTGCGGTCTCGGTTTTTGCGTCAGAGTGAGCCGCTGGTTCGCGTTGGAATGGGCGTTCTGTTCCTCGGTGCGATCCCGGGGTTGGCGCTGATCTATACCGGAACGCTGCGTACGGAGTGGACGCTCGTCTACGTGCACATCGGCGTGAGTTTTCTAGGAGCGGGTTTGATTGCCGCAGCCCGGTATCACGAATGGCTGCCTCGCCATGCTCCAATTCGAGTTGTCGCGGTGCTCGCCGTGATCGCAGTGCTGGCGCCCGTCGCCCGCTATCTCCGCGAAACGCGTTGGAACCAGCGTTCGCGCATTGAGAATCCCGCTATGCCGCCTCTCACCATGAACGGCGAAGGCGACGGTCCCAACGGCCCATTTTTCCCCAGCTCCGCGCAGGTGTATGGGGGAGAGAAGATTCCCAGCCAGTTCTTCATGGAGTCGGATTCCTGCAAGCGCTGTCACGAAGATATTTACAATCAGTGGAACAGTTCGGCCCACCATTTTTCATCGTTCAACAATCAGTGGTATCGCAAGGCGATCGAGTACATGCAGGACACGATTGGCACCAAGCCATCAAAATGGTGCGGCGGATGCCATGACCCGGCCGTGCTCTACGCCGGCAAAATGGATACACCCATCAAACAGTTCGTGCACGCGCCTGAAGCCCAGGCCGGACTCGGCTGCATGATGTGCCACTCCATCGCTGACGTAAAAAGCACGATGGGCCAAGGCGATTTCTATCTCGAGTATCCCAAGCTGCACGAGCTCGCGGCCAGCAAGAATCCTCTGGTGCGCACCGTGCATGACTTCATGATCAAACTAAATCCGGAGCCGCACCGCCGCGTCTTCCTCAAGCCGTTCATGAAGCAGCAAACGGCGGAGTTCTGCTCCTCCTGCCACAAGGTGCATCTCGACGTGCCGGTCAATCACTACCGCTGGATACGCGGCTTCAACGAATACGACAACTGGCAGGCCAGCGGCGTCTCCGGAGAGGGCGCGCGCTCGTTCTACTACCCCGCGAAGCCGCAGCAGTGCGCCGATTGCCACATGCCGCTCGAACGCTCCAATGACATGGGGAACATTGCCGGCAAAGTGCACTCCCACCGCTTTCCCGCAGCTAACACGGCTCTGCCCACGGCCAACGAAGACGCCGCGCAGTTGAAAGCCACCGAAGATTTCCTGACCAGCGGCGCTCTCACGGTGGATATTTTTGCGCTCTCGCCGGCAAGCGCCCCGTTAAAAACCGGAGCGGTCGCCGAACATGAACTCGCAACCACCTTCGCCGTCGGAGAAGAAGCGGAAACGAAAATCACACCCGGCGCCGCGGGTGCGGCTGCTCCCGTCACCGCTCCTCTGAATCGCGTGCAGCCTGCCGTCCGTCGCGGCGACACTGTCCGCGTGGATGTCGTGGTTCGCACCAAGCGCGTCGGACATTTTTTCCCCGGCGGCACCGTCGATGCCTACGACACCTGGCTTGAACTCAAAGGTGTCGACGACCAGGGCCAGACGATTTTCTGGAGCGGCATGGTTGAGGACAACGGCAAAGGCCCGGTCGAAAAGGGCGCGCACTTCTATCGCTCGCTCCAAGTGGACGCGCACGGCAACCCGATCAACAAGCGTAACGCCTGGGCGACGCGCGCCGTCGTGTACGTGCGGCTGATCCCGCCCGGCGCCGCCGACACGGTGCACTTCCGCATGAAGGTTCCAGAGAAAACAGGCGGCAAAATTGCCTTGACCGCGCGTCTCTGCTATCGCAAGTTCTCATGGTTTAACACGCAGTTCGCGTTTGCCGGCGAACGTGACAACGGTCTGACGGGATCTGGAGCCGTGCCTGCTTCGGTTACCCCCGACTACGACGATACAAGAATGACGTTCACCGCATCGCTCCACGGGGTTTCCGCAAAGTCGGAAAGAATTCCCGATCTTCCGATCGTCGCGGTTGCCGAAAACGAAGTAACCGTCGACGTCTTGCCCGCGAACGCCCCCATGCCACAGCCCAAGACTCAGCTTGCGAAAGAAGACTGGCAGCGCTGGAACGATTACGGCATCGGTCTGTTGTTGCAAGGCGATCTGAAAGCGGCACAAGCTGCCTTCGAAAAAGTCACTGAAGTAGATCCACAGAATCCCGATGGCTGGGTGAACATCGGACGCGCCGCCCTGCAGGAAGGCGACGTAGCTCGCGCCCGCACCGTTCTTGAAAAGGCGCTGGCGCTCAGTCCCGATCTCGCCCGGGCGCACTTTTTCTACGCCGGAGTTCTACGCCAGGAAGGCAATTACGACGGCGCGGCGCAACATCTGACGAGAGTCCTCGCTCAATATCCCCGCGACCGCGTGGCGCTGAACAATCTGGGCCGCGTCTTCTTCCTGCAACGGAAGTATGCGGACGCCGTGAACGTCCTGCAGCAGGTACTCGCTGTCGATCCCGAGGACTTGCAGGCGCACTACAACCTTATGCTTTGCTACAACGGTCTCGGCGACGGAAAGATGTCCAAGGAACACCAGGCGCGCTACCTGCGCTTCAAAGCCGACGAAGCTGCGCAGGCGATTACCGGTCCCTATCGCCAGCTAAATCCTGAAGATAACAACGAGCGCCAAAGTATCCACGAGCACGTATCGATCCCGCTGCCCATTTTGAACAACGCACCAGCTAAGCGACTGACCGCAAGTGTCATCACGAATCACGTAGCGACGGCCGCCCCTTCGGCAAGCTCAGGGCAGGCTCTCGGCCGTTCAGTCGGGCAAAGCCCGGCAACTGTTCACGTCGCTACAACTCCCGGGGCCCAAAGGTAATGCACTCTTTCAACAAAAATTCTCTGCCAGCATTCCTCCGTGCCTCCGTGTCTCCGTGGTGGGTGTTGCTCTTGCTGGTAGCGGCAAGTTTCTGCGCGCATGCACAAACCGTCACCTTCCGCGACATTACTGCCCAAGCCGGAATTCATTTCACCCACAACAACGGAGCCTTCGGGAAAAAATGGCTCCCGGAAACCATGGGTCCCGGCTGCGCGTTCATCGATTACGACAACGACGGCTTTCCCGACATCCTGCTCGTCAATGGTCAAGACTGGCCAGGCCACGCCAGAGGCGGCGCGACCACGTTGAAGCTTTACCACAACAACCACGACGGCACCTTCACCGACGTGACGCGCCAGTCTGGCCTCGGGATTTCGCTCTTCGGGCTCGGCGTCGCCGTTGGCGATTACGACAACGATGGCTTCGACGACATTTTCATTACCGCCGTCGGCCAAAGCCATCTGTTCCACAACAACGGCAACGGCACTTTCACTGACGTCACGAAATCCGCGGGACTCTGGGGTCCGAACGACTTCTCCACCAGCGCCGCCTGGGTCGATTACGATCGCGACGGCAAACTCGATCTCGTCGTCGCCAATTATGTGCAGTGGTCCGAGCAAACCGATATCTATTGCACCCTCGATGGCTCGCACAAGTCCTACTGCACACCCGAATCGTATAAGGGAACGTCGGCCCGCCTCTGGCATAACCTGGGCAACGGCAAGTTCGAAGACGCCACGCAGAAGGCCGGTCTTTACGATCCGACGTCGAAAGGTCTCGGCGTCGCCATTCTCGATTACAACAACGACGGCTGGCCCGACATCCTAATCGCCAACGACACGCAGCCCAACAAGCTCTATCTGAACAAAAAGGACGGCACCTTCGAAGAGCGCGCGGTTTCTGCCGGCATCGGGTTCAGTGAGGATGGCGTGGCCCGCGCCGGCATGGGCGTTGATGCCGCGGATTACGACCGCTCCGGCAGCGCCAGCCTGATCATTACAAATTTTTCCAACCAGATGCTCTCGCTCTACCACAACGAAGGCAACGGCCTGTTCGTAGATGAAGCTCCGCGCTCGGAGGTCGGCCGCGCGACGCTGCTGACGCTCGGTTTCGGCTGCTTCTTTTTCGACTACGATAACGACGGCTGGCAGGACATCTTCGTCGCCGACGGCCACATCGAAGATCAGATCGAGACGGTGCAGAAGCGCGTCAGCTACGCCGAGCCGCCGCACTTATTCCGTAACCTCGGCAACGGGAAATTTGAAGAAGTTACGACGAGAGTTACGGACAAAGTCGGGAGCGCTTTCGCCGCTCCGAAAGTCGCGCGCGGCGCCGCCTACGCCGACATCAACAACGACGGCGCCCTTGACGTCCTCGTCATGACCAACGGCGGGCCGCCGCATCTCTATCTCAACCAGGGCGGTACGAACCAGAGCTTGCGCATAAAACTCGTTGGGACAAAATCGAACCGCGACGGCATCGGCTCTGTAGTGCGCGTCAGCGCCGGAGCCGACAAGCAGTGGCTCACCATGAAGACCGGCTCCAGCTATCTTTCGCACAGCGAACTCGTGCTGACCTTCGGCATGGGATCGAAAACTAAGGCCGACACGGTCGAAGTTGACTGGCCCAGCGGGCAAGTGGACAGGCTCTCAAACATCGCGACCAGACAGACGGTGACGCTTCAGGAAGCGAAAGGCGTGATCGGGTCGCGGCCGTATGGCCAGAAGTGATTCGCGGTTCTTCGACCATCTTGGCCGTCAGATAGAATTGTTGCCGAACCCCGATGGCCAAGCCGCTCAGCATCGCGCTCGTCTCCACTTTTCTTCTTGCGCTGCTCGTCGCGCTGCTGGCCGCGAACGGGCCCGCCAATAATCCTCAGGAAGCGGCCCGCCTCAACAACATTGGGGTCGCCTATATGAACCAACAGCTCTTTGAGAAAGCTCTGAAGGCGTTCGAGGAAGCGGCCGCCAATGATCCGGCATTAGAGGTGGCCACCGTCAATCGCGGCGTGGCGCTACTCAACCTGCAGCGACTCGACGAGGCGAAGGCGCAGCTGGAAAAGGCGGCCAAAAGCAATCCCAAAGATGCCCACGCCTGGTACAACCTCGGCCTATATTACAAAAACTCCTCGGACGCAGGCGCCGCCGTCGATGCGTTCCGTCGCGTTACTGAAATCGATCCGGGCGACGCCGACACCTGGTACTTCCTCGGATCGACCTACGCGCAACTCAAGCAATTTCCGGAAGCGATTGCAGCGTTCGGGCAAGCGTTAAAGCTCAACCCGCTCCACGCCTCCGCCCAGTTCGGACTGGCGCGAGCCTACCAGCAATCCGGCCAAGCCGACCCCGCTCACGAAGCGATGAAGAAATTCCAGTACATCACGCAGAACAAACTGGGCGCGCCCATCAGCCTGGCGTATGGCGAGCAGGGAAAGTATTCGCGCGCGGAAGATTCGCCGGTGGCGGTGGAGAAGGTGGGGGCGGCGATTCCGGTGCGGTTTGTGGACGTAACAAAGGAAGCGGGGCTAGATGTCTCGGACTTGCCTCCCCTAGGACACCTTTATGACCCGTTGGGGCCCGGTGCATGTTTCGTAGATTACGACGGCGACGGACGGATCGATCTTTTTCTTTCCGACAACGGTCCCCAGGGGGGTATGACCCTCTATCACAACTTGGGCAACGGAAAGTTCGAGAATGTGACCGTAAAGGCGGGGCTTGATGAAAAACTGCATGGAACAGCGTGCTCCGCAGCGGATTACGATAACGACGGTTTCACCGACCTCGCTGTGGTTGTAGGTCTGGGTGTGCGGCTCCTGCACAATGAAAAGAATGGAACATTTAGAGACGTAACAGACCAGGCTGGCATCACTCGCTCGACGCGAGCTGACAGTGTGACGTTCGTTGATTATGACCACGATGGGGATGTGGACCTCTTCGCGCCAAGTGCGGAGCTCACGTTGCGCCCACATATCAGCCACATGTGGCGCAACAATGGAAACGGCACCTTTACCGACGTCGGTGCCGATACTGGATTGGACGCAGGCACCGGAAAGAACGCGATTGCAAGCGACGTGAACAACGACCGAGCAGTGGACTTACTAACCACCGGAACTGGTGCTCTAAGCCCAGGAAGAATCTTTCTGAATCGTAGAGAAGGGGCTTTTCAGGCCTTGATGATGCCGACCAAGTCTGTAGACTCGTCCATCGTTGGCATTGCCGTCCTCGATTTCGATCACGATCAATGGATGGATTTGATTCATACGGGGTATGAAAGTCCCGCGATCAGTCTTTGGCACAACAATTTCGGCAAGACCTTTGAGCCTGTGAAACTCCCGGAAACGAACTGGGCCCGCGCCTTCGGCGTAACCGCCATAGACTACGACAACGACGGCTGGGTGGACCTAGTCGCTGTCGGCGAAACGAAAGAAGGCAAGGGAGAAGTCCGCCTCTTCCGCAACCTCGGTCCCGACGGCTGGAAAGACGTCACCGCCGACGTTGGCCTTGACAAGATCGAACTCACAGCGCCGCGTGCCATTATTGCCGGAGACTACGACAACGACGGAGCCGTCGATCTCCTGATCACGCAAAACCACGGCCCCGCCGTGCTGCTCCACAATGAAGGCGGCAACAAGAACAACTCACTGCGCCTCGCGCTCAAGGGCCTGAGCGATAACAAGAGCGCCATCGGCACGAAGGTGGAAGTCTTCTCCGCCGGCCTGCGGCAGAAGTTTGAAGTGTATGGTTCGTCCGGCTACCTTGGACAGAACTCGCCTTACCTGACCATCGGTCTCGGACAAACGAAAGTTGCCGACGTCGTCCGCCTGCTGTGGCCGACTGGCGTGCTGCAGGATGAGATCGAAGTCGCTGCCAACAAGTTGCAGAACATCCAGGAAATCGACCGCCGCGGCAGTTCCTGTCCAACATTGTTCGCATGGAACGGTCACGAGTATGAGTTGGTCGGCGACATGCTCGGCGCGGGCGTGGTTGGACACTGGATCGCGGCGAGCAAGGGTAAAGTCGAGCGCAATATCGCGAGGCCGACTGAATCGATCAAGCTCGACCGCAGCTCGCTGCACGAAAAAGATGGCAAGCTAAGTTTCCGCTTCATGGAGCCGCTCGAAGAATCCGTGTACCTCGATCAGGTGCAATTGCTGGCCGTCGATCATCCCGCCGATGTCGATGTTTATCCCAACGAATATTTCGCCAGCAATCCACCATACCCGCCGTTCAAGGTGGTGTTCAGCAACAATAACGACGCGCGCCCGCCTGCCGGCGCGTGGGACGAGCACGGCCATGACGTGCTCCCCGATTTGCTCGCGCATCGCTATATCGGCGACTTCAAAGTGCTTTCGTTCATGGGATTCACCGAGCCCCACAGCCTGGAACTTGATCTCGGCGAGCCGTATCGCGGCGGTCCGCTGTGGTTGCTGCTGCATGGCGAGATCGAATATTTCTCCGCGACGAGCATGTACGCCGCCGATCAAGCCCACCTGCAGCCGTTTGCGCCCTATGTGGAGGCGCCAGTCTCGAACGCGAGTTCAGCCGGAAACGACGCGAAAGAAAAATGGGTCCGCGTCGTCGATGACATGGGATTCCCCGCGGGCGGTGCGCGCACCATGACCGCCGATCTCACCGGCAAACTTCCACCGGGCACGCGCCGCATTCGCATTACCACGAATCTACAGATCTACTGGGATAACATTCTGATCAGCCGAACCAGCCAGGATCAAGGCCAAAGTCGAAGCGCCCGCCTGACGCCGCTACCGCTCGCGCGCGCCGAACTAAGTTTTCACGGATTCCCGCTCAAGATCGAAGGCCAGCCGCCGGGCAACGTGAAATACATTTACGAAAAGGCTAGTGCCACCGGCCCATACACGCGGCCCGCCGGCGCGTATACACGCTATGGCGACGTTCGGCCGCTGCTCGACTTGCTCGACGATAAGTTTGTCGTCTTCGGATCGGGCGATGAAGTTGCACTCGATTTCGATCCGGCGAAACTGCCTGCCCTGCCGCGTGGCTGGGTGCGCGACTATTTCTTCGTCGCCAACGGATACGAAAAAGACATGGACTTCTACGCCTACCGCGGCGATACGGTTGAACCTCTGCCGTTTCGCGACATGGACACGTATCCGTATCCGGGCAAGTCGTTTCCGTCCGATGCCGAGCACCTGAATTACTTGCTGGAATACAACACCCGATTTATGTCGGGGAATGAAGCGAGCGGATATTCGTTCCAGTACCCCAAGTGATGCCAGCGCTGAATTCGCCAGCTCCCACTAAAACTCACAAGAAATCGTTTTAATCCACAGGCTTTTTTCGTTGACAGAATATTCCTTGCGTATAGAATTCGAAGGGAATTTGTGGAACTGCGGCGGAGCAGATCTGTTTTCAACTCCGCTAGCCACGAATGGCCCTCCCCCGAACCCCGTTATCTCCGCAGGATAATGGGGTTTAATTTTGAGATGGTGAATGAGTTCTACTGCCCGCCCGCTGACACCCTTCGATTGCGGCGCTCGCTCACGCTTTGGGATCTGATTCTGTACGGCGTGATCGTCATTCAACCGGTCGCGCCCATGTCGGTCTTTGGAGTACTCAGCGACCGCGGACGTGGGCACGTGGTTACGACCATCCTGATCGCCATGGTGGCGATGCTGTTCACCGCCATCAGCTATGGCCGCATGGCGCGCGCCTATCCCAGCGCCGGTTCCGCGTTCACCTACGTCGGCCAGGAAATCAATCCCGCGCTCGGTTACGTCACCGGCTGGAGCATGGTGATGGACTACATGCTCAATCCGATCATCTGCACCATCTGGTGCAGCCAGCAGGCGCACGTGTTTGCTCCCGGCGTGCCGTACTGGGCGTGGGCGGTCTTCTTTGCGGCGGTGTTTACGCTTTTGAATGTCCAGGGAGTGAAAACCTCGGCGCGAGTGAACTCGGCGCTGGCGGCAGCGATGGGCGTGGTGATTGCAATCTTCTTTGTGGTCGCGGCGCGCTACATCTTTGGGCATCCGCACGATGGCGCAGGCTTCTATACCCGTCCCTTCTACGACCCGAGCCTGTGGAACACGAAAGCCGTGCTCAGTGGAACATCGATCGCGGTGCTCACCTACATCGGTTTCGACGGCATCTCGACGCTCTCGGAAGAAGCGGAAAACCCGCGCCGCAATATTCTGCTGGCGACGGTGCTGACCTGCCTGGTGATCGGCATTCTGTCTGCGGTTGAGGTGTATGTGGCGCAGTTGATCTGGCCCGCATCGCAGCCTTTTCCGGATGTCGACACGGCCTTTGTTCACGTCGCCGGTCGCGCCTGGAAGCCGATGTTTGGCATCATCGGATTCACCCTGCTGGTGGCGAACTTCGGATCCGGTATGGGCTCACAGATCGGCGCCGCCCGCCTGCTCTACGGTATGGGACGAAGTAACGCGCTTCCAAAGTCTTTTTTCGGAGTGGTGGACGCGAAGCATCGCGTGCCACGGAATAATGTTTTGTTTGTGGGTGCAATTGCGTTGATCGGCGCATTTGTGATGAGTTACGGTCTGGGCGCCGAGATGCTCAACTTCGGCGCGCTCATCGCCTTCATGGGCGTGAATGCTGCGGCTTTCATGCGCTATGTGGTGCGCGATCGGAAAAGGACGCTGTCGTTTGTGCTGCCACCGGTCTTCGGCTTCGTGATTTGCCTCCTGCTCTGGCTGAGCCTCAGCACTCCCGCCAAGATCGCCGGCACCATCTGGATGGCCGCGGGAATCGCCTTTGGCGCGTGGAAGACGCGTGGCTTTCGCGGAGATTTGGTGAACTTTGATCTCCCCGCCGAGGATTGAGGGAGATTTTGTCATCACTCGCTTCGCTCGGGATGACAACTCAAGAAAAGGCTTTGAATCTAGTCTCGCGCCTAGAAGTGCGCCGCAACATTTCCGCGGATCACCACGACTGAGGACGCCGGCAGATCGTAGAGCGTCTCCTTGCCCCCGTTCTGTTGCGAGCGCAAAACTGGCCCGTCGGGATCAGCCGTTCCATTCGTGTAGGCAACCACCGTAGGGGCGGCAGCTGTTTCGGCATGCGCCATGAAGCGCGTCCGTGCCGGATTCCACTTGTACTGAGCGCTGCCAAAAGTTGCGATCTCAACTGGGCCGGCAAAGCCTGCGGCCGAATCGGCGGTCCCGCGAAACGCGATATGAACGCGGTGAGAGTTCAGTTGATCGCGATTGATGACGAGCAGTGACCATTCGCCATCGGGCCGCTTCAATGCGTAGGCGGTGACCAGCGCGCGGCCGGCACCATCGTCGACATCGGACTTCGCCGAATAGACCTGATGCTCTCCGCCGCCAGGCTGCGCCCACTCCAAGTTGATGAGTTGAGCAACGAAGAATTGCGCCAGTGGTTGCTGAATTTTGTAGGAAGCGTCAACCGTGAACATACCGAAGGTACCCGGAGAGTTGTTGCAGCCCGGCTCCATCTGCAAGGGCAAATAGTGGAAGAAATAAACGCCCTTGCCTCCCGCGTCGAGCAGCGATCCAATGTAGTCTGCCAGCCAGAGGCCGGAAAAAATGTCCTGGTAGGTTTCGCTGGCACCCGAAGAAAGATTCCCCTCGGTCACGAACATCGGTAGGTCGGCGGGCACGCCGTCCTCATGCCACACCTGCATGATGTGCCGGATGAGTTCGGGCTCGTCATAGAGAAGGCCCCACGGAGTTTTGCAGGGATCGTAGGGATAGTGCTCGAACGAGAAAAAGGCGAGATCCTTCATGCGGCCGTGTTGCCTGAGATAGTCGATGAAGCGCGCGGTCCAGGACACTCGGCCTTTGGCGTCGGGCCAGACTTCGATGTCCTGGTTGACACCCTGAAAAGAAGGGCCGCCCAGTTTGAGCGTTGGATCCAGTTGATGAAGCGCAATCGCCCACTGCAGGTAGAGCGCGGCGTAATCCTCGGGGAGCATGTACTGTCCGTCGGCCTCCTCGCCCATCTCGACGTAGGAGATCGGATAGTGGCGGTGCTCCAGGTAGGCGATCTCGGCAACCGCATTGTCGGGAGTGTCGTAGAGCAACGCGACCGGCACCATCGCGGGCAGTCCGCGGGTGACGCCGCTGGTGAAGAAAAGGTCAAAGCCCACCTGGGCCTGGCGAGTGGACTCAAGATCCGAGGCAGCATGCCAAGGATCGACGGAGGAGCAATACGTAGTCGTCTGCTCCTGATCGGCTGTGTGTCGCAGGGAGTCGTGGAAGGCGCCGTCTTCAGTAGTGGTTCCGAGATAAAGTTCGCGGATGGAGTAGCCAACGCAGTTGCGGGGATCGGCGGGGCCGCCGGCATCGCAGCTGTTCGAAGACTCGGTCATCCAGACGCGAACGAAACGCACACTAATACTGACTGAAGCTGCGACGAGCCGAACCGTTTCAGTGCGGCCCTTGCCGGTGCCGACGTTACCCTGCCGGAAGGTTTGCCAGACGCCGCGGGTGGGCGATTTAATGGGATCGTCGCCGGTCCAATACTGGACGAGGTAGTGCGTGGCATAGGGCTCGCCCCACGCAATGCGAATGCTGTTAACGGGTTGCGGCTGCGCCAGATCGAGGACAATCCACTGCGGATGAAGGGCGTCGCTTTCGCCGGTGAAACGTTGGGTGAGATAGGGATTGCTCTTCCAGAAGGTGTTGAGGTCACCGTCGGTGAGGCGGGAGAACCCGGCGTTCGCCGTACCGTCGTTGCGGGTAAAACCGCGACGAGGCAGCGCATATCCGTAGGAGTAGCGAATACTTTCAGTGGGAACCGCAGCACCCGTGAAATAGCCCTTGCCGGCGGGATCACTCCAGTTTCCCTGGGGGTTCCAGTGCCAGGCCTCGACAGCCAGCTCGGTATTCTGGCGGTAGGATACCGTCTGCCATCCCGAGGACAGCGTCGCCTGCAACGAAGGTGGAAGCAGATCTTTATCGATGGCGTCGGCGGGAATGCGGTCAACGCCGGCGCCCAGAGTTTCGCTGGGGACGAAGTGGTTGGTGGAGTGCGAGACGTCAACGGTGATGGTTTGGGCAGCGGCGGAGAAACCGAGAATCGTGACGACGGCAAGAACAGTGGGCGGAATCTTCACGCGAACGCCTCCTGGAGCCCAAAAGAGTTTCGACGGCTAAAACGATTGAATTATAGGCGGCTATCGCCCGCTCATCCAGTGAATGGGCGAGCCGCGTCCCTGCAAACGCATTCCTGTTTCGGCCGCGAATTAAAGCGAGGCAACGCTAGTCTATAATCATAAATTCCGGCTTCCAGAGTGGAGCAATCCTCCTGGGACGGGGCCAGCCCCGTCTCTACAGATGGAGATACCTGACCATGATTCGACAGCTGCAAAATGCAGGGCCAACCCTGAAGATCATCCTGGGCGCAATGCTCGTCATTATCTGTGCCTCGATGGCGATCACGCTGATTCCCGGCGGCATCGGCTCCAGCCTCGGCATTGGCGCGCCTCCGGCCGGAGTTCTGGCCACGATTGGCGACCAAACCGTGACCGTGCCCGAGGTGCAGCGCGAGGCCAGGATCATGATCCGGCAGCAGTTTCCCAAAGGCGGGCCGCAGGCCAGCATGCTGCTGCCCTATTTCGCCAGTCAGGCTGCCGAGCGCCTCATCAGTGAGAAGACTCAGGTTGCCGAGGCGCACCACCTGGGCTTGCGCGTTAGCGACGACGAACTGCGCGAAGAACTCCAGCACGGGCCGCTTGCCCCCACGCTCTTTCCCGACGGCAAGTTCATTGGACAGGAAGAGTACGAAAACCTCCTCCAGCGCAACGACCTGACGGTTCCAATGTTTGAAGCGCAGGTCAAGGAAGACATCCTTACGCGCAAGTTGCGCGCCCTGGTTTCAGGCAGCGCCTTCGTGGGAGACACCGAAGTTCGCGACGAATTCAACCGCCGCAACACCAAGGTGAAGTTCGAATATGCCGTGATTACTCAGGCCGACATCCTCAAGGGGCTGCACCCCACCGATGAGGAACTGAAAGCTTTCTACGACCGCAACAAAGCCACCTACAACAACTCCATCCCCGAGAAGCGGCGGATCGAGTACGTGGTCGTGGATAGCGCGAAAATCGCGGGGGCTACGACGGTTACGGATCAGGACCTGCAGGCGTACTACGATCAACACCGCGACGAGTACCGAGTGCCCGAACAGGTCAAGGTCACCCACATTCTGATCAAGACCCCTTTGCCTGCGCCCGGCGCCAAAGAGGACGAGAAGGCCATTGCCGACGCTCGCGCAAAAGCCGAAGACGTCCTAAAGCAAGTCAAGGCGGGCGGAGATTTCGCCAAGCTTGCGGAAAAATACTCCGACGATCCGGGCAGCGCCAAGAGCGGAGGCGAACTGGGCTGGATCGGCCGCGGCCGCACCGTACCTGAATTCGAGAAAGCCGCATTTTCACTAAGCAAAGGACAGACCAGCGACCTGGTGAAGAGCAGTTACGGCTTCCACATCATTCGCGTCGAAGACAAGCAGAATGCTCATCTCAAGACTCTGGCCGAGGTGAAGAGCGAAATTGAAGAGAAAGTGAAGCAGGGGAAGACGGCGCACGCCACCGAAGCGGCAGCGAACGCCCTGCTCAGCCAGGCGCGTACGGACGGATTCGACAAAGCGCCGGCCGCTAAAGGTCAGGCCGCGGTCACTACCGATTTTTTCGGCCGAACCGATAACTTGCCCGGGCTGGCGGCGAATCCGCAGTTCATGGAAGCCGTCTTCAACGAAACCGAGAAGGCCCCACCCGATTTAGTGCAGGTGCCGCAAGGTTACGTAGTTTTCCAACTGCTCGCGATTAAGCCCCCGGCTACGCCAACGTTCGAAGACATTCGTTCGCGGGTGGAGAGCGAATTCAAGAACGAGCGCGCCGGTTTTCTGCTGCACCAGAAAACTCAGGAACTCTCCGACCGAGCCAAGGCTGGCCACGATTTGAAAAAAGCCGCCAAAGATCTGGGTGCCACGGTGAAGACGAGCGACCTGGTTCTGCCCGATGGGCAGGTTCCCGACATCGGCTCGATGTCCAGCGCGAGTGCGATCTTTTCCCTGAAGCCCGGGGAGATTAGCGGTCCGATCACCGCCGGAGGCAATGGCGTGGTCGCTCAGCTTCTGGAGAAACAGCCACCGACGGATCAGGAGTTCGCTGAGAAGAAGGACGGGATCCGTCAATCGCTCCTGGAAGCCAAGCAGAACGATTTGTTCGGGCTCTTCGTTACGAACCTGCGCAGGGACATGGAAAAGTCCAAACAGCTCAAGGTCAATCAGGAAGAGATGAAGAATCTGACCCGCCAAGGTGGGGAAGAAGGTTCGTAGCGAAATGCAGTTCTCAGTTCCCAGTTCTCAGTTAGTGCTGCGAACTGACAACCAGCCACTGAGAATTGAGAACTGGGAACTGAGAACTAATTCTGAATGCCATTCCCGCGTGCCAGCGGAATTCTGCTTCATCCCACCTCGCTACCCTCCCGCGGCGGGATCGGCGACTTTGGTCCGTCGGCATATGCGTTCGCGGATTTCCTTGCCTCCGCACGTCAGGGTCTGTGGCAGGTGCTGCCTCTCGGCCCGCTCGGGTTCGGGAACTCGCCCTATTCCTCCACGTCGGCCTTTGCCGGGAATCCGCTACTGATCAGCTTGGAGCGGCTCGCCGATCGCGGCTGGATCGACCAGGCTCAAGTCGACGCTCTAGCCGCCGGAGCCGCGCCGGTGGATTATCCGGCCGTTTTCCGCCAGAAGCTGCCCTTGTTGTTTGAAGCGGCGCACAACTTTTTACGCTCCGCCGCACCGAACGCCCGCTCCCGTTACCAGAGCTTTTGCCGCGAGAATCACTGGTGGCTCGATGACTTCGTTCTCTTCGATGGTTTGCGGGCGCGTTTCAAGCTGGAAAGCTGGAACCGCTGGCCGCGCGAGCTTACTCATCGCGATCCTGCGGCGATCGAGAAGACGCACGCGGAAATGCTCGAAGAGCTCGATGCCCGCCGTGCCGTGCAGTTCTTTTTCTTCGAACAATGGCAGGCGCTTCGCGCCTATTGCGCGCAACGATCGATTCGCGTGGCGGGCGACGTCGCAATCTTCGTGAATTTCGACAGCGCCGATGTGTGGACCCACCCCGGTCTGTTTCGCCTGAACTCCGAACTTGACCCCGAAGTCGTCGCCGGCGTGCCTCCGGATTTCTTCAGCAAAGACGGCCAGCGCTGGGGCCATCCTCTTTATCGCTGGGACGTGATGGAAGAGCAGGGATATTCCTGGTGGATCGACCGGATGCGCTGGGCCACGCACAATTTTGACTACATCCGGCTCGATCATTTCCGCGGGTTCTCGCAGTACTGGGAGATTCCGGCAAGTGAGCCGACCGCAATTCACGGGCGCTGGGTCGATGGTCCGAAAGACGATCTGTTCGTGAAGCTGCGCGAAGCCCTGGGCGGGCTCCCATTTTTCGCCGAGGATCTTGGATACATCACGCCCGACGTGCATGCGCTTCGCGAACGCCTCAAGATTCCCGGCATGGCGGTGCTGCAATTTGGTTTCGGCGACGTCGGCGCGCACGCTCATCTGCCGCATACTTTCACAACCGAGAAGGTGGTATACACGGGCACGCACGACAACGATACCCTGCTCGGCTGGTGGGCTTCGGGCGCAACCGAACATGAACGCCAGCAGGTGCAAGCGTACCTGGGCCGATGTGAAGACGGCATCAACTGGGCGATGATTCGAGCCGCCTCCATCTCCGTCGCCAGTCTTTGTGTGGTGCCGATGCAGGATGCGCTGGGGCTGGCAAGCGATGCGCGTATGAATGTTCCCAGCCGCGAATGCGGGAACTGGCGCTGGCGTTTTGACGCCGAGTCGCTGCGCCCGGAGTTGGCAAGAAAACTGGCCACGCTCGCCGAGGTTTCCGACCGGCTTCCGCAGCCCCTGCCAGAGACCGCCAATGAAGAGTGGGTGGCCTGAGTAGTGTATTCTCGCTGGCGAAGAAGATTGATCCAACTTACTGGAGTACGACACCGTGACCGAGCCCACCGAGCCCATCATTCGCGCCCACGCTGTCGAAAAGTTCTACGAGCAGCCGGATGGGAACCGAATTGAAGTCATTGCGCCCGTCGACCTCGATGTAGAGCCTGGAAAAATCATCACCTTGCTTGGCCCGTCCGGCTGTGGCAAGTCCACCCTGCTGCGGATTCTGACTGGACTCAGCAAGCCTTCGTCGGGCGAAGTCCTATGGCATGGGCGTCCCGTTACAGCGCAGAACACGGGTGTGGCCATCGTCTTCCAAAGTTTTGCTTTGTTCCCCTGGCTGACCGTGCTCGACAACGTCGAAGCTCCGCTCGAAGCTCGCGGCGTGCCCGCTATGGAGCGTCACAAACGTGCCTTACGCATTCTCGACACCGTTGGCTTGGATGGTTTCGAGAGCGCCTACCCGAAAGAGCTTTCCGGCGGTATGAAGCAGCGCGTCGGCTTCGCGCGCGCGCTGGTGGTGGAGCCCGAAGTCCTGTTCATGGACGAGCCTTTTTCCGCCCTCGACGTACTGACGGCGGAAAACCTGCGCAACGAATTGCTCGAGCTCTGGATCAGCAAGAAGATGCCGACCAGCGCTATTTTCATCGTGACCCACAATATCGAAGAAGCCGTGCTGCTGGCCGATCGTGTGATCGTGCTGGGAAGGAATCCGGCGTGGGTGCGCGCCGATTTTCCCATCGAACTGCCTCACCCGCGCGATCGCAAATCGCCGCGTTTTGTCGAACTGGTGGACTACATCTACCAGATCATGACGCAGCCCCAACTGGCTCTGGCTCTGCCCGGCGCTGGAGCAGCCGCGGAAAAGCCGGAGCGTCAGAAATACCAGATGATTCCGCATGCGCGCGTCGGGGGCATCGCCGGCCTGCTCGAACTGCTGCAGGACCGCGGCGGAAAGGAATATCTTCATCGTCTCGCCGAAGTCCTCATCATGGATGCCGAAGACCTGCTCCCGATCGTCGAGGCGTCCGTCCTGCTCGGCTTCGCCACCTTGAAGGAAGGCGATGTTCAAATTACCGTCGAGGGCACGCGCTTTGCGGAAGCCGACATCCTCACCCGCAAGATTCTTTTCCGCCAGGCCTCCCTTAAACACATCGTGATCCTGCAACAGATCGACAGCATCCTGCACGCCAAGAGGGATCACTCGATTCCAGAAGAATTTTTCTATGACATCCTCGACGAGCACTTCAGCCAGGATGAAGTGGAGCGGCAATTCGATACCGCCATGAACTGGGGCCGCTACGCTGAGATTTTCGACTTCGATCGCGAATCACATCGGCTAATCCTCGCGGAACCCGTCGGAGAGCCGCATCCGCCAACCACGCCGGTGCAGTCGTGACGCGTCCGGAACGAATCGTTTTTCGGCCACTGGTTCGCATCTGGTCAGTGTTGCCGCGCGCGAGCGCGTCGAGCCTGCCTGATCTCATCATGTTTTCCGGCGGGCTGGCGCTTTTCTATGGCATCGTGCAAGTCGGACGCAACTGGCTCGGCCCTTTCAAACCGCAGGTTGAGATCAGCCGCAGCGTCGGCGTGCTTCCGGTCTACGCCGGATACTCGCTGCTACGCATCGCGCTGGCTTATGTGCTGAGCCTGCTCTTCGCGGTCACCTACGGATACGTCGCCGCCTACCGCCCACGCGCCGAACGTTTCATGATTCCGCTGCTCGACGTTCTGCAATCCATCCCGGTCTTGAGCTTCCTTCCCGGCGTGATGCTGGCCATGGCCGCGCTTTTTCCGGGGCGTCAACTGGGCGTCGAACTGGGCGCGGTCCTGCTCATTTTCACCGGACAGGTCTGGAACATGGCCTTCAGTTTTTATGCATCGCTGAAAAGTATTCCGCGCGAGATGCGGGAAGCGGCCACGATCTACCGTTTCAACTGGTGGCAGCGCTTCCTTCAGATCGAATTGCCCTTCGCGACCATCGGCCTCGTCTGGAATTCGATGATGTCAGTTGCCGGGGCCTGGTTCTTCCTGATGGCCTGTGAGCAATTTGGTGACTTCCGCCTGCCCGGTCTCGGCTCGTATCTCCAGGCCGCCGCGGACAATGGCGATACTCGCTCGATTCTCCTCGGCATTCTCACCATGGTGGCGGTGATTGTGCTGATCGACCAGTTCGTATGGCGTCCCGTGATCGCCTGGGCTGAGAAATTCAAACTGGAGCAAGTCGAAAGCGCGAGCACCCCAACGTCCTGGGTACTCGATTTTCTCCGGCGCTCCCGTGGCGTCGCGCTCTTCCGTAAGCGGGCAGTTCGTCCCCTCCGCGAACAGATGGTGCATTACTTTGCGCGTCGCCATGAGGTTCGCGCCGAATCGGCAGGTGAGAACCAAGCGGGGTTGTGGCTCTGGCGAGTCGTGGGAATCGTGGTTCTCGGAGCGATCGGCTACGCCGTGGTGCGCGTCGTCATGATCTTGACTGGCCTGCACGGCTCCGAATTTCACCAGATCGGCATCGGCCTTCTGGCAACTTGGCTGCGCGTGAATCTTACGCTTGTGCTCGGCGCACTCTGGACGATCCCGGTCGGTGTCGCCATCGGATTCAACCCGCGTTTGGCGCGCATCGCGCAGCCGCTCGCGCAGATTGCCGCCTCCGTTCCGGCGACGGCGTTGTTTCCGGTTGTCCTGCTCGTCCTGATTCGCCTCGGCGGAGGTCTGGGACTCGGCTCGATCGTTCTGCTGCTGCTCGGCACCCAGTGGTACATCCTGTTCAACGTGATCGCCGGCGCTATCGCGATTCCCACCGATTTGAAAGAAGTCGCCAGCGTGTTCAACATCCGCGGCTGGGAGCGTTGGCGCAAACTGATTCTGCCCGGGATCTTTCCGCTTCTGGTTACCGGAATGATTACGGCCTCCGGTGGCGCGTGGAACGCCAGCATCGTAGCCGAGTATTTCCACTTCAAAGGCCAGACCTATTCAACCGTGGGCGTCGGTGCCATGATTTCCGCCGCTACCGATGCCAAGAATTTCGATCTGCTGCTTGCCAGCACGATCGCATTGGCCGCTGTGGTAGTGACCACGAACCGCCTGGTTTGGCGGCGTCTCTACCGTCTCGCCGAGACACGCTTCAAACTCGAAGGCTGACTCCCTTTCGATTCCTGGTTCTGAAATTACCCCGCTCGTTTTTGAGAACGGAGAACCGCTACCCGTGGTTACTAAGGGAATACCTATTCACGAACCGTTAACCATCTCTTAATGAAGGTGCAAACAAGGCAAGTCAAGAATCAGCTATGCCAAAGTTGCCAATCGCGGGGGCCGAAGAGCAAGGTGTACTGATCGAGCCGCCTCTGCTCGCCGGGCTTCCGGGATTCGCCGGAAAATTCATTCCCATGGATCAGGCGCGCGACCTGTATCAGCGCTTGCGTTCGGCGCCGCGGGGCTTTCGTCTGGAAGCACTGCTGGCGGAAATGAACGTGAAGCTCGATGTCCCGCCCGCCGACCTCGATCGCATCCCGATCAGAGGCCCTCTAGTGGCCGTAGCCAACCATCCTTTTGGTGTGCTCGACGGTGCGGCACTGGCCGTGCTCCTCTCTCGCGTGCGTCCCGACGTCAAGATACTGACCAACGCGCTGCTCCAGGGCATCCCCGAACTCCGTGAGCAGTGCATCTTCGTGGATCCATTTCACACTCCGTCTTCGGCGGATAAGAATGTGAAACCCCTGAAACAGGCGATGGGATGGCTGCGCCAAGACGGAGCGCTGGCCGTGTTTCCCGCCGGCGAAGTCTCGAAGTGGAATGTCCGCGAGGCGCAAGTCACCGATCCCGCCTGGAACACTATAGCCGCTCGCCTGGTGCGCAAGAGCGGGGCCACCGCGCTCCCCGTATACTTCTGCGGCCGCAACAGCGTGACGTTCCAGTTGCTAGGTCTGATCAATCCGCGGCTCCGGACACTTTTCCTGCTGCAGGAATTTCTGCAGCAGCGCGACAAAAACGTGCAAGTTCGCATCGGGGGCGCGATCCCATCCGAATTGATCGCCAACCTCGACAGCGACGAGGAAGCCACCGAGTATCTTCGACTGCGAACTTACCTGCTGTCGTATCGGGGCAAGAGGGCGATCTCACTGCCCGCGAAGATGCTTTCCGCCCTTCCGCGCAAGCCGCAGGAAACAATTGCTGCCGGAATTCCAGCGCGATTCGTGGTCGACGATATTGCGGCGTTACCCGCCGAGCGGCTGCTCATCGAAAACCCGGACTTCGCCGTATACGCCGCGCGCGGTTACGAACTGCCCCACGCGCTCGACGAGATCGGGCGCCTCCGCGAAATCACCTTTCGCGCCGCCGGAGAAGGCACCGGCCGCAGCGCCGACCTCGATCAGTTCGACGCCTATTACTGGCACCTGCTGCTCTGGAACAAGGAGAAGCAGGAATTGGCCGGTGCGTATCGCGCCGGCAACACCGACGAGATCATTCGAACCCACGGCATCAAGGGTCTCTACACGAATACTGTGTTCCGCTACGACGAACAACTGTTCTTGAGAATTGGCTCCGCTCTGGAACTGGGCCGCTCTTTTGTTCGCCCCGAATACCAGCGTCAGTATGCGCCGCTACTTCTGCTATGGAAGGGCATCGCGCGTTTCGTGGTTACTTACCCGGAGACTCCGGTGTTGTTTGGAGCGGTCAGCATCAGCAACGAGTACAGCAGTCTGTCGCGCGAGATGATTGTGCGCTATTTTGAGCAACGGAAAGACGGCCGCGAGTTCGCCGACCTCATCCATGCACGTACGCCCTTTCGCGCTCCCAAGCTTCGCCGCTGGGATTGCGGCGCCTTCTGCAGTTTACTGCGCGATCTCGACCAGCTCGCCGAGCCGATCTCGGATGTGGAAGAAGATGGCAAAGGGTTGCCCATCCTGCTCAAGCAATATGCCAAAGTAGGAGGAAGATTAGTGGGCTTCAATCTCGACCGCAAGTTTTCCGATGTGGTCGATGGCCTGATGATTGTCGACCTGCGGCAAACCGATCCCTCGGCCCTCGAGCGTTATATGGGCAAGGAAGGCTACGCCGGTTTCCGCCGCGTCCACGGGCTCGACTAGGGAGTCTGGGTTTCTCCTAGAGTGGCGTTAAGCCTGCACACTTGCACCGCGTCTTCCAGCGCTCACGCCAACTCGTCTCCCAAAGATTTCAGTTCTTCCGGCTGCATCCGCTTCTGCAGGGCCTCGAATAGCTGTCGCTCTTCCTTGCGGATGTGCTCAGAGAGCAACGTCGCGAATGCTTCCAGTTCGCCTTGATTCATCGTGCCCTGCTCAGCGCGACCAAAATATTCCCGCAATCGGTCGTGGTCGCCGCTGAGTTCCGCCACCAGCGCGGCGAGTTCCGGAAAACGCCGGGCCGCTGGAAACAACACCTTTTCTTCTGCCGCGAAATGGAACTTAACTTCGTTCGCGTAGTGCTGGTGCACTTCCGGTTGCCACTGGCCGAGATCTGCGAAGCCAGTTTGCAGCGCCCGCTCCAGCCGCACACAGAGCGCCAGCGCGTGCTGGTGTTGACGAGAAAGCGGGACCAGGCTCGGGTCGCGCAGCATGGATCTATTATCGCCTACGCCCTTGATCTACAGTCCATTCTTGCGGAACAATTCCGCCGGATCGAACGTACCTCAACAGCGAGGGAGTCGCTTGTCTCGAGATCCAAAATGTCTCAATCGCAAGTCTCTCTATGATCAGGCGAGGCCTTTATGCGCAGATTGATGCTCGTCTTGCTTGTTCTCACCAGCGGACTCTGCCTGGGGCAGGAGCCCATACGGGTCAACGTTAAGCTGGTGAACGTCGCTTTTTCGGCACGCGATTCTCGCGGCGCACTGGTGAACAGTCTCGCAAAAGACGACGTCGAGGTCTTCGAAGATGCTGTCCCGCAGAAGGTGTCGTTCTTTGCCCGGAGTGTCGATGTCCCTCTGACGTTGGGATTGATCGTCGATTTCAGCGGAAGCCAGGATCAGTTCTCGAAGCAGCACCAGCACGACCTGGAGGTCTTTCTCAAGGACATCCTCGGGCCCAAAGACCGGGTGTTTCTGATCTGTTTTGGTAACCATCTCCGGCTGGTCAGTGACTTTTCGCAATCCGGCCCGGAGCTAATGGACCGGCTGAAGCTCTATCAGCACGACAACCGGCACTTTCCGGAACTGGGACCCAAGGAGGATCGGGAATTGGGTACCGCTTTTTACGATTCCATTTATTACTCGGTCACCGACAAGCTCGCCAGCGAGAGCGGCCGGCGCGCGTTGCTGGTTTTCAGCGACGGAGAAGATAACTCCAGTTCGCACGACATGATGACGGCCATTGAGGCAGCGCAAGCCGCTAACGTACTCGTTTACACGATACGATATACCGAGAAAGAACACGGCCACCTGACGGCGCGCAACCAATACGGCATCCGGGTCATGGACCGTATTGCGAAAGAGACTGGGGGCCAGGCCATCGACGCCGAGGCCACCGACCCGAAGACCTACTTCCAGCAAATTGCGGAGGAACTCCGCACCTCGTATGAACTGGCCTACTATCCAACCAACCCGTTACCGGACGACACTTTCCGCAAGATTACGATTCGCCCCAAGCAGCCCGGCTTGACGGTCCGCTCTAAGACCGGATATTTCTCACGCTAGAGGATTAACCGCGGATTTTCCCTCACGGCACTCGAAGACTGCCTTTGCTAAATCCGCCCGCCTGTTGAACAATGAATAGTTGCCCTGGTCGCGGCGGCTGATTCCGATTTCGTCGGCGCGCCAGAGAAAACGCAAGGAGCCTTCATGCCCGCAACTGGAGAACTTATCCGCCTCATGAATTACATCGACGACATCGCCACTACCCTGCGCCGTATCAGCGCCAGCATCCCGGCCATGACCAAAGAGGAGTGCGCCCGCCTGGGCGAATATATCCGCAAGTCCGAACCGAGCTATGAGAGCGTCGTGCAGCACCTCGAGCAAGCGGGCAAGGAGTGACGAGTGACTGAGGTCCGCACGGTTGCGGTGGTTGGCGCCGGCATCATGGGCCGGGGCATCGCGCATGCTGCCGCTCTCGGCGGCTATCGCACCATTCTCGAAGACCTCTTCCCGAACGCCTTGCGCAAGGCGGAGACGGAAATCCGCGCCCATTTCGACCAAGCCGTTGAACTCGGCAAGGTCAATGCCAGCGACGCCGATGCAGCTTTTTCCCGGCTGGAGTTTGCCGGTTCGGTCGATGAAGCCGCCCGCGAAGCCGATCTCGTCATCGAAGCCGTTCCCGACGAACTGGAATCGAAGATCGAGATCTTTACCATGCTCGACAAGTTTTGCCGCCCCGCCACCATTCTCGCCGCGAATACGTCCTCGCTCAGCGTGACTGAGATCGCAAGCGTTACCTATCGTGCCAGGAAGTGCGTCGGCATGCGCTTTTTCAATCCCGTGCACAAGATGAAGCTGCTTGAAATTGTGCGCGCGCTCGAAACCGACGACGACACGCTGGCCGCCGTCGTCGAGGTCGGCAAGCGCATGGGCAAGGAAGTTGCGGTGATCAAAGAGTCGGTTTCATCACCAGTCGCATCAACGCCATGATCGGCAATGGAGCTTTCCACACGCTCCAGGCGTGTTCGAGTATCCGGAGTCGCTGAAGGCCCGACTAGAGCCTTTATCCAATAAGCAACAAGTGCAAGTAAATCTTATGTTTATGGTCGATTGACTCATTACAATGAGTCGTTTAGACTCATAGTATGGCTAAAAGGCTGCAAGTGATTTTGCAGGATCCCGATTATCGAGAAATCCAACTCATGGCGCGATCGCGCCACATGTCAATTGCGGAGTGGGTCCGTCAAGCGCTCGACCGTGCGCGCCGCCACGAGCCGTTGGGCGACGTGGGCAAGAAACTTGAAGTCATCCGCGCTGCCGCGCGAAACAATTTTCCCACAGCGGACATCGGCGACATGTTGGACGAGATTGAGAGAGGATACCTGCCGACGGAGAAATCTTGATTCTTGTCGACTCCAATATTCCGATGTATCTGGTGGGCGGGCCTCATCGGCACAAGAACGACGCACAGCAATGGCTAGAGAAACTGGCCAGCGACCGACAACGTCTGGTTACCGATGCCGAGGTGCTTCAGGAGATCCTGCATCGCTTCGTCGCGATTAATCGCCGCGAGGCGATTCAGCCTGCGTTTAGTGCGCTACTTAGAATTGTCGACGAAGTGCTGCCGGTTGATCGAGTCATTGCGGAGCGTGCGAAAGAGATCGTGATTGGCTACCGGCAGTTTTCCGCCCGTGACGCCGTCCATCTCGCCGTCATGGAACATCACGGAATCGAGCGCATCCTGACCTTCGATTCCCGGTTTGACGGATTCCCGGGCATTACTCGCTTGTCATAGAACGCAAGGGCTGCCAGTTCCTTACTGGAGCCGCAGCCCACACGCTTTGCGATTGCTGGTCGCTGGCAACCGGGACCCGCCTATTAATTGATGTCCTGCTTTGCCTCCAGCCGTTTTACCAGTCCATCCACATAGCTCTTCTGGTTGTCCGGAGCTCCTGCCAACGCCAGTTTCATTTCCTTAGCTGCGTCGTCAAACTTGCCCTGCGCGCAGTACATTCGAGCCAGGCCCGAATGCACGAACCATTGGTCGGGATGTTTCTGCGCGTTTTCGCGGAAGATGGCGAACGCCTCGTCGTTGCGCTTTTCACCTTGCAACTGGCGGCCGAATAAATGGACTTGCAGCGGAGTGGCAAGGTCCAGCGCCCTCTTCTGCGCGGTTGCAGCCTCGTCCTTGCGATTGAGCGCCTTGAGAACCTGCGATTTCGTCATCTCGTTGTCGTAGCGATCTTCATTTTCGATGGACTTGTTTGCATATGTCAGCGCATCATCCAAAGCGATCTTCTCCGCCAACAGGTAATTAGCCGCGTCGTCCCCGCTCATCCACGTGTACTGTGAAAGATTACGGAGCTGTTTCTTCAGGCTGGCCTGCACCACCTCGTGCACATCCACCGAGACCTTGAACGGGACCGCGATCTTCTCCCACTCCAGTTCAACCACCGCCGAATCCGGATGCAACTGGTCGAAATCGTAGGTGAAGGCGTTGTGCATATCCGCGGCTTTGGGCTTCACCGTCACGCGCAGCGCATCTTCCGCCTGGTCGTAGGTGAACGCGCCCCAGGAAGTCGAGTTCTTCGAAAAAATAATCGTCCACTCATCGGCGTTCGGGATCATGTGCAGCCCGTAGATCCCCTTGTCGAGCGGCTTGCCTTCGATCTGAACCGGATCGCTGAACGTGATTGTCGTGTTTTCATTCGCTCCCGCGCGCCACACCTTGCCGTAGGGGACCAGATCACCCCAAACCTTTCGATCATTCACCAGCGGCCGGTGATACGAGATGGTGATGTCGGTGATGCCGATGCGTTGTGAGATCTGCGCCCGCTGGCTCTGGCGGGGCAGGTCGAGTACGAAAGATTGCGCCGGGCTTACGCCCGACATGGCTGCCATCAGCAGGCAGAACAGGAATCCTCGCAAAGTCGCTCGAAACATGGGACTGCCTCCTTCAATGTGTGACATTCAATGTGTGACCTTCCATGTGCATCCATGGCAAATGTTGCTGAAACGGGCTGCGGAACGTGGCCCCACCCCTGGTCGGCATCTTAGACGTGCCCGAATGCTGGCGGTGAGCAGGAGTACGACGTCTAAATCGGGACCGCCTTCGCGCCTTCTACGTCAGCCGCTAACCGGTACCAGTTTCCAGCGTCTAAATAGCATAGGCAAAGTTTGCTTTTTCGGGGAACCGCGCCGCACCCGACCCCGTATCACACAGCAGAGTGCAGGGGTTCGCCTCCCTCATAAGGCAGCCCCCCGTGACCAGCCATGCGGATGCTCATCGAAATCGTTCGCCAGTCGCTGGCCACCCTGTGGGCCCACAAACTGCGCTCGTTTCTCACCATGTTCGGCATCGCCTGGGGCGTCGGATCGCTGCTCCTGCTTGTCGGCTTGGGTGAGGGCTTCCGCAGCGGTCAGGCGAGGCAACTGAAGAACCTGGGCCAGGACATTATGTTCACCTTCCCCGGCCGTATTCCCGCCGTCGAGGGCAGCACTCAGTCCGGCCGCACTTACCACTTCACCTATGAGGATTACCTCGCAGTTCGCAGCGAGGCGCGCACGCTAAAGTACGTTTCGCCCGTCTCAACCGCGAAGACATTCGCGCGGTCAGCGACTACGGCTCCACGAACGGCCAAGTGTTCGGTATCGCGCCCGAGTACAACCAGATCCGCACGATCCCCGTCGGCCCGGGCCGCTGGTTCAACGATGAGGACAATACCGAAACGCGCCGGGTGGCCGTCGTCGGTTGGGAACTGCTCAAGAACATATTCCCCGGACGCCCAGCCGTGGGCTCGCCCATCCTGCTCAATGGCGTTCGCTTCGAAATTATCGGGGTGCTCAGCAAGGTCGGGCAGGATGGCAACAACGGCACCAACGCGCGCATCTTTATTCCCATCGAGACCATGCGCAACCTGTTCCGGCTGAAGGAGCAGAATAGCGAAGATGCCATCTCGTTCCTGAACTACCGTCCACTCACGCCCAGCGGGGATCTGGTGGCAAAAAAGGAGGTCCACGACATCCTTGCCCGCCGCCACGGGTTCGATCCGAAACTCACCGAGTCTTTTGAAGACTGGGACAACATCGAAGATAACAAGCGCGTCGGCAAGATCTTTGACGGCATGGATTATTTTCTCGGCGTGGTCGGTGTGATCACGCTCGCCCTCGGCGCGATCGGCATCATCAACATCATGCTCGTCTCCGTTACCGAACGCACCCGCGAGATCGGACTGCGCAAAGCGCTCGGAGCGACCCATCGCGCGATTCTGACCCAGTTTTTTGTGGAAGGCGCGTTCCTGACCGCCCTGAGCGGAGGCATCGGGTTGGCCATCACCACCGCACTGGTCACGGTTCTCGCCGCCTTGCCCGCTCCCGAAGGATTCGATACGCCGCGCATCGTTCCGTCGTCGGCAGCCATCGCCATTCTTTCGCTCGCGATTGCCGGCATCGCCGCGGGACTTTATCCAGCGCGCCAAGCCGCGCTGCTGCAACCGGTGGAGGCCCTGCGTCAGGAGTAGGGAATAACTATGATTCGCGAACTCGCTGGCCAGGCCTACAGCGCGCTGAAGCACAATCGCCGTCGCAGCATCCTCACCATGCTCGGCATGGCATGGGGTATTGCGACTGTCGTGCTGCTGCTCGCCTACGGCTCCGGTTTCGAGCGAGGCCTCTGGATCGCTTTCCGCTCCTGGGGCACGAACCTCGTCTTCATTTTCCCCGGACGCACCTCGCTGCAAGCGGGTGGCACCAAGGCTGGTAGCGAAATTAAACTCACCGTCAACGATCTCGATTACCTGCAGGCCGAGGTGCCTCTGCTCAAGCGCATCTCGCCTGAAGCCTTCAAACAAAGCACCGTCGCCTATGGAACGCGGAGCGGCAGTTACGGGATCAGCGGAGTCTATCCGTACTATTCGCACATGCGCCGCATCGACGTCGAAGACGGCACTTTCTTCACCGACCTCGACGAGAACACGCATAGCCGCGTGGCCATCCTCGGCGCCGACGTCAAGAAAAAATTGTTCTCAGGCCAGAACGCCCTCGGCGAAAAAGTGCGGGTCGACGGCATTTCCTACGAGGTTATCGGCGTGCTCAAACACGTCATCCAGAATGGCGACGACAACATGAACGGCAAAGTGTACATCCCGTTCAGCGCCATGAGCGACCTCACCAACACTTATTACCTCAACGCCATCGCCATGGAATACGAAGGCGACCACGAAAAAGTCGCCACGGCGGTGCGCCGCTCCATGGCCTTTCACCATGAATTCGATCCCAAGGACAAGCGCGCCGTCTTTGTCTTCGACGTCTTTGCCGATCTGCTCGACCTGCGCGTAATTACCACCGGCATCAAGATTCTGCTCGGGTTCATCGGGTTGCTCACGCTGGGCATCGGCGGTGTGGGCCTGATGAACATCATGCTGGTCTCCGTAACCCAGCGCACGCGCGAGATCGGCGTCGAAAAAGCGCTCGGCGCCCGCGGTTGGCACATACTGATCCAGTTTCTCGCCGAAGCCCTCGTTATCACGCTTCTGGGTGGGCTCGCGGGCATAGTTCTCGCTTACATCGTCTCCTGGTCGGTGGGGTCGCTTACTCTCTGGAGCGCCTTCGTCGAAAATGGCACCGAAGGTGACATCCATCTCACCATCGATTCCGTCACGCTGCTCGCGTCCACTATGATCCTCGGATTCGTGGGCGTGGTCAGCGGAATGCTGCCCGCCATCAAAGCCTCTCGCCTGGATCCCATCGAAGCGCTCCGCTACGAATAGAAAAGGTCTCAGGTCCAAGGTGTCAGGTCTCAGGAAGGCCCGCCACTTCGAGCAGTCCAGATTCCTGAGATCTGACACCTTGCCCTTGTGTTATATTTCAGTCCAAATTCACAAAGGAGGTTTTCATGCGCCCACTCGGTGTAGCCTTGGTTGGTTTCTACCAGATTCTGCGCGGAGTAATCGGGCTGTTGTTTGGAATCTCCGTGTTGTTATTCACCGGACTCGTCGCCAAAGTCGCGTCCCTGGCCGCCGAAGGTAACGCTGTTGAACGTCTGCTGCATGGTTTCGGCCACGCGGTCGGCTTGGTCATTATTGTGTTCGCAGTCGTGCACCTGTTCGCCGGCTACGGCGTCCTGCAAATGCAGAACTGGGGTCGTCTACTCACGCTTCTGTTTTCTGCGATTGGACTTGTCCTGGTTCTCCCCGGCATGGTCCACGCGCACACTTTTTCGCTGCTCTTTGGGGTGATTAACGCGGCCTGCATCATTTATCTGGCCAGGCCTGCGATCAAGCGCGCCTTCCACGCTGAAGGCAATCCCATGCGAATGGCGGCCTAATACGCCCGTTGTTCGTAACCATTGATTCATCGGCCGTAGAGACGCGGCTGGCCGCGTCTTGCTCCTTCGCCTGAGTACAATGAACCCGTGTCAGACTCCAAGTCTCTGCAGAAGGTCCTCGATCACTTGCGGCTCTACGATCATCCGCTGCTCGCTTTCTCGGCGCGCGAAAACAACGGCGTGATCGAGGTTTTGATCGATCTGAAGAACTCGACCGTCCCGGTTCACACCTACGTGCTCCAAATTCATCCCCGCGACCTCGATCATCCCCAGTTCGCCTGGCACCTGCAGCACCAGCTCTACGACGGCCTGCACGACTATTTCATCGAAATGTTTAACCGAACCCCGCAGGATCGCGCCGTCCCCAACGGCGCGATGCCTGCCGGAGAGAGTGGCGAGGGAAGCTAGCGCTTTGTCCGTCCGCGAACAAATCGAGCGCGAAATCCGCGAGAGCGGCCCCATGCCGTTTTCGCGCTACATGCAGATCTGCCTCTACGAGCCTTCCCACGGTTACTATTCCGCTAACGCCGAACAATTCGGCAAAGCCGGAGACTTCTATACCTCGAGCGACGTTCACGCCGTCTTCGGACGCTTGCTGGCGCGGCAGTTCGACGAGATTTGGCATGCACTCGGTCGCCCTCCCGAAATCGAAATCCTCGAACTCGGCCCCGGCCGCGGCTTGTTTGCTCGCGATGTGCTCGATTGGTGCAACAAGAAATTCCACGACTCCTTCGCGGCCCTCACCTACACGTTGCAAGAGACTTCGCCCGCGTTGCGAGCGAAACTGCAAGACACTCTCCGCGAACATATTGGTACTGGGAAGGCTAAAGTTCCGGAGGAACGATCGAGCTTAGCCCCGATCGTGTGGGGACGGGCGCCGTCGCCCGTCCACGCCGAGCGCAGTTCGGCACCTGCGGAGATTTCTCGCAGCTTGTCGCCCGACACGCCCCTCATCGTCTTCGCGAACGAATTCTTCGACGCTCTACCGGTCGAAATTCTCGGCACCCACGGCAAACTTCACATCGCGCTCGAAAACAATCGACTGCGCGAAACCTGGCTCCCGCCGCTCGCCGAAGAACTGGAATTCCTCGACCGCTACGGCGTCCATCCCGAATCCGGCGAGCGAATCGAAGTGCCTATCCTCGCGCAGAATTGGGTCCGGCAAATTGCGCGGGGCATCGAACGCGGCTTTCTGCTGGTCATCGACTACGGTTACACCCGCAATGAACAACTCGCGGGTCGCCACCGCGGTACGTTGATGGCGTATCGCCATCACTCCGCCAGCCCCGACCCCTACCAGGCTCCCGGCGAGCAGGATCTCACCGCCCACGTTAATTTCACTGCACTCGCCGCTGCATCCGAGCAAGCCGGCATGCGTGTCGAGAAGCTCCTCACGCAATCGCAATTTCTGATGGGCATTGGCGAGAGAAATCAGTTTGCCGATGCCTTCGAAGATTGCCGCGTGCCGCAGGAGCGGGCGAAGGTTGCCCTCCAGCTAAAGCATCTGGTCACGCCCGTCGGTATGGGAGAGAATTTTCAAGTGCTGATTGCCAGCCGAGCAGTGGAGGCTCAGAGACTGGCCGCGTTGAGCGGTCTGAGTTTCGGAAGCAGTTCTCAGTTCTCAGTTCCGAGTTCTCAGTGACCGGATCTTGCAAAGGACAAGCACAATCGCCTTACTGAGAACTGGGAACCGAGAGCTGGGAACCGAAGTAATAGGTACCAAAGGTGTGCACCATTTTCGTTGCATTTAACATTCCTGAAATATCTTTACAGTAAACTGTGAATGATGAGCGTGCCTCGGGTGTCTCGCTTTGCGCTGCCGCTGCAGGTCGCTGCCGTGTGCTACCGACGAGTGAATTCGCATGCCGAGTTTCTGTTGGTCCATACCAATGGCGGCAACAAGTGGACGTTCCCCAAGGGAGCCCCCGAACCCCGTCTCTCGCACAGCCAGGCCGCCGAACGTGAAGCCAAAGAAGAAGCGGGCGCCATCGGCATCATCGAGCCCCGCCATTTCCACATCTACGTGCACTCCAAGGGCGTTTTCTGGCAGCCGGGCGGCGTGCAGGAATACGTGGTCAAAGCTTTTCTGATGGACGTCCGCCAAACCCGCCGTCCCGAGGAAGACTACCGCAATCCCACCTGGTTCGATTCAGAAAAAGCACGCGTTATCTTGGCTAAAGGCCGTGAGGTCAAGTACGCTCACGAACTCCAGACTGTGATCGACCGCGCGCTGGAGCACCTCGGCGTAGCACGCATGGCTGCGGCGGCTCGCTAGCACTTGTGTGGAGACGGGCATTCTGCCCGTCCAAGCGCTCAATAGCGACTACGCTTCTCAATCGCAATATCCGCTCCGGGCAGAACGCGCTCTCCAAAGATTTCCCTGCGCATGGCCCCGAAATCAGGCCAGTCGCCGGTCGGCCGAGGCGATCCTTCTGGAACGATGCGGGCGATTACCTCGTCGCGCTCCCGGAGTTCGACAGTTTCGCCGGCACGCAGCCACGCTTTCAGGCGCTTGGCGTCCCGGAATTGGCGAATGTTTACGCTAGGCATGTTACGAATTGTGGCACATCATAAAAGGCCTGAGCCAGCGCGTGGGAAGCTCTTTTGGCAGCCACTTATTCTGCGTGAGCTAAGAAGCCATCTGGTGTTGTTTCAAACCTCACGAACCCGGAGGCTCCCAATGCTTCCAGAAGTTTGTTCGATTGCGTCGCTCCGATTACTTTGAGTGACGCAACTCTTGATCCAGAGGAGTAGATGCCGTGGTGCAAATCAACTTCTCCAATGATGTTTGCGCAGTTGACCTCGGCGTCTCGTTCATCCAAGACCTTAAACAGCGTTATTCCTTGGAAGGCGTCGGCCATCCCGCGCTTTTGCCACAATCGCTCGGCTACGCCTCTGTGGAGCGCGGAATCAACAGCCCAGATTGGCATCTGCTCCGCCAACCGCTCCAATTCGGAATATGCAGGGTCTAAAACGATTGCGACCGTCATGCCGTCGCTCCTACAGCTTTCAGTTCAATAATCCCACCATCGCTGACAACTGACAACTGACAACTGACAACTGACAACTGAGAGCTGAGAGCTGAGAGCCAACCCTCCTGTCCGCTATATTAAATACAGACGCCCATGATCCAACTCTCTGGTGCCGGCAAGCGCTACGGCCACAAGCTCTTGTTCGAGAACGCCGACTGGCTCATCACGCCAGAATCCCGCATCGGTCTGGTCGGAGCGAATGGCTCCGGCAAGTCCACCATCATGAAAATCCTGGCCGGGAGCGAAACGCTCGACTACGGCGCCATCTCGCGCGCCAAAGGCATCTCCACCGGATACCTGCCGCAGGACGGCCTCACCCTGACCGGACGCACCATTTTCGCCGAGTGCATGTCCGTCTTTGCCGAACTCCATGCTATCGAACATGAGATGGAATCGCTGACCCGCAGCATGTCGGAACTCGACCACGCCGGCCGCGAATACTCGAACGTCGCCGACCGTTACCAGAAGCTCGAACACGAATTCGTCGCGCGCGACGGCTACACGCTCGAAGCCCAGGTCGGTCAAGTCCTTACCGGGCTTGGCTTCCACCGCGACGACTGGACGCGTCGGACCGAAGAATTTTCCGGCGGCTGGCAGATGCGCATCGCGCTTGCCAAACTTCTGCTGCAGAAGCCCAACTTGCTGCTCCTCGACGAGCCGACCAACCACCTCGACCTCGAAGCCCGCAACTGGCTTGAGGAGTACCTGACCACTTATCCCTACGCGTTCGTCCTCATCTCACACGACCGCTACTTTCTCGACGTCACCGTCAAGCGGATCGTGGAAATCTGGAACAAGCAGATGCACTTCTACGCCGGCAACTACGATCAGTACCTGGCCGCGAAAACCGCGCGCAAGGAGCAGCTCGAATCCGCCTACAAAACCCAGCACGACCGCATCGAGCAGCTCGAAGTGTTTATCAATCGCTTCCGCTACACGGCCACCAAGGCTAAGCAAGTCCAGAGCCGCATTAAAGAGCTCGAAAAAATGGAGCGGATCGAGATTCCGGAAGAAGAGAAGACCGTTCATTTCTCCTTCCCGCAGCCGAAGTCCAGCGGACGCATCGTCGCCGAGTTCGCGAACGTCGCGAAAAGCTACAGGGAACACAAGGTCTTTGAGAAAGTGGATTTCATGATTGAGCGCGGCGAGCGCATCGCGCTAGTCGGAGTCAACGGAGCAGGGAAGTCCACTCTGATTAAACTGCTGGCCGGTCAGGAGCCACTCACCGCCGGCGAATACAAACTCGGCCACAACGTCGAGCCCGATTATTTCGCGCAGGACCAATATAAAGAGCTCGATCCGGAAGCTCGCATTCTCGACGATCTCGGCGAGCTTTCGCCAGCTTCCACGCAAACGCAGTTGCGCAGCCTGCTCGGCTGTTTTCTTTTTTCGGGGGACGATGTCTTCAAGCGCATCGGCGTCCTCTCCGGAGGCGAGCGCAATCGCTACGCGCTGCTCAAAATGCTGCTGCACCCCGCCAACTTCCTGCTGCTCGATGAGCCCACCA
>Ga0074044_10000052_pt1 | contig 115358 bp, 92 predicted proteins | sample BogForMeECP23OM1_FD_94443 | JGI IMG/M metagenome (GOLD analysis project Ga0074044, IMG submission 94443) | Bog forest soil microbial communities from Calvert Island, British Columbia, Canada - Bog Forest MetaG ECP23OM1 | ecosystem: Environmental > Terrestrial > Soil > Wetlands ...
AGAACACCCTCATGCTACTCGTCCTAGCGGCGCCGCGCAAGCCCCGGTGTTCCCAGGTTTTGCACAGGAGGTCATGGCTGGCCGGGGGAGCGGGGTTTCAGGCTTCGGGCTTCGGGCCGCGCTTACGGCGTCTGCACCGGACGCTCTCTACCGCCCCTTCGGGGCTTGCCGGTGGTTTAGTTGAGAATCCCACGGCTTGCTACGTGGGCTCGGGCCGAAGGACCTATGTACTCGCCAGCAGCGTAGACGCTACCGGCAGTTACACAGGTCCTTCGCGCCAAAGGCGCGCTCAGGATGACAAAGCGGGTTAGGTTCGCGGCTGATTCGACGTTAGGCTTTACTCTCTCTACTCCACCGTGAAATCGTAACCGCGGCCGTAGGTGCCCTTGATCTTGTCCATCGACCCGTTCACGTAGATCATGTATTCGCCGTTCTTAAGCGTGTCTGTGGGGGTGAGGCTATATTTGTTTCCTCCGAGCGACTTCGCCGCTGTCTTTTGAATCGCCTCCGCGCGGATGCCGCTCTTCTGTCCAACCAGTAATCCGGTCGACGCGACTTCGATTTCCCGCCGGTCGCTCTTGGGGTCCATCTTTACCAGGATGTAATTGTCGATGGTGTCGTCCTTGGGCAACTCCAGAAAGATCACCGGCGTGGGACTCACAATGATTTTCGAATGCGGCCCCTCCAGATATGCTTTCTCCTTCGCCGAACTGAGTCCGTGAGTGAGTGCCGCGCCCAGGCGTCCGCCGGATTTTGCCTCGCCCAGAGTGTGCACCTCAATTTCCTTCTGGTCGATCATCACCCGGGTCACCGTCAGCTGGCTGGCATCGAGCATCACGGCCACGACTTTCGAGGAAACTCCGGCCTTTTTCAGATCCATGAGGTCGGAGTCCGCCAGTTGAAACGAGCACTTGCCGCCCTTGATCTTGGCAATGATGATGTCGTCGTCCAAACCGATTTTAGTCATCTCGACTACACGCGCGTTGGTGATGTCGCCTTCCTGGGCGCGTAAAACGGTCGCCGCCCCGGCGAGCAGCACGAGGCAGATAATCCCTGAGAGCACTTGTTTCCTGAACATTTGTATCGATCCTCCTGTAGCCCGAACCCGCGCGGGCGCAGCTTTCTGGACTGACTGGCGCTTGACGACTAGAAAGATATTGCTGGAGCCCCCGAGGAAAGAATCGACATTGTGCCCCGGCTGATAGCGATTGTCAACGAGCTCAAAGACGGCGGTGTCCTATTGAGTAATAGCCGAAATAAAAAAGGGAGCGCGTAAGCGCTCCCTACTGGCAACCGGCAACTGAAGACTGGCAACTGCCTCAGTACTTCGGCACCTTCGGATCCACCTTCTCCGACCAGGCCGTAATCCCGCCGGTGAGATTATGAACTTTCTTAAAGCCGGCCTGCTGCAAAAACGCCACCGCCTTGGCGCTGCGCCCGCCCATCTTGCAATGGACAACAATCTCGCGGCTCGAATCCAGTTCGTTCACGCGCTTGGGCAGATCGTTCAGCGGAATCAGATATCCGCCAATGTTGCAGATCTGGTATTCGTGCGGCTCGCGCACGTCGAGGACGAATACATCGTCCTTCCGATCCAGACGCCGCTTCAACTCCTCAACCGGAATTTCCGGAACCCCACTTTCCACCTTTTTCTCCTCTCCTGTTCCATGACCAGGAATGCCGCAAAATTCGTTGTAGTCTATCAGCTTCGTAACCGTCGGATGCGTGCCGCAGACCGGGCAATCCGGATTCTTGCGCAGCTTTAGTTCGCGAAACTTCATGCCCAGCGCATCAATCAGCAGCAGCCGCCCGATCAGCGGATCGCCGATGCCGAGAATCAGCTTGATGACTTCGGTCGCCTGCATCACGCCCACGAGGCCGGGAAGAATGCCGAGCACTCCGCCCTCGGCGCACGAAGGCACTAGCCCCGGCGGTGGCGGCTCGGGATAGAGGCAGCGATAGCAGGGTCCATCTTTGGTGGCGAACACGCTGGCTTGGCCTTCGAAGCGGAAGATCGATCCGTAGACGTTGGGCTTGCCGGTCAGCACGCAGGCATCGTTGACGAGGTAGCGCGTCGGGAAATTATCGGTGCCGTCGGCGATGATGTCGAAGTCCTGAAACAGCTCCATCGCGTTCGAACTGTCCAGCATGGTGTCGAAGGTCTTCAGATTGATGAACGGATTAATCGCCTTCAGCTTGTCGGCCGCCGAATCCAACTTCTTGCGCCCCACGTCGGCCGTCGAATGAATGATCTGGCGCTGTAGATTGGTGTAATCGACCACGTCAAAGTCGACTAGACCGAGCGTGCCCACGCCGGCCGCCGCAAGATAGAGCGCGAGCGGCGATCCCAGGCCGCCCGTGCCGATGCACAGCACGCGCGCCGCCTTAATCTTCTGCTGCCCCTCCATGCCGACTTCGGGCATGATCAAATGCCGCGAGTAGCGCAGGATTTCCTCTTTGCTCAAAGTCACCGGAATTTCAGTAGTGATAGTAGCCATAAGTCCTTCTCAATGCGGGTGCCCCACCCTATCGTCCCCAAAACCGGGACGATAAGGGCGGGGCACCCAGATCCTGTGCGCCTCCCGCGATCGACGGCACGATCGAAATGCTGTCACTGTCTTTGAGCGCGGTCGCTTCCTTCTGCAGGTAGCGGATGTCTTCATCGTTGACATAAAGATTGACGAACGCCCGCAACTTCCCGTCGTCGTTATACAGATGCTTGCGCAGGTCGGGATGCTGCGCTACCAGCGCGCTCATGGCCTCGCCGACGGTCGCTCCCGCGACGTCGACCGATGCCTGCTTGCCTACATACTGCCGCAAAGGCGTAGGAATATGGATCTTGCTCATAGAAGTACTGTAAGAGATGCGGCAGCAATAGGGCAAGATTCAGGGGGCGACCGGGAATTGAGCGGCCCAAGTCAGATACATGAAACTGGGTTTTACGCAAACCGACGTTGCCCGGCATAATGACTCGACATGGCGGACATTGACGAACCTTGGAAAAAAGCTGCCTCCCTCTTTGAGGAAGCAGAGCAATGCCAACAACAAAGCCGATTCGAGGATGCTGAAAAGCTCGTAGCCGAAGCCAAGAATCTGGTCGCGGGGAATCGGCACGCCTGCGCGGAGATCGACCTGTTTCGCGCTATCTCCCTTCTGAAACAAGACAAACGCGAGGAAGGTTTACGAAACCTCACAGCAATACTTGCCGAATACGCTGACTGGCTCAGAAATCCTGATAGTCGAGATGTATACGAGATGGTTCAGTTACAGCGGGCATTCTCTCTCATGCATCTAGGAAGGAGCGCGGAAGCCCTCCCTCTGTTGGAAGAGGCCTCCTCATTCCAACTGGAACGAGAAGTTCGAAGCGACCTTCATTGTCATCTAGGTAGGTGCTATCACGAACGTTCGCAATATCACCTCGCAAAGGAGCACTTCGAGCGCGTTGATGCCCTTGGGGTGGGAGATGATTGGAGATCAGTTTTTCACTACTACTTCGGCTACACACTCTATGAGTTGAGAGATTTTCAACGAGCAAAGAGACAGTTCATTCTCTGCGTTCAATCCGGCGATTCGAGTCCAGCAGAACCCTTGCGATACGCAATGCTCGCTGCAGCGAGTCGGAAACTGGGCGAACATTCCGAGGCACGACGGTATGACGAGAAAGCAAAGTCCCTAAGTCGCGGATTGGCGAAATAGGCGATAGCACTCGGAATCCCGCCACAGTTAACCGCCCGCCCCACGCAAGCCACTTATCTGTCGCACCTCTCCGCCATAGAATCTCTCGAGGAGAATTCCGATGACGATCTTCGATCCAGCTCGCGGCAGAATCATTGACGGCGGCGGCCGCGGCGGCGGCATGCTGCGCCTGATCGGCCTGGGGATCGCCGCCTTCCTGCTGGTGATCCTGTTCTTCAGCGCCGTCACCCGCGTCGGTACCGGCCACGTCGGTGTGCTCACCCTCTTCGGAAAAGTTACCGGTGAGACGCTGGGCGAGGGCATTCACTTCATCAATCCGCTGAAGACGAACAATGAATTGTCGATTCAGACGCAGACGATCAAAGAGTCAGCCAGCGTCCCATCGAGCGAAGGATTGATGATGAGCCTCGATACTTCGCTCATCTACCACCTCAACCCCGACCGCGCCGCCGAAGTCTTCCAGAAGATCGGGGCTGACTATGAAAATGTAGTGGTCGAGCCCACGCTGCGCTCCGCCATCCGCGAAGCCACGGCCTCGCACACCGCCAATGCGCTTTACACCGGCGAACGCGAAATGGTCGCCAAACAGATCACCGACCAGATCAGCCTCGAGCTCACCAAACGTGGCCTGACCGTGGAGAATGTTCTGCTGCGCGACATCCAGCTGCCGGCCACGCTGAAGGCCGCCATCGAAGCCAAGCAGCAGGCTGAGCAGGAATCGCTGGCCATGAACTTCCGCCTGCAAAAGGAAACCCAGGAGGCGCAGCGCAAGCGCATCGAAGCCGCCGGCGTGCGCGACTTCCAGCAGATCGTGGCGCAGGGCATCACTCCGTCGCTGCTGGAGTGGAAGGGAATTGAAGCCACGGAGAATTTATCGAAGAGCCCGAACACCAAGGTGGTCGTGATCGGCAACAGCAAGAACGGCCTGCCGCTGATTCTGGGACAGTAGGTCGCAGGTCTCAGGTCTTAGGTTTTAGGTCGTACGCCGTAGGTCTGTGGGAAGCCTGGGGCAGTAATTGATGCAGTAACTAATGTAGTGACCAATGCAGTAACCAAGAAGAGTTGTCATTCCGACCGGAGCCGGAGCGCAAGCGACGGCGCAGTGGAGGAACCTGCTGTTCAGCCGCCAGCGCCGCACTCCATGTGGGAACATCATGTGGGGACAGCCGCCCCCGGCTGTCCAGTCGCCGCAGGCGACGGTTTGCGCCGCTAACATGACCACTTTCCGTCCACGAATCCTTCGTCATCCTGAGCGAAGCGAAGGACCTGTGCACTTCGCCGGCACCATCGACGCTGCCGGCCAGTTGCATAGGTCTCGTCAGGCAAAGAACGCCTTCCTCAGGATGACAAGCATTTGATGACAAGCATGAGTGACGATTTTGCGCCGCTGCTACGATAACCACGTGCCGCCGCTGCTAGACATCCGCAACCTGAGTATTTCGTTCCCAGCCCAAACCCCCGCGCACCTGCGGGCTGACGGACAGCCGGGGGCGGCTGTCCCCACACAACCAAAGGCCCTCCCCGCGGTCCGCGACCTCAGCCTCTCCATCGCCCCCGGCGAAGTGCTCGGACTGGTCGGCGAATCCGGCTCCGGCAAATCGATCACATCCCTCGCCATCATGCGCCTGCTGCCGCCGCAAGCCCGCGTATCGGGCGAGATTCTCTTCGCCGAAAACGGCGCCGACGCCCGCAACCTCGCCAAGCTCCCCGACGATGCCATGCGCCAGCTGCGAGGTTCGAGCATCGCCATGATTTTTCAGGAGCCCATGACCGCGCTCAACCCGGTCATGCGCGTCGGAGATCAAATCGCCGAAGCCGTCCTCGCCCACCGCGACCCGTCGAATCAAGGATCGAAGAATCACGCCTCGAATCCGATTTCAAAAGCTGCCGCCCGCCAGCGCGCCCTCGACGCCATGAACGACGTTGCCATCCCCGACCCCGCCCGCCGCGCCCGCGATTACCCGCATCAGCTATCCGGAGGCATGCGGCAGCGCGTCATGATCGCCATGGCCATCGTCAACCGCCCGCAGTTGTTGATTGCCGACGAGCCCACTACCGCGCTCGACGTCACCATCCAGGCACAGATTCTCGACCTGCTCGCCGAACTGCGCGCCAAGTTCGGGCTCGCGATGCTCTTTATTTCGCACGATCTCGCCGTAGTATCGCAGGTCGCCGATCGCGTCGCCGTCATGTACGCCGGAAGCCTGGTCGAACTCGGAGCGAAGCGCGATATTTTTCAGTCCGCCGCGCATCCCTACACGCGCGGACTTTTGCACGCCGTCCCCGATCTCAAAACCGACCGCACGCGTCCGCTCAAAACCATTGAAGGCACCGTCCCCGCGCTGCAATCCCTGCCCGCCGGATGTGCCTTCGAACCGCGCTGCGAATTCCGCATTCCCGAATGCGCCCGCGCCCTGCCTCCGCTGGTTGAAGTAGCCGGAGGCCACTGGGCCCGCTGCCCGGTCGTGAATCTTTAGATTGTGGTTAGCCGTCTGGCGATGATCAGGATCAACTCAACCGCTCAAGCTTGTCGCGATGCACAAGAAAAAGTACGATACAGGCCGCTCCCAGACCAACCGCCAGGTAGTCGCCGTCAAGAGTCGCGCGCGCCACCCACGGCTGCACAAAGTAGGTCACACCCCCTTTGTATCGGATCGGAACCGAGTGCACCGCGTCGGGAACAGTGGGTGACCACTCGGGAATGGCCCACACCGCGGCAATATCCAGCGGCAGAACCACAAAGAACAGCGCCATGACCACCCTTACCGACAAAGGTGGCTTTTCCTTGAACTGCCATCGAGCCATCGGCTCACCCCATACGTATTTTGCGCTGTCGTTCTCGCAACACCCAAGTGCGCCTCTTAATGACGAAACAGGATCACGAAACAGGCAATCACACTCCGCGCTCCAGTTGATCGCGGTTCAGCACCAGCAGCGCAATCAGAATGACCAGCAGCCCAATCCCCAGCCAACGCTCGTTCAAGTACGCTCCCAGCCACGGCTGGACGAAATAAATGCTGCCATCGCGGAACGGCACCCGATAGGTATGCTCCACATCCGGCGCGGCCAGCGCCCACCTCGGAACCGTCCACAGCATTCCGAAATGCACCGCGGAGTCGACCGCAATCAGCGCCACAATCACGATGAACCACAGCGGCGTTTTTTCCTTGAAGCGCAATCCCGCCCGTCGGCTTCCTGTCACGATCTTTTCCTCCCGGTAGCGAGCCTCACGCCAGATATCTTAGTCTCTTGTCGTCCCTCCGTAAGTTTGGAGGAAGGGAGAACTTTCGGCAGAATCCTTTTCTTTGCGTCCTTCGCGGCTTTTCTTAGCGAACTTTGCGGTTAAAGGCTTTTGATCTGCGCCATCGCCGAAGTACGAAGCTTTTAACCGCGAAGGGCACAAAGAAAGGCCGCAGAGGACGCAAAGTATTCTTCCCGAAGTACGCCTTACCGAACTTTCTCGCGCCGTTCGACCGCATGCCCTACTCTTGATCTATAATCGCGAGTTTGTCCGGGGTCTCATTGCGCATACTCGTACTCAGCGATATCCACGCCAACCTCGAAGCGCTCGACGCCAGCCTTGCCGCCGCTCCGTCCTTCGATGTGGTGGTGAATCTCGGCGACATCGTTGGCTACGGAGCCAGCCCCAACGAAGTCACCGACCGTTCCCGCGATCTGGGAAAGACTTTTGTCCGCGGCAATCACGACAAAGCCGCCACTGGACTGATCGACCTCGACGACTTCAATCCCATGGCCGCGGCCGCCGCCCTCTGGACCCGCAACGATCTCTCTCCCGAAAATCTTGACTGGCTTCGCGCTCTGCCGCAAGGCCCGGTTGCCGTGCCCGATTTCCCCGAGGTGCAGCTCGTCCATGGCTCGCCCAACGATGAAGACGAATACGTGGTCTCGCTCGGCGACGCGCTCGCCCCGCTGATCACTCTGACCTCGCCCCTGACTTTTTTCGGGCACACCCACCTGCAAGGTGGATTCTTCGCCAACGGCTCTTCCGCCGACGGATTCCGCCCCGAGTATCGCACCGTGGGCCAGCCCGAATCGGTCGCGCTGCAGTTGAAACCTGCTACTCGTTATCTGATCAATCCCGGCTCCGTCGGCCAGCCCCGCGACGGAGACTGGCGCGCCGCCTTTGCCCTATTCGATTCGAACGAACAGGTGATTCATTTCCACAGAACGCCCTACAACCTGAAATCCGCCCAAGACCGAATCTTCGCCGCGAAACTGCCTCCGCGCCTGGCCACGCGGCTGGCGTCGGGCAGATAGTTGTAGCGGGTACCACCTCAGCCTATGTGGGGACAGCCGCCCTCGGCTGTCCGGTCGAGCAAAGCTCGACGGCCTGCGTGCACGATCGCGACACCGGGTGCCCCATTTCTCGCGCGCTTTGCGCGAGAAGTGGGGACTTCCTCTCATACTCCCCGTTGCGATCCCGATTCATAGTCTCTCGTTATAAACTCAACCCATGCCCGCCTCCCGCCCGCTCTTCGAATCCCGCGAGACTCCTCCCGCCCACTACCTGGTCGCCCACAGCGACGGCGGAGCCCGCGGCAATCCCGGCCCCGCCGGCTACGGCGTAGTCATCCAGAATGAATCGGGAAGCAGAGTCGCCGCGCTCAGCGAATACCTCGGCCACCAGACCAACAACTTCGCCGAATATCAAGGACTGATCGCCGCCCTCGAATACGCCATCAAACACGGCCCCAAAGCCCTGAAGCTGATCAGCGACTCCGAACTTTTGGTCCGCCAGATCAAAGGCATCTACAAAGTAAAAAACGCCGTCCTGCAGGACCTGCACGCGAGAGCGAAAGAATTGATCGCCCAGCTGGACTGGTTCTCAATCGGCCACGCCCTGCGCGAACACAACCAGGAAGCCGACCGCCTGGCCAACGAAGCCATGGACAAAGGCACGGGCCGAATCAGCAGTGCAAGCGTGGGCGCGCCCGCGCCGTCCACGAGCGTAGCCACCACAACCCACGTAGCCGCGGACGCCTCGTCCGCGCGGTTTTCAACCCCACAGCAGGAACTGGAAGGAATAGTCCGCAACGGCAAAGTGGAACTGCTGAGTGGAAGTTTGCCCGAAGGCGCGCGAGTGCAGCTGCGCGTGAAGAAGTGAAGAAGTGAAGAAGTGGAAGAGGTCGCGGCACAGTGGCGATGTCCCGCTGGCCGCGTCCCGCAAGGGACGACCGAAAATAGCCCGGCGTTTCAACGCCGGGTAGCCGCGCCGGAATCATGACGCGTCCCCTACGGGACGCCTGAACCTGCGGCGACGCGCGACGTTTTCAATCGTGCCCACGGCACGAGTTCGCGTCATCCGCACTGGTCCCGCCGGTAAACTGGCGGGCTATTGTCGATGATCCCTCCGGGATCGCTCGTGACCGAACCTCGTGACAGGATGCCGGGCCGAGATTCAATCCGCCGCCGACGTATGGTCGTGCACAATCTTCCACCCATCCCCGAACCTGCGGAACACCAGCGTAAACAGCCCATGCGGAGTCTTTCCGTCCGTCATGGTCAGATGCCACGCCCCACGCACAAAAGCCGCGTCTGCACCCAGCATCTCGACGCGCAACTCTGAAAACTCCAGTCGCCCCATCTCGTGCCCCGGACCTTGATACCTCGCGCGGTAACGATCCATCGTCTCCTGCCATCCGGCCTTCTGATTCGCGCCAGAAAAAAACGTCAGCTCCGGAGAATTCCAGTATCCAGCCATGAAGGCATCGAGGTCGTGACGATTCCAGGCATCTTGCTGCGCGCGCAAGACCTGCTCAACCTCCTTCTCAGCAGCGCCATTCCCCAGCCGCTGAGACTGGGGCGCTAACACCATTTTCCCGGCTATTTCCGTGTCGAGGCGGAGCGCAGGCGGCATCGCCGGATTGCTTGGATAGGTTTTGCCGTCGAATGAAAGTTTCGCCTCATAGGGGGAAATACCACCGCCTCCCACGACGACGCTGAGGTCGTGCCAGCCATTTGTCTTGCTATTCAGCACGCGGATCGGCCGCCGCGTGATCGTGATTTTCGTGACGAGTTCGTATTCAGAATCCTTCGGCGCCAGAACCAATGTGGTGCACCCGCCGCTGCCGCACCATGACCCATCCGTCAGATAAACGATCGCTTCCAGATTTCCATTATCTCGGAGATCGACAAAAGCTGAAGAATAACGTCGATCCTCGCCAGGACGGAGCACCGGCGCGGTCAAGTAATTCTCAAGGGTCTTCCTCAGATAACCTTCCGAAGACGCTTCGGAAGGCTGCGCAAGGCAGAGTGTACCTAAAACAAGAACTGCAGCGATGGCTCTGAGAAACTGTCCGTGAATATTCATGATTAATGCGCCTCTTCACTCGCCGGCGCCGCGTCCGGCGTATCGACTTTCTGCGTCACGTGCGCCGTCACCGGCGGCGGCTGAAACTCGCCCGTTTCTTTCCCAGCCATGGCCACGGTCATAAAGTTCATCCAGATCGGCAGCGCCGCGTGCGCTCCAGTCTCTTTCGCGCCCAAGGATTTCTTCTCGTCGTATCCCACCCACACCCCGCAAGTCATCGTCGGAGAAAATCCTACGAACCACGCGTCGGTGAAGTCGTTCGTCGTCCCGGTCTTGCCCGCCACCGGAAACGGCAGCCTCGCCGCGGCGATTCCGGTCCCATGCAACACAACCTCGCGCAGCATGGACGTCATAATGCGCGCCGTGCGCTCGCTGATCACGTCCTTCACTTCGGGAAAATCTTCTTCCAGCACGCGCCCTTCGTAGTCGGTCACGCGGGTGATGTAGCGCGGCGTGATGCGTACCCCATCGTTCGGAAATACGCTATACGCCGACGTCTGCTCGATCAAAGTAATTTCCGCCGCGCCCAGCGCCACCGGCAGATACGGCGGCAGCTTCGCCGTTATGCCGAAACGCCCGGCGTATTCGATCACATCTTTGATCCCAACTTTATTCGCCAGCTTCAGCGCGGGAATATTCCGCGACTGCGCCAGCGCCCGCCGCAGCGTGATGATGCCCTCGAATTTTTCGTCATAGTTATGCGGAGAATACGGCCCCGAAGGCGTCTCGAAACTTACCGGCTCATCGAGAATAGTGTCGTCCGGGCTCGCGCCTTCGTCGATCACCGTCGTGTAAACATACGGCTTGAACGACGACCCAACCTGCCGCAGCGCCTGCGTGGCGCGGTCAAACTTCGATTCGTTGAAGTCGCGCCCGCCCACCATCGCCTTGATTCCGCCGGTCGTATTATCCAGCGCAATCAGCGCGCCCTCGGCCCCGGAATCCTGTTCGAGGCTCACGCGCGCGGCGCCGTTCACGCCCAGCGAAATAATTTTCACGTAACAGATGTCGCCCGCCTTCAGAATGTCAGCCAGCTTGTGCTGCGTCCAGGCCACGTCGGGCTGGCCCAGAGCCGCGGTATAACGGCCAAACCTCAGCGTCGCGATCCCGGTTCCCGCCGCGGTCACGACCGCGTGAATATATCCGCCCACCTCGGGCTCATCGTCCCAGTCGGGATGCGAAAATTTTTCCAGCACCGCGCCCTGTCCACCACGTTCTCCAGATGTCCCTTCCATCCATGCCGCCGCTCGTAGGCCGCGAGCCCGTCGAGTACCGCCTGATTCGCCGCGCGCTGCAAGTCGACATCGAGCGTGGTGTAGACCTTCAATCCGCCTTCATGTACCTGATCGGCGCCGTACTTGCCCTCCAGGTAGCGGCGAATCTCCTCCACAAAATGCGGCGCCAGCGAATTCGGATCGTGCGCCAGATGCAGCACCAACGGCGCCGAGCGCGCATCGGCCGCCTGCGCCGCCGTGATCTTGCCGTCTTCGAGCATGGCGTTGATCACCAGATTCCGCCGCTGCTGCGCTTTTGCAGGATGGTTGATGGGCGAATACACCACCGCGCTCTTGGGCAATCCCGCCAGCAGCGCGGCTTCGTCGAGTGTTAGTTGCTTAGCCGGCTTGCTGAAATAATATTCGGACGCCGCCTCGAATCCGTAGACGCCGTGACCCAGAAAAATCTGATTGGCATAGAGCGTGAAAATCTGCGGCTTGGTGAAGTGGCGCTCGATCTGGACGGCCAGCATCGTCTCCTGCACCTTGCGATGAAACGACCGGTCGGGCGAGAGAAAAAGATTGCGCGCCAGTTGCATGGTCAAAGTCGACGCGCCCTGCACCTTGCCGCCCGATTCAATATCGCGATAGGCCGCGCCGACGATGCGCCAGAAGTTGACGCCGGAGTGCGTGTAGAAATCCTTGTCTTCGATCGAAACCAGCGCATCGCGCAGCACGGGAGGAAAATCTTCGTAACTCGCGACCACCCGCCGCTGCAGCGCGAACGAGCCAATCACGCGCCCGTGACTGTCATAGACTTCGGTGATCGAACTTGGGCGGTAATTTTCCAGCGCGTCGACCTGGGGCAGGTCGGTGGTGTAGACCAGCAGCAACCCGGCCGTTGCGCCCACCAGCGCCGCCACCAGCACCAGCAGCCCAAACAGCACGCGGCCGACGAACTTGCGCCCGCCGATTTCCACGTCAGGAAGATCGTCGTAGAGGGATTTCATGCCCGGATGAGGTCAGAATAGCAGACCCGGTTTTGGTAGCCCCGGACGCCCCCGTCCGGGGTTGCGCGCAGCGCAATGTCTGCAGCTGCGAGAGCCGGATAACCCGTCAAGGTCACTGATGCTGTACGCCGTCCCACGCGGAGCTTCGCTCCGCGGAACGGACGAGGTGTCCGCCCCCTACACAAACAAAATCGCGCGCCGCGAAGGCGCGCGATCAATTCGTAAAAGATCTTACCGCCGCTACTTCGGCTGTGACCCGGGTGCGATAAGCCGGGGCGTTGGCTTGTCCTGAGGAGTAACCGCCCCGGTCTTCAGCATTTCCACGGCCTTGTTCAGCTGATCATCCACCGCCGGCTTCGGCTTGGCTTCCTGGTCCGGAGCCGCCGGGGTTTCATCTTCGTCATCCGGCCCGGCGCTCTCGTCCACATCCGCCACCAGAACGTTGGGCGTGATCGCGTTATCCTGAATCGCCTTTCCGCTCGGCGAATAATATTTCGCCACCGAAAGAATCAGTGCGCCGCCGTCGGGCAGGTCGATCGTCCTCTGCACCGATCCATCGCCGAAAGTCTTGTCGCCGATGACATCTCCGCGCGCGTTCTCCAGAATCGCCGCCGCGACAATCTCAGCCGCGCCCGACGTTCCGCGATTCACGAGCACCGCCACCGGCAGCGCCGTAATCGCCTTTGCCGGATCGGCATTAAACGCCTGCCGCGGATACTTCTGCCCCTGCAGGTAAGTGATCGTCCCGTGATTCAGGAACAGGTTCGCCACCGCGACGCCCTCGTTCTCGTCACCCTCGGCGCAATTGCGCAGATCGAGCAGGATCTTCTTCGCTCCCGATTTCTCCAGCGACTTGACCTTGGCCGCGATCTCCTGCGACTTGCCCCGGGTCAGCGCCTCGGCCTTCACATAGCCGATGCCGTCTTCCATCATCTTGTCGGACGGCGACGGAATGCTGACGATGTCGCGCGTAATCACAACCTTCTGCGGTTCGGCCCGGCGCGCCCGCACTACGGCCACGTTCAGCGTCGATCCCGGAGTCCCGGCCAGCAGATTCTGAATCTCCGGCAGCGACATGTCGCGCGTGCTCTGCCCTTCAATCGATTCGAAGATGTCGGTCTGCTCAATGCCAGCCTTTTCCGCCGGCGACCCCGGCAGCACCGCGACAACGGCGGCATAGCCGAAGCGCTTCGAAATCACCGCACCGATGCCGCCCTTCGATTCCGTCTTGTGCGTCTTGTACGCCTTGTAGGCGTCGGCCGACATGTAGCTCGAGTTCGAATCGAGCGACTCCAGCAGCCCGTGCAGCGCTCCGTCGGTCACCTTCGGAATGTTGGGCTCTTCGACGTACTCGCTCTGCACCCGCGAGAGCACTTCGCTGTAAACCTGTAGCTGGCGGTAAGCGCCGTCGTTCGACGAGGCGTGCACGCCTCCCAGCGAACCCACAACGACGAACAGCAGTACCGCAAAGGATGTAACGAGAATCGCTGCCTTGGTTTTCATGGACATCAGTTTGGCCGTCTTCTGGAAGGACGTACTTCCTTGGAAACTAAAGAAACTCCCTGCATTATACCGTGATAGATGCAGCTTTCCACCGCCCGGCTGCCCCATTTTGTGCCTCGGAGGTAACCTGGGCTGAACTCTGGCGTCGAGCGAGCAAGAGCTTCAACCACGAAGGACGCGAAGTATCACGAAGGAATTCCATCGTAAGGGCTTTCCTTCGTGGACCTTCGTGCTCTTAGTGGTAGACGCTCTTGCCGCAAATTCGTTACTGGCCTGGCTTGAAGCTGATCGTCATCGGCACCTGCACCGACACAGCTCGCCCGTTCATCATGTAGGGTTTGAACTTCCACAGCTTCACGCCGTCGATGGCGGTGCGGGCGAAGGCCAGCGATCCCTGCATGAACTTGGCGTCCTGCACGCTGCCGTCGCGGCCGATCAGAACTTGCAGAATCACCGTCCCCTGCTGGCCCTTTGCGCTCGCCGGATACCCCACCGCCGGCTGCTCGGTCAGCAGCGCGCGCTCCGCGGCCTCGGGAATCACTACCGGCTCAATCGAATTCATGGCAGCTTCCGGAGCCTTGTTGCCGCTGGCGTCGGGAGTCTCGGAAGTGATCTGCGATTTCAGACTCGAGGGTATTCCGGAGCTCGTAGGCATCGACGCTCCGGCCGAACCTGACACCGTCGAAGGCACAACGGTCTGCGCGTTTCTAGGCGGAATCGGCTGCTGTAATGAAGCGGGCGCGGAAGTTACCGGAGCCGCAACGGTCGGCGAACTGGCAGCCGAGTTTGGCGTAGTTGCCGGAGTAGTTGCAGGCGAGCCCGCCGTTCCCGTCGCTCCAGTCGTTCCAGCCCCACTCGTCGAGGTTCCGGCAGGAGCACCGGTCGGCGCGGCTTGAATCCCCGGTGCCGTGGCCGCGGGTGTCTGGAACGGGTCAGCCGGCGTTGCTGCTGTTCCGGAAGACGCTCCATCCGCCGGCGCGCTCTGATTCGAATTCGCTGCCCCATCATTCGGTTTCTTCGCCGTCGGATCGACCACCGGCGTCACCCGAATTTGCGTAGGATCGGTGGTCGCATCCGGAATCGTCTCGGCCACCGGCAGCTTGTACTCGTCGCCCGCGCGCCCAAAATTCTCATGCGACGGTGGCGCCTGTGGAGTCGTAACCAGTTGCGGATTCAGCCAGCCATGCACAGTGCGCTGTCCCCGTGCCCACGCAGCCCGCACCTGCGGATGCCACGGCGCCTCCGGCGCAGCCACCACCGCGCACGCGGCCAGCGCCAGCGCCCAGACCATCGCGCCTGCGCCCAGCCGGAAGCGTGGCCGGCCCTCGGCTGCAGGCTGTTCCTCGCCGTCGACTTTGGCGCCGTCGATGTAAGCGAAGAGTTCGGCTTCGCGTTTCTGTTCCTTCTGCTCACCTTCCGATTCAGTTTTCGGCAGCCCGGTTCCCCGCAGGGCGGGCGCCGGACGCACGGACGCGACTTCCACAGTGTTAGCTTGGTCAGGCTCGGAATAAGAGGGCGTCTGGTCGAAACCGATGATCTCGGGCTTCGCCGGATTGGCAGCAGGCGCTAGCGTGGCAGAAGCCGCCGCTGCGGGCGCGGCCCCCGCGCGCCGTTTCAAATACCACTCCAGCCCGCGTGGCCCATCGTCGGCCGGTTCGCTAGCCGGAGTCTCCTCCGGCTGGCTCCGCACTGCGGCCGCCATCGGTTCCAGCTCTTCCAGCGGATCCACTTCCGCCGCCGCGGCATGCTCCATCGACTTCTGCATCTCCGACTCAGTATCGAAGTGCCGGCCCGGAGCCTGCCCGGTCGACTGCACAAACTCTCCCGCACGCAGCGGATTCTCGGCGGCCTGCCCCGCATATCCCGGCAGGGCGGTCGCAACTGGACCAGACGCGGTTGTTCCAGACGCGGTTGGTCCAGACAACGCGCCAGTCCCGGCCCCGGCCGCCGCCGCCTGTGCCGCAGTGGCTGCATTCGCTGCCGACTCCTGCCGGGCGCGCAGCAGATCGCGCGCCCGCTTCAACGTATCTTTGGCCTGGCTGGGTACAATCGGCTTGCGTAAAATCGAGTTCGCGCCCGCCTGCAGAGCCTTCGGGACGCTCAGATCGTCGCTCACAATGGCCAGCGTCAGCGGCCGCTCGCTGGCCTTGCGCTCACGCGCCGCCGTCAGCAGCAACCCCGCCTCCGGCTGTAAGTCCCAGTCGATGATGACGATCTGAAAGGGCTGGCTGGAAACTTCCTCGACCGCCAGCACCGCCTCGGAGCAGTGCTTTCCCTCCACCCCCAACCCGCCCAGCACTTCGCGGAGGGGCGCAGCCGTGCCTTCATCGGAACAGAACAACAGGCAGCGCAAAGCCATCTCCCTCCAGACTAGGAGGAGTGGGTAACCCCCGCAAGATTACCGAGGTAGAACGACGAGCTGGCACGATTCCCCCGCCTCTCCGGGTCGCGTCCCCGAAGGTGCATGTACCAGCGGAGCGCCCCCGCGCTAGAATGCTCAGTCGCCTTATATGCGGACGCGTCCGCGAAAACAACTCGCGTAGGAGCGGACGCCCTCGTCCGCCCAGGGAGTGCTTCCGGAGCACGCCTCGAAAAAGTGAGTCGCTCATGCTGGCGCGCGAAAGCTGCGCCAACCGCTCCCCGGACGGTGGCGTCCGGGCTACGTGAGCCGGAGTGGTCCACGGTACCGGGGTGAGCCGCAGCGCCGTGGCGCCCGCGGTACCGTGGAAGAGCGGCGCTTCAGCGCCGCGTAAAGCGTTCCCAAGGATAGGGGCTTGAGCCCCCGTGGTCGTATTCATCATCCCATGCAAACCGCAGAAGTCGTCATCATCGGCGCAGGCATCGTCGGCGCCAGCATCGCCTACCACCTGACCACCGCCGGGTGCCGCAACGTCATCGTCCTCGAGCGCGAATCCGCCGCAGGCAAAGGATCCACCGGCAAAAGCATGGGCGGAGTCCGCGCCCAGTTCTCCACCCCGGTCAATATACAGATGTCGCTCTACTCGATCCCGTTCTACGCCAGCTTCGACGAGCGCATCGGCCATCCCTGCGACTACCGTCCCCAGGGATACCTTTTCTGCGCCACGCACGAAAACCACCTGGCCTACCTACGCGCCAACTACGAAAAGCAAGTCGCCATGGGACTAAAAAACGTGCGCCTGATTGAAGGCGCAGAAATCCGCGCCATGTTCCCGCAACTGCGCGGCGATGACATTCTCGGCGGAAGTTTCTGCCCCACCGACGGCTTCGTCGACCCCTACAGCGCCATGACCGGATTCATGAGTTGGGCCGCCGATCACGGCGCAAGCCTGCGCAAAAATGCCGTCGTGACCAGACTCACGCGCGATGCAAGCGGCATCGCAAGCGTCGAAACCAGCACCGGAACGATCGCAACCAGAAAAGTAGTCAACTGCTGTGGAGCGTGGTCCGCCAGCGTTGCGAAGTATGCGGGCATCGACCTGCCCGTCGAACCGCTGCGCCGCATGCTCGTCCCCAGTGAACCCTTCGACCAGTTCCCTCGCACCGCGCCCATGATCATCGATATGTCCAACGGATTTCACTTCCGCCCCGAGGCCCGCGGATTTCTGCTGGCCTGGAACGATCCCGAAGAAACGCCCGGATTCAAAACCGACTTCGACCCCGCGTTCATAGAAAAAATCCTGACCCGAGCCGCCGACCGCGTCCCCTGCTTCGCCGATCTGCCCGTGAATCCGAAGCGCGCCTGGGCCGGCCTGTATGAGATGACGCCCGATCATCATCCAATTCTAGGCGAAGCCCCCGGCGTCCCCGGATTTTTCCTGGCCAACGGCTTCAGCGGCCACGGCGTAATGCACGCCCCCGCCACAGGAAAAATCCTCAGCGACCTGCTCCTGACAGGAGAAACGAATCTGATCGACGCGTCGCTACTGAACCTGCAACGCTTCTCCGAAGGAAGGATGATCCACGAAACCGCGGTGCTATAAGAAACTAGCCAAAGCGAAAGCTCATGCTCGAACAGAACTACTGGCTCACCACCACTACGATCCCTTCGCCCGACGCCCGGCCGCTGCCCGAGGCCGTCGACGTCGCGGTCATCGGCGCCGGATTCACCGGCCTTTCCGCCGCTCGCGCCCTCGCCCAGCGCGGCGCGAAGGTTGCGGTGCTTGAATCGGAAACCATCGGCTGGGGCGCGAGCTCACGCAACGGAGGCATGGTCCTCACCGGCATGAAGCTCGGCGTGAACCAGCTCATCTCAATGTATGGACGCGAGCGCACCCAGCGCATGTACGCCGCGTCTCTGGCGACCATCGACTGCGTCGAGCGGATCGTCCGCGAAGAAAAAATCGAGTGCGACTTTTCCCGCTGCGGCCATCTCGAAGTCGCCTGCAAGCAGAAACATTTCGACGACTACGCCCGCCAGGCTGAAGTGATCGCCCGCGAATTCAATCATCAGATGCGGGTGGTGCAAAAACACGAACTGTCCGCCGAGATCGGATCGACCATCTACTACGGCGGCATGGTCGATGAAGTCAGCGCAGGCCTCAACCCCGCCCGCTACGTCGCCGGACTCGCCCGCGCCGCCGTAAAAGCGGGCGCAGAAATTTTCGAGCACACGCGCGTGGAGAAAATCACGCGCGACTCGCGCCAGGGCGACGCGGGATGGAAGCTCACCACCTCCCGCGGTTCGCCTTCAGGCGGATCACTCTGGGCGCACGAAGTCTTCGTCGCCACCAGCGGCTACACCGGACGCGCCACGCCCGCGCTGCAGAAAAAAATCATTCCTATCGGGTCTTTCATTATTACAACCGAAGTGCTACCTGAGAAACTCGCCCGCGAACTCAGCCCGCGCAACCGCATGATCTACGACTCGAAAAACTATCTCTACTACTACCGCCTCACGCCCGACGGCCGCATGCTGTTCGGCGGCCGCGCCGCATTCTTCCCGGAGAACGACCAGACCGTGCGCCGCAGCGCGGAAATTCTGCGCCGCGGCATGATCAGCGTCTATCCGCAACTTTCCGACGCCCGTATCGACTACGTCTGGGGCGGCACGCTCGATTTCGCCTTCGACATCATGCCTCACGCCGGCCAGCTTGACGGCATGTACTACGCCCTGGGCTACGCCGGACACGGCGTTGCCATGGCCACGTATCAAGGCCAGAAAATCGGCGAACTCATCGCTGCTGAAAACATGCCGGAAAATCCCTTCGTAGGAATTAAATTCCCCGGCGCGCCGCTCGGCCTCTACAACGGCAAGCCATGGTTCCTGCCCTTCGCCGGCGCCTGGTACAAGTTTCTGGATTGGGTGAGTTGAACGCGTCAGCCGCGAATCTCCTTAAAGCTTGCGAAGACGCATGAATCGGCAGACGAGACGATTCACCGGAACGGATTTCGAATCGTCAAGCCCTCATCGATGATCTGGCCGTCCTGCATATCCTCCGAGTACAGGATGGTGCACGTCGCCTGCAGGGCAGAAGCGATGACGAGAGCATCGTAAATTTTGAAGCCATATTTTTCTGCGATTGCCAATGCGCCCTGGTGAGTATGAATCGTGACGGGAAGAGGATTGGGACAGAGGATCTTGATGTTTTCAATCGCGAACCGCACTTCGTCCCAAGGCATTCTGATTTTTCTGCGGACCACGGCCGCGAACTCGTTTAAGACCTGTACGCTGACGGTTCCGCCTTCAGCCATCAAGTTCTCTGCCTCGTCCGATCGTGGATCATCTTGAACTAAGGCGTAGACCAGGACGTTGGTATCGAAGAACGCTCTATCGTTCATCGTTCATGCGCTTCCTCGCGGTCGAAGACAAATCCCGCGGGGAAAGGACGCCGGAGCTTGCGCAGGTTCTCCAGAGCGCGCTGGCGACTCTGATCGCGGCCCACTTCGAACGCCCGGTTGCCGGCGACCCGAATCTCAATGTCGTCGCCTTCTTTCAATTCAAGCGCTTCCACAACGGCGGCGGGTAAGCGAATGGCCAGGCTGTTGCCCCACTTCGAAACCTGCATCGGGTTCTCCTTGGATATACATTCATAGTGTATATCCATAACGGCCAGGACGCAATGGCAGAGCCGTGGCGTCTCCGATCGCATCAACAATGGGGCTTATGGCTCCAATCGCCTCATTCCAGGTAGGTTGCGCCGGCGTCTGCCTGTGCAAAACGTGGGCCGTATCTCGATGAAAACGCGGTACTTAATATGCCAAGTTAAACCGGTTTAACTTGCCCGCAGGGCGCGATGGATTCAGTTTGATGCGGGGGGCGGCCGAGATTCCCCGCACGCACCTGCGCGGCGAGGAATCGCCGGACGGGGTCATTGCGCGGGCGAGCCGCCTGCGGAAGCTTTGACGATGGCATACACCACCGGCCCGACTGCAATGGCGATCACGCCACCGATCATTCCAAACTTGTCGCTGCCGAGCAGCGCCACCATCGCCATCACTACGGGAGCGCCTACAACGTAGACCAGTCCCGCGCGCCCGCCGGGGATTCTGAACGACCGTTTCAACTCTGGTTGCGTGCGGCGCAGCTTCCAGGCCGAGAGCACGGTCAGCACCGTCGTGGCCGAGCGCAGCCAGATATAGATCGAAATCAGCTGCGCCAGATTCTGCCACGCCAGCAGCGCGTAGATCGCCGCCGAGGCTATGATCGCGAGCCACGGCGTGCCGTAGCGCGGGTGCTTGCGAGTGAGCGCCGGCGGAAGGTATCCATCTTCGGCCATGGCGAAGGGCATGCGCGTGGTGGTGAGCACAGTGCTGTTGAGCAAGGCGACGTTGCCGACCATCGCAGCCAGAGTCATCCACGTTCCCAGCCACGAGGTTCCGAGCCATGGATAACCGTGGAATGTCCCGCCGATGGCCGCGGCCGCGTCGGAAAAATATCCCGTATGCCATTTTTCCCAGTGACCAGCCGACGCGAGGCCCGCCAGCGTGGGCAGAAAATATGCGGCCATCGAGAGCGGCACCACCAGCGCGAGCGCCCGCGGATAGGCGCGCTGCGGATCTTCCACTTCCTCGGCCACGGTCGAAAGCTGTTCGTAGCCGGAGTAGAGCCACAATCCCAGTGCGAGGCCGACGCCGAAAACTTTGAACGTAGCCTGATGCGGCACCACGAACGGCGTGAACGGATTGTGATGCCAGCGCGCAAGGCCCATGACGATCATGATGGCGACCGGGACGAAAATAAAAATCTCGAGCGCAGTCGCAACCTGGCCGACCATCTGGATGCCGCGCACGTTGATCCAGGTGAGCGCGGCGATCAGCGCGACCGAAATCAGGTAGTGCTGCCACCAGGTCATGTGCGGAAAGTAGTAGACGAGATAGTCGGTGAAGAGAACGGAGTAGGCTCCGCCCAGCAGAAACGACGCCGACCAGTTCCACCAGCCGGAGAGAAATCCCCAGAAGTCGCCGAAGGCGGCGCGGGTCCAGCGATAGAAGCCGCCTTCGACCGGCATGGCGGTGGTCAGCTCCGCCGACACCAGCGATACCGGGATGCACCAGAAAAACGGTAGCACGAGAAGATAAAGAAGCGTCATGCCGGGGCCCGAGGTGGTGACCATGTCCTCGAGGCCAAACGGCCCGCCCGTGGTGTAGGAGAACATTACGAAGACGAGGTAGAAGAGGCTGGCCTTGCGCAGCGCGGAGGATTTGGCGGGCGTCGTCAAAGCGGCGTCGGTTGCGTTCCGTGAACTTTTGGCGGATGAACTTTGCGTGGATGGAATTGTAGACCGCTGCCGGCTGATTTTGATTGCCGAGTAGAGCGCCGGAGGTCAATGAGTGTAATGGCGATGTTTCGCCAACTGACAGGCATTTTTCACGGAACATGCTGACTTCGCTTGGCGTATTCTAGATTGACGGCAAGGCACGTTTCGCTGGAGCTGATTCTGTGAGGACCTTGAAGGCTTCTCTGTTGGCGAGCGCAATCGGAACTGGAGCATGGATGCTGGGCCTGACACGTGCAATGTGGCCTGCGCATCCAACGCTAGCGGTTTTCTTCCTGACGATAGGCGCAACCCTCATCCTTATGTACGTCTTGCCGGAGCCGCAGAAGTAGCCCATCGCCCCGATGAGTGAAATCGCGATTTATCGCCAACTGTTTTGGACTTCCTTCTTCGTTCGCTCTTTAAGTAGGGAGTGAAACAGTTCTCGATCAGAATGATTTACTGTGTGTGTGATCGTCGTTAGCCCCGGCCCTACAACGAACGTCGTTTGCCTCTTCGGTTCATAGCTGATGTACTCAACCTCGCTATATGGAATTGCCCGACGAATCCCAAACAATGAACGTTGACTAATTCCGACTTCGTTCAGCGTGATGGTTCGCGGCCAACGAAAGAGAGCCAGCAACCCAAGAGAAAGGCTTAGCATTAGCGTCAAAATAGGGTCGTGTTGGCCCCCAAACCCACCAAGCCACCAAAACAGTAGTACAGACGGCCCTGCGCTTGCCCAAAAAATCCGGCTAAGAACCGTTGCCCGAAACGATCGGACATCTGTCTCTTGGCGGTAATCAGATGTTCGCAGACCAAGGAAGGTGGAGGCGAACATAGCCGCGAATGCCAGGCCGCTGATGGCTCCAACTAGTTCGAGAGACATACGCCAGGACATCGATTTTGTGTTGAAGACCCAATCAAGCAGTGTGAATCGAGCCACGCCCAGCAAGAAAACAATTAATGAAAAAAGCCCGGCTGTCGCTGCGCTCGACTTGATCTGCTCCGCCACACTATTCGTGGACATGCGTTGCCCCATCCCTCGCGAGGAAGTTTCGCTTGTAGGTGGCATTACTATTCCAATTATTGATGAGCGTGGACATCCAACGCAGATAACTCTCGTAATCAGGCCACTATACTCATCGAGATTTGTGACCAGTCGTCAATGAGTGTAAGGCGTCTCGCGAACTGATCGCCGGGTCAGTCATGCGGGGCCTCGACAATTACCGGAGACTTAGAAGGGTATCCTGTAAACGACGGAGTCGTATTTTGGATTCTTGCGGTTGCCTATGATCTCGCCGTGAAGATTCTCAGCGATACGCCTGCTGGCGATGTTACACCCGTTGGCTAAGGAAACGGTGTCTAATAGAAACGTGCGACCGTTTCCGCGCCTGCGGCGCAGTCTGTTTTACGGCATCCTTGTCCTTTTCTTCGCGGCTTCGGTGTCCGTGGCTTTTATTCCGATTCAGCAGGAGATCCTGCGTCGCCGGGCCGAACGTCTGCTGGCCGACATCCGCAACCTCAACCTGCGCAAGAGCACGTGGAATGACGCACAGCAGATTTTCGCGCGCTGGGGAGCATGGGGCCACTATGACGGTGCGTGCACACAGGGAAGCTGTTCTTACCAGGTCGAATTTGGCGATTTCATGAACACCTATCCACATTTGGCTCAACGGCTTCAGTTCCTTGAGCCTGCGTATCGTCTCTTTGGTGGTCGCACGAGTTTGATTAGGGCGGGTTTTGATATCCATGACGGTGTGATTTGGGCCAAGGGATTTTCGTTGTTTGTCGAGGTTCCGCCTGAACGCGCACCAAACAGTTACGAGTACACGCTGATTGGCTCTGCATGGAGCGTCTCCCGGTTTCGAAGTTTCCGTCCCTCACTCGCTGACCACCCGAACTATATTGTGGGGACACCCGGCGGGTGCACCGGTTGTCTGGCAGTTTTTGCAGAGTTCAGCCCCTACTCCGATCCCGCTGACGTGGAGCGATTGATGCAATTTGATCTGTCCTGCCTTACGAAAAGGCAACCGTGCCGCGAAAAAGCGGAGATCATGCCCGCTGCATGGGCTCAATATCTGAAAGATGGTGACAATGCCCGCGCTGTAGAGATGCGGCCGGAATGCTCCATTTATCCCTTGAGACTATTTGGCCGCGACACCGCGAACGCCGCGATTGTAGACGTGGTTGCCAATCGAACCGAAGGCGCAGCTAAGGATGCCTTTCAAGTTTCAACAGTCCGGCTAGTAAAGAAGCTCAAGGGGACGTCTTTCTGGGACTTGGACACCATCCGTGACGTACGTGTATTCCCGGGAAACGTGAGCCGTACGCCCCACAATCAGCCGACGGATGTGGCACCGGGCGCTCGCTTCATCCTGCTTTTTGCTCATCATCACTGGGGCGGCCCAGCCGGACCCGAGGTCTGGCTTGATTCCTGTGGAGCGTTGCCGATGACTGAGCAGAACCTCGACGAGGTCCAACGCGGTGTCGACGAGGATTATCTTGCGGCACGAGACCAGGAACCAGCGACGGATTGATTGAAGGATCAAACTGTTTTGAACCAGGCCATTACACTCATTGAGATTTGTGACCAGTCGTCAATGAGTGGCGATTTCTCGCCAACGGATCGCCGGGTCAGTCATGCGGGGCCTCGACAATTGCCGGAAACGTAGAAGGAATCCTGTAAACGACGGAGTCGTACTTTGGATTCTTGCGGTTGCCGATGATCTCGCCGTGAAGATTCTCAGCGATACGCCTGCTGGCGATGTTTTGTATGGCCACCGGATAGAGGAAACTTCCTTTGCCGAGAGTTGCGTGTCCCCATTCCACAAGTGCGGCCACCACTTCCCGGCCAAAACCCTGTCGGTGCGCGCTTTGCTTGAGCCAAAGGCCGAGTTCGGGCGAAACCGAATCCGCAGCTTCCAGCGAGGCCATGCCCAGGCATTCCCGGTTGTCGAGCCGCCGGATGACGAAAGAAAACTTGTTCGGTTCCGGAGCCTGCACTCTCCTCTCGCATCGCGCCACGTACTCGCTCCACGATGGCGGCTCCCAGGGCATGAATCTGGCGATGGCGGGCGTGATGCATGCAAAAACCTCCGGTGCATCCATCATCTGAAACTGGCTGAGCTGCAATCGTGGGGACTGGATGACAATCATTGGGTCAGCCTATCAACGACGGATGATACGTCAATTGATAGCTGGCGAAGACATGCCCTTACACTGATTGGGGACCTGGCAGGCGGGCAGGGGTTCATGAGTGAAATGGCGATTCTTCATCAACGCTTGGACCCAACATTGAAGAGCTGGCTGTCGGCTACCTTCATCTTCCTGAATTCATTGCCGCCCTTGCCATTGATGCATGCCAGTGTCCCACGCTGGGTGAGCCGGCAGCGGTACACAGTCTTACCAGAGCAGTCACCGTCGCTGCACAGAGAAAAGTCCACGCTACTGCCCTTGGGATCTGGTTCCATTCTCTCTCGCCAGACCGCGCTGGACCCAACCGGGTGCATTTCCATCACATAGGCAGAGCTGGTATCAGTGATTGCAAACTCAAACATTTTTCCTCTCATAATCCCCGTGCAGTTGAGACTTCGGAAGTGCGGCGGAACTTCGTCATCAACCACTTGCATTCCGTAGTCAAAAGTTCCGATCTCGACCCATACCCCGGTTAACTCCTTGGCCAAGGGCGCCCTACCTTTGTGAAACGACGCAGTCAGTTGGCTGAGAGACCTTGGCTGATCTGAGCAGGGAGAATTTTGCGGGGTTGGGTTGGCCGGCACTGATTCCTCCGCGCTCGTTGTGGAAGGCGCTTGCCCCTGCGCGGGCAGTTGAACCAGCAGCATTGACAGCATGAATGCCAACAGGGCGGGGCGCATTTGGTTTCGCACTTCCAAAAAGTGGCTGCCTTTTGCGAAGAAACTGTGCTGTCCAATTGTCAGCAAAGAGGTGGGGTGCCAGTAGATGACTGCCGTAACCAGGCCATTCCACTCAAACCCCCGCGACCGGGCGCCAATGAGTGTAATTGCGATGTTTCGCCGATGAACCCGCTTTCACGGTGTGTATTTGAATATCGCTCCGCAGCCGAGCGTTGCGCCGTTGCCGTCAGGACAAGTTTTCCCACCGACAGAAGTAGCGCCGTAGATGCTCCCGTCAGCTCCCAGAGTCAATTGGCCTACTGCGGGTGAGTTGCCATCACCAGCGGCTAGCCCTGCGAAACGGTGAAGTACGGTATATTGGCCCGTCTTTCCGATTTGGTAAAGCACTCCGCAGCCATCTGGACAGGCTGTCGGGTAGTCGCCGCCGCTGAGTGTCATCCCATAAAGCACGCCGCCGACATCCAGGAGTCCGTCAACAGGCTGGTATCCGCCGCCGTACCCAAAAAAATTGTGGAGCACCGTTTTATTGTCGCTCACGTCCAGTCGGAATACAGTCCCTCCTCCAGTTACGCCGCCTGACGCCGTCACGCCGTGAATGTTGCCGTTCGTGTCCCGTATCAACGTCCCCTCTGGATTCCCCCGTCTGTCCCGCCGGTGAAGGTGTAAAGCACTGTGAAAACGCCCGCCGTGTCCAACTCGAACACCGTGCCGAAATCGGGAGTGGTGATTGATGAGGCGGCTCCGTATAGATTGCCTGCGGAGTCTCTGACGAGGCCCTGCGGTTGAGCCCCGTCGGCTCCACCGGTGAAGCGGTATAAAACCGTCTCCCTGCCGCCCTTCGTCACCTTGAAAATTACTCCGCACGTGCAATTCAAATCGCCGCCGAATCTCGTGGTTCCGTAAAGCTCCCCATTGATCGAGACCATCCTAAATTGAGGCTGCGCTCCGTCGGTGCCGTTCTTGAAGGTGTAAAGGGTGGTGAGAACGTTGTTTGTGTCCAGCTTGAAGACCGTGCCATTTCCATTTGCTCCACCTTGGGTGGTCGTGCCGTACAGGTTGCCCTCAGGGTCGCGGAAGAGGCCCGCATCGGTATGGCCATCCAAAGAGGAGAGGATCGTCACCACGCCGCTCTGATCCAGCTTGAAGACGGTTCCACCATCGCTCGTGCCACCCCCGCTGGTGGTGCCATACAGGTTGCCTGTGTCGTCAGGGATCATCTCGCCATTCGGGGACGACCCGTCCGCCGCTCCTCCGGCGAAAGTGTGAATCACGGTGTAGGTCTGCGCATCCGCTGGCGAGGATGCAACCAATAACATGAGCAACGCGTTCAAAACTATCAGGCACATTCGGAGGAAAAGGCTTCGACCAAATATGGGATTCATCATGAGGGCACTCCTTTGAATGGCAAGCAGGACGCCGTTTTCCAGCCGAGCGGTATCGCGAGGGAGGCGGGAACCGAGAGCATGGTATCACGGATCCGGTGAGCCGCTTGGCCGGCGTAGCCAGGCCATTTCACTCATTGACCCTTGGAGCCGGGAAGCCTGGTCAATGAGTGTAATCGGGATTTCTCGACAGTCTATTTGGTGGGGTCGATTATGTGGGCAGAGGGAACAAGAGAGCTGGCGCCACCGACTTTCACGATTTTCAGGTAGATGAGCTGTTTTGTTCCATCCTTCCGCTCGTATAACTGAATCGCGAGTTGCTCGGCTTCAACACGCCACGATGACCCATTCGGGCTAGGAATTGCATCTTTCAGGTTCGGGTAACGCGTCTCAATAGCGGACCGGAGTTCTTCCAGTGAAACTGATTTGTCGTAAACGGCGGTGACACCAACTACCTCCCCATTCACAACATCTGTTAAGACCTGTGCTGGATAGGATGCTGTATCGCCGGAATCGTTTTTCCATAGCTGCGAACACTCAGCCGAACGGCAATGAATCAGTCGTGGACTCGGCAACACTACTCCGCGTGGGCTGCCGCCTACCTGTGCATCCGCGCAAAAGGCCACCAGTAACCACCCGATCGCAATAAACCGACACAGACTGGCTATCACGCGTTCTCCCTACAGGGGAAGTCCTTGGACAAAGCCTGATTGTGGCGGAATCGCGCAGTCGCGGCAAGATTACTGTCGTGAACATGCGATTTCACTCATTGACCTCGCGGTGCAATATCCGGGGGCGCGCTTGCCAACGCGCGATCATTAGGTTCCTAAGAATTCCTACGCGGCTAAGGTTCCTGTCAGCGCGCCTTCGAGTTCGAGCAACTTGCGCTTGATGTCGAGGCCGCCGCCGTAGCCGCACAGCGATCCGTCGGAGGCGATCACGCGATGGCAGGGGACTACGATCGCAATCGGATTGCGGTTGTTGGCCATGCCGACGGCGCGGAATCCCTGGGGACGGCCGACGGCGCGGGCGATGTCGGCGTAGCTGCGCGTCTCGCCGTAGGGGATCGCGACCAGAGCGCGCCAGCAGGCGAGTTGAAAATCGGTGCCGCGCAGGTCGAGCGCGAAAGTGAAGTTGCGGCGCTGGCCGGCGAAATATTCTTCCAGTTCGCGGACGTAGGGGCGCATTTCGGCCGCAGATTCCCGAAACTGAACGGCCTTGCGCTCGGCGCGCAAATCGCGCGGGTTGGGACGAATTGTCTGCTGGCCGGGCACGCGGGCGTCGAACTCCAAGGCTACCAGGCCGCGTTCTGAGGCGGCCAGGAACAGCGGCCCCACTGGCGAAGTAAATACTGTGGAATGAAGAGTTTCCATAAGAGCGGCGACCGTCGTGCTTACCACCATATCACGCTCGGCAAGCGGCTGGATTCAACCACGGAGGACACAGGGGAACACAGGGTAAACCTGAAAATCCGTACCCTGTGAACCCCTGTGGCCTCTGTGGTTATGGTTTTAGGCGGCCGAAAAATCAGCCCGGCAGTTGACAGAATCGCCTTCTTGCCCCAAAGTGTGTGCTGCATTGGCTTGGGGTCCCGGTTTGGCCTCGAGAGTAGCGTTGAAAAAGCGTTGAAAAAGAAAGTCGCGTTGAAAAAGTCCCTCCTCATTTTCGCCGCCGTAGTGCTGGCGCCCATGGTGCTGGTGAGCCTGGTGCTGCTGGCCGCGAGCGACTGGCGCAGCGTCGGGCAGACCGGCGCGGGCGATAAAGTTTCGGTCAGTTCGGTGCGCGCGCTCAAGAACAATCAGCGCTCGGCGCTGGTGCGAGTCGAGTTCAAAGACCCGGCCCACCTTCCGCAGGGCGGACCGTTTGTGGAGATGCGGGCCCGTGTGCGCTTCAACTGCGCCAGCGGAACCGCCATTCCGACCAGCGAATGGTTTTACTCACGCGACCACAGCGGACGTTTTGTGGTCAGCAAGAAAGCCACGCACGACGACCAGTTCGGCAAAGATCCAGAGGGCGGCTTCGCCGATCTGGTCAGCAAGAGCGTCTGCGAGAGCAAGTAGCTCCCCGCGTAGTCCCTTTCTGAATTTCTTACTTTCGAAAATGTTCCCAGCCGTGCGCGACGAATTTAGAAACCCTGCCATTCGCATCGCGGAGCAGAATCCTGCGGCCGCGCGTGATCTGGCCAATCCTTGTTAAAGGCACTCCGGCGATGCGAGGCGGGAGGCGTTTCACGGCCGGTGCCGTAAACAGGAGTTCGTAGTCTTCGCCGCCGTGCAGGGCTAAATCCAGATCGACTGGCGTGTCTCTGCCGATGCGCGCTCTGGGCACCAGCGCGGATTCAATCTCGGCTCCCACGCCGCTTTCGCCGCAAAGATGGGCGAGGTCGGTCGAAAGGCCGTCGCTGGTGTCAATCATGGCCGTCGCCAGACGTTGCTGGCGCAGGCGGCGCGCCAACTCGAGGCGGGGCTCGGGGTAGAAGTGGCGGCGATACTTCCGCGCGAATTCTTTTCTTCTCGCCGCGATACCATCTTTTTTCCTCATCAGCCCCAGAGCCGCCGCGGACCCGCCTAACTCTCCGCTGACGTAAATGGAATCGTCTGGGCGCGCGCCCGAGCGCAACACGGCTTTGCCCGTGGGCACGGTGCCGAGCACGACGATGTCGGCCTGAACTCCGCCGGGCGATTCGGCGGTGTCGCCGCCAGCGAGCGCGACTCCATATTTTTCGGCGAGGCGAAGCAAGCCGCGAACGAAACCTTTGACCCAGACCTGCGGCAAGTCGCGGGGCAGGGCCAGCGAAAGGAAGGCTGCGACTGGATCGCCGCCCATGGCCGCAATGTCGCTCAATCCGCGGGCCAGGCAGCGATGGCCGACCGAATCCGCGGGATGCCAGTCGCGGCGGAAGTGGATTCCCTCGAGGGAAAAATCGGTGGTGACCAGCGAGTCGTGTCGCGAGGGCAGGCGCAGCACGGCGCAGTCATCGCCGATGCCGGTCACGATGGCGGAGCGCAATTGCGCTCTCGCGGGCTTTTGGAGCGATGTCATGCGGCGAGTCGACATTCGCTGACTCGTCATCCGCTGACTCGTCATTTGGCGAATCTGGTCGATGAGCGCTTTTTCAGGGAGGGGCACGGGCGGTTTTCTTAGCGTCCTTCGCGGCCCTTCTTCGCGAACTTAGCGGTTAAAAGCTTCGGTTCTTGCCGACGGCGGCTGAAAGCTTTTAACCGCTAAGGACGCAAAGAACATCCGCAAAGGACGCAAAGAACACTATAGCGGATGGGCCGCCCGCGAGACATACGGAGGAATTCATGTGAGATCGAACCACAGAGGACACAGGGGAACACAGGGTAGACCTTCGTGGAGAAATTCAAAAACTGAGGCATCGCCGGAGTTCATGTCAGTGACAATGGCTTCCCGTTCGCCTTTGGTTGCGGCCGCGGGAACACTCCCGGCGTGGCAATCGGGTCAGGACGGGCTGCTCGCAGGGTTTTGAAGAGCGGCAGGCTGGCAGCCATTGCGGCCAGTGTCCGGAGGACCGTTCGTAACCGACTCGAGGTGACTCCCGGTTACCCCGCCTTCAGTAACTCAAAATCGGCGTATGGATCGTTGACAGGGGGAACCTACTTTGCTACCGTTAACCAGTCATTCACATAACTCTTGGCCGAGCTAAGTTCTGCAAGCTGTGGAGATTGCAGACAGATTAGTTTCCAGGCTCTGGTCGCAGTTCCAGGTAGGTGTAGGGCGCGAGACGGATTCCATTCCCAAGATGGGTCGTTGCCCGAAATAGTCAGGTGGCCCGAACGGGCGTTCTGCAACCTCAGAACTCGCCTGAAATTCCGGACCTGATGATCAAAAAGTTCGTTGAGTAAACGAAGGAGCGACTTGCAGAAGCGTTTCTACATCTTTTTTGCGGCCCGCGGGGACGACGGCCAGCTGCGCAAGGTTTCCATCCCTGTGCAATACCTTTATATTTTTGTCGTAGGCGCTGCTATTGCTTTCCTTGGTCTGACCGGAATTGCCGGCTCTTATACCCGGATGTTGCTGAAAGTTTCCCGCTACAACAAGCTGCTCACGGAAAAGGAGCAGCTCGCAGACAATAATTCGCGCCTGCAGCAGGTGGCCAAAGAGCGCGACGCGCAGGTGGCGTCGCTGGCTTCGATTGCCGGAGAAGTTTCGGCGCTCTATGGTTTGAAGTCCGAGCCGACGATGGTGACGGCTTCGACCGATCAGATTCAGGATGCGGACGTCAGCTCTTCTCTCGACCAGTTGCATGCCCTGCGAACTTCGGCGATGACGGGAGCGACCATGGTCGGCCTGACCATGGGCCTGACCCGCAACGCCACGACGGCAGACTGGATCCGCGCCAACTCCGCGCCCAACCTGTGGCCGGTGGAAGGCCAGGTGACGGGCAGCTTCGGGGAGCGCATCGATCCGTTTAACGGGGAAGGCGCATTCCACAGCGGCGTCGACATCGGCACCAACTATGGCACGCCGATCATTGCTCCGGCCGACGGCGTGGTCACGTTCACCGACCTGCTGGGCGGATACGGCAAGGCCATCATGATCGACCATGGCCATGGCATCAGCACCCGCTACGGGCACCTTTCCGGATTTGCCGTTACGGCCGGACAGTCGGTTCATCGCGGCGACGTGATTGGATACGTTGGCGCCAGCGGACGCTCTACCGGGCCACATCTTCACTATGAAGTCCGCATCAACGATACTCCGGTAAATCCCTACAAGTACCTCCGCATCACCGTCGCGCACAGCGGCGGCTTCGCCGCGGGAAGCTAGGGGACTGCTCTCAGCTCTCAGCCGAGCAACTTGAGGGCTTCTACGAATTCATTCCGATCGTCTTTGCGTCCTTAGCGGTTAAAGGCTCTTGCGCTCCGGCGTGAAGAACTGCAAAAGCCTTTACCGCTAAGTTCGCTAAGAAGTGCCGCGAAGGACGCAAAGAAAACAGACTCGTGAGCTCAAATCGCATCTTTGACTGACGGTGCTGGATCTTGTGCGGCGGCCGCTCAAATCCCCACTTCTCACGTAAGGAGCGCGCGAGAAATGGGGCACCCCAGGCATCCCGACGAGTTCGCTTCGCGCAGCTTGGGAAACAGTTCTCAGTTTCCAGTTGTCAGTTCTCAGTTTCTGCTCTGCCCTCCGTACCCTGAGCCGCCGTTACCGCCGTAACGCGCTGACTCAAACTGCCTGCCGGATCGGGCATCTGCCCGGGCTACCATAGAAGGACTCTCCCGCATAAGCAGCAGCCGTACGGAATCAGATTAGAGATCCGCCGCCGCGAACGACTGGTATGGAGAATTCAGAAACAAAGCGTTTTGGCCGCTACGAGGTCGTGGCTGAATTGGGCCGCGGCGCCATGGGCGTGGTCTACAAGGCGCGGGATCCGCAGATCGATCGCCTGGTGGCGGTAAAGACGGTTTCGCTCTGGGGACAGAGCCCCGAAGAAGAAAAGGAATTCCGCCTGCGATTTATGAATGAGGCGCAGGCCGCCGGGCGGCTGCACCACGCCGGAATCGTTTCCATCTTTGATGTCGGAGCTAATGATGTGGGAGCGAATGATGCGGGAGCGAACGACGCGGGTGAAAATGCTGACGGGAGCCCGGAGAGTTCGGAGCCGTACATCGTCCTCGAATACGTCGCCGGGGAGTCGCTGAACCGGATTCTGGCGCGCGAGAAGAAATTGCCGCTGGCCACGGCGTTGCAGATTGCCGAAGAGATTGCCGAAGCGCTCGACTACGCGCACGCGCAGGGCGTGATCCATCGCGACATCAAGCCCGGCAATATTCTCGTGACCGAGGATGGTCATCCGAAGATCGCCGACTTCGGCATCGCCAAGATGAACCTGGCGCACTTCACCTTGCCGGGGCGAGTGCTGGGTACGCCGGCCTACATGGCGCCCGAGCAACTCTCCGGCGAAGGCGTGGACGCGCGCTCGGACCTGTTCTCGCTGGGCGTGATTCTGTATGCCATGGTTACGGGGACGTCTCCGTTTCACGGCAACAGCGCGACCACGGTGTGCTTCAAGGTGGCGAACCGCGAGCCGGTGGCCGCCAATGCTCTGGATATGGCGCTGCCTCCGGAACTGGATCAGGTGATTGCGAAGGCGCTGGCGAAGCATCGGGAGGAGCGGTACCAGAGCGGAGCGGAGTTCGCGGCCGACCTGCGCCACCTGCTGCAGTTGCAAGTGCAACCGAAATCGGGATCGACCACGAGTTCGCTGGCGGCGTCTACGGGACTGCGATCGGGCACGCGTACGGGGAGAACGACTCAGGCTGACGCGCGGCCAGTAGCGGCATTGGAGGCCGGCCAGAAGGCGGTACGGACGCTGCTGTTGAAGGCTCCGATCCGGGATTTGATTCTGGGCGCGGCGACCGTAGTGATGCTGGTGATCGTGGGCGCGCAGTTGAAGCTGCTGAAGATTTCTTCTTCATCATCATCCGGGTCGGCTGCGAATTCGTCCACCCCGGTTTCTACGACGCCTCCGCCGACTGCGAACTTCGACACCGTGCCCGCGAGCCTGGGAGATGCTGGAGCGGCATCATCCCAGCCTGCGGCAACTCAGCCCGCACCGGCCGTGGCCAAGGCTGCACGGACGAAGGCGCATCCTCAGACCCACAACGCTGCAAAGCCGGTGGTCACTGCGTTTTCTACGCTGGATCTGGCAGTGCAGCACCAGTTCGTCGATGCCACGCTTTACGTCTGGGTCGATGACAAGCTGGAATTGACGCGAACCCTGCACGGGGGGACGCAGAAACATCTGGTCGTGTTCAACGGCGTGCGGGGCGTGGACTCGGAGACGCTGAAGATTCCCGCGGGGGAGCATGTGCTGCGTCTGCGGGCGTTGTCGGCCGACCGGACGATCGATCTCTCGAAGACGGTTTCGGCGGAGTTCGTGCAGGGCGATGACAAAGCGTTGCAGGTGACGTTCGACAAGCACAACACTGCCATGCGGCTGACCTGGCAGTAGGGGAGCGGCAGCGGCCTTTCAGGCCGCCTGACCGGGTCAGAGACCCGGTCCCACACGGTCATTGCCTCAGCCCCATCCAGTTTTCCGAGACTACCAGGGAGTTTCCGGGATTTTGCGGGTCGTACTTTACAGAAGTGTGCAGGCCGAGGCGGCAGGAGTGCAGGTTGATCCAGTGGCGCAGGTAGGTGACATCCTGCGAGCATTCGTAGGAGACACCGGCCACGTCGTATTTGTAGATCAGCATGGTGGCGGCGCGGCGCTTTTCCTCCGCGGCCAGCTCCTGCACGTCGATGACGGTGCCGTCGGTGATGCGGCCCGTGCCCTCGAGCCAGGAACGGCGCTCGCGTTCGAGGTCGTCGGGGCTTTTGGGCTTGCGGCGCAGGAGCGCGTACGCGCCCATCAGCGCGACACAGCCTGCTGAAACCAATCCATAGAGTCGAAGAGAATCCATACGCCGGAGGGTGAGAGGGAAAATTCCGCCGCCACAAGAATAAGCGGAAAGCGAGTTGCGTGGAAGTGGTTTTCGAAGTTACAGAGGTTCACGGAGTTCCTGCTTGCTTTCACGCTCCCACGGGGGCGCGACTTCGGTCTTGCCGGGCCGGGAAAGCTTATAACCGCAAAGGACGCAAAGAACGGCCGCTAAGTACGCAAAGAAAATCTTGCTGAGGTTTTTCTTTGCGACCTTTGCGGAAGTTCTTCCCGGATACCATTTCCAATCCTCGTCCTTGAGCGAAACTCGCACCCGGTCTAGAATCAGCCGCGTGCATGGAAAGACCGCGCTCCTCGCAATCGCCTGCTGCGCCGCATCGATGCCCCTCTTCGGCGCACCCCAGGAATCCTCCAAAGCCCACGACTGGCCGATTTACGGCGGGACCACCGAGAACAATCATTTCTCACCGCTGACGCAGATCAATCGCAGGAACGTGAAGCGGCTGCGGGTTGCGTGGAGCTTTGATACCGGCGAGTCCGGCGGACTGCAGACCAGCCCGATTGAAGTCGACGGGGTTCTCTACGGCATCACTCCAACGCAGAAGGTTTTTGCTCTCGACGCCGCTACGGGAGAATTACGGTGGAAATTCGACTCCGGAATTAAGGGCACTCAGCCGGATCGCGGCCTGGCGTATTGGAGCGATGTCTCCGATCCTCACAAAAACGACCGCAGAGTTATTGTCGGCGTGCTGAACTTCGTCTATGCGCTGGATGCCGCGACGGGCAAGCCGATCACGGATTTCGGAGATAACGGGCGCATCGATCTGCGGCAGAATCTGGGAGAAGATATCGGCCGCGATCCTGCCGCGCAGTCGATTTTCATGACCACGCCGGCCACGATCTACAAAGACCTGATGATCGTCGGCGGACGCGAGTCCGAAACGTTGCCGGCTTCTTACGGCGACATCCGCGCCTACGATGTGCGCACGGGCAAGCTGCGCTGGAGGTTTCACACCATCCCGCATCCTGGCGAGTTTGGCTATGATACGTGGCCGAAAGATGCGTGGAAGACCAGCGGCGCGGCGAATAACTGGGCGGGCATGACCGTGGATGTTGCGCGCGGCATCGTCTATGCGCCCACGGGTTCGGCGGCGTTCGATTTCTATGGCGCCGACCGCACCGGCGACGATCTTTTCGCGAACACGCTCATCGCCCTGAATGCCGAGACCGGCGAGCGCATCTGGCACTTTCAGGGCGTGAGGCATGACCTGTGGGATCGCGATTTTCCGTCGCCGCCGATCCTTCTGAATGTTGTCCACGACGGTAAGAAGATCGATGCGGTCGCGCAGACGACGAAGCAGGGATTCGTTTTTCTTTTCGACCGCACCAACGGCGCGCCGCTGTTTCCCATCGAATGCCGAAATTATCCGCCGAGCACTGTGCCCGGAGAGCACGCGGCCGAGAAGCAGTGTCTGCCGACGAAGCCCGCGCCGTTTGCGCGCCAGCTTCTGACTGCCGATCTTCTCAGCAACCGAACGCCCGAGGTGCACAAGTGGGCGGCGGAGCAGTTTGCGACGTTCCGCAGTGAGGGTCAGTTCGTGCCGTTCAGCGTGGGCAAGGATACGGTCATCTTTCCCGGCTTCGATGGCGGCGCGGAGTGGGGCGGGGCGGCGGTCGATCCGGAGACGGCGATCCTCTACGTCAATGCGAACGACCTGCCCTGGACCGGCGCGCTGGCTGAAAACGAGCCCGGCGAGGCTGCTGCAGGCAGCGGTAAGGCCGTCTATCTGAGCCAGTGCGCTGTCTGCCATGGCGAGGCGATGATGGGATCGCCTCCAGCGATTCCGTCGTTGGTGGGCGTTGGTGGGCGCATGTCGGCGGTCGAGGTCACGGCGACTATCAAGAATGGCAAAGGACGCATGCCCGGCTTTGCGAGTCTCTCCGGAGACCGGTTGTCGGGATTGATTTCGTATGTGATGAGCGGGGGCGCGAATTCAGGCGCTACTCGGTTCAATGGCCCCGGCAACGAAAAGCTTGGTTCAGGCCCGGCGACGCCAGATTTTAAATATCACTTTACTGGATACAAGCGCTTCTACGATCCCGAGGGCTATCCCGCTGTCGTGCCGCCGTGGGGGACATTGAACGCGATCAATCTCAACACGGGCGAGTATGTGTGGAAAATTCCGCTAGGGGAGTATCCGGCGCTTGCGGCTGCGGGAGTGAAGACTACGGGCACGGAGAATTACGGCGGGCCGCTGGTTACGGCTGGTGAGCTGGTATTTATCGGCGCGACCAACTATGACAGGAAGTTTCGCGCCTTCGACAAATCTACCGGCGCGTTGCTGTGGGAGACGACTCTGCCCTTCGCGGGGAACGCGACTCCGGCGACCTATACGGTGAAGGGGCGGCAATTTGTGGTGATTGCCGCTGGCGGGGGGAAAGATCTGAAGTCGGGGTCGGGCGGGGTTTACGTGGCGTTTGCGGTGAAGTGAGGAAATTGTTGCATTTGTGGCGCTGTCCGGGGAAAGCTTTTAACCGCTAAGGACGCAAAGAACATCCGCAAAGATCGCGAAGGAAGATCGCAGAGAAAAGACATCAGGCCGGATTTTCTTTGCGTCCTTCGCAGCTGTTCTTTGCGATCTTAGCGGTTAAAAGCTCTCCCGGCCCTCGATACCCGGGCCGCAATGGTCCGTTTCCATTCTGGGGAAGGTGTTACCTCCGTCACTAGTCAGTCTCTACCCGCGCGGGAAAAAGCGGGCTAGAGTAGGGGGATGTCGCACCGAAAATTTTTCGCGCATCCGGTTTTTGCGATCCTCACCTCCGTTGCGTTGCACGCGCTGATGATCGCGATGCTGATTGTGGTAATGATTGTGGCCATGACCGACCCTGCTCCCGCGGCGTCGAAAAAACTTCCGCCTCCTCCGCCAGCGCACGCTACTTCTCCCTCGCCGGCTGTTACCGACGAATACATTCACAAACAATTCGGCGACAACTGTTCGCTGCTGCCGGGACCGGCCCAGTTCGTCGCCGACATGGATGACGACGGGGTTGACGACCTGGTGATCGCGGCGAAGTGCAAGAATCCGATGGCCGACCGCGCCGAATACAACTTCGTGGTCGCCGATCCGTATGACAGTTTTCTAGGCTACAACGACGTCAAGGTGACCTCGACGTTTGCCTCCGATGAACCGGAGCGCAGGGGCGTCAGCCTGCTGATCGTTCATGGCGTGGGCGCGGATGCGTGGCGCTCGGCGACTCCAAAGGCGAAATTCTTGCTGATCAACCTGCCCTTCAGCACCCTCACGGTGAAGCGTATGACGCTGAAGAAGAGAACCGTGCTCGGCGTTTATATGGAAGAGAAGGGCGAGGGCGAGGGGACGTCTTCGGTCGTGTTTTGGGATGGGAAGAAATATAGGTACCGGCTGTTGGGGTCGACGATGGAGTAGGGCGGGGAGATTTCAGATTGTAGATTTCGGATTGCAGATTGAAAATCCCGGCGGCGCGATTCTAGAAGTCACCACCCATTTGTCATCCCGAGCAACGCGAGGGACCTAGGTTCTTGCTGGCAGCACAAATCATCGCTGGGGTCGGCAAACCCCAGGTCCCTCGCCTTGCTCGGGATTACAATGCGCTCGGGGTGCCTTCCGGCGGTTTTTAAATCTGAGATCAGAAATCTGCAATCTGAGATCAGAAATCTGCAACCAACTATCATCAATTTCTAACCGCAGGGAAACTCCGCCGTCCCCACATTGCTTACATTCTTCTCGGCGAATTCGACGACTCGGTCTAGCGCCGCCTGCAGGTCGGCGGAATAGCGCTCGAGATCGGCATCGGTCGCTTCGTGCGGCACCGGGATCAGTTTGCCGAAGCGCACCAGGACGCGCGAGAACGGAACCGGAATCATGAGGCGGTCCCAGGTATTGAGCACCCAGGCCTTGTCGACGGCGGCGTGAAACATGGTCATGGGCAAACCGGAGGAACGTGCCAGCGCGACCGGGCCGGGCTTCACTTTGTGGCGCGGGCCGCGCGGGCCGTCGAGGGTGAAGGCGACGGTCCATCCGGCTTCGAGGGCGCGGCGCAGGCCGAGCAGGGCGCGGACGGCGTTGCGGCTGCTGGATCCCTTCACCGCGACGAAGCCGAATTTGTGAATGATGCGGCCCATGTATTCGCCGTCGTAGCTGTTGCTGCTCATGACGCGGATTCCCATGTTGCGGAAGATGTAAGTCGCCGGGATCTGGCAGGAATGCCAGAACGAAGCGATCCGAGGGCGCTCGTCGAGAGTCTGCTGGGCTCCATCTTCGTAGGAGACGCAGATGCGCAGGGTCGAGCAGATCAGGCGGATCACCCAGTATCCGGCAGCGATGATGAGGCGCAGAACGATGCGCTGGCGCAGGGTGTAGCGGCGCGTGTCCCAGGCGGGCGGCGGAGTTAACGGGATCACTTCGGGTGTGGGGACCGAGGCCACGGGGGTAATGATAACGCCAAGGGGTGGTTGGGCACTTCATGCAGTGGAGACGGAGATTTGCCGGCGTTGATCCTTTAAAATGGACTGAGGCAGGAACGTAGCTATGCGCGGACTGCGAAATTTCTGGAAGCGCGGGAACCGAGGACGAACCATGACGGCATTGGCGGCTGGGACGAAGGCTCCGGAATTTGAATTGAAGGGAATGGACGGGCAGCGGTTTTCGCTGGGCGAGGCGCTGGCTGGCGGGCCGGTACTGCTGGCGTTTTTCAAAGTTGGGTGTCCGACGTGCCAATATACCTTTCCGTTTCTGGAGCGTCTGTACCGTTCTTATCAGGGATACCATCAGGGATCCCAAAGTCAGGCATCGGCGCAAAAGATTTCGCTATTGGGGATTTCGCAGAACGAAGCCCCGAAGACGGCGGAGTTTATCAGCGAATTCGGGGTCACGTTTCCGGTTCTGCTCGACGACCGGGATTCTTATCCGGTATCGAACGCTTACGGATTGACCAACGTTCCCACTCTGTTCTGGATTACCCAGGATGGCGAGATCGAGCTTTCGAGCGTGGGCTGGGTGAAGGCGGACTTTGAGGCCATCAATCGCAGGATGGCGGAGGCGGGGAAAGCCGCGCCGGTTGTGGTGTTCAAGCCGGGCGAGGATGTGCGGGAGTTCCGGGCTGGTTGAGGGTCGAAGAATTAGCCGCCGGTCTGGCGGGCTGAGTAGTTAGGGATGAGGTCGGAGCGCAGCCGAGCTTGCGCTCGGCCGGGACGGGTCGAAGACCCGTCCCCACACTAGAAAACCCACACGAAAACACTTGCACCTTCGGACACGGCCTGCGGCTTGCCGTCTCCCGTGGGTGGCTGCACTCTCGTGCAGCGCAAGGGCAGCTTTTTCTGCGACTTACGGGACTTCGTCCGTTACAATCTTGCAAGACTCTAAGAATAATCGGTTCGGCTCAGCGGTTAGGGGGAAAGACCTGTCCATGCAAGGAAATCCGAAATCTGTTTCTGCGCGCCTCATTTCTGCGCGGCTCATGGCGTACCTGTGGGTCGCTTGCCTGGGCATCGCTAGCTTGGGATTGCCGGCATGGGGAGATGGAGCGCCGAGCGGGGCGAAGGCGCCTTCGGTGCATCTGCCGGGCGCGGCGTTTGCGGCGCTGGAGACGATTAATCCCGAACACATTCGCTGGCATGTCCGGTATCTGTCGCATGACTTGCTCGAGGGGCGCGGAACGGGGCAGCGCGGCGGAGAGATTGCTGCGGAATATATCGCCACGCAGTTTGCCGAATATGGATTGAAGCCGGCGGGAGACCACGGGACCTACATGCAGAAGGTGCCGCTCGTCGGCGTGATCACCCTGCCGGAGACGCAATTTTCTCTGGTGCCGAAGCGCGGCGAGGCGATGAATCTGAAGCCGCTCGATGAGTACGTGGCCTACGACCAGACACAGCAGCCGACATCGGATGTGGACGCCGAGATTGTCTACGTCGGCTACGGAATCGAAGCGCCGGAATATAACTGGGACGATTACAAGGGCACCGACGTCCGTGGCAAAGTTCTGCTGATGCTGGTGAACGAACCGCCCTCGGATGACCCGAGATTTTTCAAAGGCAAGGCGCTCACCTATTACGGGCGTTGGACATACAAGTATGAAGAAGCGGCGCGCAAGGGCGCGGTGGGCGTGATTCTGGTGCATCAGTCGGAGATGGCCAGCTATCCGTGGGAAGTGGTGCGGAATTCGAACTCGGGCGAGAAATCCTTCTTGAAGGTTGATGGGCCGGCTTTGAAAGTGGCTTCCTGGATTCATCTCGACGTGGCGACGCGCCTGGCGGCGGCCTCGGGGATGGACCTGACCAAAATGATGAAAGACGCGCAGTCGCATGATTTTCATCCCGTAAGCCTGGGGGCACGGCTGCAAGCCCACATGGTCAGCAAGGTGCGGAATTTCGAGTCGAACAACGTGGTCGCGATTCTGCCCGGATCGGACCCGAAAGTGGCCAGTGAAGCGGTGATGTATACGGCGCACTACGATCACTTCGGCATTCGCCCGGACATGCCGGGCGATAACATTTTCAACGGCGCGCAGGATAACGCGACCGGATGCGGCATTCTGCTGGAGCTGGCGCGGGCTTTCGGAGCGGCGGCGCAACGGCCGCGGCGCTCGATCATTTTTGCGGCGGTCACGGCCGAGGAGCAGGGATTGCTCGGGTCGGAATATCTGGGCAAGCATCCGCCGGTGCCGGCGGGAAAGATTTCGCTCGATCTGAATTATGACGATGTGAAGCCGCTGGGCGCGCCCGAGGAAGTGGAAGTTTCCGGGGCGGAGCGGACGAATTTTTATCCGGCGGTGCAGGCGATGGCGAAAGAATTCCGGCTGGCGATTCGTCCAGATGCGCGGCCTGAGGCGGGACACTTCTATCGCTCCGATCATTTCAGTTTGGCGCGGGTGGGCGTGCCGTCGTTTTCGATTAATGAAGGGATGAAGTTCAAGGGGCATCCGGAATCGTGGGGCATGGATCAGGAGCGCGAGTACGTCGAGAAACATTATCACCAGCCCAGCGATGAATATCATCCGGAGATGGATTTTGTGGGCGACTCGGCCATGGCGCGCTTCGGCTTTGCCCTGGGATGGGAAGCTGCGAGTTTACCGAATCTGATCGGATGGCAGCCGGGGGATGAGTTTCAGGCTGCGCGGGCGAAGAGTCAGTAAGTGTAGTGTTTAGTTCTCGGAACGTGCCACAACACGTGGCGCAGCGAAGCACGCCCTCGATTAACATCCTGGCGCTCGATCCCACCAAAAGCTCGCGATGCAGGCAGCGGCTTCCCACTCTAGCCGCAAAAGGCGCGGCTAGAATGGGGCACCCTCGGCCGTCTTCGAGATGTAAGAGTACGGCCACCGGTAACCTAAGTAACTTTAGCTGCTTCCTGCCTCATGCTAGCCTGCATATGTACGTTTGGAATCAGCAACTTCCAAAGATTAAAGGTAGTCCTGTTCATCGATATCGATGCCTAGAATTCCTATCTTTCGCCTGGGGGGCGCGCCGGAGAAGCCGGCGGTGCCCGATCTGGCTTCGTCGACTCCGTTTGTCTCGCTCGAAGGGCTCAGTTTGGGCGTGGACAATCTGCGGCACGATGTGGTGCTGAGCCCAAGGTTTGTAGAAGTCGCGCGGCAGCAGATCGGGCGGCTGCTGGCCCGCCATGGCGAGCTGGAGGGATTGCTTGCGGCCGAGGCGCCGCAGGCGACGCAAGGGCCGTCGTGGATGCGGAATCTGGCCGGCAAAGTGGCTAAGCCAAAGAGCGACGCGGGGGAATGGCGATCACTGCTCACTGAACTGCAGGTGGCTTCGCTGAATCGCGCGAAAAAAGAATTCAAGCTCTCGGTCGACGTGCTGGCGCGGCTTGCGGTAACGAAATTTCTGCGTACCGAGTTGAGCTTGCAGTTTGCGCAGGTGCTGGAGCGTTGCCGCGTGTTGCTGAAAAGCTACGACAACATGCGGGCGCAGAAGGCGCATGAGTATCGCGAGCGCGTGGCCCAGTTCCAGGTGCGCAAGAAGATCATTCTGCGCAAGGCGGGCCAGGAAATTTTTGAGACCCTGCGCGAGGTGGAAAAAAGCACGCTGGCGCGCACGCGGCGTTCGCTCTTCGGGGAAGAAACCAGCGGCGGAAGTTATTTCACTTATCCGCTGTTTCTGAACCGCCTGCTGTTTTCTGAAGACGGGCGCGACGACTACCTCTGCGTCGAGCATTACGTCATGCTGGGCAACTGGGATCGCGATCCTGACCGCTACGGGCGGCTGCGCGAGGTCATCTCGGTTTTTCTGCGGTCGTTGTATGGCGAGGGAGTGAGCGCCGAAACGATCGACGGCTGGATGAATGTGCCCGAGAATGCGCGCGCGCTGGTGGGCACGGGAACTCCCGAAGGAACCGAAGAAGGGCTGGCGCAGCAGGAGCGGCTGACGGCGTGGGTGCGGCTGCTGGAAGACGAGCGCATCATGGAAAACGTGATCGCTTCCTATCACGTGGCGCCGGTGCTCAGCGAGTATGCTCCCCGCATCAATCCGCAGCAGCTGAAGAACGCGCTCATCGACCGCACGGAATGCGACCGCGTGGAGCGCATGATTCAGGAGTTCGGCAAGCTCTCGCCCAACAGCTTGTACGCCGCCGTGGCGAAAGTGGCGAGTTGCCGGGGCGCGGAACGCGCCAAGGTAGCGGCGCGGTTTCTGGCGGATTTCTTTCACTATCACCGCGACTTTCGGCGGCTGGAGATTTTGAACGGGGCGCTCGATTCGGTGAACCTGGTCCCGAACGAGCGTATGCAGGAGTTGTCGCGGGTCAACGGGACTCTCTACGAATTCCTATTGCCCGAGGAACAGGGCGAATCCGATTCCGAGCGCGTACTGCGGCATGTGGTGCTGAAGGCCGACGTGCGCGATTCAACGCGCCTGACGCGGACGATGATGGATAAGGGGATGAATCCGGCGTCGTATTTCAGTTTGAATTTTTACGATCCGGTGAACAAGCTGCTGGAAAAATACGGCGCTCAGAAAGTGTTTCTGGAAGGCGATGCGATCATCCTCGCGATTCTGGAGCGCGAGGGCGAGCCGCAGCTGGCGGTGAGCCGCATGTGCGTCCTGGCGCGCGAGGTCATCGAGATTGTCCGCGGGTACAACGAGCTGATGCAGCGCTCGGGCATGCCGGGGCTGGAGCTGGGATTGGGCATCACGCTGCAGGAGGCTGCGCCGCTGTACCTGATGGATGGCGAACATCAGATCATGATTTCGGAGGCGCTGAACGAGAGCGACCGGCTGTCTTCCTGTAACAAACGCGCGCGCAAAGTGATGGAGCCGCAGGCGGGACCGTTCCACGTGTATGCCTTTCAGGCGGCGGAGCTGGATGAAGAGGGGAATCCTGAAGACGTGATTCTGAGCTACAACCTGGGCGGGATTCGCATGAATGAAGCGGCGTTCAAGAAGCTGCAGCAGGAGATCACGCTGGAGCCGCTGAAGGTGCGCTTGCCAACATCGCTGGCGTCGTCGGACAAGGGAGAGTACCGGCTGTTCACCGCGACGGTTCCAGTGGATCACGATATCTTCCGCAAAATTGTGGTGCGCGAGAGCCGGATTCCGCGGATCAATGCGGCGGACTTTTCGGTGCAGGGATGGACCGAGCGGTCTTACTACGAAGTCTGCACGGATTCGGCGATCTATAACGCGCTGGAGAAGCGGAAGGGCGCGGGCACTTAGGACACGGGTGATCCGGGGAAAGCTTTTAACCGCGAAGGCCGCAAAGAACATCCGCGAAGAACGCAAAGAAAAACAAAAGCTAAGAGACTTTCTTTGCGGACTTCGCGGATTTTCTTTGCGATCTTTGCGGTTAGAATCTCTTGACGCCCCGGCCCGTACTATCACGAATTCACGGGAGGGCGGCCGAGCTGCGCTCGGCACGGACAGTCGAGGGCGGCTGTCCCCACATAAACCTTCCCACGCAGACGTTTAAAAGCTCTCGATCTTTCCACTGCTACGGCAGCAAGCCGAAGACTGCTACCGCGTTCGGCGTTCCTACGAATACTTTGCCGTTCACGATGGTTGGCGTCATGTACTTGTTGCCGGCGCCGAAATTGTCACGGCCGCTGGCGGCCTGGTTGGAGTTGTAGAGTTCGGTCAGCGTGGCGGCGTTGTAGGCGTGCAGCACGGCGGTGCCGCTATTTTCGACCGCCCACACGATCCCGTTGCTGGTGCCATTGGCCGAGACGCTGGGGGTTGCGCCGGGATATCCGAAACTGTTTGCGGTCTGCGCGGTGGCGCTGGTCGACAGCTTTGCGTTCGTGATCGTGAAGGCCAGAATCGGACTTCCCACCGATCCGTAATAAACCGTGTTGTTAAAGTACGCGGGCTTGGACCAGACGCCGCCCGGCAGCTTCCCCGAGAGCTCCTGATAGATGCTGTTGTTATTCGCCGCGCTGAACTTGCCCATGGAGTCGCGGTTCACGACATAGAGATTCGAATCCTTGCCGGCGCCGACGGCCAGATGCAGGGTGTTGCCGTTTCCATCGCTGAGATCGGGCAGCACCACGGTGCCGCCGGAGCCGAGGTCAGTGTCGCTTCCATTCTCGGAGGCTTCATTGTCCATCTCGAAATAATCGGCCACGGTAAGTCCACCGCCGGAGGTCGAGAGCTTCATGAAGGCGTTGCCGAAGTCGCCGTCGCTGGGGAATCCGCTCGCGTTCAGCGTGGTGTCGAAGTCGCCGTTGGCGTCGAGGAAATAGATATTGCCGGAGTTGTCGGCGGCGAGGCCGGCTCCGGCCATCCAGATCGCGCCCTCATTGCCGTTCGGGGTTACGTTGAGCACGCTGGTCTGGGCCAGGGTCGAGGCGCTGTAGGCGATGATCCATCCGGTATAGGGCCGGTAGTCGCAATGCGAGGCCCAACCCGTGTAGATGACGCCGTTCATCAGCAGCAGCGCGGCTCGTTCTTTATATTGGCCGGGGTCGAAAATCACGTCGGTGCCGTTGCTGTTATCGCCCGTTCCAGGGTAACTCGCCTGAATCTCCGTCGGACCACCGAGCAGTTCGGTTCCGAGCGCAAGATCGAGCGCGTGCAGACGCTGGTGGTAGGCACCTGACGCGTCTTTCGACATGGCGACTACATAGACGGTTCCGTTCGGGCCGGCCGTGCGATTGATGACCGGAGTCGAAGTGATGCCGATTTCAGGCGTTACCTGGCCGCAGCCGCGCGTATCGGATGTGGTCTCGCCGCTCTTGAGCAGCGAAGTGTGCCAGAGCGTTGTCCCGGTATCGGCGTCGAAGGCGTAGACCGAATCGTGCTCGGTGGCCGCTACAAGAAGGTTGTGGGTGCCGTTGCCCGGCACCGCTTCGCTCGAGGCATAGAGTGGTTGCGCGTCGACCAGGCCGTCGACCGGATAGAGGCCAAGCTTGCCGAAGGTGGCCGACGTAACGTTGCTGGTGGTCAGGATGGTTTCATTCAGATTCTGACCGGTGCGGGCAATGTCGTTGTGGTAGGTCAGCACATCGATCGATGTGGTCGCGGCATTCACCGTGAGCGTAGCATCGTTGCTGGTGGCGCTTCCCGCAGAATTGGTCACCACTACCTGGAATTGTGACCCGCTATCGGTGAGGGCAGTTGCAGGTGTCGTGTAGCTGGCCGAGGTCGCGCCCGAGATTGCCGTCGTTCCCTTCTGCCATTGGTAGGTCAGGGGAGCGGTGCCCGCCGCAACGACAGAGAACGTTGCGGTCTGACCGACCGTCACCGTCTGGTTCGCGGGCTGAGTCGTGATGGACGGCTTCGTCGGCGAGTTCACTGTGAGCGTGGCTGCGTTGCTGGTGGCGCTTCCCGCGGAATTGGTCACCACTACTTTGAATTGTGATCCGTTATCGGTCGAGGCCGTTACCGGGGTCGTGTAGCTGGCCGAGGTCGCACCTGAGATTGCTGTCGTGCCCTTCTGCCACTGGTACGTCAAAGGCGCGGTCCCGGTCGCCACAACGGTGAAGGTTGCGGTCTGGCCGACCGTCACCGTCTGATTCGCCGGCTGAGTCGTGATGGATGGCTTGGTGGGTGAGGGCGAGTTCACCGTGAGCGTGGCCGCGTGGCTGGTGGCGACTCCCGCCATATTGCTGACGACCACTGTGAATTGCGATCCACTGTCAGAGCTGGCTGCGGCCGGAGTGCTGTAGCTTGCCGCGGTTGCACCCGAAATCGGCGTCGTTCCCTTCTGCCACTGGTAGTTCAAGGGAGCGGTCCCGCTCGCAACTACCGAGAAAGTGGCGGACTGGCCGACGGCGACCGTCTGGTTCGCGGGCTGAGTTGTGATGCTGGGAGCGGTGTTCTTGACGATCGTACTGATTCCAGAGCAGCCGGCGAGTATCAGGCTAAGTGCAACACAACAAAGCGCGCGCATGGGCCCGCGGAACTGCATCGTGGAACCTCCATCAGATGTGGCTACACTCATGATGGCGGTTTCAGGGAGAATTGAGGACATTACGATAGTCGAAGCGTCCTGACCGTCTTCTGATGGTTCGGCAATGGCCACTGGGACGTTCCCTTCGCGGTACTTCGGTCTCGGTCCCGTTACTCTCGGCAACTCAAAATACCTGCCGCGGCCGGCGCTACGGGCCCAAAATAGCTCCGCGACGGATTCTGTCGAGTTTTGACCATCAGAAGCTTTTAACCGCAAGGGACGCAAAGAAAATCCGCGAAGTTCGCAAAGAGAATCTCTTAAAATTTTGTTCTTCTTTGCGTCCTTCGCGGATTTTCTTTGCGATCTTTGCGGTTAAAAGCTTTGCGCTTTTAAATCCGCTCGCTGCGCGCCCCGCCTGGGTCGCTGCGGTGAATTCTGCTACTCTCATCGGCGCACATGCGCGCGGCGGCGATCATCGGGCTGGGAAGTTCCCAGGACAGCCTGAAGCCTTTTCAGAACCATAAGTCCAGTTCTCATGAAGTCGAATGGCGCATGGGGCTGCCGTCGGCTTCCGATCCGGTTGACGTGGTGTTGGTGTTCGGGGGCGACGGCACGATTCACCGGCATCTCGGCGCGTTGGGGAAGTTGCAGCTTCCGGTGCTCGTGGTGCCTGCGGGAAGCGGCAACGACTTCGCGCGTTCGCTTGGACTTGGCCGTGTGCGCGATTCGCTCGCGGCTTGGCAGCGCTTCTGCGCGGGAGAAGACAATGTGCGCGCGGTGGATCTGGGGGTTATTACTCCGTTGGGAGGCACGGGCGGGGTTGCTTCGACTAGAGGTCAGGGCAGGGCTGTTGACGAGAGGGTTGCTGGGTTCACCCCGCGGTATTTTTGCTGCGTGGCGGGGGTTGGCCTCGATGCCGAAGTCTCGCGCCGAGCGAATCGGCTACCGCGCTGGCTGCGTGGGCATGGCGGGTATGCGCTGACCCTGGTGCCGACGATTTTCAGTTTCGCACCGCTGCCTGTGAAGATTTTCAGCGAGGGCGAAAGCGCCGGGCAGAGCGAGCCGTGGATCATGCGCAGTGATCAGCCGACGACCCTGGCTGCGTTCGCCAATACGCCTACGTACGGCGGCGGGATGAAGATCGCTCCGCAGGCGAAAATGGACGACGGGCTGCTCGATGTCTGCGTGGTCGGCGGCGTCGATCCGTTCAAATTGTTCTGCATGTTCCCCACGGTGTACAGCGGAGGGCATCTGAACATCCGCGAAGTCGAGTACTTCCAGGCCAGGCGCGTGCGGGTCGAGACGGAACGTCCGCTCGACGTCTACGCTGATGGAGACTATGTCTGCCGCACGCCGGTAGAAATTGGCGTCGAGCGCGCTGCGCTGCGGGTGATTGCTCCGGGGACGGTCCAGGCCTAATCCGCGCTGTCATCCAGACCGAGTCCAGTCGATCTGCGAAGCAGTCGACTGGGCGAGTGGAGGGACCTGATGTTCGGGGGGAGATGCCGATTGGAACTGAGAAAAGCAGGTCCCCTTCGGCTTCGCTCAGGGCAGGCTCTCGACTTCGCATTGCGATTGATAGAGCCAATCGCAATGCTGCGCTCGGGATGACAGTTCGTGCTATGCCCCTTTTGAAGTCTGAAGCCGAAACCCGAAGCCCAACGCCCGAGGCCGGAACCAGAAACCAAGAACTCGAAACCGGAAACTCGAAATTCGCCCAAGTGCTAAACTTTCCCCATGGCTGAAGGACGCTCGCGCACACTGCTCTGGGTTGTGGTCGGCGGAGGAGCTTTTTTCCTCTTCGTTCTGGCCGTGTTCACCATGGTCTACGTCACGCTGCACGCCGGAGGCGGCGAGAGCTCGGCCATGCCGACTTTTGGCGATCGCATCGCCGTCGTGGATCTTGAGGGCGTGATTCTTTCGCCGCAGCCCGTCGTTGGCCAGCTCAAGAAGTTTGGGGACGATTCCTCGATCAAGGCCATTATCATTCACGTGAATTCTCCGGGCGGCGGCGTGGCCGCTTCGGAGGAGATTTACCGCGAGGTCAAGCGTCTGCGCACCGAGAAGAAAAAGAAAGTTGTGGTATCGATCGAAAGCGTGGGCGCGAGCGGCGCGTACTATGTGGCATCGGCCTCCGACAAGATTTTTGCCGACCGGGGCAGCATCGTGGGCTCGATCGGCGTCATTGCCGAGTGGATGAATTATGGCGATCTGCTGAAGTGGGCGAAGTTGAAAAACGTCGTGATCAAAACCGGCGAGTTCAAAGATACGGGCAATCCGGCCCGCGATCTTACTCCCACCGAGCAGGCGTATATGCAGGAACTCATCGACAACATGTTCGGACAGTTCATCAAGGCCGTGGCCGACGGGCGCGGGATGAAGTTCGACGACGTGAAGTCGATCGCCAATGGCAAGGTCTGGACCGGCGAACAGGCGCTGTCGATGAAGCTGATCGATAACGTTGGAGATTTCGAGGCCGCCGTCGCCGATACGGCGAAGTCGGTTGGAATCAAGGGCGACCCGACGCTCGTGCGTCCGGAAAAAGACCGCAGGACGCTGATGGACTTGCTCATGGGCGACGTCTCGCAGTATCTGCCCAGCCGCGAGAAGATGCTGGAGCAGCAGGTTGGGTTTTATTACCTGTGGAAGTGATCGGATTTAGATTTGCCTTAGTGCACCTTCGTGTCCTTCGTGGTTATCGCTGTTCTTTCCCGAATCCACACCGGGACTTGCATGAAACCCCTGAAATTTGAGAAGGTTATGAAGATTCCGAGGAGCCACGAGGGGTTATGACCAAAGCCGATCTGATTGACGAAGTCTCGCGTTTGGCGGAACTTACGCGCAAAGACAGCGAAGTGATCGTGGAGACGATCTTTGACAGCGTGGTGCGCTCGCTGCGCGCCGGCGACAAGATTGAGATCCGCGGCTTTGGCAGCTTCCGGACGCGCCAGCGCAAGCCCCGTGTTGGCCGCAATCCCAAAACGGGAGAGCGGGTGGAAGTGCCGGCCAAGAAGATTCCGTTCTTCAAACCCAGCAAGGAATTGAAAGATCTGGTGAACGAAGCCGCGCTCAACGCTCCACCGGTCCCGGCGGCGCCCGCGAGTTCCGTGCCTCCAACAGCGTAGGGCGAAAAGCCTTTAACCGCGAAGTTCGCTAAGAAGAGCCGCTAAGGACGCAGAGAGAAGCAAATCGGTGACCCGCTCTAGTCGCGTCCTTTGCGACTAGAGGCGGTTCACCTCGCACCCTGCCAGTATCCCTTTCGTAACCCTCGCACCTGCACAATTTTTGTTGCACTTTAACACTGCTGAAATATCTTGCCAGTAGCATGAAATCGGAGGCCGCCATGGGGTCAGCCCGCGTCAGCAAGTCCTTGCCGCTTCAGGTGGCTGCCATCTGCTATCGGAGGCGGGGCGCGGCGATTGAGTTTCTGCTGGTGAATACCAACGGCGGCAACAAGTGGACTTTCCCCAAGGGATCGACCGAAGCCCGCCTTTCGCACAGCCAGGCCGCCGAGCGGGAAGCTGCCGAAGAAGCTGGAGCGATCGGCACCATCGAGCCGCGACACTTTCATCTTTATCTGCATTCCAAGGGAGTCTTCTGGCAGCCCGGCGGGGTGCAGGAATTTGTGGTCAAGGCTTTTCTGATGGAAGTACATCAGATGCGCAAGCCCGACGAAGCCAACCGCAAGCCGACATGGGTCAGCCCGGCGGAGGCCAAGCGCCGCCTGGCCAAGGGACGCGAAGTAAAATATTTCCACGAACTCGAAGCCGTGATCGACCGCGCCCTCGAACGTATCCAGTTTCATCACGAACTCTGGGGAGCCTATCCGGGAGCCCGCAACGCCCGCCCCGTAACCTCGCCGAAAGATCCCATCGCCGAAGCGGTTTGGCCGTAAACAGTGGCGTCCGTCCACGCTCAACGCTCGGGGTTTTGAGCGCAAACGCCTGATTTCTTGAACCATCGAGATCTTTTCTCCTGTCTTAACTCCAGATGCGAATTACTTCCAGTTGCCCTCACTCGGGGATCGCCCAGATTGTTAGGGTTCTTTTCAGTCCTTGCCTGTTTGTATTAACTGTGGTTAACTACGAGGAATAATCTCTGGTTAATAGATGAGCAGTGGCACTTTGCCACATCAGAGCGGAGAAGCAGGTATTCATGGCGCGGGCAGCGAACTTCGCTTTTCTTGTGTTAACGGTGGCGTGTCTTCTTCCGGTGGAAGCGCTGGCACAAGGGGAAACCACCAGTGCCATCGTTGGCCAAGTTCGAGACACAACCGACGCGGTTGTTGCGGGCGCCACCGTGACGATCACAAATCATGAGACCGGCCTGAAGCGCAGTGCCCGGACCGATGACGCAGGACGGTTCAACTTCCCACAGCTGAAGCCTGGTACCTACTCGGTCGGGGTCGAAGCGCCCGGCTTCGCGCAACAGCAAAATGACAACGTGATTTCGGGCCTGGGCCAAAAGCAAGCCGTGGATTTCACACTCAAGGTGGCGCGGTCCAATGAGGCGGTTGAAGTAAGCAGCGAAGCCCCGATCATTAATCCGGAAAACGCGAACACATCCTCGACCCTGACTGCATCGGCACTGGAGGACTTGCCGAATCCGGGAGGGGATCTGACGTACCCTCTGCAGTTCGCGCCTGGAGCCCTGATCAATACGGCCGGCAGCGGCAACGATTTTGTCGGCGGCACCAACGGGTATGGCAACGTGGAATTCAACGGGTTGCCCGCCCTTTCCAACGGCTACATCGTGGACGGACTGGAAACAAACGACCCGCTCACCAATCTCAACAGCGGTCTCTCAACCAACCTCGTCCTGGGCTTGAATTCGATTTCAGAAGTGACCGTGAACACGCTGTCCTACTCCGTGGATCAAGGACGGTATGGAGCATCGCAAGTCGACTATGTCACCAAGTCCGGCACAAATCAGTTTCACGGGAACATCTACGAGCTATGGAATGGTTCGCTGCTGAATGCAGCGGACTACTTCACCAATGCGACTCCGGGAAACCACAAGCCTAGATCGACGGTGAATCACTTTGGAGGTAGTATCGGCGGCCCGATTGCGCACGACAGACTCTTTTTCTTCTTTGACAGCGAGTGGGTGCGGATCGCACTGCCGATCGTCACCCCCACGATTGTCCCCACTGCGGCATTCCAACAATACGTTCTCCAGCAACTTCCCTCTGCGTCGGTGCCATTCTATCGGCAGATGTTTTCACTGTATGGAAACACCAGCGGCACCCCGACCGCGATACTTGGATGCCCGCTTGGCGCGGCCGGAGAGGGGTGCGCCAACCGGCAGAGCGTTTCGCATTCCAGCAACGATCATGAGCAAGTGCAGACCGTCCGCCTCGACTACAACCTCGATCCGAAAAATACGACCTGGTTTCGTTTCCAGGCCGACACGGGCGTGCAAGCTGCTTATACGGATCCCATCAACTCTCTGTTTGATGCGGTGTCACCGCAACCGCTCTACTCGTTTGCCGCGGGATACACGCACGTCTTTTCGCAGAACCTGGTGAACTACTTCAATCCCGCATTTTCCTGGTATGAGAGCCTGTTCGGACCGGGCAACCTGCAGCGGACACTCTCGGCGTTTCCGATTGTGTTACAGGGCACTGGCGCGAATGCCTTCACGCCAATGGGAGGGTTGGACAACACCTGGATTCAAGGGCGGCGTGCATCCCGCTTTTTCATCAACGACAACCTTGCCTGGAGCCATGGCGCTCATGAACTGCGCTTCGGAACTAATACCCGTATCTTCCGCCTGAACGACTACGACTTCGGAGAAGGCACGGTTCCAACGGTGACTTACGCGAATTTGCAGCAATTCATGGACGGAGTAGCCAACACCGCATTGGAGACATTTCCCTCAAACGCAAATGAACCTTTCAACTTTCTCAATCTTGATCTCTACGCGCAGGACACCTGGAAAGTGACTCGCACCCTGACCTGGACGTTCGGTCTGCGCGACACCTTTAATTCCAATCCGCTGAATCCCCACGATCAAGTCGCCCGTCTTCGCGGGGCCTTCAGTTCCATCTCGCATGATGTCAATCAACCGCTGAATGAGGCTATCCAGGCTCACCTCGGCTATCTTTTTTCAGCTACACCAATAGCGATCCTGCAGCCGAGAACCGCGATTGCATGGCAGTTCGAGCCAAAATCCGTGCTGCGGACGGGCTTCGGAATTTTCAGCGATATCTTACCGGGCACAGTGGCCGACCTGATCGGCACGAACCCTCCCTACGATAAGACGTTTCAGGGAGGCGTGCTGGGCAGCGTGGGCGGAACGGCCATAGCGCCGGGGGGACCCGACAGCGCGGTCCAGGCAACCATGACGGCAAATCAGATTTTTACTTCAGGATTTCCCCAGGGGCAGCTTTCGTGCGCATCTCCGCAGTCAAGTCCCTCAAGCTGTCTACCTCCGGTTGCGATCACGGCCGTCCCGGACGGAAAACTCCATGCGCCCTACTTCATGGAGTGGAGTCTGGGAATGGAACATCAATTTGGAACGACGGGTAGTGTGCAAGCGCAGTATGTAGGCACGCGGGCCGTGAATCAACCGTACTCGACCCAGGTCAACGGCTACCAAACCGTGTGCCAGGGCTGTTTTGCTCCGTTTCCTTACCTGCAATCAACCGATCCACGATTCGGCGCGGTGACGCAGTTCTCCACCGGCGCGAACAGCCACTACAACGGCCTCCAGTTGACCGCGATGAAACGCCTCGGACATGGCCTGCAAGGGCAGGTCAACTACACCTGGAGCCATTGCATGGATACGGTCTCGAACGGCGGGTTCCTTTCGTTTTCCGCAGGAGGGATTCTCTCGCCCCTGCCGGGAGACTTGGCCCGCGACTATGGTCCATGCGACTACGACATCCGGCACAACCTCAACGCGCAGTATGTCTATCAGTTGCCGATCAGAGTGCGCAGTCATTCTTTGGGCTACGCGCTCAACGGCTGGCAGATTTCTGGAACGGCGTTTTGGCACAGCGGAGTTCCGTTCTCCGTTCTGAGCACGCCATATTCAGCAAACGGAAACGGAATCGTGCAGGGCAGTGGGCCGCAGTTTGCCAGTGTCGTTCCCGGGGTTTCGTTATATGACCATCATTCGATTCCGGGCCTAACTCAGGCGGGAACATTGCAGTGGCTTAATCCGGACGCATTTGTGTCGGCGGTGGATCCGAGTACAGGGCAGTGTTATGGCGGCGACAGCCCGCAGAATTGCCAATTCGGAAACCTCGGCCGTAATGCTTTGCGTGGTCCCGATTTCCTCTGGAGCGACTTCTACCTGACAAAGTGGTTCCCATTGAGGGAGCATGTGAAGCTGCGGTTCGAGGGGCAGTTCTTCAACGTTTTCAACCATCCGAATTTTGCGCTTCCAAACATGGTTCAGGCCGGCATTCCAGGAAATCCTTCCACGCAGAGTGGGTTTGGAGCGCTAACGTACACGACCTCCCCGCCGACCGGCCTGCTAGGCGTCGGGTTGGGTGGCGATAGCAGTCCCCGCATGATTGCCTTCCAAGCGCGGTTGGAGTTCTGATCGTACAAGGGCGAGCCCTCACTTTGCTTTTGGGGTACTGCTGCTCACGATGAAGGCGGCCGTATTGTCGTGGATCTGCTTCAGCGACGCTTCGTGCGCGTAGACCATGTGTCCCGATTCGTAGAACTGATATTCGATATTTTTCTGCAGGTCGGGTGACATGGGCAGGTGCTGCATTTCGTAGACTCCCTGGTAAAAGGGAGTGGCGAGATCGAAATAACCGGCGTTCAGCAACACTTTGAGCTGCGGGTTGTATTTCATGGCCGTGGCGAGATCCGGCATGACATTGGCTACGCCGGGAAATGCAACGCCCATGCCCGGTTGCTTGTGCTGGAAGCTCCACTGCTGAATCGCGTCATTTTCGATTTCGGGCTTGTACTGGCGGCCTTCGCCGAACTTCAATTCCTTTCGCACATAGTCGTTGAAGGCCGAAACGTACGCCGAAGAGATTGCCGCCGACTGCGGATCGTAATCCGCCTCTTTGCTGAGGGGATCAAAGGTGGGGCCGGAGAAGCGCGTATCCAGGCGTCCGGTGGTCAGGCCCTTTTCATCCTGCAGGTTCTTTTCGAATTCTCCGCCGTTGATGCGCAGGTCGGCCTTTTCGATATAAGCCGCGGGCAGCCCCGTGTACTGATGAAGCTTTTCCACGATGGCGTGACGCTGATCGGCGGGCAGCGAAGCGCCGGCTTCGAGCGCGAGAGCGTAGTCGTTCATGGCGAAGTGTTCGACTTCCGCGAGCAGCGCCTTCAGATCCGGGTGCGACTCGGGCAGCTTTTTGTGATACCACGCGGTTGCGGCATATGTGGGAAGAACGAGTTGGTAGGCGGTATCGATGCCGGGATTGACCTCGGGAAGGTCGGAGTCGAGCGAGAAGTTCAGGATCTGCGACAGCAGGATGACGCCGTTGAAATCGACGCTGCGGTCAGTTTCCAGAAGGTTGGCGAGTACGGCCGAGCGCGTGGTGCCGTAGCTTTCTCCGAATAGAAACTTGGGCGAATTCCAGCGGCCATATTTCGCGAGGAACTGCACGATGAAGTCGGAGAAGGCCCACGCGTCCTGATCGACGCCGTAGAAGGCTTTTTCTTTGTCTTTGCCACTCAGTCGGCTGAAGCCGGTTCCGGGAGCGTCGACGAACACCAGATCGGTCGCGTCCAGCAGACTGTAGTCGTTGTTCACCACCGAATAGGGAGCAGCGGGCGTGTGCGAATCGTCGGCGGTGACGACGCGCCGGGGGCCGAAAGCTCCCATGTGCAGCCACACGGTCGAGGAGCCGGGACCGCCGTTGTAGAAAAATGTCACCGGCCGCGGCGCGCCCTGGGTGCCGGACTTTGTCTCGGATTTGAAATACGCTACGTAAAACACGCTGGCTTCGGGAGCGCGGTTTTTGGGGTCGGGGTCGGCATTTTGCGGGACGTCGTCCCAGTCTTTGGTATGAACGACCAGCGTGCCGGCGTAGGCGTCGTAGTCGATCGCTTTTCCACCGATGGTGACCGATCCCTTGGTCTGCTGCTGCTCTGGTTTGAACTGTTCCGCCTTGGGCGTTTCTGTCTTGGTGGACTCAACTTTCACCGAGGACGTTTCTTCTTTTGCCTGAGCCAGGAGCCAGGTGAGCGGAAAGAATGCAGCGACCAGCATGACTGCGATCAATCTGATTGTGACAAATCTGGTCCTGACAAGTCTGGGGTGGAACATTCGGCAGGTCTCCTTGAGAACGCTTGTTTTTTCTTTCTTTAAAGAGAAACGACAATGTAACACGATCCGGAAGATTCCCGGGACGAGGCTGCTTCCTTCCCACCCCCGACCTGACGCCTGCTTTCATGAGACGATAAAGCATCCATGATTCAGCTTTCCGGCGCCGGAAAACGCTTCGGCCACAAGCTTCTCTTCGAAAATACCGACTGGCTGATTACGCGCGACGACCGCATCGGCCTGGTCGGCGCGAACGGCACCGGCAAATCCACGCTCATGAAGGTGCTGGCGGGGCTGGACACGCTGGACTACGGCTCGCTCACCGTGGCCAAGGGAACGTCGGCCGGATATCTGCCGCAGGACGGCCTGCCGCTCTCCGGACGCACTGTGTTCGCCGAATGCATGTCGGTATTCGACGACTTGCGCGCCATTGAAGTCGAACTGGAATCGCTGATGCATAGCATGGCCGAGCTCGACCACACCAGTTCCGCGTACTCCGATGTCGCCGACCGTTACCACCGGCTCGAGCACGAGTTCCGTACCCGCGACGGATACTCAATTGACGCCGAAGTTGGCAGAGTTCTGATGGGTTTGGGTTTCACCAAAGAAGACTGGCCGCGGCTGACCGACGAATTTTCTGGCGGATGGCAGATGCGCCTCGCGCTCGCCAAGCTGCTTCTTCAGAAACCCAACCTCCTTTTGCTGGACGAGCCCACCAACCATCTTGATCTCGAGGCGAGAAACTGGCTGGAAGAATATTTGCAGAATTATCCCAACGCGTTTGTGCTGATATCGCATGACCGTTATTTTCTCGACGTCACGGTCAACAAGATCGCGGAAATCTGGAACAAGCGCTTCTGGTTCTACACCGGCAACTACGATAAATTTCTAACGCAGAAGACGCAGCGCAACGAGCAGATGCAAGCCGCTTACAAGAACCAGCGCGACCGCATCGAGCAGCTCGAAGTGTTCATCAACCGCTTCCGCTACCAGGCGACGAAGGCCAAGCAGGTGCAGAGCCGCATTAAAGAACTGGAACGCATTGAGCGGATTGAGGTTCCGGAGGAAGAGAAGACGATCCACTTTTCGTTTCCGCAGCCGAGGAACAGCGGGCGCATCGTGGCGGAGTTTATCGATGTGGCGAAGAGCTATCCCGGCAAGCATGGCGGAGCGGAAAAGGAAGTCTTTCGCAGTGCCAGCTTTACCATTGAGCGCGGCGAGCGGATCGCGCTGGTCGGGGTGAATGGAGCCGGAAAATCCACGCTGATCAAGCTGCTCTCCGGGACCGAGCCAGTCACGAGCGGGCAATTCCGCCTCGGCCATAACGTCGACTCCGATTACTTCGCGCAGGATCAGTACAAGGAACTGAATCCGGACGCTCGCATTCTCGACGATCTCGGCGACCTCTCGCCCGGCTCGACGCAGACCGAACTGCGCAGCCTGCTCGGATGTTTTCTGTTCTCGGAAGATGACGTTTTCAAGAAGATCGGCGTGCTCTCGGGCGGCGAGCGCGGGCGCTACGCGCTGTTGCGGCTGCTGCTGCATCCGGCGAATTTTCTGCTGCTCGACGAACCGACCAACCATCTTGACCTGCGGGCGAAAGACATCCTGCTGAGCGCGCTCATGGATTACACCGGGACCGTTCTGTTCGTTTCGCACGACCGCTATTTCATCGACAAGCTGGCGACGCGGGTGTTTGAAATCGGCGGCGGGAAAGTCGAACTCTTTCCCGGCAATTACGAGGATTATTTGTGGCGCAAACAGGGCGGACAACACGTCGCGCCCACGCTGGCTGACGTTCCGGGAGCGAAGCATGAAACACCGCAGGAAACAAAGCCCGTGACAACTCCCACGAATGGGAATCGGGCTTCTGAAGTCGCTGACTCTTCCAAGAAGCGCCTGAATCCCATCAAGCGCAAGCAGATGGAAGATCGCGTCCAAGAACTAGAAGAAGAGATTGGCCGCACGGAAGCTGAAGTCGAGCGTCTGGAGGCCGAGTTACAGAATTTCGTCAGCGCAGAGGAGAGCCAGCGGCAATCGCAGGAACTCGACCAGCACAAAGTCAACCATGCCGCCCTCATTGCAGAGTGGGAGGAGTTGTCCGGCGAGTTGCAGGAATCAAAATAGGGCTCGGTCGCCGGGCAACGGAGATTTCAGGCTTGCATCCAACTCCTTCGTAATCGCGTGAGGATCCCATGGTGCACAGCAGTCCGATGGCTACGTTCACGCTCAGCGCAGTCCGGCTCGCGGTTGCCGTTGCAGCTCTCGCCACTTTTTCGTTTGCTCAGAATCAAGGCGTGAACGACGCACCTGTGGAAAATAAATGGCTGCTCTGCGACTTTGACTGGATCTTTACTCCCTACGACGTCGGTCCCGACTTCTCCGTAACGCTATCCTTCCGTCAGGCACCGCTCTCAGGGATTCGGGTCATGCTAACCCCCGGGGGAGCGTTGGCAAATGCAGGAGTAAGCCATGGAACTCCGGTCACTGCCATGACCGACTCTTCTGGGACCGCACACTTTCTGGGTGTGCAACCCGGAAAGTACACTGCGGCGGCGAAAAATGGCCTCGCGTTTCCCTCCAATGAAGTAACTGTTCACGCGGGCGGCGATTTTGACACCGAAATAACGATCGAGTGGCCTTTGGACTCGGTCGCGCTCCTGGTCCGCACTCTCCATGGCAGATTAATCACGGAGGGCGACGAATCCGACCCAAACCGCCCGCTGCCATTGGCGACGGTTAAGCTATTGGACCTACGTTCCTCACGAGTCGTCGAAACGCGGCACACAAGCGAAGATGGCTCCTACGAATTCTCCACGATCGAGCCGGGTCTCTATGTGGTTCGAGTTACTCCGCCCGAGGACAAAAAGACGAAGCCCGTGAGCGGCGACCTTGCTATCGAACTTGATCCCGCCGCGCGGGAATCCACCATTCCGGAGGTAAAGGTCCAGCAGTCCGATTGCGCCGGAGTGCAACTCTTGCGCAAAGTCGGAAAGGAATGGCAATAGATTCTCCCGACTATTCGATCCCCCAATCGCCTTAATCCACTAACAAAACAATGCCCCGCTCAACCCCTCCCGTACACCATCTTCCGTAATCTAAGGCAAAACTTACCTCTGTGCGATAGTCGGATTGGCCGAGTGGCCAACCACCGCCGACGGCCACAAAATCCCAGAACACCGCTGCAACAGGCGCAGACAGGCGAGCGCCGCGCGGGACCAAGGAAGGTCGCATGCTTCAGTCGTCGGACAGCCTCTATAACTCGAAGTCCGGTTCCCCGGCTTCCAACCCCAACGCCTACAACCCGGTCAAAACCGTCACCGCGCCCATCGATCAGGCCACCATCGGCCGCACTCTGGTCATCAAGGGCGAAATCAGCGGGTCGGAAGCTCTCTACATTGATGGCCGCATCGAGGGCAAGATCACCATGCCCGAGAGCCGCGTGACCATCGGCCGCAACGGCAAGGTTGACGCCAGCATCCAGGCCCGCGAAGTTGTGGTCATGGGCAAAGTGACCGGTAATATCGAGTGCAGCGACCGCGTCGACATCCGCAGCGAAGGCTCGGTCCACGGCGACATTTCGACTTCGCGCATCAGCGTGGAAGATGGCGCATCGCTCAAGGGCGGGATTCAGGTCCGCAGCGACGGCAAGCAGAATCAGGCGCAAGCGCAGAGCAAGCCTGCAGAAGCGCCGAAGGCTCTGGCGGCGACCGCCAGCGCGTAGTTCGATTCGATTCTCGAAACAACGAAGGGCACGCGAAAGCGTGCCCTTTTTCTTTTTGACAAGCCGCGTTTCGAACGGATCACGAACGGAAGGACTCGCGATGAACACACGCTCTTCCACGTCACTTCCGGCCGCAATCATGATGCGCGCGTGTTTTCTCGGAGGCCGCTTTTGCGGTTTACTTCTTCTCCGTCGGCCGCAAATCCAGCGCGGCCGAATTCATGCAATAGCGCAGGCCGGTGGGCGCGGGACCATCCTCGAACACGTGCCCCAGGTGCGCGTCGCAGGTGGCGCAGCGAACTTCGGTGCGCACCATGCCGTAAGCCGTGTCCTTGTGTTCGACCACGCCGCCTCCGGTAGCAGGCTTGGTGAAGCTTGGCCAGCCGGTGCCGGAATTAAACTTCGTCTGCGAATCGAACAGCGGCGAGCCGCAGACCACGCAGTGATACATCCCCGCATCTTTCGTGTTCCAGTATTTGCCGGTGAAGGCGCACTCCGTGCCCGCTTCCTGGGTCACGTGATACTGCTCAGGCGTGAGCTTCTTCTTGAGCTCCGCCGCGTCTACAACGATTTTCTCTGCCATGGAACCACTCCATTTCTATGAACTGTTTCGACAGTGATTAGATGTGTTGACTCCTCAAAAAGTGGCATCTACGCGGACACGAATCATTTCTCAACATTTCCTCCCACCTTCCGATACTCTCCGCGGAAAAACAGCAGCGGCTGGCCCTCGCGCACGACAACGTCTTCGACTTCCGCGATGAAGATCGTGTGGTCGCCGGCGTCCTGGGCCGAGTGAAGGCGGCACTCGAGATATGCCAGCGAGCCGTGCAGGATCGGCGTGCCGTGCGGGGTGCGGTCGAATCGGGCGCCGGCTTCTTGCTCGGCGCGCTCGTGGGTGCGCTCGGGGCGCGCGTAATACTCGGAGATCGCACGCTGCGTTTCGCAGAGAACGTTAATCCCGAAACGTTTCTTGGCGTGCAGATGGGCGTGCGTGCGCGTGCTGTGATCGACGCAGACCAGGACCAGCGGCGGATCGAGCGACACCGAGGCGAAAGCATTGGCCGTCATACCGTGAATTTCCCCATGAACTTCGCCATGCGATCCGCCCTCGATGTCGACGGTGATGATGGTCACCCCGGTGGCGAAGCATCCCATCGCTTTTCGGAATTCAAAGGAGTTCAGCGGCATGTCATCGTAGAATCCGTACTTAGATTTCCTCCCACATTATGCCGGGGCTGCGTTCGCCGGTTTCCAGAAAATATGCCGCGATCTGCTTCATGACGTCGTAAGGCACGCAATACCGGGTGGGGACCGGCGTGGCCGTGCCTCCGCACAAAAACTCGGGAGACCTCACGCCCGCGTCGCTGTCGGCCCGCGCCGCGGCGGAGTAAGGTTTTTGGGCGCCTGTTGGCAGGTGGGCAAGATTTCCAGGCGCCACCGCCATCAGGTACGGCGGTTCTCCGCTGTCCGGGCTGAATTGGACGGCGTTCCGCTCGCGGCTAATGCCTATATTGAGCATATAACCGTTCGCGCCGCGCAGCTCAAAGAAGAAGGGCTCATGCGAGAGCAAAGTGTCAAGAAACTTCGAGAGTTCTTCGGCGCCGTCGAACCCGCGGCCATTTTCGGGATTCGCCTCCCACTGCATGTCAAAGAATTGAGTTCTCATGAGTTCGTAAGCTGACCGCCCGAGAACAAGCGCCTACCTTACCATGTCCTGCCATTGCCATCCTCGGCGCAGGGTCATGTATGATTCGATTCATCCGCAGGCAGCTGCGGCTCCGCGGACCGACTGCCGTGAGCTTGACCGATATCAGAACCGCTCCATCGGGACAACCCGCGGAGATCGACTCCGCAATCTCAGACGCGCGAGCGGGCGAGCCCATTTCGCGAGACGCGGCTTTGCGGCTGATTCGCTGCCCTGACGACGATCTTCCCGAACTTCTCGCCGCGGCCCGAGCCGCTAAAGAGCGCTTCAAGCCCGGCGTCATTACTTATTCGCGCAAAGTTTTCCTGCCGCTGACCAACCTCTGCCGCGATTATTGCGGATACTGCACCTTCCGCCGCGATCCCGGTGACCCCGGTGCTCATACCATGACGCCTGATGAAGTCCTGGCCGTCGCCCGCGACGGCGAAAAACTGGGATGCACCGAAGCCCTCTTCAGTCTAGGCGACAAACCCGAGCTTCTCTTCCCAGAGATGCGCGAGACCCTGCGCCATCTCGGCTACAAGTCGACGCTGCATTATCTCGAAGCTATGTGCGAACGGGTGCTGCGGGAGACGACTCTGTTGCCGCATCCGAATCCCGGCCTGCTCAGCGCCGAGTGGATCGCGCGTCTCGCGGCGGTCTCGCCCAGCATGGGGCTGATGCTCGAGACCACGAACAGCGACCTGCTCGGCAAGGGAAAGGCCCATGACAGCGCGCCCGACAAGGTTCCGGCGAAGCGCCTGCGCACCATTGAAGAAGCTGGCAAACAGCATGTTCCGTTCACGACCGGCCTGCTGATCGGGATCGGCGAATCGCTGGAAGACCGCGTCGACACACTGCTTGCGCTGCGCGATATAAACGATCGCTATGGACACATCCAGGAAGTGATCGTGCAAAACTTCCGCGTGAAGCCTTTAATCCCCATGGCTGGCTCGCCGGAGCCATCCCGCGGCGAGATGCTGCGGGCGGTGGCGGTAGCTCGCTTGTTACTCCCTAACGTGAATATTCAGGCTCCGCCGAATCTCTCCGCGCCTTACTATGATGATTTAGTCGATGCCGGCATCAACGATTGGGGAGGGATTTCGCCGCTGACGCCTGACTATATCAACCCGGAAAAGCCGTGGCCGCATCTGGAGCAGCTTCGCCTGCGCACCGAGGCCAAGGGATTTGTTCTGCAGCAGCGGTTGCCGGTGTATCCGGAATTTCTGCCTGCGCTCACGGCCGGGGCCGGACTGCTCGCGGAAAAACTGCGCGCCGCCGCCGATGATTGCGGGTTGGCGAAAATCGGTCCGGCAATAATTAAACAAGGCTGCGTGGTGGAGTCAAATCGATGATCTGCGTTCTGAGCGGCGGCACCGGAGGCGCAAAGTTTGTCGACGGACTGCGCCTGGTCATGCCCGCGGAAGAAATCACGCTGATCGTCAACACCGGCGACGATCTCATGTGGTGGGGCCTGTACGTTTCGCCCGACATCGATTCGATCACGTACGTGCTTTCCGGCATGCTGAGCCGCGAGCGCGGATGGGGCGTGAAGGGCGATACATTCCTCTGTCTGCAGGCGATGGGGCATCTCGGCGAGCCGACATGGTTCCATACCGGCGACCGCGACCTGGCCGTGCACCTGCTGCGCTCGCGTCTGCTCGCCGAAGGCAAGTCGCTCTCCGAGGCGACGGCTGTGATCTGCGGCAAGCTGGGAGTCAAAGCGCGGATTTTGCCCATGAGCGACTCGCGCGTCGAAACCCGCGTCAATACGCCGGTTGGCGAGTTGAGCTTTGAAGAATATTTCGTGCAGCGCTGGTATCAGGATCCGGTGATCTCAGTGCGCTTCGCGGGAGCGTCTGACGCCGAACCGGCTCCGGGCGTAATCGACGCCATCACTTCGGCCGACGCCGTGTTGATTGCGCCGAGCAATCCAGTCACCAGCATAGGGCCGATTCTGGCCGTGCCCGGAGTTCGCGAGGCACTGCTGCGCGCGCGGGGAAAAATTGCCGCCGTCAGCCCGATTGTGGGGAATGCTCCGGTCGCAGGTCCTGCCGGAATTCTCATGGCCGCGCAGGGGTTGCCTTGTTCGGTCGCCGGCGTTGCCCAGGCCTACGAAGATTTTCTCGACATCCTGATCTGCGACACCCGCGATGCCCGCGCGGCCGAAGGGCTGCGCAGCGGCGGACTGCGCGTGCAATGTACCCAGACCATCATGCGCTCGGCCGACGATAAAGCCGCGCTCGCCCGCGAAGCGCTGTCGTTCGTAGTCGACGGCATGCTGAAAGACGCTCCCGCCGCAGGCGCCACCTTCCGGCGTTTTGACCAGCCGTGATCCTGGTTCCGGTCAAGAATCTTTCGGCGGCGAAGCAGAGGCTGGCCTCCGTTCTCGACCAACCATTGCGCACGAAGCTGGCGCAGGCCATGTTGCAAGACGTGTTGGCGGCGCTGCACGGCTGGAAAGATCGTCCTCCAGTTGCAGTCGTTAGCAGCGATCCCTACGCCGTGAAGCTCGCGGACGAGTACGGATTCGAGATCATCCCCGACCCTGAAAATCCCGGCGAAACCGGCGCCATCGAGATGGCGACTAAGGTCTGCATCGAGCGCGGAGCCGAGAGCACGATCGTGATCCCCGCCGACATTCCTCTGATCGAAGCGTGGGAGTTTGAGGAAATCATGAAGCACGCGCCGGCGGAGGGCAGCGTGCTCGTGCCTGCGGGTGATGGGCGGGGAACAAACGCTGCCTTTCGCCGTCCAGCAGATTTGTTTCCGCTGCGTTTCGGCAACGACAGCTTCAAACCGCATCTCGCCGCCGCCCAGGGTACGGGCAAGCCGTGCGTCGTGCTGCAATTGCCGGGCATTGCTGTGGACGTCGATAATCCGGCCGACCTGCAGCAACTGGTCGCGCTGCCCGGCGAAACCCGTGCCCAGCAACTCGCCCGCGAATATGCTCGTGTCCAGCCGCGTCGCGGCGACACGTAGCGCCAGCGTGCGGTTACTATTGCGAAATGAGGAAAGACAGCCGCAGCCTGAAATTAGCCGCGGAGCGGCGCAAGAATAAAGCTCACGGCGCAAGCCGTGGGTTGGCCGCCCGGAAGGAGCCAGCCCCGAAGGGGCGGAAGAAGCTCACGCCGCACGGTGAAGTCCGCCTCATTCCTATCACGGTTGCAAACGAAATCAATTCCGGCGACGCACTCGCTGAAATCCTCCTCGAATCCCTGAATCGGCTCCGTCTCCAATCCGGCGACATCCTGATCGTGAAACACAAAATCGTTTCCAAATCTGAAGGCCGGATCGTCGATCTGAACACGATCCAACCCACGGAAGAATCCACCGCATGGGCGAAGCAATACGACCTCGACCCGCGCGTGATCGAACTTGCCTTGCGCGAGAGCCGGGCCATTATTCGGCGCAAAAATGGAGTACTGATCACCGAGACCCGCCACGGCTTCCTCTGCGCCAACAGCGGCGTCGACGTTTCGAACGTGAACGGAGGAGACCACGCGCTGCTGCTTCCGGAAGATCCCGACCGATCCGCTGCCAACCTGGGGCGCGATCTGAAAAAGCTCACGGGCCTCGCAATCCCGGTAATCATTACCGACAGTTTCGGGCGCCCGTGGCGCGAAGGGCTGACGGAATTTGCCATCGGCGTCGCCGGCATGAAGCCGCTGCGCGACGACCGCGGACGCCGCGATCCGCATGGCTACAGACTGAAAGCCAGCGTCGAGGCCGTCGCTGACGAACTAGCCTGCGCCGCGGGACTGGTGTGCGGCAAGCTGACCCGCGCGCCAGCCTGCATCGTCCGCGGATTCCGGTACGAGGCGGGCGCGGGTCGTGCACGAGAGTTGCTGCGCGATCCCTCCACAGACTTGTTTCGATGACCCGTTCGCCGAAGGCGTCATCAGCATTGGACTTCCCATCAACCGCATCAAAACTTCTTCTGTCGTAGGGTCCCTCAACCCAGCTGCGCTGGGCTTCAGGATGACAGTAGCTTTTGTGGCTTCACGGATAGGGCTACACTGTACGGACGGAGAACATCGTGCCCCGCAAACCATCTGGCTCTGAACTCGAATGCTTTCCCTCCCTCGACTGGTCGGAGATCGCCCCGCGCATTGCCCCCGCCCTGCGCCGCTCGATTGAAAAAGTTCTGGAGACGCAGAACGGCACTGACCTCACGCTCGAAGAATCGTACGCGCTGGCTAACTCCGACGGCGACGATCTTCTCGGCCTGCTCGTTGCCGCGAACATGCTGCGCGCCGAACTTACGGGCAATCTCGTCACTTATGTGGTGAACCGCAACATCAATTTCACCAACATTTGCTTTGTCGGATGTAAATTCTGCGCCTTCAGCCGCGGACCGCGCGAGGCTGACAGCTACTTCCACTCGCTTGAGACGATGGCTGAAAAAGCTGTAGAGGCCTGGCAGATCGGAGCAACCGAAGTCTGCATTCAGGGAGGGCTGCCCCACGGCTTGCCGAAGTTTTATTACCGCGACATTCTGCGCGCCATCAAGAACGCCGTCCCCGGCATGCACATTCACGCCTTCTCGCCGATGGAAATCGTCTATGGCGTCGAACTCACGGGTATGCCGCTGGCAGACTATCTTTCGATGCTGCGCGACAATGGCCTCGGTACTCTGCCCGGCACGGCCGCGGAAATTCTCGACGACGAGATTCGCCACATTCTCTCGGCCAATAAACTTTCTACCGCGCAGTGGATCGAAGTGATCCGCACCGCGCACCGCTGCGGCATTCGCACCACGTCGACGCTCATGTACGGCCACGCCGAGACGCCCGCGCACTGGGTGCGCCAGATGCGCCTCTTGCGCGAGATTCAATCCGAGACTGGCGGCTTCAGCGAATTCGTTCCGCTTGGCTTCGTGCATCAGAACACGCTGCTCTACCAGCAGGGACTGGCGCGCTCCGGCCCCACGCTGGCCGAGCATCTCAAAGTGCATGCGCTGGCGCGGCTGCTGCTGGCCGGATCGATCAACAATATCCAGGTTTCATGGGTGAAGCTGAATCGCCGGCTGTCGCAGTTGTGCCTGCATGCCGGAGCCAACGATTTTGGCGGCACGCTGATGGAAGAAAATATTTCGCGCGAAGCGGGGGCGACCGCCGGCCAATATACGAGTCCGGAAGATTTTCAGGCGATGATTCTCGAGATGGGCCGCATCCCGGCCGAGCGCAACACGACTTACTCGCGCATCCACATCAAGCTCCCGCTGAACGAAGAATTCTCGACGGAGCAATCGCTGGAAGCCGAATTCGCATGAGCGCGCCCGGAACTCAGTCTGGGCATGGAACCCGCCCCATCGCCATCATCGGCGGCACCGGTCCCGCGGGCATGGGAGTCGCGCTGCGCTGGGCGCGCGCCGGGGAGACGATCATCATCGGGTCGCGCGACGCGCAACGCGCGCAACAAACCGCCGCCGCTATTCAACAGAAAGCCGGCCTACAAGCTCAGGTCTCGGGGATGGAGAACGCTGCTGCTTGCGCGGCCGCCGACGTCCTGGTGCTGACGGTTCCTTTCGAAGGCCAGGCTGCACTGCTCAAACAACTCAAACCCGCGATGACGGCCGGCAGCATTCTGATTGACGCGACTGTGCCGCTTGCGGCCAGCGTGGGCGGACGCGCCTCGCGCACGCTCGGCGTCTGGCAAGGCTCCGCCGCGCAGCAGACCGCTGAACTGGTTCCGAAAGAAGTCAGCGTGGTGGCGGCATTCCACAATCTCTCCGCCGATTTGCTGGGAGGAGACGCGCTGCTCGACTGCGACGTCATCGTCTGCAGCGACGATCCGGACGCGGCTCAACTTACCCGCGAACTGGCGGCGAAAATTCCCGGCGTGCGAGCCATCGACGGCGGCAAACTAGAAAATGCCCGCATCGTGGAGCAGATCACCGCATTGCTCATCGGACTGAACATCCGCCACAAAGGCCACGCTGGAATCCGCATCACCGGCTTGCCTCCGGCCGCATACCGCTAGGATCCTAGTCGGTAGGCAGATTTCAATTTCCCGACCCTCGGCGGCTCGGGGAATTCCTCCGAGGCACACGTTTCTACTGTTCTCTGAGGGTGCGCATTGGATCGACGCGGGCGGCTCGCAGTGTAGGCGCCACGGCGGCCATCATCGACACGCACATCATCACGAGCGTCACCGTCAGGAATACTGACTGATCGAGCGGTTCGACTCTAAATAACGTGTCCGTGATGAGTCTGGCGACAAAGATCGACGCTACCGCGCCGATTCCGATCCCCAGGGCGGCGAGAATGAGGGCGCGTTGCAGCACGAGCCGTAGAATGTCGGCGCGTGAGGCGCCTAGCGCCATTCTTAGGCCAAGCTCCCTCATCCTTTCCGAGACGACATAAGAAAGAACAGCATAAAGACCGAGCGCCGAAAGAAGGAGCGCAATTCCGGCAAACCCTGAAACCAGAACAGCCTCGAAGCGAGGTTGCGCGGCCTCCATTCCGATGCTGTCCGCGAAGGCGCGATAGTTGAAGACGGGATGCTCGTTGTCCAGCCGGGCAACGATGTTGCGGACTGTATTCTCGTAAGCTGCTGGATCTCCGGCAACTTTCATCACGACAAGCGTGCGCTGGTGACTGGGATCCTGGGCATACGGCAGGAAGAACTGCGGCTGATAGGGATTCCACATGTCATCGACTCTGGTATCGCCCACAATTCCGATGATCTGCCGGCCCAGGACCGGCTCGTCCGTGTGGTCAAACGTTGGCGTGAAGTACTGTCCGATGGGGTCTTCGTGCGGGAAATATTTCCTCGCGAAGGCCTGATTGATGACCGCAACTGCTGGAGCTTTCGGATCATTGTCGCGCGCTGCGATCGTGCGCCCGCGCACGAGTGGGATTGAGAGCGTTTCAAAATAGCCCGGCATTACGACGGCAGCACCCGCATCCGAAGGATGATCGGGCGAGTTCAGATGATTCGCGATCGTGAAGTTAGTACCGGGACCGCTTCCCCAAAGGATGGGTAGCGGATGACCGGCGCTCACTCTTTCCACGCCGGGGATCGCCGCAATTTCGGGGAGAAGTCTTTCGATGAAACGAAACTTGCACGGGACGGGATAGAGTTTGTTGGTCAACGCGATGTCGAAGTAAACCGTGTGGTTCGTGTCGAAACCCGGGTCGATGTGAATTACGTTGAACATGCTGCGGATGAGCAATCCGGCGCCGATCAGCAGCGTAAATCCGAGAGCGGTTTGGGCGACGATCAGCGCGTGATGAAGCGCGTTGCGGCGGCGCCCAGACGTGGTCGTAGGGCCGAAGTCTCGCAGGGCAGTGGCGGGATCGGACTTCGACATTCGCCATGCCGGGAGCACTCCGAAGATGAGCGATGTACCTGCCGAAAGTAAGGCTGCAAACGCGAGCACGCGGCCGTCGATAGCAATGTTGTACAACCGCGGCAGATCGCTGGGGATGAGGCGGAGTCCAGCGCGCAATAACGCGAAAGACACGAGGATGCCGGCGGCTCCGCCTGCGAAGGCAAGGAGTAATGCTTCGACCAGCAGTTGCCGCACGACCCTAATTCGGCTCGCTCCGAGCGCGGTGCGCAGAGCGACTTCCGGACGGCGTCCGTTGGCGCGGGCGAGGAGGAGTCCGGCAACGTTGGCGCAACCGATAATCAGGACGATTCCAACTGCAGCGAATAAGAGCGACAGCGCGGGGCGGATATCGGAGACTTGCTGGTCGAGCAACGGGTTGATCGAGACTCCAAGGTGGTAGCGATCTTCGGGATACTGCTGTGCCAGGCCTCGCTGCACAGTGTTCAGTTCGGCGAGGGCTTGCTTGATGCTGATGCCGGGCCGCAGGCGCCCGACGACGGATAGAGTGTCCGACTCGCGGATCGAAGTTTCCGGCGCATGGCCTTCGGCCTCGATCGCGTAGGTCGACCAGTAGGAGGCGGGCTGGCCGATGGGATAGTGGAACCTGGACGGCATGACTCCAACGACGATGTACGGTTCGTCGCTGATCTTCACCGTTTGACCGATCGCGCTGGGCGATGCGGCGAAGTCTGAAACCCAGAGTTCGTGACTCAGAATGGCGACGCGGTGACCGGGCTGTTCTTCGTCCTCGGTGAAGGCGCGGCCGAGTGCGGGAGTTACCCCGAGCGTCGAAAACAGATTTGCAGAGATGCGCCCACCTTCCAGCACTCGAGCGCCTTCACCATTCGCTTTGCTGAAGAGGCGGGTGATGTCCTCGTGAGAGGCGAGCGACTCGAAAGAGTGGCTCTGCCGCTGCCAATCAAAGAAATTGGGATAGGAACTGCCCAGCTTGTTTGCGGCTGCGAGGTTCGTTGGCGAAACACCGGAAGGGAACTCCAGAGTGTCGATAGCAACCAGTTGATCGGAGTGAGGGAACGGGAGCGGCCGCAAAAGGATGCCGTCGATCAAACTGAAGATGGCAGTGGTGGCTCCGATGCCAAGCGCCAGGGTGAGGGTCGCGGTTAAGGTGAATCCCGGGCTGCGGCGAAACTGGCGGACGGCGAAAGTTACGTCCTGCGCTATTGCCCTGAGCATGGCGTGATTATGACAGGACACTGCGCGTCAGCTGGAGATAAGGCTCCTAGATGGATACTCCCTGGTCCCGGCCGAGATGATACTTCTCCTGCAGATTTGAAAATGCCACATTGTTCAACCAGATGACCGCCTTGCTCATCGCCCGCAGAAGCCCGTCCAGCAAGGCTTTTGCAGCGTGTGGGCCATTGCGCCAGGAGCCGGTCTGGTGTATGCTCCCCGGCCAACGCTGAGTTGATCGGCGATCTAAAGTTCTACTCGGGAGGACTACCAATGCAGTCTCGCAAAATGATGCTTCCACTTCTTGCAGTCTTAGTACTCGGACTCGCACCCTTCAGTTTCGGCCAGTTGTTCAGCAAGCCGCACCCCGCAAATAAAACCCTGGGCTACTACGATCCGGCGACGGGCGCGTTCCAACCGCTGCCTAAGGCGACTGACGCCGAGGAGCCAGCGGCGACTGTCACCGGCGGAACAATCACATTCAGGCTCACCATCAACGTAAAGTCCACCATCCCCAAGAATGCCGTGATTGCCTGCTCCGGAAGCGCGAGCGTTCTCTCGGACAGTTCGGATCTTACGTTTGACGAGGAAGGTTCGGCTGTCGCAACGCTGGTCAGCGGGACGCAATATTTGTGCATCGTGAAGTTGCCCTATTCCTGGACCCTGAGCTCAGCCGCAACCGATAAGGTCTATCTCAACTACAGTGCGAGTATGGACTACGGATATGAGGTGACGGCGACCAACGGCAGCGCGACCATAGTGCAGGGAGTTAGCGCACGTTTAACCACCCACAGCATCGCCCCGATCGACGTACCGATCAACGGAGCGACCACCACAAACAGCATTACCGTAACCATGTAGGCTCGAACAATTTAGAGCAGGATGGATTTGCCCAGGAGCCGGGCAGTCTTACTGGCTGCCCGCTTCCGGGCGTGACGAAGTAGCTATTCTTTAAGTTGTTAGTTGTTCGCTGCCGGGGCGGTTATTTCTTCGCTTGGCTCAGGCCTTGGTTCACGGCCCGCCGGTTCGGCGCCTGCCGGTTCGCCGCCGGCCATCTGCTGGGCCACGATCAACTTTCTTGCTTCGCCGCGAACTTTCGGGAATTGAACTCCGAACCACCATGCCCCCATAAGTGCGGCGAAGCCGCCGATGGCGATCGTCCGCGGCGCGTCCAACCAGTCTGCTAGCGCCCCGCCCAGCAGCGCTCCGATCGGCGCCATGCCCATGAACATCATGGAATAGACGGCCATGACGCGGCCGCGCAGCGCATCCGGAACCATGACCTGGATGAGAGTATTCGACGCGGCCATTTGCAGCATCACGAAATAGCCAACCGGCAAGAGCAGCAGTGTCGACAGCCAGAACGATTGCGAAAATGAAAACAGCATGAGGCTGATGCCGAACCCCGCACAGCAGACCGTGATCCACTTGCTCAGACCTTTGACGCCCGAGCGCACGGCTAGAGTCAACGCCCCCAGCAGGGCGCCGACGCCGGCTGCGCCCATCAGGATGCCCAGCCGCACCGCTCCCAGATCATGCGATCCGATCAGCGTCGCGAAGGACTGGCCGCCGCCGCGTAGGATCTTGTCAGCGAAAATCGGCATGAGCACGACATAGGGCATACCGGTGAGGCTGACCATCCCCAGCAGCAGAAGTAGCGCGCGGATTGGAGCCGTGCGGTTGACGAATCGGAATCCCTCGATCACGTGTTCGAAGGGCGAAGCGCCAATCGCTCGCACCGGACTGCTCACCCGCATCAGCATCAATCCCGCAATCACAGCGATATAACTCACGCCGTTGGCAAAGAAGCACCAGCCTTCACCCAGCCGCGCGACCAGCACTCCGGCGACCGCCGGCCCGATGATGCGTGCGCCGTTGAACATGGACGAATTCAAGGCAATGGCGTTCATCAGATCTTCTTTGCCCACCATGTCGACCAGAAACGATTGCCGCCCGGGAATGTCGAAGGCGTTGACCACTCCAAGGAGCGATGCGAGCACGAAGATGTGCCACACGTGGACTCTATGGGTGAGGGTGAGCGCGGCCAGCACGAAGGCCAGCGCCATTGAAGCGGTCTGCGTCGCGATCACCACGCGCTGCCGGTTGAAGCGGTCGGCGGTGATCCCGCCGAGCGGCGCGACCAGGAAGACGGGAATCTGGCTGGCAAAGCCAACCGAACCGAGAAGCAATCCGGAGCCGGTCATGCGGTAGACAAGCCACGACTGGGCCACGGTCTGCATCCAGGTGCCGGTCAGCGAGATTAATTGTCCGCTGAAAAAAAGCTGGAAGTTACGATGGCGCAACGCGCGAACCGCCGCCTGCCAGCGCGACGTTGCGCTCGCGCATGCCGCGCCGTCGTCCGGCGCATTTTCCTGGATGGGACTCTTCGATTCAGCCACGTATTTGTTGGATGTTTTTTCTATTGGGAAGTTTCTTGAACCATTGCGCGTCAGTATATCGTCCAGTCGGAGCCAAACTGATCCGGCAGGAAGCAACTCCGGACCTTAAGTTTTCCACAGGGGTTTTAAAACCAGATAGACCTGGCACCGCGCCGCAGGCACCCAAGTGCAAGCGAATGACCAATTTGGGAAACAATCTACGGCTGTAACCAACTTGTAACTTCTATTGTTCGCCGTCATGAGCTACAGTAGCGCGTGTTCTTTCGCACGATTCGGAAGCAGGTCTCCGCTCTATGACCTCTACTCCAGTTCGGGTGGAACGCCGCGTTGGGCAGCGGTTCCCGTACCTGCTTGCAGTTTCTTTCCGCCAGATTGACAGCACTATAGAGGGTCTGGGCTTTACGCAGGACCTCAGTTCGCGCGGCGTATTCTTTTTCACCGATGCGGCGCTGCAGGTGGGCGCTGAAATCGAATTGACGCTTCGCATGCCGGCCGAGATCACTCTGGGAGAGAATATGCCGGTGCGCTGCCGGGGGCGCATTCTGCGCGTGGTTGGCCCGGCTACTGCGGGCCCCGCGACTCACGAAAGCAGCGGAGCCAGCCGCGCGGAAACGAAAATCGGAGTCGCGGTTCGACTCGAAGGCTACGAATATCTCGCCGAAGATGCGGCATATTCCACTTCTCACGTGCGCATCTCCGCTCTTCATCCGCAGCAGGAGGAAGACCGTCCTTTGGCCCACTCCGCGCGTCCAGTCGGATAATTCACGCGGCGTAGTCCTGCGGATTAAGACACTCTCAGTGCTTCTCAATTTTTTTCTCTTCGGTGCACTGAGTGCTTCCCAATCTCCGGTTCTCTGCCTTACAATGTTTTCCACGCGAAGCTAAGCGCTTCGAAGTTTTTCTGCACGTTGCGCGCTCCTCAACCCAGCGGTCCCCCTACGTTGTGAGCGCGGCTAATTTGTGGGCGGATAGTTCTGCGCGGACCATTCTGCGCGGATCGGCGTCCGCAAAGTTCGGGGCGGTTACTTAGGTCACTTGGCGGAGAGTACCATCTCTTTCTAACATGCAGACACCGAGAGAAATCAGCGAGAACCGCGCTATGCATGGGATCTCCGTTGCCCTCCTGACCGAGGACCGGGAACAATTATCGGCGCTGCAAGTCCGTCTGGAGGCTACGCGCCTGGGCAAGGCGGTATTCAGCAATACCGGATTTCCATCGGGACCGACCGACGCCGTTCTGCGCCAGCTGCAGGATTCGCGCGCCGAAGTTGTGCTGGTAGATATTTCGCGCCACGACCCGCAGCGCGCCATCCGCACCATCGAACTCATCCGCGCCACCACCCTGCAGATAGCAATCTTTGCCAACGGCGAGATGACGCAGCCGGCAACCATTGTCGCCAGCATGCGCGCCGGAGCCGGCGAATACATCGACAACTCCGCCGGGTCGGATGCTCTGCTCGAGGCTTTGACCCGTTTCGCGTCGAGCCGCACGCGCGCTCCGGGAAGTGCCGGCAAGGCTCGCGTTTTTACTTTTCTCGGCGCCAAAGGAGGCGCCGGCTGCACCACCGCCGCCGTCAATACGGCGGTAGCGCTGCAACAGTCCGTGGGAGACGTTGTTCTGGTCGACTTCGCGCCTATCGGACACGCCGCGTTGCATCTCAACCTGCGCCCGCAGTTTGGCGTGGCCGATGCGCTGCAGAACCTGCACCGCATGGACGTCACGCTGCTCGACGGCTTCATGACTCCGACGCCCGAGGGTCTGCATCTTCTGGCCGGGCCCCAGCAGCCCTACGCCACGGAGCCGACGCCGGGCGAACTGGCGCGCCTGTTCGACATGCTGGTGAATCACTACCGCTTTGTGATCGTCGACGCTTCCAGCCGCCTCGACCCGACCACGCGCCTGCTCTCCGACCTTTCGAACGCCGTGCTCATGGTCGCTCAGACCGACGTCGTCTCGCTCTGGAGCGCCGGACGCATTCACGCCTTCCTCGAGGAGGGAACCGGCCGCGACCGCCTGCGAGTGATTCTGAATCGCTATAAGAAGATCCCCGGATTTACCGACGACGACGTGAAGCAGGTCACCAACTGCAAAGTTCTGTGGAAGGTTCCCAACGCGTTCCACGCGGTGTCGCCGGCCATCGATCACGGCAAACCCGTGGTGATGCAGGAAGGTCCCGAGATCAGCCGTTCGTTCCGCGCGCTCGCTGCGACGCTCGCGGAAGCCTCTACGGGCTCCGATGGTCCTGATCTGGTGTATGGCGGGGAAAGAGTCGCGCAGCGCGGGAAGCCAGCCGGCAACCTCAATCTCGCTCCGCTTCGCGCCGGCCAGTCGAGTTAGACCTCGGAACTCAGACGTCGGACCTCGGACTTCAGACCCAGCACAATCCATGTAGCCCCGGACGCCCTCGTCCGAGGTTGCGAGTAGCGCAATCGAGAAGGCAGCCAGTGCGGTAGAACCTGCAAGGTCACCGGCGCTGTACGCCGTCGCACGCGGAGCTTCGCTCCGCGGGGCGGACGAGGCGTCCGCCCCTACATAAGCATTATTTATTTCTTCGCTGCGGAATCGGATGATGCTTCTTCCGGGAACATTTTGAAGGCGACGTCCTGCGAGTGCGACGTCACTTTCTTGTTTACGTCGCTCGTGTTTTCGACCAGCGTTCCCTGCAGAACGAAATAAGCCTCATCCCCTGGATTTTTTCCCTCGCCGCGCGCGACCGTCCCTTTGAAGTCGAACGACACACCGTGCACCAGATCCGTGGTGAAACTCAGCTTGTTGCCGTCGAGCTTCGCGTTCTTGAAAAACTGGTCGAGAAACGCGCCGGTGTCGCTGTTTCCATCTCCGAATCGCGAGATGAAGCCTGTGATATGACCGTCGTCCTCGACCGTCAACTGCACAAACTCGCCTTCTTTTAGAAACGTATACATCCCCGAATAGGCCTGTGCGCCGGTCGCGTCTTTCGCCGCTGCATCTTTTGCCGGTGCGTCTTTCGCCTGTGCCGACGGTGCGGCCGACTTCGAGCCGGCGGCCTTGTCATCCTGCGCCGCGGCTGTTGCAGCGAGAGTTCCTGCACTCAGCAGGATGGTCAGCGCGAAGGCGAGCGGTGCGCTGATTGTCGTCTTGAGTCCGAATTTTCTCATAACGCCTCACATCCATCGTACTCCACGCGCTCGTGTAGGGGCGGACGCCTCGTCCGCCCCGCGGAGCGAAGCTCCGCGTGAGGAGGCGTAAGCCGGCAGCGACGCCAGGGAATCTCCGCACTGGTTCTGCGGCGCTGGCGGCGTTCGTCATTGCGCTTCTGTCCGGCCGGGGGCGTCCGGGGCTACACGAAGCACTTCTCACTCGCCACGGCTCTACCCCAAAGCATCAACTCGCATCTAACATAGGGAGATGCCCGAGGCAGTACTCGATCAGACCCAGAGCTCCACACCGTTTCCGCGGCTGCTGATCGAGCTGCCGTCCCGGCATCAGGTCTTTTTCGGCAACTTGCGGGACATGGTTTCCCCGCAGCCCGTCCCGCCGCTCGAAATTCGCTCCGCTCCGGCGCCTTTCTGGCCTGACGTTTTCGTAGAGCGCCGACTTCCATGGTCGATGTTCCTCGAGTCCGGCGTCGCGCATGTGATCGCGATTGTCCTGGTCGTCGCCTTGACGCGTTTCTTCGCGCTCCAACCTCGTGCGACGCCGCGGCCCTTCGATCGTAGCCAGGTAGTCGCGTACCAGGCGTCGGAGTATCTGCCTCCACTCGACACGCGGAGTGAGCGGCCAACCCGCCCAGTGAAGGCCGATCCCGAACACTCGCAGCAAGCTGTGATCTCTGTGCCGCGCGAAGCCGATAATCGCCTGCAGACCGTCGTCACCCCGCCCCAGGTCAGGCTGAAGGGCCACCTGGCGCTGCCCAACATCGTGGCGTGGTCCGACAAGTTGGAGAAGCCGAAGCTCGCCGTTCCGGATGCGCCGCTGATTCTCGCCGCCGACCTCACCCGCATCGCGCCCCGGATGGAAAACGCGGTTGTTACTCCCCCGCCGGATGCGGCCCATCTCACGCAGCGTCGGGACCGGCCTGATCTGCCAACTTCGGTCGTCGCGCCGCCGCCCAGCGTCGAGAGCCCCGCGCCGCGACGTGTAGGCGATCTGAATATTGGCCGCAGTTCGGTCATCGCCCCAGCGCCCCAACTTTCCGTCGCCGAACAACGCTCTGTCCCCCAAGGCCGGCTGCGCGGCGCCGCGACGGCCGCGCAGGTTGTTCCTCCGCCGCCGTCGGTTTCTGCCGCAGGATCGTCCGGCCAGTCCTTCGGATCGCGCGGCCGCGTCGTCGCACTCAACCTGCATCCTGCGGTTGGCGCCCCGGCTGATCCGCCGGCCGGGAACCGCCGCGGCGCTTTCGCCGCCACGCCAGAGGGACATGCCGGAGCCTCGGGCTCTCCCGGATCGTCATCGACCGCGAATCGGCCGGGCACGGGCAGTGGATCCAGTAAGAAGGGGTCTAACGACCTTCCCGCCGGACTCTACGTCGGAAGCGCGGCGGCATCGGCGAAGACTTCACCCGTCGCGGGCGCCTCTCCGGCGACAAACTCGATCAGCCCGAAACTTATGGCTAGCTTGCGTTCCAACGCGAGCAGCGCTCCGGCGAGCGCTGCGCAGCCCGGGGCCGCGAGTCTAACCGCCGCGGAGCGGGAAGTCTTCGGCAGCCGCAAATTCTATTCGCTCACGCTCAACATGCCGAATCTGAACTCCGCCGGAGGCAGCTGGGTCATCCGTTTCGCCGAGATGAAGCAGGACCCGAACTCCGCTGCCACAGATCTTTCCCAGCCCATGGCCACGCGCAAGGTCGATCCCGCCTATCCGATGGAACTGATGCGCGAGAATGTTGCCGGCACCGTGATCGTTTACGGCGTGATCCGCGCCGATGGCACGGTCGGCAACGTGCGCATATTGCGCGGTGTCGACAGCCGCATCAACCGCTTCGCCAGCCAAGCGGTTTCCCAATGGCAGTTCCAGCCTGCCACGAAAAACGGCACGCCGATCGACGTCGAGGCTACCTTCCAGATACCGTTTCATCCCTCACGCGTTAAGCCGGATTTCTAATCTGCGATCAAGCTTCGTGTGAAGAAGAGTCCCGACGGAGGCATTTCTAATATTACTTCCCAAAATGGGAAACGATTGCTATATTGACTCACTTTCCCAGGGGGAACGATTGCAAGATCGGAAGAGTGTTTTGCTGCTTTTTGCCGTCGCCATGGGGCTGGCAAGCTGCGGTCAGAGCGCCCCGAACATTGAAGTCCAACCGAAGAACCGGTCCATCGTCATCGGGGAAACAGCCACGTTTTCGGTCGCCGCGACCGGCGGCTCTCCTGTGACCTGCCAGTGGCAGAAGGGCGCCACTCCGATCCCGGGAGCAACCTCGGCCAGCTACACCACGCCGCCTGCGACCGCGGCCGACAATGGCTCGCAATTTAGCGTGGTCATCACAGGCCCCGGCGGGAGTGCGACCAGCTCCACGGCCACGTTGACCGTCAGCCCAACCACCGACGTGCTGACTTACCACAACGACATTGCGCGCACCGGACAGAACTTGACCGAAAGCATTCTGAACCTCACCAACGTCAATGCCGGACAATTTGGAAAGCTGGCTTTCTTCCAAATGGACGGGTTCGTCGATGCCGAGTTACTTCTTGCCTCGAACGTAGTGGTTCCGAATCAAGGCACGCACAATCTGTTGATCGCTGCCACGGAAAACGATTCAGTGTATGCCATCGACCCGGACTCAGGGGCGACGATTTGGCATACCTCGGTTTTGAAGGCCGACGAAACTCCCTCGGACGATCCCAGCGACGAAAAACATCCTCAAATCGGCGTGAACGCTACGCCGGTGATCGATCGCAGCCAGGGTCCGAATGGCGCGGTTTATGTTGTGGCATCTTCGAAAGATGGATCGGGGAACTACTACCAGCGGCTGCACGCTCTCGATCTCGCGATGGGGACGGAATTGTTCGGCGGTCCGGTCGACATTCAGGCGACTTATCCGGGGACGGGCGACAACAGCGACGGCACCAATGTTATTTTCGATCCCAAGCAATACCGGGAGCGGAGCGGTCTGCTCCTGCTGAATGGCGTCGTCTATACCGGCTGGGCCTCGCACTACGACCTGCGGCCCTATACCGGATGGATCATCGGCTACAGCGAATCGACGCTGGCGCAGACCAGCGTGTTGAATATCACGCCCAACGGCAGCGGGGGCGCAATCTGGATGTCGGCTGCGGCACTTGCCGCCGACAATTCGGGCAACATTTATTTTCTCGACGCCAACGGTGTCTTCGACAACACTCTCGATGCAAATGGCTTTCCCAGCCAGGGCGACTATGGCAACGCCTTCATGAAGCTTTCGACCACGGGCAACCAGCTCGCCGTCGCCGATTATTTCGAAGCGGACATTGACGGTGTAGAAAACCTCGAAGACATCGACTTGGGTTCCGGAGGAGCGATGCTGCTTCCCGATTTGAGCGACGGGTCGGGGCATACTCTGCACCTTGCAGTTGGCGCCGGCAAGGACACGAACATCTACCTTGTGAACCGCGATTCAATGGGGGAGAGCAGCGAGGCTGACGCCAACATCTACCAGGAACTCGACGGAGCCTTGCCGGGAGGAATCTGGTCGGCGCCCGCGTATTTCAACAACACCATTTACTACGGGCCGGTGGGAGGACCGATCGCGGCCTTCCCCATCACCAACGCGAAGCTGCCCGCTGCCGCAGCCCAGCAGACCGCCAACAGCTTTGGCTATCCTGGCACCACGCCTAGCGTCTCGGCCAGTGGAACGAACAATGGAATCATCTGGGCCATGGAGGTGGTTCCGGGGCCGTGGCCGAGCGCTCCGCCGGCAGCCTTTGCGCTCGGGCTGGGCGTGCTGCACGCTTATAACGGCGCGAATCTGCAGGAGATTTACAACAGCAATCAGGCCAGCAACGGTCGCGATCAGACGCCAGTCGGCAGGTTTGTAACGCCACTGATCGTGAATGGCAAAGTGTTTGTGGGAACGCCGATTGGGGTCACCGAATACGGATTGTTGCCCTGAACTGCGGAGCCTGATTCTGCTGGAAACGCTTTGTCATCTAGAGACGCTCTGTTATCTAGACACGCGCTGTCATCCTGAGCGAAGCGAAGTACCCTATATTTGCCGTCGCCGTAACCGGCCTTGCAGGGAGTTCTCTCGGCCGGCCAGGTACGTGCGGCGCCGCGTGAGGAAACTCCTTGAAGGGCCTGTGCCTCAGCGCCAGAGCATGGGATCCTTCGACTTCGCAGATCGCGAATCGTTCTGCTGCGCTCAGGATGACAAGGATTTCAATCGGGCAACGTTCTCAAACGATTCCTGTGCCAGGAAATCCTGGCCGAACTCTCTTGATCTTGCGTCCAACCTGCAAGGTGGGCCTGTCCGAAATGTCCAGGACCTTTGCGGGATCGTTGACTGGCGCCCCATTAACCTTCACCGCACCCTGCTTCACCATCCGACCAGCATCGGTTACGGAACCCGCCAGTCCCACGCGAGCCAGCAATTTGTCGATTCGTAGTCGGTTCTCGGGGGCCGCGATTTCGACCTCCTCGATGCTCTCCGGCAGTTCGTCCTTCTGAAACTGCTTCGCCCAGTCTTCTCCAGCCTTTGCTGCCGCTTCGGCTGAATGGAAATCTTGCACGATCCGCCGCGCCAGCTGTTTCTTGGCCTGCATTGGATGCGTCTCGCGCTTCATCTTCTCAATCTCGGCCACCTGCACATCCGTGAGCAGCTCGTAGTACCTCCACATCATTTCGTCAGAGATGCTCATGAGTTTGCCGTACATCTCCAGCGACGGTTCGTGGATGCCGATTGCGTTGCCCAACGACTTCGACATTTTCTGCACGCCGTCGAGGCCTTCCAGAATCGGCGTGGTCAGCGCGACCTGCGACTCCTGGCCGTAGGCGCGCTGCAGGTCGCGGCCGACCTGCAGATTGAATTTCTGGTCGGTGCCGCCCAACTCCACGTCGGCTTCGAGCGCGACGGAATCGTATCCCTGGACCAGCGGATAGAGCAGTTCGTGCAGCGAGATCGGCTTCTCTTCGGCGAAGCGTTTATGAAACTCTTCGCGCTCGAGGATCTGTGACACAGTGTACTTCGCCAGCAGGCGCACGAAATCGTCGGAGGTGAATGCACCGAACCAGCGCCGGTTGAAATCGATCACGGTCTTCTTCGGGTCGAGAATCTTGAAGACCTGCTCTTTGTAAGTCTCGGCGTTTTGTTCGATCTGCTCGCGCGTGAGCGGAGGACGCGTGACTGAGCGTCCCGTGGGATCGCCGATCATGCCGGTGAAATCGCCGATCAGAAAAATCGCCGTGTGGCCAAGATCCTGAAAATGTTTCAGCTTGCGCAGCACGACCGTGTGGCCGAGGTGCAGATCGGGCGCAGTCGGGTCCATGCCGAGCTTCACGCGCAGTGGTCTACCGGTGGCGCGCGACTTTTCGAGCTTGGCGCGCAAGTCGGCCTCGCGGATGATTTCCGCGGCGCCCTTCTTCAAGTATGTCAGTTGTTCGTCGACCGGAGCGAAAGTGGACATGCAGGTCGATTATAAGTGGAGCGCTTGCAGATTTGAGATTTCAGACCCTTCGCCGTTCGCAGGGAGGCAACGAAGATGGAAACCAGTTCGTTCGCCTCCTTCAGGATTGGCGCGGCCTTATCGGGATGAGCCACTCCGCTGTCTACTAGCAGTTCCATCCAGAAGAGTGTTTCGTCTGCCTCTTCCAGCACAATCCCCAGCTTCGACACGAAGTCAGCACTGGATCGCGCACGGCACACCGCGCGATAGTTCGCCCCAACGGAAGTCGCCGAACGCAAAAGCTGGCGAGTGATGACGGTACTCGCCTGGCCTCGTGGCACAGCCTGACACAGTCGAATTACCTGTAGGGCGAATCTCTTGGTGCAGTCCTTCAGGACATCGGAATTGATCGTCGCCGCCAAGGCAAATCTGAAATCTAAAATCTGCAATCTGAAATATACTCAGTCCAGATCGTCGGTAGCTGTGACATCCATCACAAGTCGTCTTCCGGCAACTGTGAATTTCCCTCCGAGGACGATGTTGATGGCTGCCGTATATGCGACGTGTTCCTGCTCGAGAATCCGCGCGGCCAGCGTGTGTTCGTCGTCGTGATCGTGCACCGGGACGGATTTCTGCACGATGATTGCGCCGTGGTCGAGTTCTTCGTCGACGAAGTGCACGGTGCAGCCGGAGATTTTCACGCCGTAGGCGAAGGCCTGCTCCTGCGCTTCGAGGCCGGGGAAGGCCGGCAGTAGCGATGGATGAATGTTCAGGATCTTCCGCGGAAATTGCTGCACAAACCACGGCGAGAGCAGGCGCATGTATCCGGCGAGGCAGACGAGGTCGACTTTATGTTCCTTCAGCGCGAAGACAACTTCGCGGTCGTGTTCTTCGCGGGAGCGTCCCTTCGAGGGAATGACCAGCGCAATCAGCCCGCGCTGGCGCGCGATCGCGATTCCGGGGGCATCGGCCTTATTTGAAATGACTACTGCGATCCGCGCATTGGGAATGCGGCCGGCGTCGACGCTGTCGGCGATCGCGACGAAGTTGGAGCCGCGTCCGGAGAGGAGAATGCCGAGGGAATGCATTTGATTTTAGATTGCAGATTTTAGATTGCAGATTTCTGATTCTGCGAGAGCGACTCGTCGACGTATCTAACCGGCATTCAATCTGAAATCTGAGATCTACAATCTGAAATTCTCAGCTATACGTGACCTTACGCTCGCCCTTCACGATGCGCCCGATGGTATAAGCCTTCTCGCCCACGCGCTCCAGCACCGACTGTACCTTCTTGAATTTCGCCAACGGAACCACCAGCAGCATGCCGAGGCCCATGTTGAAGGTGCGCAACATTTCGTCCTGGGGAACATTTCCCAGCTGCTGCAGGTGCTCGAAGATCGGAAGCGCGGGCCACGATCCCAGTTCAATGACGGCGGCCGTTCCGCGCGGCAGCACGCGCGGAAGATTTTCTGTGATCCCTCCGCCCGTGACGTGCGCCAGCGCGGCTACGCATTGCGCGTCGATCAGCTTCTTCAACGCCGGCCAGTAACTTTTATGCGTGCGCATCAACTCGTTGCCGACTTTATTCTTGATCTCGTTGACATAAGTCTCGGGCGAGTAACGGGCGACTTCGAACAGCAGTTTGCGCGCCAGCGAGTAACCGTTGGTGTGCAGGCCGTTCGATGGCAATCCCAGGACGATGTCGCCGATCTGTACGTCTTTTCCGGTGATGATGCGTTCGCGATCGACCACACCGACAATGAACCCCGCGAGATCGTACTCGCCATCGGGATAGAAGCCCGGCATCTCCGCCGTCTCGCCACCGATCAGCGCACAACCGTTGTGCTTGCAGGCGTCGGCAATGCCCTCCACGACTTTTTCGGCGATGGCGGGGTCGAGCGTGCCGGTGGCGAGGTAGTCCATAAAAAACAGCGGCGCCGCGCCCTGCACTGCGATGTCATTCACGCAGTGGTTGACCAGGTCCGCGCCCACGGTAGAGTGCAGGCCCATTTCAAAAGCAATCTTCAACTTGGTGCCGACTCCGTCGACGCTCGAAACCAGCACCGGGTCGGTGTACTTTGTCTTGTCTATGGCAAACAGTCCGCCGAAGCCGCCAATCTCACTCAGGACGCCGCGGGTGAAGGTTTTGTGAGCCAGATACTTGATGCGCTGCTTGGTGCGGTTGGCGCGGCTGATGTCCACACCGGCGTCGGCGTAAGTGATTGGCGTCGAACTGGATGGGGGAATCTTGGCCACAGATTTTTCTTCCGTGCGTGCTCGTAATCCTTGCGTGGGGTTGATGCCGGCTGCCGGGGCGACAAATGCTTCCTAAGGCCGCTCATTGTAGCACGTTCAACAGCGAGGTCTTGAGACTGGCGCGAACGTGGATGGCGTCCTAAATTCTTTACCACAGAGGGCACAGGGGATCACAGGGTAGAGCTATAGAGGATTCAGACTTTGTCGAGCCTATGTGTTCTCTGGTGAAAAATTTATGACGGAGTGGATACACGCTCAGAGATTCCGCGGGCGCGCGCGCCCGTTCGTCACTGCAGGCCCGGACTTAGTGAGCGATGAAGTCCGAGAAAAAGTAGGCGAGAACTCCGAACAGCGCCAGACCGCAGATGCCGTAACAGGTCAGCACCCAGGCTCCGCGGCCTTCATGTTGGCTAGTGGTGGTACTGGACTGCTCGGTAGAAGAGACGACAGGGGCCCGATCTTCCATGAACAACCTCCGTACGGAAGAATCGTGGCGCAAGTACGTTATGCGTCACGCCTGCCACGCTTCAGGGCGGGGCAGGACAATCTGAGGCATTTTAACCCGGAACGCCCAATAAGCCCGCGAAAAATCTTCGGAGGCGCATGTCTTGTCATGTCAATAGCTTGTCGCAACTGGCAAACCCCGCGTGGGGGCGGAGGCGTCTTCGGCAAGCTCAGGGCAGGCGTCCCTCTTCCAGCCAGCGCCCCAAACCCGTCCCCCCAGGCGTAGACCTCCCGGCGCGGAACGCCCCCATAACCAATCCCCTCCGCTACGTGGGATAATGACAATTCTGGTTATTTTCTTCATTCCATTATGCGCAATCGCCTTCTCGTTTTGCTTGTATCTTCCGTGCTGGCAACCAGCCTGCTCGCAGCCAACGCTGCCGCGCAGCAGTCCAGTCAATCTTCGTCGAATGCGGCTTCCCCCGGCAAGAGTTCCGCGTCTGTTTCCGTCGATAAACCCCGCGACTATTCCCAGGAGTCTTTCGTCATCGAAAAGCTCAAGGCGCGAATCCGCTTCGAGCCCGACGGCACCGGCCGCAAGGAACTGATCGCCCGCGTCCGCGTGCAAAGCGAGGCTGGAGTGCAGCAGTGGGGCCAGTTGCAGATGGGTTACAACTCGGCCAACGAGCGCGTGGAAATTCCCTATGTGCGCGTGCTCCAGGCCGATGGCACCGTGGTCAAGGCGGGTGACGACGCCGTGCAGGACTTGAGCGCTCCCGTCGAACACGAAGCCCCCGTCTACACCGATTACCGGCAGAAGCACATCACGGTGCCGGGGCTGCGGCCGGGCGACGTTCTCGAATACGACATGGTCACGGTGATCCACACCGCGCTGGCGGCCGGCCAGTTCTGGACGGAGTACGAATTCGACAAGAACAATATTGTTCTCGAGGAAACAGTCGACGTCGACGTACCGGCGAATCGTCCGCTGATTTTGAAGAACAAGCCGGGGATGGATCCGAAGGTCACCGAAGACAACGGCCGCCGCCTTTACCACTGGACCAGCTCTCACCTGGAGCGCGAAGACGACGACAAAAACAAAGACAACAACAAAGACCCGAAGAAAAAGAAGAAGCACAATCCTGACGACGACCGGCCCGACATTCAGCTGACCACTTTCGCCAGTTGGGAGCAGATCGGCCGCTGGTACGCCAGCCTCGAGGCAGATCGCCGGGCGCCTTCACCGGAAGTTCGCGCCAAAGCCGCGGAGTTGACTAAAGGACTCACCACCGATCTCGACAAAACCGAAGCCCTCTACGATTTCGTCGCCCGAAATTTCCGTTACGTGAGCCTGTCGCTCGGAGTCGGGCGCTACCAGCCGCACTCCGCCGCCGATGTGCTTCACAACCAGTACGGAGACTGCAAAGACAAACACACGCTGCTGGCCTCGCTGCTTGAAGCGGAAGGCCTGCATGCATCTTCTGTGCTGATCAACTCCAGCCGCAAGCTCGATCCCGACGTCCCCTCGCCTTCGCAGTTCGATCATGTCATCACCATGCTGCCGCTCGATAAGAGCGGGCCGAACGCAGAAATCTGGATGGACACCACCGCCGAGGTTGCGCCCTTCCGGCTGCTCTCGTTCACGCTGCGCAACAAGCAGGCGCTGGTGATTCCGCCCGCCGAACTGGCATCGAGCGTGGCCCCGCACCTGGAGACCACGCCGGCCGACACTCCCATGCCCGACACCGAAGTTTCTGAGATCGAGGGCAAGATCAACGAAATCGGAAAACTGGAAGCGCATGTGCACTACGAATTTCGCGGCGATGAAGAGCTGATGCTGCGTTCGGTCTTCCGGCGCGTCCCGCAGGCCAACTGGCAGCGGGTGGTCGAGAACATCAACGCGGGCCTGGGAGGAGACGTCACCAATCTGAAGGTCAGCGATCCGGCGGCGACCCGCGAATCGTTCACCATGTCGTACGACGTGTCGAAGGTCAACTTTCTCGACTGGTCAAAGAAGAAGACGGACATCGTTTTGCCGCTGGTGCAATTCAGCCTGCCCGAAGTGGATGAAGACGACACCGACGATACCGAACCTCTGAAACTCGGTCCGAAAGCGCAGTATTCCTACCACATCAAGCTGGAGTTACCCAGCAAATATGTAGCGCATGCGCCTCTGGCGATCTCTTTGAAGCGCGATTATGCCGAGTACGAAGCCACCTACAAGGTCGATGGCGGCGTCTTCACCGCCAGCCGTACGCTCGCCCTTCGCCAGGGTGAACTGCCGGCGGCGCGGGCGCCGGACTACGAATCTTTCCGCCGCGCGGTCGGCTCCGACCTCGAGCAACATCTTTCCGTCGAGAACACGGTCGCAGGCACGCCCGTTCCTCCCGCCGACATGAAGGCCGACGACCTTGTCGACAGCGCGCGTGCCGCCATGCAGAACGGGAATCTGGATATCGCGATTGTCCTGCTCAAGCGCGCCACCGAGATTGATCCGAAGAACAAGTACGCCTGGAACAATCTCGGCCTGGCTTATTTCAATACGCGCGATAACGACGCTGCCATCGCCGCTTTCCAGAAACAGATCGAAGTTAATCCCTACGACGATTACGCCTACAACAACCTGGGCCGGGTGTACTGGAACGAGCGTAAGTACGACGATGCGGTAAAGGCCTTCAACCAGCAGCTCGAGCACAATCCGCTCGATAAGAACGCCCACGCCAACCTCGGTGTGATGTATGCCGAGTGGCATAAATACGATCTGGCCGTCCCTGAACTGGAAAAGGCCGCATCTCTCACTCCCGACAGCGCCGACTTGCAGGTGAGCCTCGGCGACGCCTACCTGAACCTGGGGCAGGACGACAAAGCTCTGGCCGCCTTCGACCACGCCGTCGAACTTTCGGCGACTCCGCTGGTGTGGAACAATATCGCCTACCAGCTTTCGCTCAAGGGATCGCATCTGGACCGCGCGCAGCAATATTCTGAAACCGCGGTATCGGCCACGGCGGCGGCCTTGCGCAACATTACGCTCGACGGCCTTACCCAGCAGGAACTGCCGCTGGTCTCGTCGCTAATCGCTTACTGGGACACGCTGGGCTGGGTGCACTTCGCGGAGGGCGATCTCGACAAGGCCGAAAAATATGTCGGCGCCGCCTGGAGTCTTGGCCATCACGGCGAAGTCGGCGACCATCTGGCGCAAATCTACGAAAAGCGCGGAGAAAAAGATAGGGCGCTGCAAACCTACGCCCTGTCGTTGAACGGGCTGCGTCCGATCCCTGAAACCCGCACCCGGCTCGCCTCGCTTGCCGGAGGAGACGCCAAGGCCGACGCCGCCGTGAAACGCTGCAAAGAAGAGCTCGATCATCTCCGCACCTTCGAATTGGGAAAGGCCACGCAGACCGGCAACGCGGACTTTTTCATTCTGTTGAGTGGCGGCGTTTCCTCCGGTGCCAAGGTCGATGCCGTAAAGTTTGTCAGCGGAGACGAGAAGCTCAAATCGTTCACCGAAGCTCTCCGCACCGCCGACTACCATCTCACCTTCCCCGACAACACGCCTGTGAAAGTCCTGCGCCGCGGAACGCTCTCCTGCTCAGTAGCCAGCGGCAAGTGCGAGTTCGTGCTCACGCTGCCGGATGATGTGAGAACGGTGGACTAAGGCTGCGGCGAATCGCGACAGAACATGTGGAGACGGCCGCCTCGGCCGTCCCACCAGGGCAAAGCCCGGCGGCTTCCTTCCGAGCCCGCTTTGATTTACATCTCCGCCTTTGAAAAAGCGCGTCTCCCAGCCGCGCCGTCACAGGCGGACACTAAAGCCGCTTTAGCCCTGGGTATTCACCATTCCGAACCTTGCCGAGACGGACAACCTTCTTCGCTTCTCAGAACGTCTCACCACAACAGTATCTCCAGGAATCAACTCAACCGCACTCCGATGCCGATGGAGGTCCAATGAAATTAGCCGTCCTCGCCTTGATCGCTCCGCTGCTGACTGTATTCGCAGCCGCCCAAGACAATCCGAAATTCGAACTCTTCGGCGGCTACTCGCTCGAACACATCTCCGCCTGCGGCGCCTCGCAAGGCAGGAATTACTTTTTTCTGCCCTGCAGCATGATCGAGGATGGTTATTCGTCACCATCCAATTTCAACGGCTGGACTGCATCGCTAACGCGCTATGTGTTCAAGTTCGTAGGGGTCACAGCCGATCTTGCCGGCCATTACGGCACCACTACCGAATCCGGCGACGGGACCGCCAGTGCCTTTACTTCGCGCTACAGCTACATGTTTGGCCCGGCCGCCTCATACCGCACGAGAAGCCGAGGTACCCTGTTCGCCCATGCGCTCTTCGGCGGCGTTTCTAACAACTTTGGCAACGTGCCAGGAGGAGGATTCCATAGCAGCAACCCGAATTACACAGTATTTGCGTGGGCCGTGGGTGGAGGCTTCGATGTAAATGCAACTGCGCGCCTGGCAGTTCGCCTCGCCCAACTCGACTACGAACGCGTGAACGTACCCATGGGCGCCGAACCTGCGGTCGGCGGCTTCCGCTACGCCACCGGCGTCGTATTTAAGTTTTAGCCCGAGCGCACGCCCACTTGAAAATATCCGTCGATTATTATTCGGCGAATTTCTCGGGCCGAAGCTCATGCCACCTCGTCGCCTGTTCGTAAGCATAAGCGAGCCGCAGCACGAGATCCTCGCGCCAGTGCGGACCCGCGATCTGCATGCCGATGGGCAGCCCACTCTGCGTAAATCCGCAAGGCAGCGATATGGCTGGCAATCCCCACACATTAAACGGCCGCGTGTTGCGCAAGAGCTTAAGTTCTGCGGGACGCAACGCCTCCGGATTCGCTTTCAACTCCGCAATTGCCGGGGCTGGCATGGGCAGGGTTGGCGTGACCAGCAGGTCCACCTCTGCGAAGACGCTGCCAATGCTGCGGCGGGCCAGGTCCAACTCGCGCCGCCGCGCGATGTATTCCGCAGCCGAGACATTCTCTCCAGTGCGAATCCGGCGCAAAGTCTCAGCCTGGTACAACTCCGGACTGCTGACGAAGTTCCCGGCATGATAGGCATAAGCCTCGGCGGCCTGCAAAGTGCGATCGGTGGGCACTTCAATCTGCACTTCTTTTATTTCCGCGACGAGAGTACGCATTTCCTGCAGAGCACTCTCAACTGCGGCCCCGACCTCATGGTCCAGGTCATCGAAGAAGTAGTTCCGCGGCACGCCCACGCGTAGGGGCTTCGCGTCACTGCGCAACGCCGCGACATAATCCGCCGCTGGAACATCCGACGACGTGATATCGCCCGCGTCGTATCCCGCGATTGCCTGGAGCACGATCGCCGCATCTTCCACGGTTGCGGCGAGTGGCCCAACGTGATCGAGCGAAGAAGACAGCGGAATCACTCCCCGGCTCGAAACACGCCCGTAAGTCGGCTTCAGGCCGACACAGCCGCAGAGCGCAGCCGGTTCGCGAATCGAGCCGGCAGTGTCGGTTCCGATCGCCGCGCAAGCCAGTCCAGAGGCGACCGCGGCTGCCGACCCTCCCGACGAGCCTCCGGCAATCCGGCTCACATCCCACGGATTGTGCACATCGCCGAAGTAGCTGACCAGCGAACTGCCGCCGTAAGCGAACTCGTGGAGATTATTTTTCCCGAGGATCACCGCGCCCGCCTGTCGCAAGCGGCGCACGACTTCCGCATCCTCGTTCGGAATACGGTCCTTATACAGAGCGCTGGCCGCCGTAGTGCGGACGCCGGCGGTATCGATGAGATCCTTGAGCGCGATCGGAATACCGTGCAACGGACCGCGCCACTCGCCGCGTCCGATCTCAGCGTCCGCCACCCGCGCCTCGGAGAGCGCAGACTCGGCCATCACCGTGATGAACGCGTTCAGCGCAGGATTCAGCCTCTCGATGCGCTCCAGGCAAGCGCGTGTGATCTCCACCGGCGATACTTCTTTCCGCCGCCGCCGCAGCGCAAGCTCCGCGATGGTTAGCTCTCGATTCCTTTCGTGCACCTTAGTGCCCTTTGTGGTCAAGGATTTTTTTAACTTGAGCCAGGTCCAACCCAAACGTCCTATAATCCAACTTGGGAGCTGGGAAAGAATTATGCCAGAGATGACGATCGCGCCCGTTGCAACGCACGGTTTCTTCGTGGATGGCCGCTGGCGGGAGGATGGCGACGCTGTCGAGATTCGCTCTCCCTATGACGGAAGCGTCGTCGGCCGCGTCATTCAAGGCCGGCGCGAACACGCCGAAGCCGCCATCGCCGCCGCAGTCAAGGCTTTCGGCACCACGCGGCGCCTCCCCGCGTTCGAACGCCAGCGCGTTTTGCGCCAGATTTCCGCGTCCATCACCGAACGCAAGGAAGAATTTTCCCGCACGCTTTCGCTCGAAGCCGGCAAGCCCATCAAGAACGCACGCACCGAAGTTGAACGCTCCATTTTCACCTTCAACGTTGCGGCGGAAGAGAGCACGCGCATCTACGGCGAATATATTCCTCTCGACTGGCAGGAGTTTACCGCCGGCCGCTGGGGCATCGTGCGCCGCTTTCCGCTGGGCCCCGTCGCCGGAATTACGCCGTTCAATTTTCCGCTCAACCTTGTCGCCCACAAAGTGGCTCCCGCGATCGCTGCCGGCTGTCCGATGGTGTTGAAGCCGGCGCCCCAAACCCCGCTCTGCTCGCTGCTTCTGGCCGAGTGCGTGCAACAGGCGGGATGGCCTGATGGCGGACTCAACGTGTTGCCGCTCTCGAACGAAGACGCCAGCCTGCTGGTCACCGACGACCGCATCAAGCTGATCAGCTTCACCGGCAGCGTTCCCGTGGGCTGGGACATCAAGCGCCGCGCCGGCAAGAAGAAAGTCGTCCTTGAACTCGGCGGCAATGCGGCCGTCATCGTGCACAGCGACGCCGACCTGCAGTACGCCGTCGATCGCTGCGTCACTGGAGGTTTCGCCTACGCCGGCCAGACCTGCATTTCGGTGCAGCGCATCCTGGTCGAGCACTCCGTCTACGGCCGCTTCACCGATCTTCTGGTCGAGGGAGTGAAAAAACTCAAAGTAGGTGACCCGCTCGATGATTCCACCGATGTCGGCCCGCTCATCCGCGAGAGTGACGCCATCCGCACCAAGAACTGGATCGATGAAGCCGTCCGCTCCGGCGCCCGCCTGCTCTGCGGCGGAGGCCGCAACGGTGTCATGGTCGAACCGACCGTGCTCACCGGCACCAAGGCCGACATGAAAGTGAACTGCCAGGAAATCTTTGGTCCCGTGGTCACGGTCGAACCCTACAAGGATTTCGATCAGGCCCTCCGGCAGGCGAATCACTCTTCTTACGGTCTGCAGGCCGGGCTCTTCACGCGCGACGCCAAACTGCTATTCCAGGCCTTTGAAGAACTCGAAGTCGGAGGACTGATCGCCGGCGATGTGCCCTCGTTCCGCATCGATCACATGCCCTACGGCGGCGTGAAAGATTCAGGCCTGGGACGCGAGGGCCTGCGCTACGCCATCGAGGAGATGACCGAACCGAAACTGCTCGTCATGAACCTGCGTTAAGGCCGCTTGGATGCGCGAGCGGGAAAAAAGACGGCAGTGTTTTTTCCGTAGTGTTTAATCCTGGAATTTTTTTCGCCTCCGCACGCGACAACTCCGCACGAAATATTTATAATCTTGAGTTTTCCAATCAACCACCGAAAAAATCTGGGGACAATTTTCTTTCTGTGGGTATATCCGAAATGGATCGCTGCAATATCTCAGTCGTCACGGACCGATAAAGCACGATAACGCATGACGCAGATTTTTCATCGCAGCACGAATACTCTGTCCCGAGCCACGATCTTTGGCACGGTGTTCGTAGTTGCGGCCCTGGTATGGATGGCCTACGAAATCCAGGGATCGCCCTACGTCACCTACGCCGGAGTGCGCAAGCCGCAGCCGGTTCCGTTCAGCCATCAGCATCACGTCACTGGACTCGGTATCGATTGCCGCTATTGCCACACTTCGGTCGAGACTTCCAGTTTCGCCGGCATTCCCCCGACCAAGACGTGCATGAACTGCCACTCCCAGATCTGGACCAATGCGAAACTGCTCGAGCCGGTGCGCGCCAGCTACAAATCGGGCGAATCGCTGCAGTGGACGCGGGTGAACCAGCTTCCCGATTTCGTCTATTTCAATCACAGCATCCACGTCACCAAGGGAGTCGGCTGCAATACTTGCCACGGTCCGGTCGACCAGATGCCGCTGATGTATCAGCAAGAGTCGTTGCAGATGGAGTGGTGCCTGGGCTGCCATCGCGCGCCGGAGAAAGTTCTCCGCCCGCGCGATCAGGTGTTCAACATGCGCTACCAGCAGCCCACCAGCGCGAACCCGGTAGTGGTCGACGGACAAAGTTATTCGGATCAGGCCGATTTAGGCGCAGCGTTACTGAAGAAGTACAGCGTGCGCAGTGTGAAAGACATAACGACGTGCAGCACCTGTCATCGGTGAAGATCAAGCCCCGTAGGGGCGGCATATAGTAGCCCGGCACGTAAGTGCCGGGTCAGGCACAAGGAATCGGAACCAGTCCCGTAGGGACGGCACAAACCGCGACGTGATGATGAACGACGAAAAAAATCCCGGCGATCTAGTCCAGATCAAAAAGCGTGAAGACGTTTGCCCGAGCCACGGCAAACTGGACCTGAACGCCGTCCGCGAGCGCATCGACTTCGCCACAGCCCATGACGCAGCCGAGATCGCCGAGAAAAAGCCCGGCCCCGAATACTGGCGCAGCCTCGAAGAACTCGCCGGCTCCGAAGACTTCAAAGAAGCGCTGCACCGCGAGTTCCCCAAAGGCGCCTCCGAGTGGCTCGATTCCGTCTCCCGCCGCGGCTTCCTCAAAGTCATGGGCGCCTCGCTCGGCCTCGCCGGCATGACCGGATGCGTCCGCCTGCCGCTCGAACCCATCGTTCCCTACGTTCGCCAGCCGGAAGAAGTCATCCCCGGCCGCCCGATGTTCTATGCCAGCGCGGTAACGCTCGGCGGATACGCCAGCCCCGTACTCGTCGAAAGCCAGCTCGGCCGCCCCACCAAAATCGAAGGCAACAACCTGCATCCTGCATCGCTCGGCGGAACCGACGTCTTTACCCAGGCCTCGATTCTCACCATGTACGACCCCGACCGCTCGCAGAGCGTGGTCTCGATGGGCGACCAGCGTTCATGGACTGCATTTCTCGCTGCGATCCGCGGGCCGCTGAGCGCGCAGAAAAATCTGCAGGGCGCCGGCATCCGCATTCTGACGCCGACCATTTCTTCGCCCACCCTCGCCGATCAGCTGCGCAATTTCCTGAAGCTCTATCCGCAGGCCAAGTGGCACATCTACGAACCAGTCAATCGCGACAACGTCCTCGAAGGCGCGAAGATCGCCTTCGGACAGCCGGTCGAAACGCGCTACGATTTTTCCAAAGCCGACGTGATCGTCTCGCTCGACGCCGACTTCCTCTACGCCGGATTCCCCGGCAACACGAAATACATTCGCGACTTCGCCAAGCGCCGCAATCCCGACGCGCCGATGAACCGGCTGTACGTGATTGAGAGCACGCCGACTACGACGGGGGCGAAGGCGGATCATCGGATACCTCTGGGTGCGGGTGTGATCGAGCAATGTACTCAAGCCTTCCTCCGCAATACAACGGCGGGGAAGGATCGCACATCCCTAACAGAGGAACAGTTGAGATTATTCCGTGTTGATTCGAATGCCGCGAAGTGGATATCCGACGAGCAGCTTCGAGTGCTGGACGACTGTTTCTCCGACCTTAACTCACACCAGGGAGCAAGCATTATAATTGCCGGCGACCACCAGCCGGCCGCTGTCCACGCCCTGGTACATTCCATCAATAACCAGCTCGGCAACATCGGGACGACCGTCTTCTACACCGACCCCGTCGACGCCAACCCGGTCAATCAACTCGAGTCAATCAAAGATCTAGTCACCGACATCAACGCCGGAAAAGTCGATCTGCTCATAATCCTCGGCGGCAATCCTGTCTACGACGTGCCCGCCGATCTCAACTTCTCCGACGCGCTGAAGAGCAACAAAGTCCCCCTGCGGGTTCATCTCGGCCTTTATCAGGACGAGACTGCCGAACTCTGCCACTGGCACGTCAACCAGACCCACGAACTCGAAGCCTGGAGCGATGCCCGCGCCTACGACGGTACGGTCAGCATTATCCAGCCCCTGATCGCGCCGCTCTACAACGGCAAGAGCGCGCATGAATTGATCGCGCTGCTCTCCGGCCAGGCCGATGCCACGGGCTACGACTTGCTTCGCGCCTACTGGCAGAAACAGCACACGGGCGCGGATTTCGAGCAAACTTGGCGCAAGTCGCTGCACGATGGATGGATCGAGGGAACCGCGTTCGGACCGAAAGATCTCCGCTTCGCGTCAGTTTCCCCAAAAATCGGCGACCTGCCGAAATCCGATCCCAACGCCATCGAACTCAACATCCGCCGCGACCCCACCATCCACGACGGACAATTTTCCAACAACGGCTGGCTGCAGGAATTGCCCAAGCCGATGACCAAGCTCACCTGGGACAACGCCATCCTGATCGGCCCCAAGATGGCCGAGCGGCTGGGCATCAAGACCGAGGACGTAGTCGAACTCGAGCTCAACGGCAAAAAAGTCACCGGCGCGGTCTGGATTCAAGCCGGCCATCCCGACAACTCCGCTACCGTCTTCCTCGGCTATGGACGGACGCGCGCCGGCCGCGTCGGCACCGCGCAAGGCTTCAACGCCTACGCGCTTCGCACCAGCGCCAATCCCTGGATAGCATCCGGCGTCACCATCCGCAAGACCGGGGACACTTACAAACTCGCCTCGACCCAGGGTTACCAGTCGATGGACACGCCCGACGGCGGCCATCGTCCGCTGGTCCGCGAGACAACGCTCGAGGAATACCGCAAAGAGCCCGACTTCGCGAAAGAGGAACAGCCGCCCAAAGAACTCACGCTCTACGCGCCCTACCCCTACGACAAAGAAGACTACGCCTGGGGTATGACGATCGATCTCAATGCCTGCGTGGGCTGCAACAACTGCATCATTGCCTGCCAGTCGGAGAACAACATTGCCGTGGTCGGCAAGGAGCAGGTCGCCATCGGCCGCCACATGCACTGGATTCGCGTCGACGCCTACTACCAGGGCGACCGCGATAATCCCAAGGCATTCTTCCAGCCCGTGCCCTGCCAGCAGTGCGAGAATGCGCCCTGCGAGGTGGTCTGCCCGGTCGGCGCCACCAACCATACCACCGAAGGCCTGAACGACATGGTCTACAACCGGTGCGTGGGCACGCGCTATTGTTCGAACAACTGTCCGTACAAAGTGCGGCGCTTCAATTTCCTTTTGTTCCAGGATTGGGAGACGCCGCAGTACAAGATGATGCGCAATCCCGACGTTACCGTGCGCAGCCGCGGCGTCATGGAAAAGTGCACGTACTGCGTGCAGCGCATTAACGAGCGCCGCATCGACTGCGAAACCGCTTCGGTGCGCGAGGGAAGGAAAATCCTGGCCGGCGACGAATTGCAGACGGCGTGCCAGCAGTCGTGCCCGGCCGGCGCAATCGTCTTCGGCAACATCAACAACCCGGAGAGCAAAGTTTCGAAGCTGAAGGCGCAGTCCCGCAACTACAGTCTGGCGGGCGAACTCAACACCCGCCCCCGGACAACGTACCTGGCCGAAGTCAGCAACCCGAACCCGGAGCTGGAAAGTTAGGTTGCACGGATTTTGATTTGAAAGGGCGCGGCTTCAGCCGCGCCGTAAGGCGACGCAAAAGAAAGGGGCTTTAGCCCCTGAGGGAAAGGCAAGCAGGCCGCATGCCCGAGCAATACAAATCGTCGACCCAGATCGAAAAAGCTCCCGTTATGGAGCCGGGCTATACCTTCGGCACGGTCACGGAAAAAATCAGCGCCATCGTCCTGACCCGTCCCGCGACCAACGGATGGTTCGTCGGCTTCGGAGTGGCCTTCATGGTCACGATGATGATGCTCTACGCGATCGGCTACCTGTTCCTCAGAGGCATCGGCATCTGGGGCGACACCACGCCCATCGGCTGGGGATTTGAGATCGTCAACTTTGTCTGGTGGATCGGCATCGGCCACGCCGGCACGCTGATCTCCGCCATTCTTCTTCTGCTGCGCCAGTCGTGGCGCAATTCGATCAACCGCTTCGCCGAGGCCATGACGCTGTTCGCCGTGGCCTGCGCCGGAATCTTCCCCGCCATTCACGTGGGCCGGCCGTGGCTGGCCTACTGGCTGTTTCCCATCCCCAACACCATGCGGGTGTGGCCGCAATTCCGCAGCCCGCTCATGTGGGACGTGTTCGCCGTCTCCACTTACGCCACGATCTCGGCGCTGTTCTGGTACACCGGCCTGATCCCCGACATGGCCACGCTGCGCGACCGCACCGACAACCGCGCTCTGAAAATCGTCTACGGCATGCTCTGCATGGGATGGCGCGGCTCGGCCCGCCACTGGCATCGCTACGAGACCATGTACCTGCTGCTCGCCGGATTAGCTACACCCCTGGTGCTCTCCGTCCACACCGTCGTCAGTTTCGACTTCGCCATCGGCATCATCCCGGGCTGGCACACCACGATTTTCCCGCCTTACTTCGTAGCCGGCGCGATCTACTCCGGCTTCGCCATGGTGTTGATGCTGGCCATTCCGATCCGCAAGATTTACGGACTGGAAGACTTCATCACCGAACGCCACCTGCAGAACTCGGCGAAAGTCATGCTGGCTACCGGGTTGATCGTGGCCTACGGCTACGGTATCGAAGCCTTCATGGGCTGGTACAGCGGCGACCGCTATGACGCCTTCACCATCTGGAATCGCCTGCACGGTCCCTATGCGCCGGCCTATTGGGCTCTGCTGGTCTGCAACATCTTTGTTCCGCAGGTGCTCTGGATCCGCCAGCTGCGCACCAGTCCGGTCGCGCTGTTCTTTATCTCGGGAGTGGTTCTGGTCGGCATGTGGCTCGAGCGTTTCGTTATCGTCGTCATGAGCCTGCACCGCGACTTCCTCACGTCGTCGTGGGGCATGTACTACCCCACGCGCTGGGACTGGGCGACCTACATCGGCACGATCGGCATGTTCCTGGCCGCCATGTTCCTGTTCCTGCGCGTGCTGCCTGCGATCTCGATCTTCGAGATGCGAACCCTTCTGCCCGAAGCTGAGGTGAAGGAATGAAGCGCGATCCCATCTACGGCATCATGGCCGAATTCGATTCCGCGCAGGCGCTGGTCGACGCCGCACGCAAGACCTACCAGGCCGGCTACAAAAAGATCGACGCCTACAGCCCGTTTCCCGTCGAAGGCCTGGCCGAAGAAATCGGATTCACCCACGACGAAGTCCCACTGGTCGTGCTCATCGGCGGCCTCATCGGCGGCCTGTCCGGCTACCTGATGCAGTGGTGGATCTCGGCCGTCGACTATCCGCTGAACATCGGCGGCAAGCCCTATCACGCGTGGCCGGCCTTCATCGTGATCACCTTCGAGATGACGATTCTGTTCGCCGGAATCTCAGCCGTCTTTGGCATGCTGGCGCTGAACGGACTGCCCATGCCCTATCATCCGGTCTTCAACGTGCCCCGTTTTTCGTCGGCCTCGAAAGACCGCTTCTTCCTGATCGTGTTTTCTTCCGACAAGAAATACGAGCCGCTCGCGACGCGCCAGTTTCTCGAAGGCCTCTCCCCGCGCTCAGTTTCGGAGGTGCCCAGCTAACATGCGCACCCTCCAACACTTAGGAAAAGCCGGGTGCCCGATCTTTGCGCGTTCTCTGCGCAAAGGTGGGATTCCACGAACGCCGAGGCCATGGGATTTCCTTTCCTTGGTCACAATCCTTGCGGCGATCACGACACTTTCCGCCTGCCGCCTCGACATGCACGTGCAGCCACGCCAAAACCCGCTCTCGCGCAGCGACTTCTTTGCCGACCAGCGCTCCGAACGTCCGCCAGTCGAGGGCACGGTCGCTCGGGGCCAGTTGCACGAAGACACATATTTCTACACCGGCAAGGTCGGCAACAATCCCGGCGACGTCATGCCGTTCCCGGTGACCCGCGAAGTTCTCGACCGCGGCCGCGAGCGCTTCAACATTTTCTGCGCGCCCTGCCACTCCCGCGTTGGAGACGGCAACGGCTTCGTGCCGTCCCGCGGCTTCGCGCGCAAGCCGCCGTCGTTCCACGACGTGCGCCTCCAGAAAGCGCCGCTCGGGTATTTCTTCGATGTGATCACCGAAGGTTTCGGCACCATGCCCGACTACGCCTCGCAGATTCCTCCGCAGGATCGCTGGAACATCGTGGCCTACGTGCGCGCACTGCAGTTGAGCCAGAACGCAACCCTGGCGGACGTTCCCGCCGGCCAGAAGATTCCGTCGGAGCCGATGCGTTTCCGCGAGCCGGGATCGGGCGCCACGCTGCCGACCCCCGCAGCGCAATCTGAAATGAAAACGAAGGAAGACCAGAAATGACCGCGGCCGCCGCTCCCCAACTCGATCTCACGCCTCCGCCGGTGGTCAAAACCATCGGGCAGCGGTCGCTGATTGTCGGCGTTGTCTTCGGCATCGTCGCCGTCGTTCTCGCGTTTATCCGCCCTGACGAGTTCTATCGCGCCTACCTGCTCGGCTTCATGTGCTGGCTGGGAGTCGCCCTCGGCTCCATGGCGATTCTCATGATCCGCCACCTGACCGGCGGCGGCTGGGGCATGGTCATTCGCCGCATTCAGGGCGCGGCCATGCGCACGCTCCCGTTGCTGGCGATTCTGTTCATTCCAGTCGCCCTCGGTGTCCACCGTCTTTACATCTGGGCGCAGCCGCTCGATCAGATCAAAGACAAGCACTTCCGCGATCATCTGGAAACCCTCACCCAGACCTATCTGACTACCAGCGGCTTCGTCTACCGTGCCATCTTCTACTTCGCCATCTGGAACTTGATCTCATTCCTGCTCTCTCGCTGGTCCAAGGAAACCGACCGCCCCGGCACCGACAACACCAACCGCTTCAAAGCGGTCGCCGGTCCCGGCCTGATCCTTTACGGCTTCACCATCTCGTTCGCCGCGATCGACTGGATCATGTCGCTCGACCCCAGCTGGATTTCCACCATCTTCGGCCTGATCATTCTGATCGGCGAAGTGCTCTCGGCCATGTGCTTCGCCGTCGTGATCGAGCGCATCCTCTACGACTACAAGCCGATGTCCGAAATGCTGAAGCCCGATTTCGTCCACGACCACGGTAAGTGGATGCTGGCTTTCACCATGGTCTGGGCCTACTTCAGTTTTTCGCAGTGGCTCATCATCTGGGCCGGCAACCTGCCTTCGGAGATCACTTTCTACATCAGGCGCCTCAACGGTGGATGGGGCTCGGTCGGCCTGTTTCTTGCGCTATTGGGCTTCGCCGTGCCGTTCGCGATTCTGCTGTCGCGGCCGTTTAAGCGTGACATCCGCCGGTTGGTCTGGCTCGCCGTCTGGATCATGTTTATTCGCTATGTCGACCTGTTCTGGATCATCGAACCCAATTTTTCGCAGACTTTGAAAATTACGTTAGCGGATGTGGTAGTGCCGATCGCCATCGGCGGATTCTGGCTGGCCTACTTCTTCCGCAATCTGTCAGAGTTACCTCTGCTGCCGGCTTACGATCCGTCGGCAGGAGAAGTTCTTGAACACGAGCATCATCACAGCGCATGAGCAACGCTTCCATTTCGAAGCAGGTTTTGAAGGGGCGCGGCTTCAAGCCGCGCCGTAGAGGCGCCGCAATCGGGAAGGGCACGACTTTAGTCGTGCCGCCCCAGAGCTGATAAAGACGGGGCTTTAGCCCCTGAGGGATTTCCGAAGCGCGATCATTTATGAGCGACGAACTCAATCACGAGAACGGCCACGGCAGCTACGAGCCCCGCGACATCGGCATCGCCGGAGTTCTGTATTTCCTGCTCGCCCTCGCCGTCGCCGGAGTGTTCGTCCACTTCGTGGTGTCGGGACTCTACTCTTATCTCGACAAGCACACTGAGGCGAACCAGACTCCAATGAGTCCGCTCATCACAAACGCGCCCACTGATACCCGGCATCTGCCCCCGGAATACAAAACGGATTCCGAGGGCACGGACTACGAGAAGTACCTGGAAAAGAATTTTCCTGCCCCGCAACTGGAAACTGATGAACGAACCGAACTGAACAAGGTCCGCCTGCGGGAGGAAAACGCGCTCAGCAGCTACGACTACATCGACAAGAACGCCGGAACCGTCCGTATCCCGATCGATCGCGCCATGGACTTGATCGCGCAACGAGGATTACCCGTGCGCACACAAGGCGCCGGCGCAACCGCAGCCGCCGCGCCCGCAGCCGCAAGCGGCGAACCAGCCAGGAAGAAGGGAACGAAGAAGTGAGGAGCCGAAGGCAATACGGGTGCGTCATCCTGAGCGGAGCCGTTCTTCAGGCGAAGCGAAGGATCTCGCGCGGAGCATCCCAAAGTCTTGTGCTCGCCCTCCTCACCGCGTGCGCCTTCGGCCAAGGCATGTCGAAGGGCATCATGTCCCCGCCCGCGAGCGTCCGTCCGCCCTACCTCGAGAACGTCGGCATCGAGCAGCATCTCGACGCCCAGGTTCCACCCGATCTCGCTTTCACTGACGACACCGGCCGTGCCGTAAAGCTCGGAGATTATTTCGGCAAGAAGCCGGCGATCCTCAACCTCGTCTACTACAACTGCACCATGCTTTGCGGAGAAGCCCTCGCCGGACTGACCGGCGCCATGCGCCTGGTGAAGTTCGATGTCGGCAACGAATACGACGTCATCACCGTAAGCTTCAATCCGCGCGAAACACCCGAAATCGCCGCCGCGAAAAAGAAAGACTACTTAAAGCGCTACGGCCGCCCAAACGCGGCCGCGGGCTGGCATTTTCTTACCGGACCTCCGGAGTCGATCGACGCGCTCACCAAGGCCGTCGGCTTCCAGTATCAGTACGACCCCAGAATTCAGCAGTATGCGCACGCCACCGCCATCATGGTGCTGACGCCGCAGGGCCACATTTCGCGCTATTTCTACGGTGTGGATTTTCCACCGAAAGATCTGCGCATGGGACTGGTCGAGGCCTCGCAGGGCAAAATCGGCAACGCGGTCGATCAGGTGCTTCTCTACTGCTATCACTACGATCCCGCCACCGGAAAATATGGCGCGGTTGTCACCAACATTTTGCGGCTGGGCGCCGGACTGACAATCGTTTTGCTCGGCGGAATGATCCTGATTTTCTTTCGCCTGGAGAAAAGCGCGCAGCGCCGGCGGCCAGATTGGAGTCGGGAGTTAAAGAAGTCAGAAGTATGAAGTCAGAATGCAGAAGTAAAAAATCGGGCCGATTCCGTTTTACTTCTGCATTCTGACTTCTAACTTCTTCAATTTTTGAATTTTTCTATGTTAGATAACTTTCCATTATGGCCGGACCGGGCTTCGACGATGGCGGGCAATGTCGATGCCCTGTACATTTTCCTGCTCATCGTCTCCGGGTTGATGACCCTGCTGATCTTTGTTGCCGTCGTTTACTTCGCGGCGCGTTACCGCTACCGGCGCGGAGTTCCAGCCGTGCAGATTGAAGGTTCGATTCCGCTGGAGTTGACGTGGTCGATCATTCCGCTCTTCGTTTTCATGGCCATCTTTCTCTGGGGAGCGGTAGTCTTTTTCCGCGGACGTACTCCACCCCGCGATTCGACCGAGGTTTACGTCGTCGCGAAACAATGGATGTGGAAGCTCGAACACGCCGAAGGCCAGCGTGAGATCAACGAACTGCACGTCCCGGTCGGCCGCGACGTGAAGCTGATCATGACTTCGCAGGATGTGATCCACAGTTTCTACGTACCTGCCTTCCGCATGAAGCAAGACGTGCTTCCCGGCCGCTACACCATGGCCTGGTTCCGCGCGACCAAGCCCGGCACCTATCATCTGTTCTGCGCGGAGTACTGCGGCACACAGCATTCTGGTATGGTCGGCTCTATCGTCGTGATGGATCCTGCCCAGTACGAAGCCTGGATGAGCGGCGGCTCGACTGGCCCGCTCGCGGCGACGGGAGAGAAAATCTTCTCCCAACTTGGCTGCGCCACATGTCATCGCACCGACACGCAGGGCCGCGGTCCGAACCTGCAGGGAGTTTTCGGCAAACCGGTTCAACTCGAAGATGGACGCACCGTCACCGCTGACGAAAATTATGTGCGCGAATGCATTCTCGATCCCGGCGCGAAACGAGTAAAAGGATTCCAGCCGATCATGCCCACCTTCCAGGGACTGGTGAGCGAAGAACAAGTGAATGCGCTGGTCGCTTATGTGAAATCGTTGTCGAACTCCAGCGCGGCAGGAGCGAATAGCAATGCGGCCGTGGCCCTGCCGGCGGCGCCGGACAAGGCAACAGCCAAGGGAAATCAGGTGCAATGAGTATGGCTACTTCTGGCGGCGCACCCGTCGATCGGGTCAATTATCTGAACAAGGAGTACGGCGTCGGCTCGTGGCTGTTCACCACCGACCACAAGCGCATTGCGCTTCTTTACCTGCTCTCGATTACGTTCTTCTTTTTCATCGGCGGTTTCTTCGCGCTGCTGATCCGCCTCGAACTGCTGACCCCAGCCAGCGACCTGGTGCAGGCCGACACCTACAACAAACTTTTCACTATGCACGGCATGGTGATGGTCTTCTTCTTTCTGATTCCGTCGATTCCGGCCGTGCTCGGCAACTTCCTCATCCCGCTGATGATCGGCGCCAAGGATCTCGCTTTCCCTCGCGTCAACCTGCTGAGCTGGTATATCTACATCACCGGCGGCATCATCATGCTGCACTGCATGCTGACCGGCGGTGTCGACACCGGCTGGACGTTCTACACGCCCTTCAGCACCGCCTTCACCAACACGAAAATTGTCGAAGCCGGAATCGCGATCTTCATCGTCGGGTTCTCCTCGATCCTTACCGGACTGAATTTCATCGTGACCATTCACCGCATGCGCGCGCCGGGCATGACCTGGTCGCGCCTGCCGCTGTTTATCTGGGCGCACTACGCGACCAGCATCATCCAGATTCTCGGCACGCCCGTCGTTGCCATCACCATCGTGCTGGTAGCCGCGGAACGCACGCTGCATCTCGGAATCTTCGATCCCAAGCTGGGCGGCGATCCGCTCCTGTTTCAGCATCTGTTCTGGTTCTACTCCCATCCCGCCGTCTACATCATGATTCTGCCGTCGATGGGAGTCGTCACCGAGATCATCGCCTGCTTCTCCCGCAAGCGCATCTTCGGCTACAGCTTCGTCGCATTCTCCTCCATCGCCATCGCTGTCTTCGGGTTTCTGGTCTGGGCGCACCACATGTTCGTGGCCGGCATCTCGGTCTACGCCGCCCTCATATTCTCCTTGCTGAGCTATGCCGTAGCCGTGCCGTCGGCGGTCAAAGTCTTCAACTGGACTGCCACTCTCTATAAAGGCTCGATTCACTACGATGCGCCGATGCTCTACGCCTTCGGCTTCCTCGGCCTGTTCACCATCGGCGGCCTCACTGGATTATTCCTCGCCGCCCTCGGCATCGACGTTCACGTGACCGACACATATTTTGTGGTCGCCCACTTCCACTACATCATGGTCGGCGGCGCGGTCATGGGATATCTCGGCGGAATGCATTTCTGGTGGCCGAAAATTTCCGGCCGCCTCTATCCCGAAGGATGGGCGCGCCTGGCGGCGCTGATCGTTTTCATCGGTTTCAACCTGACGTTCTTCCCGCAGTTCCTGCTCGGCTACATGGGGATGCCGCGCCGTTACGCCGACTACAGCCACATGCCCGAGTTTCAGATTCTCAACGTCTTCTCGACCGCAGGCGCGACCGTGCTCGGCATCGGCTACCTGCTGCCCATGATTTATTTCCTCTGGTCGATGCGCTACGGCAAGCCCGCCTCCGACAATCCGTGGAACGCCGCGGGCCTGGAGTGGAAGACGACGTCTCCTCCGCCCACCTTCAATTTCGTCGAAGAACCCGTCGTGACCTGGGAGGCCTACAACTACGCCGAGTTGGACGCACCCCAGCAGGATAAGAACAAGCAGGAGGTTCCCGTTGCCCGATAGCTCCACAGCCGTTCACGCTGGGCCCAACAACGGTGACGCTCCCAACCCGGCGCTGCTGCATCACTTCGCCACCGAGGAGCAGCAGCGCGATTCCTCCACTCTCGGCATGTGGATTTTCCTCGCCACCGAAGTCATGTTCTTCGGGGGATTGTTCTGCGCGTATCTCATCTACCGGCTCAAATACTTCGGAGATTTCGGAGCGGCCAGCAAATCGATCGACGCGGCCCTCGGCGGCACCAATACGGCCGTGCTGATCTGCAGCAGCTTGACCGTGGTTCTCGCCATCTGGGCCGCACAAACCGCCCGCCGCGGTTTGCTGCTCGTCATGCTCGTGCTCACCATGCTCTTCGGTTGCGCTTTTCTTGGCATCAAGGGCGTCGAATATCGCGACAAGTTCGTGGAGCACCACGTTCCCGGTCCATCGTTTAGCTTCGAGCACGAAGAGATTCCCGGCCATCCCGGCGAATACGCCAATCCCGTGCACGCCGAAATTTTCTTCGCGCTCTACTTCGTCATGACCGGCCTGCACGCGCTGCACATGATCATCGGCTTGGGCCTTTTCACCTGGCTTTTGTGGATGGCCTGGAAGGGACGATTCACGCCCGAGTATCACACGCCGCTCGAAATCGGCGGCTTGTACTGGCACTTCGTCGACATCGTATGGATTTATCTCTTTCCATTGCTCTACCTGATCGACCGGCACTGACGAAGAGAACCGACGGAGGAAGAAGAGGACGAGCCGCGGAGCGGCGCAAGAATAAAGCCCACGGCGCAAGCCGTGGGTAAGAGATTAAAGTTAACTAGACCCTCGGCTTTAGCCGAGGGCTCGCGAAGCGAGCCCCGAAGGGGCAAAAGAGACGGGCAGCACTTATGTCTGAGCATTCAACAGCCGAACACTCGAAATCGCCGCTCCCAACCTACTTCGCCGTTTGGGTGTCGCTGCTCATCGGCACCGCTCTCACCTACTACGCTGCCAAACTCGACCTCGGCCCGTTCAACGCCGCCGTCGCGCTCATCATCGCAACGACCAAAGCGCTGCTGGTCGCGCTCTTCTTCATGCATCTCCGCCACGCGCACGAAAAACTCCTGAAGCTGGTAGTAATCTCCACTTTATTCTTCCTGCTGATTCTCTTGGCGCTATCCATGGCCGACTTCGCCACGCGCCTGAAAACCTAGCAGTTCCAGCGTGCAACCATTTAGTGTCATCCCGAACAGAGCCGTTCTTCAGGCGAAGTGAGGGATCTCGGCGTTCCACATCTGCATCCGAAAATCGCCCCGAAGCCGCCCCAACCTAATCTGCGTTATACTCGCGCGTCGAACTGAAAACGTCACCCTTGCGAGGTGAAATATGGCATTCTGCAATTCCTGTGGCGCGGCCCTCAGCCCGGACACAAAATTTTGCAACAAGTGCGGCGCAGCCATTGCCGGAGGCGCCCCCGCCGCCGCGGCACCGCCGCCAGTTGCTCCCTCGCCTGCAGGCGGTAGCAGCGCGCTCAAAGTAGTTCTGATCGTCATCGCCGTAATCGTGGGCATCGGAGTTCTCGGCATTACCACGATCGTCTTCGTCGGATACCACATCGCCAAAACCGCGCATGTAACCCAGGAAGGCGGCAAGGTAAAAGTCGATACGCCATTCGGCACCTTCAGCGCCAACGATCCCGATGAGGCCGTCCGCGAGCTGGGCGTCGAGGTCTACCCCGGCGCGCAAGTGCAGAAAAACGGCGCAGCTTCGATCACCGTCGGAGGCATGCATACGGTCACCGCCAACTTCGAGAGTAGCGACTCGGCCGACCAGGTCTGCGCCTTTTATAAGTCCAAGTTCCCAACGGCAACCGTGACATCGTCCGATCGCAATCGCTGCAGCATCGTCTCCAACGTGGTGTCCAGCGCCGAGAAGAATTCGATCACCATCAATGTCGAAGCCAGCGGCGACGGCGCAAAATTCCAGATCGCCAACATAAGCAAGAAGGCCTCGTCCTCCAACTGAGAAAACTCCAACTGAGAAAGCCGGCCCATGCCAGACAGAGTTGCGGATTCCATACCCGGCACCAGGCCCTCCGCCGGCGCCTCGGGGCTCGCGGAGAACCTGCGCCGCCGAATTCAGGGTCAGATTCAGGGTGATGTCCGCTTCGATCGTGGCAGTCTCGCGCTCTACGCCACCGACGCCTCCAACTACCGTCAAGTCCCGATCGGCGTAGTTCTGCCTCGCGACAATGACGATGTCCTCGCGGCAATCTCTGTCTGCCGCGAATTCGGCGCGCCCATTCTCTGCCGCGGCGGTGGAACCTCGCTCTCCGGCCAGTGCTGCAACGTCGCCGTCGTTCTCGATTTCTCCAGATACATGGCGAAGATTCTCGAGATCGATCCCGTGCGCCGCATTGCCCGCGTGCAGCCCGGAGTCGTGCTCGACCACCTGCGTAGCGCCGCCGAAAAATTCCATCTCACCTTCGCCCCCGATCCCGCGAGCCACGACCGTTGCACCATCGGCGGCATGATCGGCAACAATTCCTGCGGCGTCCACTCCGTAATGGCCGGCAAAACCGACGACAACATCGAAGCACTGGAAATAGCCATCTATGACGGCACCAGAATGGAAGTAGGCGCAAACTTCATCCGTGCTCACGTAGGGGCGGACGCCCCCGTCCGGCCCGGCGGTTCAACCGAACCATCTGGGGACAGCCGCCCCCGGCTGTCCGGCGGCCCAGCTTCATCGGGCCGCAGCGACTCAGAACGCGCCGCCCAAATCCACGCCTCCCTAAGACAAATCGCCGATCAATACGCAAACCTGATCCGCGAAAAATTCCCCCAAATCCCCCGCCGAGTCTCCGGCTACAACCTGAACTACCTGCTCCCCGAAAACTTCCACATCGCCCGCGCTCTAGTCGGTTCCGAAGGAACCTGCGCCACAGTCCTCGAAGCCACCTGCCGCCTGGTAGAAAGCCCGCCCGAGCGCGTTCTAGCCGTCGTCGCCTACCCCGATATTTTTGAGTGTGCCGACCGCGTGCCCGAGGTCATGACCCACAAGCCCATCGGCCTCGAGGGCTTCGACGACATTCTCGTCGGTTACACCCGCACCAAGGGCATTAATCCCGAGGGACTTGCCCTGCTCCCCGAAGGCGGCGGCTGGCTGCTGGTCGAGTTCGGCGGAGAAACCATGCAGGAGGCCGAATCCCAGGCTCGCGCCTTGATCGATGCGCTGAAGCGCATCGCGACCCCGCCGAAGGTTCGTCTCTGCTCCGGCCAGCAGGCGAAGCGGTTGTGGGAGGTTCGCGAATCGAGCCTCGGCGCAACCTCCCACGTCCCCGGCGAGCCGCTGAACTGGGAAGGTTGGGAGGACTCTGCCGTCGCTCCCGAAAAACTCGGCAGCTATCTCCGCGATCTGCGGAAGATGATGGCCGCCTTCGGTTACAAAGGTTCGCTCTACGGCCACTTCGGCCACGCCTGCGTGCACACCCGATTGAATTTCGATCTTCAGTCAAAAGAAGGAATCGCGAAATTCCGAAAGTTTGTCGAAGAAGCTGCGGACCTCGTGATCAGCTACGGCGGATCCCTCGCCGGCGAACACGGCGACGGACAGGCCCGCGCCGAACTGCTCCCGAAAATGTTCGGCCCGGAATTGATGGAAGCGTTTCGCAGATTCAAATCCGCCTGGGATCCGGACTGGAAGATGAATCCGGGCAAATTGATTGGTCCGCCCGGCAAGACGCCGAACAAGCTCGACGCAAATCTCCGCCTGGGCGCGAACTACGCTCCGTGGCAGCCCGCGACGCATTTTCAATTTCCCGCCGACAACGGCAGCCTGGCGCAAGCCACGCTGCGCTGTGTCGGAGTCGGCAAGTGCCGCCGCGAAGAGGGAGGATTGATGTGCCCCAGCTACCGCGCCACGCACGAAGAAGAGCACTCCACCCGCGGCCGCGCTCACCTGCTCTGGGAGATGACGCAAGGTGAAGTCATTCGCGATGGCTGGCGCAGCGAAGAAGTCAAACAATCGCTTGACCTCTGCCTCGCCTGCAAAGGCTGTAAAAGCGATTGCCCGGTCAGCGTTGACGTGGCAACCTACAAAGCCGAATTTCTCTCGCACTATCACGAAGGCCGCCTTCGCCCGCTCAGCCACTACGCCTTTGGCAACATCGACCTGTGGGCGCGCCTCGCCTCGCACGCGCCCGGCCTCGTGAATCTGGCCACTCAACTTCCGTTCGTGCGCGACCTGGCGAAGATGCTCGGCGGTATTCCCAGCCAGCGCACCATCCCCGCCATTGCCCCGGAATGTTTCAGGAACTGGTTCCACCGCACGCGACGAGTTTTTGGGTGGCGCAGCGCTTCCAGCGCTGCGATTAGCACTTCCTCCCAAGGGGCTTTAGCCCCTGAGGCCCGCGGCTCCTCCAATGACTCAATCGCTCAATCGCCCAATGACTCAATTCGCTCCGTTCTCCTCTGGCCCGACACCTTCAACAACTATTTCCACCCCGCAACGGCCAAAGCCGCGGTAGGAGTCCTCGAAACCGCCGGATTTCACGTGACCATCCCGCGGAAGAACCTCTGCTGCGGCCGCCCCCTCTACGACTTCGGCATGCTCGATCGCGCCGAAGAGCTGCTCCTGCAGATTCTCGACGAACTCTCCCCCGAAATCGGAGCCGGAATCCCCGTCATAGGACTCGAGCCCAGCTGCGTCGCCGTCTTCCGCGACGAACTCCTCAACCTGTTCCCCCACGACGAACGCGCCCAAAAACTGGCCCGCCAGACCTTCCTGCTCAGCGAGTTCCTCGAACTCAACTCCGGGACCGCTCCGCTGCCGCAGTTCAACCGCAAGGCGCTCTTACACGGTCACTGCCATCACAAATCGATCATGAAAATGACCGCCGAGGAGTCGCTGCTGCGCCGCCTCGGCATCGACTTCCAGGCCCCCGCCCCCGGATGCTGCGGCATGGCCGGTTCCTTCGGCTTCGAGCACAACAAATACGAGATTTCCGCCGCAATCGGAGAACTCGAGCTGCTCCCCGCCGTCCGCCGAGCCCCTGCCGACTGGCTCATCATCGCCGACGGCTTCAGCTGCCGCGAGCAGATCGCCCAGGGCACCGGCCGCCGCGCCCTGCACCTCGCCGAAGTCCTCCAGATGGCGCTGCAGTCGCCGGAAGACACCCCCGCACTGGCAGCCGATCCCTACTCAGAATCGGCCCTGGTCCGCCAGCGCGAAGCCGAGACCCGCTCCTCGATGACCCGCGCAGCCTTGGGTCTGGGGGCCGTCGCAGCGGGCACATTCCTGCTCTGGGAATTCACCAGAAAACACTGATTATAAATGACTTAAGTGTGTTACCAGCCGTCCACCGCACCAACGACCTATGGCCGGATTCCCCGCTTTCTGGGACAATAGGAGTGTGAATGCTGGCGGCATTCCTTCGCCGCCTGCCGGTCTCATCCGGCAAACATCCAGCTGAAACATTTTTGTAACAGAATTCTCATCATCAACGAGATATGGACCCCGATCTCATGGACCGCGAACTCACGGCCGACCTGACGAGCACGCTGCTCGGCAGCAACGTAGCCCCGGCCCCGTCAGCAAAGGCCGAGACTCCCGCCCCCCTGCGCGGCTCCGTCCTGGTCCTGATCCAGTTCGACGTCTGTGAAGAGATTCGCCTCGACGAACTCCGCAAAATCTTCGGAGCCCGCACCGCCGAAGCCAGCTTCAAGAAGGCTCCCGCCTACGTCCAGTACCAGCGCCCTCCAGTAGAAGAAACCCTCGACCCAATCGTCCTCGAAAGCGGCGAGCGCCTCTCCGGAGAAATCAAGTACTACGACTACGGCGTAATCAGCCTCGAGTTCGAACTCCCTTTCTCCGGCGACTGGGACGACCTCATCGAACTCTCCTGCCGCTGGACCTCGGACACGAAATTCGAATCCATCGCCTCGCGCATCGCCCGCCAGAAACTGGAGCGCGCCCGCCCCGCCCTCATCAAACCCTATGCCGCCGAAGTCGAGACCCGCGACGGTGTCGAAGTTCAGAAAAACGCCTGGCTGCAGGAAGACTATTTCATCTTCCACGTCCGCGAAATCCGACTTGACGACTCCAACGCCGCCCCCTCAGCCAACGACCTGCTCGCCACCAAGGGAGACCGCATCGCCCAGGTCGTCCGCGGCGAAACTTCGCAACTCTCCGAAGGCGAGCGCCAGGAAATTCTCGGCTCCCGCATTTCCTACTATCCCAACGACCTCGCCGTCATCGGATGGAACGCCGCCTTCATCTACGACACTCCCGCCGGCGCCGAGACCGCCATCCAGCTTCTGCAGTACGCCAACTCGCAGCTGCTCGAGTTCCGTCACTACGACGAGTTCTTAACCCGCGAACTGGAAAACGTCTACGACTTCCTCGAAAAAGGAGGCACCGGACTCTGGTCCCGCTGGCGCACCGCCCGCGCCGCCGCCAAACTCCATACCGTCCTGCTCGACGTCAGCGAACTCACCGAGCGCGCCGACAACGCCATCAAGTTTCTCAGCGACATGTTCTCCGCCCGCCTCTACAAACTAGCCGCCTCCAAAGTCGGAGTCCCCGACTACAAAGACCTGGTCCAGGAAAAACTCAAAACCGCCGAAGACCTCTACCGCTTCATGGTCGACCAGTTCAACCAAAGCCGAGCCTTCGTCCTCGAACTGATGGTAGTAGTAATCCTGATAATCGAACTAATCTACTTCTTCCGCGGCAAACCCATCTAAAAGCCATCCTCGATCGAAAGCCCGTCATTCACAAAAACTTCCCTTGTCATTCCGAATCGGTCCGAAGGACCGGTGAGGAACCTGCTTGTCGCCGGCAGCGCCCCGCCTCACGCAGGGGCGGACGCCCTCGTCCGCCCAGCGCCCCAGGTGCATCGGGCCGCGTGTGCAGATAGTGGCAGAGTCAAAATCCCCACCCTAACCTCAAACAGAGCAGGGAAGGGCAAGTAGCAGGAATGACAAAATTCATCCTGGATAATAGAGTCTAGGCGAGGGTCCATGCGCGGTCTAAAACATAAACGCGTCCTCATCACCGGCGGAGCCAGCGGGATCGGCGCGGCCACGGCCGCCCGTTTTCTGGAAGAAGGCTCCCGCGTCTGCGTGCTCGACCGCGACGCGGCGGCCTGCGCGAAGATTCGCCACGAGATGCCTGCTCTCGCGGAGGCGATCATTGCCGACGTCACCGACCTCATGCAGGTGGAAGCCGCCTTCGCGGAAGCCATCCGGCTGATGGATGGCGTCGACGTGCTAATCAACAACGCCGGCATCAGCATTCGCCACAAGTTCCTCGACATCACTCCCGAAGAGTGGGAGCAGGTGCTCGCAGTGAATCTGACTGGGGTCTTCTACGTGGCGCAGACCGCGGCGCGCCATATGTGGGAGAATTTTTCGGCCGAGCGCGGCGCGGGCGTGATTCTGCAAACTGCATCGACCAACGGCATCGTAGGCCAACCGTACTACGCGGACTACAACGCGACCAAAGCCGGAGTCATCGAACTCACCCGCACCATGGCGCTGGAACTGGCGCCGAAAGTTCGAGTCTGTGCCGTCGCGCCCGGATACGTGCTCACTCCCATGCAGCGCGCGGAATACACGGACGCGATGCTCGAGGAAGTGAACCAGAAAGTTCCCCTCCGCCGCCACGCCAAGCCAGAAGAGATCGCAGGACTCTTCGCCTATCTCGCCTCGGACGACGCAGCCTACGCAACCGGCCACGTCTTCACCCTCGACGGCGGTGAGACCGCCGGAGGCTTAGCCAGCCGTTAGCGTCTATTGGAGACGGGTAATGTTTAGTGCTTTCATCGTCGAGTTACTTCGGTCACAATCCTCCCGCGGGCGAATCTGCCAAAATAATCGGGAACCGTTGCTCCGGATACGATCCGGCGAACGGCCTCAGCTATGGAAGTCCTGACACCCAAAGCAACCCGGCGCAGCACCCGAATCCGGGTCGAGATTCCGGTTACCGTGACCAGTCTCGACCGGCGGCGGCCGTTCGCCGAGACTTGCACGGTGCTGGTCGTAAGCGCCCAGGGATGCGGCTTCCGCAGTTCGCAGATTCTCCAGATCGAGACCCCCATCATGCTCAGCGGACTGCCCGGCGGCGCTAGCGTAACCGCCCGCGTGGCGAACTGCCTGCCCCTGGGCAGCGACGGCAAACACTTCCTGATCGGCGCCTCGCTCTATACCCATGGAAACGTCTGGCGCATCGTCGATCCTCCCGAAGACTGGGAGATTGCGGCGCAGAGCACCCCGGCGTCAGCCTCAACCGGAGCTGTCCCGGAGATCGCCCCCACGCTGAAGGTCAACAAGCAGGCGTGGCCCTACAATCTTTTCCCTGAAAACGGCGACACGCACCTGCGCCGCAAGTAAACGCCGGCGGACGCGTTCGCGGCCCAATCCCGTCGTTTCAAGTCGAACCGATGAGGTCTTGAGCTTTCGTAACTTCACTGATCGTTTCACTCGCTGCCATACTTGGGACGACATATGGTTGATCAGCCTTCATCTACGCTCCCAGACGCGTCCGCTTCCGAGCAGCGGGAAGGCGAATGCTCGACTGCCGAACTCGTGAAAGACGAGCATTCGCAAGAAGAGCGTCCGAGAGAGGGCTTGCAGAAAGCCGATCGTCCCTTTCGCGTGAAGCTTCGCGGCTCGGTGCTGGTCTTTGTACGACTGCCCAACCGCCGTTCGGTGCGGGCCGCAATCCATCAGCTCTCGACAACAGGCGGCGTCATCCATCTGGAAAAGCCTCTGGAAGAGAAGCTGGATGTCGAAATGATTTTCCACATTGGGGAGACCACGATTCGCGGCAAGGCGCAGATGCTGTTCCCCATGTGGGCGACACAGGGCTGGATGCAGCCGTTTCGCTTCGTCGACCTGACCGAAGCCAACCGCGAGACCCTCGACGCGAATCTGAAGTCCTTCGTGGGCGATCAGGCCCGCACGGCCGTCGCCGCCCGCTGACCTTCTTCACCGCGTGTGACTTGTTCTGGTTTTTCCTTGCTGATCTCTCCTACTCTGATCTGTCCTATTCTGATCTCTCCTGATTATGATCGCTCCCAGGACGCGATGGTTACTCTAGTTACATAGGAGAAAACTCCGTCTAGGCTATGATCCCGGTACGGGACACGCTTAATGAAACGACTCAGCTTCCTGGTTTCACTCACCAATAACGACAACGACTATCAGCAGGAGCAGGCGGCGGCCGCCGAGAAAGCCGCGCGCCGCGTCGGGATCGACGTCAAGATTATTCACGCCGACAATGACGCCCTGGCCCAGAGCCAGCAACTGCTGCAATACGTGCAGGGATCGGTGACGCGGCCGGACGCGATTCTGTTCGAGCCTGCCGGTGGAACCGCTTTCCCGCAGGTGGCGCGCGCCGCGGCCGCGGCTGGAATCGGCTGGGTCGTGTTGAACCATGAAGTCGATTACATCGCGGAGTTGCGGCGCACTTTCAAAGTTCCAGTCTGCGCCATCAGTTCCGATCACGTGGAGATCGGAAAGATTCAAGGGAAACAGTTCGCGGCGCTGCTGCCCAATGGCGGATCGGTGCTGTACATCGAGGGGCCGGCGAACAGCGCGGCCGCCAAAGATCGAACCCGGGGCATGAACCAGACCAAGCCCGCCAACGTACAGGTGAAGTCGCTGCGCGCGAATTGGACCGAAGAGAGTTCCTATCGCGCGGTGAGTTCGTGGCTACGCTTGCGGACCTCGCAGGAAAGCCTGATCGACCTGGTCGCGGCACAGGACGACAGCATGGCGATGGGCGCAAGAAAAGCTTTCGGCGAAGGCGCAGAAAGCGAACGGGCGCGCTGGATGAAGATGCCGTTCATCGGATGCGATGGCATGCCCAAGACCGGCCAGACGTGGGTCCGCACCGGAAGCCTGGCGGCGACTATCTTCATTCCTCCAAATGCCGACCTTGCGATCGAGATGCTGGCAGAAGCGATCAAGAGCGGCACTCCGCTGCCGGAGCGCAAGATCACCGAGGCGCAGTCGATTCCTTCGCTCCAGGATCTAGCCGCATCTGGGAGCACGCAGCAGCATCGTTCCGCCCGAGCCTGACGTCGTCTTCTCCACTGGCCTGCATCGCCGGGCACCGACAAGCCTCCGCCCCATCTCGTTTGCCCACTCAGTCAACTTTCATGATATAAATCCCGTCACCGGGGAAGCATCCAAATCTGCAAAGTCTCCGCCCTGGAGAGCATCCGTCCCCGACCCAGGAAAAGGCTATCGAAAGCTTTAGTGAGGTGGTTGTTAAAAACCGAAGCGAGGACTTCGCCCATGTCTACTCAGGCCGCCGCATTCGATCGCACCGGTGGGTACAGCATCTGGAAAGTGATTTTCGCCTCCGCCGTCGGCACCATGATCGAGTGGTATGACTTCTACATCTTCGGCAGCCTGACGGCTGTGTTGGCCCTGAAATTCTATCCTCCCGGCAACGACACGTTTGCGTATGTTGCATATCTCGCCACTTTTGCCGTGGGGTTCTTGGTGCGGCCCTTCGGCGCGCTGTTTTTTGGCCGTATCGGTGATCTGGTGGGCCGCAAGTACGCGTTTCTGGTGACGCTCTCCATCATGGGCGGCGCGACTGCTCTCATCGGACTGTTGCCCACCTACGCCACTGCCGGATGGCTATCGCCGATTCTCTTGATCGCAATTCGAGTGCTGCAAGGGTTGGCCCTCGGCGGCGAATATGGCGGCGCCGCGGTCTACGTCGGCGAGCACGTCCCAGACAACAAGCGTGGCTTCTATACGAGCTTCATTCAGATCACTGCGACGCTGGGCCTGTTCGTGTCGCTGATCGTGATCCTTGTGACCCAATCTTCCATGTCGAAGGAGGATTTCGCGAGCTATGGATGGCGCATCCCGTTCCTGATTTCCATCTTCCTGGTGGCGATTTCCCTCTATATCCGGTTGAAGATGAAGGAGTCGCCCATCTTCGCGCAGATCAAGAGCGCCGGAATGACTTCGACCCAGCCTCTCAAAGATGCGTTTACGCACTGGGCGAACCTTAAGAACGTGCTGATCTCCCTTTTCGGAGCGACGGCGGGACAGGGAGTCGTCTGGTACACGGGCCAGTTTTACGCATTGTTTTACATGCAGACCATTCTCAAAGTGAACGCCCGTACCGCCAACATCATCATTGCGATCGCTCTGGTGATCGGCATGCCGTTTTTCACCGTGGTGGGCGCGCTCTCCGATCGCATTGGCCGCAAGAAATTGATGATGGCCGGCTGCCTGCTCGCCGTGGTCACTTACATCCCAATCTATAAAGCTATGCAACGCGCCGCCGGCAATAATGTTGTGACCGTGAAATCCGCAATAAACAAGGTGACCGGAGCCACCACCCTCACCGCCATGACGACCGACGCCACCGGCGCGCTGGTTCCTGCCAAGGAAGCGGCGGCTCCGAACATGACCATGCTGGTTCTGCTGGTCTTCGTGCAGGTGTTGTATGTCTGCCTGGTGTATGGCCCGATCGCTGCGTATCTGATAGAGGCTTTTCCGGCGAAAATACGCTACACGTCTCTTTCGCTGCCCTATCACATCGGGAACGGAGTTTTCGGAGGCCTGCTGCCGCTGATCGGACTTTGGAGCTGCGCCGCCACGGGAAATATTTACGCGGGACTCTACTATCCGATGATCGTGGCCAGCATGACGTTCATAGTGGGCAGCGTGCTGCTGCGCGAAACCCACGGCCACAAGATTTGGGATGAGGTCGAAGCCGGACAGGCAGAGGCCTGAGGGCAAAGCTTAATGTGGGGACAGCCGCCCCCGGCTGTCCGTGCAGAGTGCAGCTCGGCTGCTCTCCTCAAGGCTAATAGTGGCGTCGGCAGGGGTCGAGCTTCGCTCGCCTGGACAGCCGGGGCGGCTGTCCCCACATAACCTGTTCAAATTTGCCAGGCCCTGATTATGCTAGATTGGGTTTCGCGGGCCTATAGCTCAACGGTTAGAGCAGCAGACTCATAA